>Ga0224496_10001163_pt1 | contig 16747 bp, 20 predicted proteins | sample SF_Jul11_sed_USG_2_FD_168127 | JGI IMG/M metagenome (GOLD analysis project Ga0224496, IMG submission 168127) | Sediment microbial communities from San Francisco Bay, California, United States - SF_Jul11_sed_USGS_8_1 | ecosystem: Environmental > Aquatic > Marine > Sediment | place: USA...
CGCGATCTCGTCGTCGAGGTCATGGCGACCGGCCTCGATCCGAACACGATCACCGTCAGCGACATCATGGCTTCGGGGCTTGTCACCGCGCGCGAGGGCGACGAGGTCCTGCCCACCGTCGAGTTGGTGCATGCGAAAGGCGTGCGCCGGCTGCCGGTGGTCGACGCCGAAGGGGCGCTCGCCGGCATCCTCTCGATCGACGATCTGATCGCGACCATGTCCGACTACCTGAGCGCGCTGAGCAAGGCGATCGCGCGCGAGCAGGCCCGGGAAGCCCGGAGCAGAAAATGATGATCTCCAGCCGTCGTCGCGGCACGATGTCAGGAACTGTTGAGGGAAAAGGGGCTCGTATGACCAATATCTGTGTGGTCGTCGCCGACGGTTCGAGAGCGCGGGTTTTTCTGCTGCGGTCTGGCGCAGGCCCACGGGTCAAGAACGAGCTGGTTGAGCAGCAGGGCCTGACCAATTCCGGGAATGAGGCGCCGCAGGCCGAATCGCGGCATTCCAATCGCGACGCGGGACCGCGTCATCCCTACGGGGCGCAGCGCGAGCGGCATCACCTGGAACTGGAACGTCGGTTTGCGGCGGAAATCGTAAAGCGCGCCACGGCGCAGGTGAGCGGCTGGCGCGACGGCATTCTGGTCTTGGTGGCGGAGCCGCGATTGCTGGGGTTGTTGCGCGAGAATTTGCGGGCGGCGCTGGCAAGCGGAATCCGGCTGAAGGAATTGGCACGGGATTACACGGGCTTCAGCGCGGCGGATCTGCAGCAGCAGTTGGAGTCGAGCAACATGCTGCAAGCGTAGGAGATAAAGCTGGCGCGGAGCATAATTCCGCAGCCGGAAGAAAATGTGTGGTTAACCTGTTGCTGGTAAATGGGTTTATGTAATACCAACGTAAGGTGCGGGACTTATTCTAGCGGTGTGTGGGATAATGGACCCGTTGGTGCAGGGTTCGCGTGCAACGTCTGCCAGAATCAAGGAGATGTGCGATGACGAATGAACCCGTAACGCCCCTAGGCGAGCGCGAGGGCGGAAACCGTTCGGGTCCGGCCATATCCGGGGCCCCGACCTTGTCCGGAATAGCGCCGGACATTCCCCAGCCGCTCAGCAGCTACCAGTCCGGTACCCGCCTTCTACGTATGCCTCCGCGCCCCGGCGCTGCTGCCCGGGAGCGGCGCGTCTCCATCGTTTGCGCGAGCTGCGATCTCATCAACCATGCGGATGCGGCAGAGTTCGATCGCGATCTGGACTGCGAGCACTGTGGCAAGCCTTTGTTCCAGCGCTGCGTCTTCGATCTCGGGGAAGCCAACTTCGACCTGCACATCTGTGCAAGTTACGTCCCCACGGCGGTCGTGTTCTGGGCGCCTTGGTGCAAACCGTGCCATTCTGTATTGGCGCTGATCGAACTTGCCGCGCGGGAGCTTGAACCGCGCCTGCGCTTTGCCCGGGTCAACATCGACGACGAGCGCGGCCTGGTGACGCGGAACGGCATCCGCGGAATCCCGACCCTGTTGCTTTTTAGGCGCGGCAAGGAAGCGGCGCGGCGGATCGGGAGCATCGATTTTCAGTTGATCAGGGGCTGGGCAGTCGCCTAGGCTGCTGCGTCGCGCGCTCGAGCGGCGCTGCGCCGCGGGACGATGCGCTGGCGGCAGCGCGAGGATGCTCGGCTAGTACACCGGCCTCCTCATCACGCGTGGCCCGAACGCCGTAGTGTTGGCGCGCGCCTCGTGACGCGGCGCCGAAAAATGCCTTTCCCGCGAATTCCTGGGAACACCCGGCTCAAATTTCAACCCCTCAAGCGTCTGCCGTTTTTCGGCTATACTGCTGCGGGTTCGCGGGCGGCGTCGACGATCGCCTTGCAGCGAACCCGCGCGTATCGCGCCCATAGCCGTTTGTGACTCGAAGCGATAGTCGAATACACCGTGCCCGAGTTGATTCCGCTACTCAATATTGTTGCCTGGGTGATGCGCCGCGCCGGGTCCTGCTGCCAGGCGATGGGCTGTTGCGGGAGGTCTCGTGGCTGAGGCGGCGCGCGGGAAGAAGCGAGCCGCGAACCGCGCGGGCAAACGGCGCGGCCGGTCGACTGTCGGTGTGGAAGCCGCCGGGCATGGGATGTGGAAGTGGAACATTCCATCCAACCGGTTCGTGTGCTCGGCGCGGTTCAACGAAATCCTCGGCGCCAAGAGCCGCGAGACGACGATCGACCGGGACCGCTGGCTGGAGTCCGTGCACGCTGAGGACCTGGACGCGATGAATCGCGCGCTGGGCGAGTGCCTCGAAGGGCGCTCCCCGATGCTTCAGGTTCAGGCGCGGCTGCGGGGTGCGGGCGGCGGCTGGAAATCGGTGCTCGTGTGCGGCGTTGTGGTCGAGCGCGGCCGGGACGGCTCGCCCGAAGGTATGATCGGCACCATCACCGATGTGACCGTGCAGCGTGATGCCCTGCGCCAGCTTGCCGAAAGCGAGGCGCGCAGCAACGCCATCGTCGATTCGGCGATGGACGCAATCATCACGGTGGACGACGAGCAGCGCATCATCCAGTTCAACGCGGCGGCGGAGGCGATTTTCGGCCAGCGCACCCGGGATCTGCTGGGCCAGCCGCTGGATCAGCTGATTCCGCAGCGTTTCCGCCAAGCGCACCGGGAGCACGTTGCCTGGTTCGGAGCGACGGGCGTCACTATGCGCCGCATGGGGGCGCAAAGCGTGCTCTACGGGTTGCGCAAGAATGGCGAGGAATTCCCGATCGATGCATCGATCTCGCAGGTTGAGGTCGGGGGCCGAAAGTTCTTCACGGTGATCCTGCGCGACGTCACCGCGCGCGAGCGTGCGACGCAGCAGCTGCACGGCCTCTACGCGGCGATGCACGAAGTACGCGAGGCGGAGCGCACGCGCATTGCCCGCGAGCTGCACGACGAGCTGGCGCAGTGGCTCACTGCTCTCAAGATGGACGTCTCATGGTTGAAGTCGAGGCTCGCGCCGGAGCAGGCGCAACTCGTCGCCAAGACCGACAAGATGCGAGAGATCGTCGATACTACTGTTGCCGCCGTGCGCCGCATCGCGGCCGATCTGCGGCCGCCGATGCTGGACGATCTCGGTCTCGTCGCGGCTGTCGAGAATTTGCTGCACGAGTTCTCCGAGCGGGCGGGGATTATGGTCACCCTGGACCTCAATGCCGGCGGGGTCGAGTTTCGCGATCCACTCGCGACCGCGATCTACCGCATGATCCAGGAGGCGCTCACCAACGTCGTTCGGCACGCGGCCGCGAGCGAGGTCGAGATGTCGGTGCGCATGGAGAACGGCACGCTCCGGGTGCGCGTGCGCGACAATGGTTGCGGGATCGGCAACGTGGCGGCAAGTCCCAAATCCTTCGGCGTCGCCGGCATTCGCGAGCGCGCGCGCACCCTGGGCGGGACGGCGATCATCGCGGGCGCGCCCGGAGGCGGTACCCTGGTCGACATCGCTATCCCGGTTGCCGGCGCGCGCGGCACGGGAGCAGGCGCATGATCAAGGTTTTGCTCGCCGACGACCATAACATTGTGCGCGCGGGGGTGAAGGAGTTGCTATCCGACACCGATGACATCGTCGTCGCCGGTGAGGCGGGCAACGGACACGAAGTGTTGGCGCGCGTACGCGAGCAGGAGTTTGACGTGGCAGTGCTCGACATGTCGATGCCGGGCCGCAGCGGCATCGAGCTCATCCGGCAGGTGAAGTCCGAGAGGCCAAAGCTCAAGGTGCTGGTCCTGAGCATGCATAGCGAGCAACAATATGCGGTGCGCGCGCTGCAAGCGGGCGCTTCCGGCTACCTCACCAAGGAGAGCGCTGCGGACCAGCTGGTTGCCGCGATCCGCCGCGTCGCGGCGGGCGGCGCCTATGTCAGTGCGGAAACGGCGGAACAACTCGCGCTCGGCGTCAATCCGGCAAACGACAAGCTGCCGCACACGCGGCTCTCGAACCGCGAGTACGAGGTCTTCCGCATGCTCGCCGCCGGCAAGTCAGTCACCGCAATTGCCGATGCGCTCGCAGTGAGTGTGAAGACCGTGAGCACCCACAAGACGCGCATCATGCAGAAGATGCAGCTCGCGAACCCGACGGAGTTGATACGCTATGCGCTCGAGCATGGGCTCGTCGACGACGCTCGCGGTGAGGCGTGAAGATAAGCCCTGAGGCGTCAGCAGTAAGCAGTAACTGCGGGGAAAGAGCGAGTCGATTCACCGCTCGCCGTAGTGTAGGACTCGTCCTACCCACCCCCCGCCGTTTCCTACCCCGAGTTTAAGCGTCCGCCGATATCGCGGCGGCGCGCGCTTGCGCACAATGGCATTCAACGGAATAACTCCATATGGGCGCCCAAGAGACGAGCATGGCAATTTTTATTGTGGAAGATTCAGCGGCGGTCCGCGAACGTCTGGTCGAAATGGTGAGCGAGGCGGGCGGCATGTGCGTCGTCGGGGAAGCCGACAACTATCGCGACGCGGTCGCAGGAATCCTCGACACGCATCCCGACGTGGCGATCCTCGACATCAAGCTCGCCGACGAGCGGGGCAGCGGCATCGACGTACTGGTAGAGGCCAAGCGGCACCTACCGGGCCTGCGTGGAATCGTGCTCAGCAACTACGCGACGCCGCAGCACGTGAAGGCGAGCGCGGATGCGGGGGCTTCGTACTTTCTCGACAAGTCGACCGAATTTGACCAGATCATCGGCATCCTCAAGACACTAGGTGAGGGTGGCCAGGCGCCGGCCGCCCGACACCGGTCATAGGTAGAGCCGGAATACTTCTTACAGGAGACTGAAATGTTGAACACCGCACACGATCAGGTTCCGGCGCGAGCTGCCGCGAGCCGAGAATCCCGGCTCCTGGCAGTCGTGGCAAGAAATACCCACGCGACGGATTCCTGCTCCAGCTGCTGCCTGAAGGGTGTCTGCCTGCCGAGCGGCATCGCGGAAGAAGATGTCGGAGTTTTCGATGCGCTCACCACCGTCAAGCGCCGTGTCACGCGCGGCTCGGCGGTCTACCGCTGCAGCGACAGTTTCGAGGCGATCTATGCGGTGCGCAGCGGCGCATTCAAGAACGTCGGCGTGTCCACCAAGGGCGAAGAAAAGATCACCGGCTTCTATCATCCGGGCGAGTTGCTCGGGCTCGATGCGATCAACAGCGGGCGCCACCAGTTCAACGGCATCGCACTGGAGGACAGCGAGGTCTGCGTTATTCCCTATGCCCGGCTGCAGGAGCTTGCCTTGCGGATCCCGGCGCTCCAGCACCACGTGTTCCGCCTTATCAGCCGTGATATCTCGCGCGACCAAGGCCTGATGCTCCTGCTCGGCAGCATGACGGCGGAGCAGCGGCTCGCGGCATTTCTGCTGAGCCTGTCGCGGCGCTATCAGGGCATGGGGTATTCCGCGGACCGTTTCAACCTGCGCATGACGCGCGAGGATATCGGCAATTACCTCGGCGTTACGCTCGAGACGGTAAGCCGCTTCCTCTCGCGCTTTCAGCGCGACGGGCTGATCGCGGCCCGCCAGCGGGAAATCAAAATCAAGGATGCCGACGCGCTGCTTGAGATCGTCGGCTGCTGGTAGCGATCGTGGACTCACGCACCCCGCCTTTCGCCCGATAAGCGCAAAAGGCGAGGTCACCGCGGCGCCGGCGCTGTCTGGCCGGCGCTCTTCTTGCGGCCGAGTCAGCGCACGACCAGCACCGGAACCGTGGTGTGCGACAACACCTTGGAAGTCTCGCTGCCGAGTAGCAGCCGCGAGAAGCCGCGGCGGCCGTGCGAGGCCATGCAGATAAGGTCGCAGCGGCTTCGCTTGGCTGCCTTGACGATTTCAAGAGCTGGAAAGTCGCTCATCGCGTGCTTGAGCGTGCAGCCGACGCCGGCCGCCGCCGCGGTTTTCTCGATGAAGCTGAGGCGGGCCGCGGCGGCCTTCTTGACCCGCTGCGCATACTGTTTCGGCGTAATGAAATCGGCCGGCACGTAATCCGCGTAGACGTTGGGCTTGTAAGGAGGCGCAACGTAGAAACCGACAACGTTGGCACTCTGCTCCTTGGCAAGGCGGATTGCCTGCTTGGCGGCGTTGCGCGACAGCGGAGAGCCGTCGGTCGGTACCAGGATATTTTTGAACATCGTTATTCTCCTTGTGTCGTATTGCATGCTGATTTCCACCGGAGCACCGCGTGACGAATCCCCGCGGCACCGCTCCAATATAGGCCCCGGGCGTGTTTTCCCTGTTGACGCAAGTCAAACGCGCCGCGAATGAACGCGGCGGGCGTTGCACCCGGTGCCGCGGCGGGCCGGCCTCCGGGCGTTTGATGTAGATCAAGATCAGCCCGCAGCGCCCACCGTACCATCGCCCAAGCAGTTCCCGACGCGGGGAGATTCGATGGGAAATTCCAATAGTTACAACTACAAAGTGGTGCGCCAGTTCACGCTCGCAACCGTAGTTTGGGGCGTCGTGGGCATGCTCGTCGGCGTGGTGATCGCGGCCCAACTCATCTGGCCGGAATTGAACTTCGCGCCCTGGCTGTCTTACGGGCGGTTGCGGCCGCTGCACACGAATGCAGTGATCTTCGCGTTCGGGGGATCGGCGCTGTTCGCAACCTCGTATTACGTGGTGCAGCGCACTTGCCACGTGCGGCTGTTTGGCGACCGGCTCGCGGCGTTCACGTTTTGGGGCTGGCAGGCGGTGATCGTCGCGGCGGCAGTGACGCTGCCGCTTGGCATCACCAGCTCCAAGGAGTACGCGGAGTTGGAGTGGCCGATCGACGTGCTGATCACGCTGGTGTGGGTCGCCTATGCCGTTGTGTTCTTCGGCACCATTGCGAAACGCAAGACTCCGCACATTTACGTCGCCAACTGGTTCTACGGCGCGTTCATCCTGACCGTCGCCCTGCTGCACGTCGTGAACAGCGCCGTGATACCGGTATCGTTGTGGAAGTCCTACTCCGCCTACGCCGGCGTCCAGGACGCCATGGTGCAGTGGTGGTACGGGCACAACGCGGTCGGCTTCTTCCTCACCGCCGGCTTTCTCGGCATGATGTATTACTTCATTCCCAAGCAGGCCGGGCGGCCGATATATTCGTACCGCCTGTCGGTGGTGCACTTCTGGGCGCTCATATTCACCTATATGTGGGCGGGCCCGCATCACCTGCACTACACCGCGCTGCCCGACTGGGCGCAGTCGGTGGGCATGGTGTTTTCGCTCATCCTGCTGGCGCCTTCGTGGGGCGGCATGATCAACGGCATCATGACGTTGTCGGGCGCCTGGCACAAGCTGCGCGATGACCCGATTCTCAAGTTCCTGGTGGTGTCGCTCTCGTTCTACGGCATGTCGACCTTCGAGGGGCCAATGATGTCGATCAAGACGGTGAACGCGCTGTCGCATTACACCGACTGGACCATCGGGCACGTGCATTCGGGAGCGCTCGGCTGGGTCGGTCTCATCTCGATGGGTTGCATCTACTACCTCATCCCGCGCATGGTGGGGCGCGCCGAGATGCACAGCATGCGGCTCGTCACGTTGCACTTCTGGATCGCAACCATCGGCATCGTGCTCTACATTGCCGCGATGTGGATCGCGGGGGTGATGCAGGGGCTCATGTGGCGCGCGGTCAATCCCGACGGCACGCTCACCTACAGCTTTGCCGAGTCGGTGAAGGCGACCTATCCCTACTACGGCATTCGGCTGCTTGGCGGGCTGCTCTATCTCGCGGGCATGCTGATCATGGCCTACAACACCTGGAAGACCGTGGCCGGGCACAAGGCGGTGGAAGTGCCGATTCCCGCTGTCGCCGCAGCGCACGCCTGAGCGGGAGCGAACATGAAGACCGGAAACCTGCATGACCTGATCGAGAGGAACATCGGCCTGATGATCGCGCTCGTCATTGCGGTGGTGAGCATCGGCGGGCTGGTCGAGATCGTGCCGCTGTTCTTCCAGAAGTCGACGACGCAGCCGGTGGCGGGACTCAAGCCCTACACTGCGCTGCAGCTGGCGGGTCGCGACATCTACATCCGCGAGGGCTGCAACAACTGCCACTCGCAGATGATCCGGCCGTTCCGCGCCGAGACCGAGCGCTACGGGCATTACTCGGTCGCCGGCGAATTCGTCTACGAGTATCCGCACCTGTGGGGCTCGAAGCGCACCGGGCCGGATCTTGCGCGCGTGGGCCTGCGTTATTCCGACGACTGGCATCGCGTGCACCTGATCAATCCGCGTGACCTCGTGCCGGAGTCCAACATGCCGGCTTATCCGTGGTTCGAGCGCGCGGCGGTTGATGCCGCCGGGATGCCGGCCCGGATGCGCGCCCTGCGCACGCTCGGCGTGCCGTACACCGCCGAGGACATCGCCGGCGCGCAAGAGGCGGTGCGCGGCAAGACGGAAATGGACGCGATGATCGCCTACCTGCAGAGCTTGGGCACGGTCCTGCGCAACGTGAGATGACGCCATGGACATCAACGATCTGAGAGTTCTCATCATGGTGGCTGCGTTTGCCGCGTTCGTCGGCATCACGCTGTGGGCGTGGAGCGGACGGCGGCGCGAGCGCTTCGAGGCGGCGGCACGCCTGCCGTTCGATGACGACGGTGCGAGCCCGCAGGCCACCGAGCAAAGGGACAGGCAATGAGCGATTTCACGCACGAGGCCTGGAGCATCTATATCGCGGTCATCACGCTGGTGAGCATCGTCGCCTGCGCGGTATTGCTCAAGGCGCTGTCGACGCGCCGCGTCGCCAAGGACGAAAAGGTCGGAACCACCGGGCATACCTGGGACGAAGACCTCGAGGAGTGGAACCATCCGCTGCCCCGCTGGTGGATCTGGCTCTTCTACATCACCATCTGGTTCAGCTTGGCTTATCTCGTGCTCTACCCTGGGCTCGGCAGCTTCGCCGGCTATTACGGCTGGAGCTCGCACGGGCAGTATGAGCAGGAGCAGCAGCGCGCACAGGCGGCGTACGGACCGATTTTCGAGCGCTACCTCAAGCAGGAGGTGGCGGCGGTCGCCGCCGATCCCGAGGCGCGGCAGATCGGCCAGCGGCTGTTCCTCAATTACTGCGCCCAGTGCCACGGCTCGGATGCCGGCGGATCGCGCGGCTTCCCGAGCTTGCGTGACGCGGACTGGCTGTACGGCGGCGAGCCCGAAGCCATTCGCGCGAGCATCAGCGAGGGGCGCACGGGCGTCATGCCGCCGATGGGCGCGGCCGTCGGCGGAGACGAGAGCGTGAGGGATGTGGCGCAGTATGTGCTGAAACTAGGAGGGCGCACGCACGACAGCCTGCGCGCGTTCCGCGGGGAGGCAAAGTTTAAGGCGGTGTGCGCGGCCTGCCACGGGCCGGATGGCAAGGGCAACCCGCAGATCGGCGCCCCCAACCTCGCCGACGAGGTTTGGCTCCATGGCGGCAGCGAGTCGTGGATCATCGACATCATCAACAAAGGACGCACCAGCGTCATGCCGGCGCACAGGGATTTCCTCGACAATGGCAAGATCCATCTGCTTACCGCTTACGTCTACGGGCAGGCGCAGGACGCGCGGAAGAAGTAGCGCATGGCCGCGGCGACCGACACTGGGCCGCGGGTTGATACTGGCTCGCGCCTCATACACCTCGCGCTGGCCGTCGGCGGAATCGGCGCGGTGGCGACTGGCGAGCTTGCCGAGGATGCCGGGTTCGGCGCCTCCCTGCACACATGGCTCGGTATCACGCTTGCCGCGGCGCTCGCGCTCCGGATTCTGTGGGGGGTCATTGGCCCTCTGCACGCGCGCTTCTCGTATTGGGTGCCGTACAGCACGGCGCGCCTCAAACTGGCAGGCGAGGACCTGCTGGGCCTTCTTGCGCTGAAGCTGCCGCGGCGGCCGGCGCACCAGGGCTTGGCCGGGCTCGTTCAGTCGTTCGGGCTCGCCGTATTCGCATGGATGGCGCTGACCGGGCTCCCACTGTACTTTTTCGGTGCACCGGGAGAGGATGAGGGCGGCGTGATTGGCGTGCTGGAGGAATTGCACGAGGCCGGTGAAGGCCTCGCCTGGGCCTATCTTGCGCTGCACGTCGGGGCGGTCGTGGTGCATTCGCTGGCGGGGCACGACGAGTGGCAAGACATGTTCTTCATGCGCCGGCAGCAGAACGCGGGCGAGAGATGAGCGCGAAGCCAGTGCCCAGGCCGCAGGCCGGCGCGCCGATAGAGCAGGTCGATTCGCTCTACGAGGTGCGCAAGAAGATTTACCCGCGCGCGGTGCACGGGTGGTTCGCCGGCTGGCGCTGGGCGCTGATCTGGCTCACCCAGATCGTCTTCTACGGGGGGCCGTGGCTGACATGGAACGATCGCCAGGCGGTGTTGTTCGACCTCGGCGCGCGCAAGTTCTACATCTTCGGGGCCGTATTCTGGCCGCAGGACTTCGTATTTCTGACCGGGTTGCTGGTGATCTCGGCCCTGTCGCTGTTCCTGTTCACTACTGTCGCGGGGCGCCTGTGGTGCGGCTACGCCTGCCCGCAGACCGTCTACACCGAGATCTTCATGTGGATCGAGCGCAAGGTCGAGGGCGAGCGCCTCGCCCGCATGCGGCTCGACCGTTCGGCGCTCGGTGCGCGCAAGTTCGCGCTGAAGATAGTGAAGCACTCCATCTGGATCGCGCTCGCCCTGTGGACCGGGTTCACCTTCGTCGGTTATTTCACGCCGATCAAGACGCTCGCCGTGAACGTTGTCAGCGGAGCGCTTGGGCCGTGGGAGACGTTCTGGGTTCTGTTCTACGGCTTCGCGACCTACGGCAATGCCGGCTGGATGCGCGAGCAGGTGTGCAAGTACATGTGCCCGTATGCGCGTTTCCAGAGCGTGATGTTCGACGCGGACACGCTGGTGATTACTTACGACGAGCGGCGCGGCGAGCCGCGCGGCTCGCGCAGCCGCTCCGCGGACCATCGCGCCGCGGGGCTGGGCGACTGCGTCGACTGCGGCATCTGCGTTCAGGTCTGCCCGACCGGCATCGACATCCGGCAGGGGCTGCAGTACGAGTGCATCGGTTGTGCCGCGTGCATCGACGGGTGCGACCAGGTCATGGACAAGATGGGCTATCCGCGGGGACTCATCCGCTATTCCACCCAGAAAGCGGTTCAGGGCGGCGGCGCGGAAAGAAGCATCCTGTCACAGGCCTTCCGGCCGCGGGTCATGATCTACTCGGCGCTGCTCGCCGCGCTGGTCATCGGGATGCTGGCGGCGCTTTACTTGCGCAGCCCGCTCAAGATCGACATCATCCGCGACCGCGCCGCGCTCTACCGAGAGACGCGCGACGGCTGGATCGAGAACGTGTTCCGCGTGCAGATCATGAATACCCAGGAGCGTGCGAGGCGCTACGCGATCGGCGTCACCGGCTTGCCCGGTATGAAGATCGTGGCGAAGCAGCCGGTCGAAGTGAGCGGGGCGACCACGCAGGCGGTGGCGGTGACGGTGCAGGTCGATCCGGTCGGGGTGAAAAGCGGCTCGCGCCCGATCGTATTCTGGGTCGAGGATGTAGACGAGCCGGAGGTCCGGGTGGAGGAGAGGTCGCGGTTTTATGTGCGATGAGGCGTGAGACAGAAGCCGTGAGGCAGGAAGCGTGGCTGGAAAGGCGAAAGAGTCTAACTTAGCGCCTGTCGCTTTTGAGCACTAATCACCAATCACTAATCACGAATCACGCAGTTGAACCGGCGGAGCGAATGACAAAGCAGAGGGTGCTCACTTTATGAAGGCGCTCACAGGAGCGACGAAGCCGTGGTACCGTGAGCCCTGGCCGTGGCTGCTCATGGCCGGTCCCGCCGTGGTCGTCGTTGCAGGCTTCGTGACGCTGTGGCTCGCGGTGGTGAGTGACGACGGGCTGGTGGCAGACGACTATTACAAGCAGGGACTTGCCATCAACCAAGTGCTCTCGCGCGAGGCGGAGGCGCGCGCGCGCGGTTACCGGGCGCAGGTGATGTTTAGCGCACGACAAGATCGCGTGCGGGTGGCGCTCGCTGGCGAGCGCCTGCCGGCGGTGGTGAGGCTGCACCTTGCGCATCCTACACGTGCCGGTATGGATTACGCGGTGACGTTGCCGGCGGTGCGCCCCGGGGTCTACGAGGGCCCGATTGCGCCGCTCGCTCCCGGCCGCTGGCGCCTGGTGCTGGAGGACGCTCTCAGCAGCTGGCAGCTCGTCGGCGACTGGCGGGCGCCGGGACAGATGGAGTTGCAACTCGCGCCGCGCCAGTGAACGTTGCGAAAACGCCGGTTGCCGCCAGCACGACGCTCGATAGGAGGGGTGCATGAAACGCGCAATTGTCATCCTGTGGCCGTCTTTCATTGTCGGTGGTGTGGCCGAGATGATTTTCTTTACGCTCTTCGATCCCATGGACCTGCATATTTTCGGCGAGCCCGCCGGTCTAACCCGTAGCGGGGTGTATACGCTGGGTTTCTTCCTGTTCTGGCTGTTTGCCGCAGCCTCGAGCATGCTTACCTGCTTTCTGCAGCGCGACGCCGCCGAGGTCAACCGCCGCTGACCGCTCGAGTCGGGGAAGTAGTCGCCGGGCTGCCTGAGGCGGGCGCGGTCGGATAGATCCCGCGTTAGGAAAATTTTCTGAACGCCGGTTGACCTAGGTCAATCTGCTCCCCGATTCCGGCGAGTAGGATAAAAATCGAGGCGTCGCCGCGGTCCGTGGCGGCGGCCTCGGCGGACAGGAGGCAATCATGGCGAACATTACGCGCTACGATCCGTTCTCCACGGATCTCGATGATGTTTTCAAGGGGCTGTTCGTGCGGCCCGTGCGTTTCGACCTCGAAGGAGTGCCGCAACTGAAGATCAAGCTCGACGTCAAGGCGGGCGACAGCGCTTATACGGTCGACGCCGAGTTGCCGGGCGTGAAGAAGGACGACATCCATGTCAATGTCGACGGCAACCGGGTGACGATCAGTGCCGAGGTGAAGAAGGAATCGGAAGAGAAGAAGGGCGAGGAGCTGCTGAGGAGCGAACGCTACTACGGCAAGCTCGAGCGCAGCTTCACGCTCGACAGCGACCTCGACGAGGCAAAGGCGCAGGCCAAGTACAGCGACGGGGTGCTGAAGCTGGTGCTGCCGAAGAAGGCGCATGCCTCGAGCAAGCGGCTTGCCGTGAGCTAAGTGTATGGCGACCAAGCGCGCGGGCAAGCGCGCCGCCAGGCAACCGGCTGCGGCGCGGCAGTTCGTCGCGGTATCGGATCGCGAGCGGCAGTGCCTGATCGAGGATGTGGCGTATTTTCGCGCCGAGCACTACCGCCGCGTCGAGCCGGGCCAGTACCGGGAGCAGGATCGCGCGGCGGCGGAAGCGGAACTCGAAATCGTGCTCAGCGGTATTCGACGCGCGGAGATGCGTGAGCATGTTGAGGCTGGTTCTCGCGCTGCTGCTCGTTGCTTCGGGCGCGGCAGCCGGACAGGTGCCGAGCGTCGAGCGCGGGCGCGCGCTCTATGAAAACCATTGCCGCGTCTGTCACACTTCCAAGGTGCATCATCGCACCCCGAGGCTGCCGTTGAACCGCAATCAATTGCGCGAAATCGTGACCTTGTGGGCGGCCGAAGAGAACCTGCTCTGGAAGAGAGAGGACATCGACGACGTGGTTTTCTACCTCAACCTAACCGTCTACCACTTCTAGCGGACTGCCCGCCTAGGTTTGCTGGCTGACTAGCGTGCGCAGTGCGTCGATGTTCGCGATGCGGATGCGCTTGTTGCGAACCTCGACCAGCCCCTCGTTCTGGAAATGCGACAGCACGCGACTGATCGTCTCGAGCTTGAGGCCGAGAAAGCTGCCGATCTCTTCGCGCGTCATGCGCAGGTTGAATTCGAGCGACGAATAACCGCGCGCCGCGAAGCGCTGGGACAGGTTGAGCAGGAAGGCGGCGAGTCGCTCCTCCGCGCGCATGCTGCCGAGCAGCAGCATCACGCCGTAGTCGCGCACGATTTCCCGGCTCATGATGCGGTGGAAGTGCTGCTGCAGAGACGGAATCTCCCGCGACAGCTCCTCCAATACCGCGAACGGAATCTCGCACACCTCGCTGTCCTCGAGCGCGAGCGTGTCGCACATGTGCTGCCCGGTACTGATCGCATCGAGCCCCAGCAGGTCTCCCATCATGTGGAAGCCAGCCACCTGCTCGCGGCCGTCCTCGTGCAGCACGCTGCTCTTCATGAACCCGGTGCGGATGGCAAAAAGCGACCGGAGCGTGGCGCCTGCGCGATAAAGGTAATCGCCGCGCTTGACCGGTTGCCGGCGGTTGACCATACGATCGACCTGCGCGAGTTCCTTCGTGTCGAGCCCGGCCGGCAGGCACAGCTCGCGCAGGCTGCATGCCGAGCACACCGACTGCAACTTGGGGATATCGACCGGCGAGAGGCAGGGCTGTGTGGTCACGAGCGCGGGAATTTGGGGGTTCTTCGACATCGTTTATGATAGTACACTGCTTTTGACCTGGATCAAAACCGCCTCTTTTCGGGGTGGGATACTGGTTTTTGTGCTTCCGGGGAGCAATGCATGATTTCGATGTCAGAGCACCTGCCGTTCGAGGTCGATCTCGACCTCATCCGCAGGCTTGACCGCAACGGACCGCGCTATACCTCCTATCCGACCGCGGACCGCTTCGTCGAGGCGTTTGGACCCGACGAGTATGCGTCTTGGGCGGCCAAGCGCAACATCGGCGGCATCCAGCGGTCGCTTTCGATTTATGTGCACCTGCCGTTCTGCTCGACCGTGTGCTTCTACTGCGCGTGCAACAAGGTCGTCACGCGCGACAAGAGCAAAGGCGAGAAATACCTCGGTTACCTTGCCCGCGAGATCGCGTTGCAGGCGCCGCTGTTCCGCGACGATCCGGTAGTCAACCAGATGCACTGGGGCGGCGGCACGCCGACCTTCTTCAGCGTCGAGCAGCTCGGGCAGCTCTTCGGGCTTCTGCGCGAGCACTTTACCTTTTCACCCGAGGGTGAGTACTCGATCGAGATCGACCCGCGCACGGTGGATGTCGGCTCGATGGCGGCGCTGCGCGCGATGGGACTTAACCGCATGAGCCTCGGGGTGCAGGACTTCGACCCCGACGTTCAGCGCGCCGTGAACCGCATCCAGGACGAGGAGCAGACGCTGGCGGTGATCGATGCGGCGCGCAGCGCCGGATTCGAATCGATCAATACCGATCTCATCTACGGCCTGCCGAAACAGAACCTGCTCACCTTCAACCGCACACTCACCCGGGTGATATCCGCGCAGCCCGATCGCATCGCGATCTACAATTACGCGCACCTGCCGACGCGCTTCAAGCCGCAGCGGCGCATCAGCGAAGCGGACCTACCGTCGCCCGAGATCAAGTTGAAGCTGCTCGCGCTCGCCGCGCAGCGGCTCACCGAGGCCGGATACGTGTACATCGGCATGGATCATTTCGCGAAGCCGGATGACGCTCTCGCGCTGGCGCAGCGCCAGGGACGGCTGCACCGCAATTTCCAGGGCTACTCAACGATGCCCGACTGCGATCTCGTCGGCCTCGGCGTCACGTCGATCGGCAGCATCGGGCCGACCTACAGCCAGAACTGTCGCGATCTGGACGCTTATTACGATAGCATCGACCGCGGTGTGCTGCCGATCATGCGCGGCATCGAGCTCACGGCCGACGACATCCTCCGTCGCGCGGTGATCCAGTCGCTGATGTGCCATTTCTCCTTATGCAAGGAATCGATCGAGATCGCGCACCTCATCGAATTCGACCGCTACTTTGCGACCGAAATGGCCGAGCTGCAGGATCTCGCGCGTCATGGCCTGCTCGAGTTCGATGGGCGCTGGATCAACGTCACCCCGCGTGGCCGGCTGCTAATCCGCAACGTTTGCATGGTATTCGACAAGTACCTGCGGCACGACCAGGAAGTGCGCCGCTACTCGCGCGTTATCTGAGACCCGGCTGGAAAGGCGTGCCCCGTGATTCGTGAATCGACCGAATCGCGCTGGGCGTTTGTTCGTAGCGCATTGCTGACGAAGTGCTGGATCCAGTCGGATATTCCTTTGCATACCCCCCTTCAAGGGCACGACTCACGAATCACGCCGGTGAGCTAAATGACGGGCCTTCTCGAAACCCTCCTCGTCGCCGCGTTCCTGGCGGGCCTGCTGGGCGGCGTGCACTGCGCCGCCATGTGCGGCGGCATTGTCGGCGCAGTATGCTCAACGCGTGGCGGCGCTGCACGCTGGCTGCGCGCATTCGGGTTCAACGGCGGGCGCATCACCACGTACGTGCTGGCCGGAGCGGGGGCCGGGGCGCTGGGTGAAGGCGCGCTGTGGCTGCGCGGCGATGTGGTGACGCACCACATCGCAATGACCATCGCCGGCACGGCGCTGCTGATTCTGGCGCTCTATGTTGCCGGGGTGGCGCCGCTCGTGCGCGCGGTCGAGTCGGCCGGCGCGGTGTTGTGGCGCCATATCCAGCCGTTGTCGGGCCGATTCCTGCCGGCGGACACGCTGCCGCGCGCGTTCGGGCTCGGACTCGTCTGGGGCTGGCTGCCCTGCGGAATGGTCTACGCCGTGCTGCTCACCGCGGCTGCAACCGGCGACGCGTTGCACGGTGCGCTGGTGATGGCCGTATTCGGTGCGGGCACGCTGCCCAACGTGCTTGCGTTCTCGCTCGTGGTGCAACGCTTCCGTGGCGCGGGCAGATCACGGGGTGCGCGCATCGCCGCCGCGTTGGCGATCGCAGGCGTGGGACTCTTCGGGGTGTGGAAAGCTGCTCACGCGTACGCGGTCAGCTCGGCGGTTGTCTAAGAGCAGGGC
>Ga0224496_10001164_pt1 | contig 16740 bp, 18 predicted proteins | sample SF_Jul11_sed_USG_2_FD_168127 | JGI IMG/M metagenome (GOLD analysis project Ga0224496, IMG submission 168127) | Sediment microbial communities from San Francisco Bay, California, United States - SF_Jul11_sed_USGS_8_1 | ecosystem: Environmental > Aquatic > Marine > Sediment | place: USA...
TTTTCCCGGGCGTTATCAGGCAGCCTCATCTTCCTTGGGTGTTAAACGCTGGTTACCCGGCAGGTAGGTTTTCAGCAGGTCTTCCACCACGCGCGGGTTGATCCCGGCCTGGATGGATGATATTCCTTCCAGTATCAGTGATTTCGTAATGCGTTCATGCTTGCTGCGCAATGCCAGCTTGTCGGCAATCGGCAGCGCAAATACGTTGGCTATAACGGCACCGTACAACGTGGTCAGCAAGGCAACCGCCATGGCCGGACCCAGCGCCTTGGGATCGCTCATGTTGGCCATCATCTGCACCAGGCCAATCAGTGTACCGATCATGCCCATGGCCGGCGCCACGTCACCGATCGATTTAAAAATACCCTGGCCTTCCTCGTGGCGCTCGATGGTCAGGTTGATATCGTTGGACAACATCTTCCTGACAAACTGTTCGTCGTTACCATCGACGATCAGCATGACACCACGCCTGAGGAACTCATTCTCGATCTCGACCTGCTCAAGACCCAGTACGCCTTCCTTGCGGGCGATATTGGACAGCTCGACGCATTTGGCAATCAGGTCTTTCGGCGTTTGTGCCTTGTTAAGGAAGGCCTTGCCGGCCGCCTTCATGGCATGCGCGGCAACGGTCAGGGGGTATTTCATCAGCACCACGGTCAGGGTGCCGGCTACCACGATCATCAGGCCCGGTGCGTTTACGAATATGTCGATACTGCCACCCATGAGGATGGCGGTCAGAATGGCGGCGACCGTACCAATCAACCCGATCAAGGTTGCGAGATCCATCTGCTGTGCTACTCCTTAGCTGCGCCTGCCACACCGAGAGGGGGTGGTCACGTGCTCTCCCTGAGCCTGTCCGGTGGAACACGCCGGGTAGCGGGTATTCCTCCAATAGAAGGTTAGTCGGTCATAAGCGATGAAACTTTATCTATATATACACTGTGGCGTGCACGGGCCACGCAAGGGGCAGGCAGCCATTTGGCCTCACGGCCATCATGTTTCTACCGGCACACAGGTCATGGCGTGCGGACGGCTTAGTCACAGCGTCAGAAACCGGGTTTCCACAAGAATCAATCCGTTAGACATGCAAATGCCGATAGTCAATTTTATGACGATCGGGGTTCTCACCCGCCAGCACGGGTGCCTGCCTGGACATAAGCCGGCACAATAAAACCATTGATATATATGCCGACAGTCATGCGTATATGCAGGCCTGCCAGGCCAGCCACGCAGCAGCATTTCACACGGCGGCAGCGTATGCGGGGTGACTACCCGTCATTCCGGTGCACACCCGCACGGCGCCAGCGAGCGTCGCCGCTGACTGCAGAGTGCCGGAGGCCGGCAAACGGCATCCAGTCGACGCGAAACGCGGTGTGATCGTTGATCATGACCGCGCCGGCATCCAGCCTGCGATAAAATCCGACCCGCGGGTCGGTAACCAGTTGCGAGGCGACGGCCAGGTCGGACACGACCAGCGCCTGGCACCAGGCCTCCGGCAACCCGGCGTCGCGCAACAGTTGCACAAAGCGGAAACACGACAGTGGCGTGTCCTCCGCCGGCTTGACGATCACCGGGCAACCGGCTGCGATTGCCGGTCCCACCTGGCGTACGATCAGGTTAAGGGGATGATTGAAGGCACTGACGGCAACGACCACGCCGATGGGTTCCCGGTGCGTCATCGCCAGCGTCCACTGGACGCCGCGTTGATGCCCATGGGAATCTCGCGCCCGGCGTCATTGCGCAGGCACTCGATACAACCGTGCACGCCATCAATGGCGCGATCAACCTCAACCAGCGAATCAGGCAGCGGCCTGCCACCCTCGCGTGCCGCCTCCAGCGCCAGTGTTTCGCGCTGCGCCTGCATCAGGTCCGCGGTCTTCTGCAAAATACCTATACGTTCCGCCGGCGACAACCAGGCATCACGATCCCGGTAAAGTGCATAGGCAGTCGTCAGCGCCTGTTCGACGGCCGCGCTATCGGCCGTTTCGGCCGTGGCAATCGTGCTGTTGTCCCAGGGGGCGTGTATTTCAAGCGGCGCCGATGATGACGTGACACCGGGGATCATGAGTTTGAAATGTTCCGGCATGGTCGCCCTCTCGTCCTGAATAATTTACTGTAGGAGCGCACGCTGTGCGCGAATTGAATTGTACCGGACTGATTCGCGCACAGCGTGCGCTCCTACAGCGACAGGGTGTCGGTGCCAGCCGAACGCCTGCGCCAGTTGCATCCAGTCGGGGTTGCCGAACGCCAGGTCTGTGTGTCTGCCGAACTCGTTTTCCTGCTTCCGGGCGATCAGGCCACAGGCATTGTCTTCCCACACCATGACCGTGATATCGGAGTTCAGGCGGCGCGCAGTCTCCATATTCTGCACGTTCATCATAAAGCCGGCGTCACCGCCTATCGCCATGACCTTGCGCTTGGGAAAAACAAGGTTGGCAGCGATCACGCCGGGCAAAGCGAATCCCAGGGAACAGAAACCATTCGGGATCAGGCAGGTATTCGGTCCATGGCACCGATAATAGCGGGCAATCCACATCCTGTGCGCGCCCACGGCAGACAAACAACCCTTCGCCAGGCCCCCTTGAAGTAAATTAACCGGCAGCGCTCATTATGCGGAGGCAAAAATTCCGACCGCAGCTTACCCTGCATTCATTGTGACAGCCTTGTGCAGGTCTCACGCCGCAGGGGAAGATGCGCCAGCAACAGATTGTTGCTCCATTTCACTGCTATAGATAGCGTAACGGTTGCGTCCCGATTCCTTGGCGACGTACAAGGCCTTGTCAGCAGCGGCAATGATTTCAGCTTCGCTCTTGAACTCAGCACCATCACCGAGCACAGCAATGCCCAGCGATGCAGTAACGGTTATTTCCTTACCGCCACTCACCACATGGGTGATATCCCGGAACATTTTTACCAGTCGCTCCGCCATGATAATCGCCGTCTCGGTTCCCTGGCCCGGAGCGACCACGATAAACTCCTCGCCACCGAAGCGGGCAACGACATCCTCTTCACGCGTGCCATCGATCAGCGCCCGTGCAGCGCGCTGCAGGACCAGGTCACCTGCCTGGTGTCCGTAGGTATCATTTACTTTCTTGAAATGATCCAGATCGACGAACATGACAATAATCGGCCAGCCACGATCCCTGGCCATAGCAAATTCCTTTTCCAGACACTCGTCAAGGTAGGCGCGGTTAAACAGACCCGTCAGCCCGTCGCGACGGGATTTTTCCTCAAGCAGCTGCGTCTTCGACTCCAGCATCTCGGCGGTCGCCTGCAATTTCTGCGTCTTTTGCAGGCTTTCCAGGTTCTTGATAATCAGTGCTTCCTTGGCGCGATCAAGCAGGGAATCGGAGAAACTGTAATCGCTCAGGTCTGTTTCAAACAGCTCCTCTGCTTCACGCAGATCGACGTTCAGCGATTCCATCATGGAATCGAATTCATCGTCATTTACTCCAAGACGCGACTTGATCAGGTCAGCAACAATATGGATGTCATGGCGTTCATCCCGGGCATTCACGCCGTCGGCCAGCGGCCCGGACAATGAAATACAGTTAACGAATGACTGGTGCCTGTCGTCTTCAGGCACCGGCTGCATATCATGGCTGTTAATAATACTGTCTACCAGGTACTCCGGCATGCCCCACTTCATAAGGATCCAGCCGCCTATCGCAGCATGATCCGCACCCAGCTTTTCCTGCTCGCCCGCAGCCAGGCTGACATGATCATGCTGATCAACACCCAGGGTCTTATAGAATTCAGGGTCCATCTTGTCGATTACCAGCATACCGATATCCTGCAACAGGCCTGCCAGGAACAGCTCTTCGCCCTTGCGCAGACTTATCGCCATACCCAGACGACGGCAACACGTAGCTGCCGCCAGCGAGCGATGCCAGTAGGCGTTATAGTTGAATCCCTGTGACGCGTTGTTATTCATACTGGCCGCCAGCGAAAAGCTCAGCGCCAGTGTCAGGGTGCCATTAAGTCCCAGCAGGGTGATGGCCTGGTGCAAATTCTCTGTCTTGCGTCGCAATGCATAGATTGGCGAATTCGATATGCGCATGATCTTGGCTGTCAGCGCCGGATCCATGCTGATGACATCGGCGACTTTACCGATATCCACATTCGGGTCGTTTGACAGGTCGATAATGCGCATGGCAACGACCGGTGGACTTGGCAGGTTGGTACACTGCTCCAGACGATTCAGCAGCTTGCTGTCAATCTGTAGCTGGCTGGCTGTTCTTTCCATGCTGTCAGTCATTTCCCGCTCCATTGGGCTTGTCAGGTACATCCATATACAGGCGGCATTCAGTACTCCTGATGGATTGCACGATTGCGATATTCGCCTGCAATCCCACCGCTACTCTCAATATATCGTCAGCATTAATAAGTAATTAAGCGTTAATTATTTCTTTGCACCAGGCCGTTTGCGCTCAGCGCCTGCTGGCCCAGGCCCCCTTGATGCCGGCCTTTTCGGCCAGCCCTGCCGCATAACGGCTGGCCTCACCCCCGGTCGCGAATCCTGTCACACGCAGCCGGTAGCGCGGCCCGCCTGAGCCCGCTATTTCCTGCAGTTCCGTGTGAACATCCTTGCCCTGCAGTTTCGCTTGCAGCCTTTCGATCGCCGCCTGTTGCGATGAAGACGCCACGTTAACAACCCAGTCAGCCTGCGCTGACGTCATGGCGGCCGGCTTTTCAGCCACCTTCTCCGACACTGATGCAGTGACGACCGGCTTTACAGTGACCTTTTCCCGCGACTTGCCGATAGCAGCGGGCTGTTCCCCCGCCAGGCCCATGCCGACCTGCTGCTGCAGGCCTGACAACTGTGTTTCCATGGCCTCGAGTTGCAGGAACTGTTCCGCCTGTTGCGTAACGCTGTCGGCAACCCGCTCTACCCGTTCACTTTCCATGCGCGAATCCAGCGTGGCAAGCGCCTGAGAAAGCGCGTCGAGACGGGCAATAATCTGCTGTTGCCGCCGCTCCACGGCGGCGAGACCCGCTGCCCCTGCCTGTGGCATGTCCGCCACTGCCGCAGGACTGCCGGCAATCAGTGCGTCGATCTGTCCACGCCACAGCGACAACCGTTCCCGGATACCTGTCCCGACCGCCGCGACACCATCGAACGTTCCAGCAGGAATTTCGGCAAGGTGCAGTCCCCGTTCGTCAACTGCGGGATAACGTCCCGCCGTTATCAGGGCAGCGGCAGCGGCCAGCACTACGAGCAATACAATGGTTATTACTTTCTTCATGACGGTTGCACCCGGCAGGGCGCGCACCCGCCTGTCAGTGGCGGCCGACCCGCTGCCTGCACTCACCTCGTCATGATCATCAAGGCAGGACACTGCCGGGTCGTCGACAATTGATGGCCCGTCGTCCCGTATCAGGCTCACGACACTGCTCAGGTTCCTGTTTTGACGGGCCGAAGTAGCCCCGCCCACCTGCTCATCAGTCTCTCGAAGCGGAAAATGGTTTTCAGCAATCATAAATTTTCTCCTCTGCCCGCCGATATATAAGTCATGGGATAGCCTGATCGAGACCACACCATGGGATCATTCGACAGAATTAGCCAACTGCCCCCCACCCCGCATATCCGGCCGCGGACACAGTCGCTGCCAACGCGTAAACCGCGCGAACGCAAACCGGACCCGCGCGCAAAACGGCAACCCGCACACGAGCACGAGGATACGGACAGCGGGTTACCGCATATTGACGAATACGCCTGAACTGTTGCTGCTTCTTTAACCGGCCTGGTCTCCATCGTTACACCATGCATCCGGACATAACGCGCCCGGAATTAATCAGCCGCTCGACGAAGAATTCGACCTGCCCGCTGGCAAGCCGTGGTAATGGCCAGCGGTCCGCCTTGTCGGCTATTTTCCTGAACGCCAGCGCCGAACGGCTGCGGGGAAACGCCTCGACCACGGCCTGCTGACGCTGAATGGCCTTGCGCAGATAATCGTCGTGGGGGATCGCCCCCATGAATCCCAGCGTGACATCGAGAAAACGCTGCGTCACGCGTGAGAGCTTTTCATACAGCTGGCGACCTTCATGCGCGGTGGACGTCATGTTCGCCAGTATGTGGAAACGGTCAACACCGTGATAACGGTGCAACACCTTGATCAGGGCATAGGCATCCGTCAGCGAGGCCGGCTCGTCGCACACCACCACGATGACCTCGTGCGAGGCGCGTGCAAAGGTCACCACGCTGTCAGATATGCCGGCGGCGTTATCGACCAGCAGCACATCAACATCATGCGTCAACTCGCCAAACGCACGAATCAGGCCGGCCTGCCCGGCGCCTGACAGGTTGAGCATATTGTGCTGCCCGGAAGCCGACGGCACGATACGGATACCGGCCGGCCCCTCGATAATCACATCTTCCAGCGCCGCCTCACCGGCGATAACGTGTGAAAGATTCTGCCGTGCATTCAGTCCCAGCATGACATCTATGTTGGCCAGGCCCAGGTCGGCATCGAGCAACATGACCTTCTTGCCCTGTCGCGCCAGCATAATCGCCAGGTTCATTGTCACGGTGGTCTTGCCAACGCCACCCTTGCCACTGGCAACCGCCATTACCTTTACGGGATGAAACCCTGACATCCGGCGCAACCCTGCCGCCTGGTCAGTCGCTTCAGACGTGCTGCTGCGCATGCGCATCCCCTCCGAGCGGCCGCATTGCGTGCAACCATGAAGATTCGTTTTGCACTGTATCTTCCGGCCCGGCCAGTTCGTCCGCCAGCCTGACCAGTTGACGCGCGCGCGCCGGGTGAAAGTCGTCAGGCACCTGCTGCCCGTTACCCGTCCAGGCCAGCGGCAGGCGGTGCTTGATCAGTACCGAGAGCACACCGCCGATGGCGGTCGCCTCGTCAAGCTTGGTCAATATGCACTTTTCCGGGCCGATGCGGCTGAATGATTCCACGATGTCATCAGTCAGGTCAGCTGCACCCGTCGCTGACAGCACCAGGTAGCGACGGATGTCAGTAGCACCGCTGCCAAGCGCGGTATATTTCTCCGGCAGTTCGATGTCGCGCTGGCTGGTACCCGCGGTATCGATCAATACAAGTTTACGGTCGTGCATCTGCTTGAGAACGGCCTGCAGCTCCAGCTCATCACCGGCAATATGCACCGGCACACCGAGCAGGCGGCCGTAGGTACGCAGCTGTTCATGCGCCCCGATCCGGTAGTGGTCCATGCTGACCAGCGCCACGTGGCGACGGCCGTGCTGCATGGCAAAACGCGCGGCGAGTTTCGCAATGGTGGTTGTTTTACCGACACCGGTCGGCCCGACCAGTGCCACCGTGCCACCATTAAGCAACAGGTCGTCCTGTTCGGCCGGCAACAACCCTTCCAGGATCGACATGGCCTGCTGCCAGCCCTGCGTTTCATCATTAATTTCCGTGACGCCATCCGCGACCAGGTTGGCAATTACCGGGTGCACCTGCATGGCGCCGAGGCGCTTGATAATCCAGGCCCGTACCGGCTCGCGCCGCCTGACCTCGTCCCAGGCAAGCTGCGACAGCGGCACTTCGAGCATGCTGCGCAGTGCGCGGATCTCGGCGCGGACTTCGTGCAGCGAGGATTCACCGGCAGCCGCTGGCGACGGCAATGCCGCCGCGGCGCATTCAATCGTTTCAGCCGCCGGCGTTGCCGCGGCCTGCGGGGTTTCAGGGTGTGTTTCAGACGGCTCGGCCAGGGTGGCGCTACCGGCATTACGCAGGTCTTCCTCGTAATCGACCGCGGCAATGATTTCCGCGCCGTCATCCGTCTTGCGACTGGAAAGAATCAGCGCATCAGGACCGAGCGCATCGCTGACCTGTTGCATTGCATCGCGCATCTCGGCTGCGATAAAGCGTTTCATTTTCATTGCCAGCACCTCCGTGTACCAGGCTTCTCAAGCGTTACGCGTGAGGTAACGTTGTGTCAGCCGGAAATTCCGTTTCCCGTTAACCTGCTTTCTTCCACGACTCGCCACCAATCGTGGCAATGATCTTGATCTGTTTCGTCCGCGGCACTTCGTTATAGGACAGCACGTTCAGGCCGGGTACCGAACCGCGCACAAACTGCGCAAGCCAGCGCCGCAACACCGGGGACACCAGCAACACGGCCGGCTCGCCGCTCAATTCCTGACGTCGCGTCTGTTCCTGCAACGAAACCAGCATATTTTCTGCCAGTCCCGGCTCAATGCCGGGGGCGCCATCCTGTGCACCCTGCACAGACTGTTGCAACAACTGTTCCAGATTCGGCTCCAGCGTCATGGCCGGCAATAAATCTTCCATCCCGTTGATTTTCTGGTAAATCATCCGGGAAAGCGTGGTGCGCACGGCGGCCGTCAGCATGTCAGGATCCTGACTGCGCACACCCTGCTCCGCCAGAGTCTCGGCGATACTGCGCAGGTCGCGTATCGGCACACCTTCCTCCAGCAGGTTCTGCAAGACCCTGACGACCACGCCCAGCGCCAGCGTCTTGGGTACCAGCGTCTCGACCAGGTGCGGTGAAGACTTTGCCAGCATGTCGAGTAACTGCTGCACGCTTTCGTGACCAAGCAACTCGTGCGCATGTTGTTGTAACAGGTGACTGAGATGGGTCGCTACCACGGTACTGGCATCGACCACGGTATAACCCTTGGTCTGCGCATCGTCGCGCTGGCCGGGATCGATCCACACGGCCGCCAGGCCGAATGCCGGGTCCGTGGTTTCGATACCCTTGATGTCGCCGAATACCTGGCCCGGGTTGATGGCCATTTCCTTGTCGATATGTATTTCCGATTCGCCCACGGGCACGCCCAGCAGGTTGATCCGGTACGCGCCCGGTTGCAGGTCCAGGTTGTCACGAATGTGGACCGGGTCGATCAGGAAACCCAGCTCCTGGGAAAGCTTCTTGCGCACACCCTTGATGCGCGACATCAGCTGACCGCCCTGTTTCTTGTCGACCAGCGGGATCAGCCGGTAACCGACCTCGAGGCCGATGATGTCGACCGGCTGCACATCGTCCCAGCCAAGATCGGGGTTTGCCTCCACCTCGGCCGGCTTGTTCTGCTTGACCTGCTCGCTTGCAGCTTCCGCCTGCTTGAATTCACGCACGTAATAGGCGGTTGCCGCGAGCAGCAACGCGATGGTGATAAACACCAGATTCGGCATACCCGGCACCAGCCCGAGCGAGCCGACGATCGCGGCCGTCACGGTCAGCGCACGCGAGTTGGTAAACAGCTGCCTGAAGAACTGCTCCCCCATGTCCTGCGAAACAGACACCCGGGTAACGATAATGGCGGCGGCCGTCGACAACACCAGTGACGGGATCTGTGCGACCAGGCCGTCGCCGATGGTCAGCAGAATATAATTCTGTGCCGCATCGCTGACTGACAGACCGTGCTGCAGGATACCGACAGTAAAGCCGCCTATTATGTTGATAAACAGGATCAGCATGCCGGCAACCGCATCGCCGCGCACGAACTTGCTGGCACCATCCATGGCGCCGTAGAAGTCCGCTTCCTGCGCCACTTCTTCGCGCCGCGCACGCGCCTCTTCCTGCGTAATCAGGCCGGCATTCAGGTCGGCATCGACCGCCATTTGCTTGCCGGGCATGGCATCGAGGGTGAAGCGGGCGCTGACTTCCGAGATGCGCCCGGCACCCTTGGTGACCACAACGAAGTTAATGATCATCAGGATGGCGAATACCACCAGGCCGACGGCGTAGTTGCCGCCGACAACGAAATCACCGAATGCCTCGATCACCCGGCCCGCCGCAGCGGTGCCCTCGTGGCCATCCAGCATAATGACGCGTGTCGACGCGACGTTCAGCGCCAGTCGCAACAGGGTTGCCACCAGCAACACCGTCGGGAATATCGCGAACTCGAGCGGCTTGACGGTATAAACGGCCACCAGCAACACGACCAGTCCGAGTGCGATATTGAAGGTGAATAACAGGTCCAGTACCAGCGGCGGCAGCGGCAGAACCATCATGCTGAGCAACATGACCACGATCAGCGGCGTGCCGAGACCGATCAGCATTCGTGGCGATAATGTTCCGCGTGTCACTGTTATGTCCATGGCTTTATCCTGTAGCTCCATCGTATCTATTCATGCTGCAAACCATCCGGAATAGGGAAACCATCCGGTTGTTCGGGCGGCCGCTGACCGGGCATGCGCACAGCACGCAGCTGGTAAACATAGGCGAGCAGCTGCGCCACGGCCACGTACAGGCCGGCCGGTATTTCCCCGCCGATCTCGGCGTTGTAATAGAGTGAACGCGCCAGCGGCGGTGCCTCGACAATCGGCACATCGTTCGCCATGGCGACTTTTCTGATGTGCCCGGCGATCAGGTCGGCACCCATTGCCACCACAACCGGCGCGCCGGAACGTTCCTTGTCGTAACGCAGGGCGACCGCGTAATGGGTCGGGTTGGTGACGACCACATCGGCGGTCGGCACATCCTGCATCATGCGCTGCTGGGCCATTTGTCGTTGCACAGCACGTATGCGGCTCTTGTTTTCCGGGTTGCCTTCGGTTTGCTTGCGCTCGTCCTTGACCTGTTGCTTGGTCATTTTGAGTTTCTTGGCGTGCTCCCATAGCTGGAATGGCACATCCACCGCGGCAATGACAATCAACACGGCACTGAGGGCAACAAACGACCAGCCGATAATCGCCGCCATGTGCCCCAGGCCCTGCTTGACCGGCTCGCTGCCGAGCAGAAACAAATCTTCTGCGCGCGCATACAGCAACAGTGCCGATATAACAGCCACCACCAGGAATTTCGCAAACGCCTTGAGCGCCTCGACCGGCGCACGCATGGAAAATATCCTGCCAAAACCCTTGATCGGATTCATCTTGCTGAATTTCGGTGCCAGCGACTTGGGGCTGAATACCCAGCCACCCAGCAGCATGGGTGCAACAAACGCGACCATGAACAGCAACATCAGGAACGGGGCAAATGTAAGCAGCACCTCGATCAGGACGTTACCCAGGTACGGCGCCAACAGTTTCGGATCGAACATCTGTTCCCGCTGCAGGCTCAGTGACGACGTCATCTGGCGGGTAAGCCCGCCGGCAAGATGACCGCCAAACGAAACCAGGCCACCTGAAGCCGCCAACAGCAATAGCAGGGTATTCAGATCGCGCGAGCGCGCAACCTGGCCTTCTTCGCGGGCATCGCGCAGGCGTTTGGGGGTCGCCTGTTCTGTTTGTTCCATACCATTCTGGTCATCGGCCATCGTTCAGACCTCCACCCAGCATGTCCTGCAGCAACAGGAATGCTTCCTGCGCCAGGTTCGACACGTGCGGCGTGATACCCGGGACACTCAGCATGATAATGACAAACCCGGTCAGCATCATGACCGGGAAACCGACACCGAATATATTCAGCTGTGGCGCTGCACGACTCATGACGCCAAACGCCAGGTTAACCAGTAACAGCGAGGCGATCGCTGTCAGTGCGATCGCGACAGCACCGGCAAACATCCGGCTGCCCCAGCTTACCAGGCTCCAGTAATCCGTCGGCGTGAGTCCGGTAGTCCCGACCGGCAGGCTGATAAAACTGTCGACCAGCAACTGCACCAGCACCAGGTGACCATTCAGCGCAAGGAACATAAGCGTCGCCAGCGTCAGGTAGTATTGCGCGACAACCGGCACCTGCACGCCGTTTTGCGGGTCGACCGCGTTAGCGAAACCGAGACCCATACTCATGGCAATAGACTGCGCAGCTATAACGATCGATGTAAAAACCAGCTGTAGTGTAAAACCCATGGTCAGGCCGATCAGCACCTGCTGGGTACCGACGAGTAGTCCATCGGCACTGAAGATCTCGACCGGCACCGTATCCTGCACGATCATTGGCGCCATCATCAGCGACATGACCAGCGCAAGCGCCGCGCGCACCTTGGCCGGCACCATGCGGGCGCCGAATATCGGTGCAACAGAAAACATTGCACCCACACGCAGGAGCGGCCACAGGAAGGCATACATCCAGGTGTTCAGTTCCATGCTGGTGACGGCGATCATGGTATGTAACTGTCAGCTGATCAGTGCCGGTATGTTTTCGAACAGGCGGCGGGTGAAATTGACAATCAGGTTCAGCATCCATGCCCCGCCTATCAACAGGGTAGCCGCCATGATGGCAAGCTTGGGAATAAAACTCAGCGTCGCCTCCTGGATCTGCGTTGCCGCCTGGAACATACCGACCAGCAAACCCACGGCGAGCGCGGAGCCGAGTATCGGTGTCGCTACCAGCGCGGTGACCTTGATGGCTTCCTGTCCGATCAGGATTACACTTTCCGGTGTCATAAATTCGCTCTCCGCCAGCTACACATAGAAGCTGGAAGCGAGGGTGCCGATTATCAGCGCCCAGCCATCTACCAGCACAAACAGCATGATCTTGAACGGCAGCGAGATAATCATGGGCGACAACATCATCATGCCCATTGACATCAGCACACTGGCCACCACCAGGTCGATCACGAGAAATGGAATCAGCACCAGGAAGCCGATCTGGAACGCCGTCTTCAGCTCGCTGGTGACATAGGCCGGCACCAGCAACGAGAATGGCACGGATTCCGGTGTTTTCAGGTCATCCTGTTCGTAGTGGGCAATGTCGGCAAACATGCCAAGATCGGTTTCACGGGTCTGCTCAAGCATGAAGCTGCGCAGCGGTGAGGCACTCTTCTGCAACGCCTCGCCGGGCGTAATGGTTTCTTCAAGATAAGGTTTGATCCCCTCGTTATAGATTTTCCCGAACACCGGTGACATGACAAACAGCGTCAGGAACAGGGACAGGCCGATAAGTATCTGGTTGGACGGCGTCTGGGCCGTTCCCAGTGCCTGGCGCAGGATTGCCAGCACAATAATGATGCGTGTGAATGACGTCATCGAAATCAGCGCTGCCGGCAACAGTGACAGCGCCGTCATCATCGCCAGTACCTGGATACTCAATGACCAGGTTTCTCCGCCGTTGCTTGACGGGGTAACTGTGATCGCGGCCATGCCCGGTGCCGCAACGGCGGTGGCAGCCGGCAACATGCAAAGCAGCAGTATTCCCGCTACCCACAGGCGCTTCATGACTGCTTCTCCCTGGCGACCACATCACGCAGGCGAGCGGCAAAACTGACTGTCCGTTCACTTTCGGGAGATGCGGTATGGACCGGCTCGTCCAGCACATGCACACGATTGACACGACCGGGCGCAACACCCAGCAGTACCTGTTGATTACCGACCTGCACCAGTACCAGCCGTTCACGGGTACTGAGGGCAACACCGTCGATGACGCGCAAGGTTCCGCGTGCCGATGACTGTAACCCGCCGGCCCGCTTCAGCACCCAGGCGAGCCCCACGATACACAGGATCACGATACCCAGTCCGGCGATAAACTGCAGCATGAAGCCACCGTCCATCACCTCGCCCGCCATGCCGATCGGCGAAGGCGTGTCCGCCGCCGTGACCGGCATCGATGCCAACAGCATGAACAGTGCGGTCGGGTGTTTAAGCATTGTTGCGATATAAGACATGTATTGTGGCCCGGTTATCTGCTAGCGTTTATTTGAGCGTCTTGACGCGGTCCGCGGGACTGATCACGTCACTCAGCCGCACACCGAACTTGTCGTTCACGACAACCACTTCACCGCGCGCAACCAGCGTCCCGTTAACGAGAACATCCAGCGGCTCACCCGCCATGCGGTCCAGCTCCACGACCGAACCCTTGGCGAGTTGCAGCAGATTCTCGATGCTTATCCGCGAACGACCGATTTCCATCGATAGCGTTACCGGGATATCCAGGATCACATCGAGACTGGTTTCGCCCGCGACCCGAGGAGCGGCCGACCCGTCACCCAGCTCGTCAAACGATGCACGCTCGTAGCCTGCAGCGCCCGCGGCATCCACGGCAGCACCCTGCTCTTCTGCCCCACCACTCATTTCCGTTTTACCTGTCTGCTCACTCATGACTTACTCCTGATCTTGTTTCAACCTGACCTTCTCGGAAGGATCCACTTCACCCGTCACCCTGACAGCATTGTGCTCACGGTAGACGCCGAACTGACCTGTAAATACCGGTACATCGCCAACCTGCAGGGTTGCCTGCTCCGGCGTATTCACCGGGATCACATCCCCGCTTTTCAAGCCGACCACATCGCGCAGCGTCAGGCGCGTGCGGGCAATGGTCGCCGACAGGTCCACTTTTGCTTCCTGGATATTCATTTGCAGTGCCTGCAACCAGTCGCCCTGGTCCACGGACTTGTTCTTGCGCTGGCCACCATCGAGTAAATCACGCACCGGCTCGACCATCGTCGCAGGCAGTGCAATATGGAATTCGCCATCCACTTCCTCGAGGCTCATGCGGAAACTTGATATCACCAGCATTTCGCGTGACCCGGCCAATACCGAGTATTGCGGGTCGGTCTCTGACTTGATGAAGCGCGGCGTTATTTGCATGACCGGCTCCCATGCGCCGCCCAGGTCCTGCAGCAACTGGTTCAGGACCAGCTGAATGATGCGATTCTCGGTCGGCGTGAAATCCCGACCGATCTTCTGGTTGCGGTACTTGCCGGTACCGCCAAAATAGATATCCACGATGGCGAACACCATGGCCGGGTCAAGCACCACCAGCGCCTCGCCGCGCAACGGCGCCACCTCGATAAAATTCAGACTGACCGGCAAACCAAGACTGTGAATATAGTCGCTGGTACGAACCGTCTGCAGGCCGTCTTCCTCGATCTCGACCGGGCGTTGCAGCATCTGCTCGAAACCTTCTTCAAGCAGGCGCATGAAGTTCGCATTGATTTTTTCCAGCACCGGCAACTGGCCACGGACGATATGGTCCTGGTCGGTCAGGTCATAGGGAATGACCTCACCGGCCGGTGGTGGTGAATCGCCACCGACCTCGCCCGAAGTCACCCCATCCATCAGGGCGTCGACTTCTTCCTCGGAAAGTATCTCGTTCTCGCTCATAGCGTTACTGCATCACGAAGTTGGAGAAATAAACCGCCTCGACACCCGGCGCACCGGTCAGTGATTCGAGGGTGTCGCGGATGACCTGCAGGATCTCGGCGCGGAACTTTTCCTTGCCTTCCTGCATGATCAGGTCATCTTCTGTCTTGGTACTGAACAGCATGATGACTGCATCACGCACAGCCGGCATGTGCAGCTTGAGATCATCGATGACCTTGTCATCACGGACCATCACCTCGATCGACGCTTTTACAAAACGCACATTCCTGGGATTCTGGAACGCGATGACGAAGTCAGGATTGAGTGCGTGGTAGATCGGGGGATCGAGATCGACAAGACCGACTGCGCCGCCACCTTCACCGGTAGCCGCTTCGCCTTCAATCATGGCTTCGTCTTTGGAACCACCGAGAAAATAGAACGCCGCGCCGCCAGCCACAGCGAGTATCGCGACGGCTGCCACAGCAATGATGATGATCTTGTTCATAAGCAATCCTGCTTGACTGTTTCTTCCATGAAACCGGTTGCTGACTGTCCGTAGTAATGCAGCAACTGGCGCCTGCTACTGCTAATGCAATAGCTATGCCACAAATATGCGCGCATAAAATACAATCAATTCAGTCGCTTATATTTGCTAACAAATTGGATGACGAATTTGTGGCGCAAATCCGCCAGGGGAGGCAAGCAATTGCCGGAATCCTGTCAGGCAGCGGCAAGCATTTGCATGGCCGGCGGCAGTCCGTGGCCGGCGGCATTCTGTCTACAGGTTAATGGCTGCGTGTTACCCGGCAAAACACGGCATGGCATACGTCTTGCTTTATCCAGGACACCAGGGACGAACAGTTTTACGGACATGAAAATCTACCAGGCCTACACGAATGCGCAGCAAAAGGATTTTGTCTGCGCAAACGCCATACCCTTCGACGCATCGGGCAACTGTGCCAGCGGCACGCGCGAGTACGAACTGTTTCGACAGATTCATGCTGATGCTGCCAGCCATGCTAACGATGAACCCTGGGGACTCGTCTCCTGGAAATTCGATTACAAGTCGCCGATCAGTCTTGGCGATTTCCACCGCTTTGCCAGCAACGCATTTGCGGACGGGGCCGATTGCGCGTTTATCAACCCCATGATCGGCAACGAGGCGGTCTATGCAAATGTCTGGGAACAGGGCATTCACTGTGCGCACACGGGCATCGAAAAGGTTGCCTGTTTCCTGCAGCAAGAGACCGGCATCAATGTCGCAACGGTTAGCGATACCAGCACCTTTGCCTTCTGCAATTACTTCATCGCACGCCCGCCATTCTGGGACCGCTATTTCAGCTTTATTGAACACGCGCTCGGCTTGCTTGACGCGGAAGCGGCACGTGGCTCCGAAATCGGACAGATTTACAGTGGCAGCGGCCAGTACCAGCGCGATACGAGCGCATCCATGCGGATTTTCGTGATTGAACGCCTGTTTTCTTCATTTCTCCAGCAGAATCCTGGTTTACAGGTCGCCGCCTATGCCCCGACTGCCGCCGACTTTGACAACAAGTTCGGTGTTCGCATGGGCCGGATGCTATGGAATTTCTCCCGGCTCAAACAACGCGCCGTGGAAACCGATGACATATCGCTCTACAACACCTGGGACAAGCAACGCTGCACGCTACTGGCAGACTATCAGATCAACATCGTCTGGAACCTGGACGATCCGTTTGCCTACCCCTTATCCCGCGAATATCGCGAGTTCTGTGCCGTATGCGAGCGCCTGTTTGACGCAGATCATCCGGCCACCAGTGAGCGGATACAGGGCATCGCAGGCTGAAGCAAGGCA
>Ga0224496_10001165_pt1 | contig 16732 bp, 16 predicted proteins | sample SF_Jul11_sed_USG_2_FD_168127 | JGI IMG/M metagenome (GOLD analysis project Ga0224496, IMG submission 168127) | Sediment microbial communities from San Francisco Bay, California, United States - SF_Jul11_sed_USGS_8_1 | ecosystem: Environmental > Aquatic > Marine > Sediment | place: USA...
GCATGAATGGCTTGTGGTAGCCACGCAATTCATCGCCCTGCGCGCCGCGCACACGTTCTTCAAAGGTACGGAAATAACCGCACAGGTTGGGTCGGCCGAATTCATTATTAAAGGCGGCCGCACCCAGCGGACCATCCACCATGATGTCCAGCGCCGAGACAATGCGCGCCGGCTTGCCATGATCGGTTTCCCATGGCTGTTCGAAACCCGGCACACGCAGGTTGGACACCGAGAAGCCACACAGGCCGGCCTTGGGTTTTGCGCCCCGGCCGGTCGCGCCCTCGTCCCTGATTTCACCACCGGAACCGGTGGCCGCACCCGGGAACGGCGAAATCGCCGTCGGGTGATTGTGCGTTTCCACCTTGATCACCAGGTGTCCCGGTTCGGCATGCGCCTGGTAAGCATGCGTGCCGGTATCGGCGAAGAAGCGCTGCACCTCGCCGCCTTCAAGTACCGCGGCATTATCGCTGTAGGCAGACAGAATACCTGCCGGGCTGACCTGGTGGGATACGCGAATCATGTCGAACAGGCTGCGGTCCATGGGCTGGCCGTCAATCACCCAGTCCGCGTTGAAAATCTTGTGCCGGCAGTGTTCGGAATTGGCCTGGGCAAACATCATGAGTTCGATGTCCATCGGGTTGCGACCAAGCGCGGTAAAGTTCTCGACCAGGTAATCGATTTCGTCGTCGGACAACGCCAATCCAAGCCCGACATTCGCCCGCTCAAGCGCAGCACGTCCACCCTCGATGACATCCACGCGCCCGACCGGTGCGGGTACTGCATGACGGAACAGGCCATCCGTGTCGTCAAGATCAAACAGGACCGTTTCGGTCATCCGGTCATGCAGCAGTGGCAGCAGGGCTTCACGCTGATCGCCATCCAGGGTTTCGCCGGCGACTGGTTCCAGCGTATACACAACACCGCGCTCGACCCGTCGTACCTTGTCGAGCCCGCAGTTGTGAACAATATCAGTCGCCTTGCTCGACCACGGCGAAATCGTGCCGGGACGCGGCACCACGACCAGCTGGACACCCTGACTGTCGGTCGCCGAGCGGGACGGACCGTAATCGAGCAACTGCTCAAGCAGGCTCAGCTCGTCTCCAGACAGCGGCTCAATCGGCTCGGCAAGGTGGATAAAGTCCGCATGCAAGCCGGCCACGGCCGGCACCCGTTCCCGGCATTGCGCCAGCAGCTTGTGCAGTCGAAATTCGGAATGGGCAGGACAACCCAGCAGATGCAGCATCACGACTCCGGGACGGGGGTTTCTGGAAGCCGGGAATGATACTGGATGGGGTCATTGTTGTCAGCGGGAATGACCCCCGCCGCGGGTCTGAATCACCGTATTGAAGGCCGACCGGGCCGGGGCATACCGGCATGAAAACCTTACCAGGTGCGCAACCGCTATAGCGAGACGCCCGCGCTGCCAGCCTGGAATCGAGCCTCTACAGACCCGCTATCACTTTCCGCATGCTGAACGGGTGTGCTTGTCCCCGTTCGCATCAGCGGTTCGACAGGTGCAGGTATGGCCACTCCGACTGCCGGTGTTGTTCGATATGGTTGACGATATCCAGGTGCCCTGCCTGCTGCGCATAGTGCGTGGCAGTGCTCCCGTGCACATCCTGCAGCATATGGTTGGCAAGAAACTTCAATAGCAACTGCACCACGTCGGCATGCCCTGCACGCGCCGCCAGGTGCAGGGCCGTTGCGCCCTTGTGCGTCTGTGCATCTATATCCGCGCCGTGCCTGACAAGAAGTTCGCAGACCTGCAGGCAACCCTTCCTTGCCGCCAGGTGCAGCGGCCTGAGACCGGTTTCGGTATCACAGGCATCCAGGTCGGCGCCGTCCCTGAGCAACATGCTCACGACTTCAGGCTTGCATTCGTCCGCCGCAGTATGCAGTGGCGTCAGGCCAGACCCGTCAGTTGCATTGACTTCGGCAGCCGTTTCAACCCGGTTCCTGTCGTCCCGGGTCAGCGCCCTGTCGCCGGCCGCCGCACGTGGCAGCAGCAATGTACGCAGCACCATGAACAGAGCATACGGCAACGCTATCCAGAGCCAGGCAAGCGGCTCATCCAGACCCCGGTAGAAGACCCTGTAGAAATCCATCAGGGAGTCATCGGTGATTCCAGTCAGATCAATGGCAAAACGCTCTCTGAGCGCCCATAGAACACCGGGCATCACGGCAGCACCGAGCGCCACGCCTACCAGCAGGTACTGTATATGTCGGTCCAGAAATTTCATGTCATATAACAAGATATATTAATTAACTCTAATATACTAAATTATAGTCCGTCAAATTGCCAGCACATTATTGGCTGGAGCGCCCTAAGCGACTGATATATCTGTGCCACGGGGATGCGTTTCAAGGATAGGTGGACTTTATCGCAGATGGAATCCGGGTGGCGAGGTTTTCGCGGCATCCCGGCGTGAACAAAGGTGAAACGCTCAATCAGTCTAGACTATTTCCCGCCAGGCAAGTCCCGCGTCCTGATCGGCGATGGCGATCCAGTCCGGTGCACAGCCCAGCGCGCCGGCAAGCGCGGAACGCACCAGGCCCGGGTCATTGTTTTTGTCACTCAGGTGGGCCGCCACCATGTGCTGCAGGCGCGAGGTGTCGAGTTGCTGCAACAGCCCCACGGCCTGGTCGTTGCTGAGGTGACCCAGCGGGCCACCAACACGGCGTTTCAATGCAGGTGAATAAGGGCCGTCGGCGAGCATCGCTGTGTCGTGATTGCATTCCAGCAACAGCGCGTCGGCGGCATCGAGGCATGCGCGGATATGCGGCGTGATACGCCCGGTGTCAGTCAGTACGCCGAGCCGGTGTTGACCGCTGTCGAAGGTAACCTGGCAGGGTTCACCGGCATCATGGGGGACGGTAAAGGGTCGCAGCTGCAACGCGCCGATTTCCAGAACGGCCTGGCCGTCGAAATAACGCAGGTCGGGGATATCGTCGTCGCGCAGTTTCCGGCGGGTGCCGCGCGTCATCCAGACAGGTAACGCGTACTTGCGGGCCAGCGCCGGGACACCCCGCACATGATCACCGTGCTCGTGCGTCACCACCACGGCGTCCAGGTCAGCCGGGCTACATCCCAGTTGCGCCATGCGTCGACCGGTTTCCCGGCAGGAGAAACCGCAGTCCAGCATGACCAGCGTCCCCCCATGCTCGACCAGGGTCGCGTTTCCCCTGCTGCCACTGCCAAGCAGTGCGAATCGCATACGTCAGCGTAACTGTTCTTCCAGCAATGTAAGGATACGCTTCGCAGTCGACGTCGTGTCCCGCTCATCGTTGCTGTTGTTAACGATCACACGTGTGACCGGGCCATCGGCGATCAGCTTGATATGGTATTCGGTTGCATTCGCGTCATCCTTCGATGACCAGAACGACAGCTTGTCGAGAATTCCGGTTGCTGCCTGCTCGCCAAGCGGATCGTTGTAGCGCACGAAATAGGTGCCACCGGAACGGTCCCGGTCTTCAACAGTGAAGCCGATGCGATCGAGTGCAACGCCTGTCCTGCGCCATGCACGTGAATAGTCCTCCCTGACCAGCAGGGAACTGCCCGCCTCGTCACTGACCAGTTCCGCGCGAACCTTGTCCTTGTCCTTGCGTACCAGCATCGACTGCGCTTTCTGCTCTTCGATACCGAGGAATACCATCATGCGCTTGAGCATTTCGGCTTCAAGTTCCGGATCGGTCGGGCGTGACTGCCAGACGGTAGTGCTGTCGTCCGGATTGCCCTTGACGACCTCTTCGACGCCACGGTGGGTCAGGTACACTTCCGTTGCGCCGTCACCGTTTTTTTCCAGCCGGACGCGGTACTTGTCACGCGTGGCGGAGGAATAAACGGCATCGATTGCCTTGCCGATCAGATTCCGAATCGGCCCCCGTGGAATATCCGCGCGGTTCTCCGCCCAGTCTGTTTCGAGGATGCCGAGACGCGGGTCTTCCTTGTTGATCAGGAAACCCTCCTGCAACCAGAATTCCTTTACCCGCGGCCAGACCTGGTCTGGCGAGCCCTGGACCAGTAACCATTGCTGGTCGCCATCGCGCATAACCTGCAGTGCTTCCTGCTCGGGTAATACTTCAGTTTTTTCGCGCAGTGGCTGCCGGGCGCCGAATTCCGAATAGGTCGCGCTGGCCGCATCCAGTGAGTCGGGGGCTTCATTAATGGTGCTGGCAGACAGGTCCGGAGGCACTTCCAGATTGTCGATGACCTTGCTTTTCTTATAGTCGGTCTTGTCCCGGCCAGGCGCCATCTTGTCCATTACGCCACAGGCGGAAAGCAGTAACGCACCTGTCACTACCAGCGGGAGGGAAATTTTCTTCAGGCCTGGCTGCATTGTATTTTTCCTGTAGGGGGGCGTCATGCGGACGCCATCACGCCGGCCGCAACCAGCGCCTGTCGCACGGCTTCATGGTGCGACGCGTCAAGTTGCGTGAGCGGCAAACGTATACCATCGGGAATCAGTCCCATTTCGTGTAACGCCCACTTGACCGGTATCGGGTTTGATTCAATAAACAGTATGTGATGCAGAATATCGAGGCGGCTGTTAATACTGACGGCCGTGTCCCGGTCTCCTGCCTGCGCGGCAACGCACAGTGCATGCATGTCTGCCGGTGCAACATTGGCTGTCACCGAAACGTTGCCGCTGCCACCCATCAGCATCAACTCCATGGCAGTTGCATCGTCACCGCTGTAAATCGCAAGCCTGTCGCCACAGCGGTCAAGCAGTTCGCGCGCCCGCGCCAGGTCGCCGGTCGCTTCCTTGATACCAACGATGTTGTCGATTGGCGCAAGCCGTTCAACCGTATCGGGGAGCATGTCAACCGCCGTTCGCCCGGGCACATTGTACAGAATCTGCGGGATCGGCACGGCTTCCGCAATGGCCCGGTGGTGCCGGTACAGGCCTTCCTGGGTCGGCTTGTTGTAATAAGGTGTCACCAGCAGGCAGGCATCGGCACCCGCCTCCATAGCACAACGGGTAAGATCGATCGCCTCGCGCGTTGAATTCGCGCCGGTGCCGGCAATGACCGGTATACGGCCGGCGGCCATTTCAACCGTGCGGCGCATGACATGGCAATGCTCGTCCTGGTCCAGGGTCGCGGATTCGCCCGTGGTGCCGACAGACACCAGGGCATCGGAATTGTTCTCGACGTGGAAATCAACCAGGCGCTGCAGGCTGTCTTCATCGATAGCGCCATCCGCCTGCATCGGTGTTACCAGCGCCACTATACTGCCTTGAAACATCCTGCCTACTCCGGACCCAATCGAGAACGCCATGGTACTGGCGACACCCCGTACTGACAAGGCAATCAAGGCGCGCCAATGTAATTCCGGCGCTGCCACGACCCGAAAATGGTAGACTGCGTACCCGTAGCAGTTAACCGGCCACACGGCCCGGATTCATGATGAGCGATACCGCGGACAAGAAATACGACCAACTGGTTCTCTCGGCGCTGGGCACCGACCGGCCGGGGATTATTAACGAGCTGTCCCGGGCAGTACTCGAATGCGGTTGCAACATCCTCGACAGCCGCATGGCTGTGCTGGGCGGGGACTTTGCCCTGCTGATGCAGGTCGATGGCAACTGGAATACGCTGGCAAAACTCGAAGACCAGGTCGACGGCCTCGAAAAACGCCTTGGGCTGACCATCACTTCACGGCGCACCCACTCACCGGTACCCAGCAAGGACCTGATGCCGTACGCGGTCGAAGTGGTCGCGCTTGACCAGCCGGGCATCGTCCACAACCTGGCACGTTTCTTTTCACAGCGGGATATAAATATCCAGGAAATGATCACCAGCAGCTATGCCGCCGCACACTCCGGCACTCCGATGTATTCGGTGCAGCTGCGGGTCGACATTCGTTCCGGCGTACGCATTTCAGATCTGCGCGAGGATTTTGCCGAGTTCTGCGACAACCTGAACCTGGATGCCGTGATCGAACCGGTCAAGTAGTTACACAGGCAGGCAGCAGGGAGAAAACGACCATGACAAAAGTGGTGCCGGGCAAAAAAGTACCCGCATTCAGATTACCCGCGACCGGCGGACAGGAAATCTCGCTGGCCGACTGCAAGGGAAAGAACCTGGTGTTGTATTTTTATCCGAAGGACAGCACGCCGGGCTGCACCACCGAGGGCCAGGACTTCCGCGACAAAATACACACGTTCAGAAGACGCAATACGATAATCCTGGGCGTGTCGCGCGACAGCCTAAAATCACACGAGAATTTCAAGGCAAAGCATGCGTTTCCGTTTGAGCTGTTATCCGACGGCGATGAAAAACTGTGCCGGCTGTTCGACGTTATCAAGGAAAAGAACATGTACGGGCGCAAGGTGATGGGCATCGAACGCAGCACGTTTCTTATCGATGACAAGGGCGTTCTCAGGCAGGAATGGCGCAAGGTAAAAGTGCCCGGCCACGTAGAAGACGTTCTGGAAGCAATCAAGGCCCTGTAACACAACAAGGGCCCTGACACCGCGGGCTGTTAAACCGCGCTGGCGCCTGGCTCCTCGTCTGACCGGTTCATGCGCGGCCAGGCCGTCATCACAGCCTGCACCAGGGTCGCCAGGGGAATGGCGAAGAACACACCCCAAAAACCCCAGATACCGCCGAACACGAGAATAGCGACGATGATCGCCACCGGGTGCAGGTTAACGACTTCAGAAAACAGTAACGGCGCCAGCAGGTTACCATCAAGCGCCTGCAGCACGGCATAGGCAAACAGTACCCAGCCGAAGTCCGCGCTCCAGCCCCACTGGAACCACGCAATCATGGCGACCGGCACCGTCACGACTGCAGCACCTATATATGGAATGATCACGGACAGGCCGACCATGGTCGACAGCAGCAGGGCATACTGCAGCCCCATCAGGCTGAAAGTGGCGAAGGCCGCCGCACCCACGATGAATATTTCCCAGACCTTGCCGCGAACATAGTTCGCAACCTGCACGTTGACATCACTGGCAACGGCATCGACCAGCCCGCGTTGCTGCGGCAGGCGCTGGCTAAACCACGCGAATATATGGTACTTGTCCTTGAGGAAAAAGAACGACAGTACCGGCACCAGAATAATATAGACAAGCAAGGCGATAAGGCCCGTCACGGCCGGCACGGACAGCGACAGGATGCGCTGGCTCAGCTCGGTTATCTCCGCACGAATCGATGCACCCAGCTCTTTAACCTGCTCCTCGGTGAACAGGTTCGGGTATTTCTCCGGCAGTTGCAGCATTACGTTCTGGCCGTGCGTGATGATATCGGGCAACTGCCGGACGAGTTGCGTCACCTGTTCTGACAGGCGTGGCGCCAGCCACAGCACCGCGAATACCACAAAGGTCATAAAAACAAGGAATACCAGCACCACTGCAGGCAATCGCGGCATGCCCATGCGATTGAACTTCTCAACCACGCCATCCAGCAAATACGCAATCACCACGCCCGCCAGCACCGGCGCCAGCATCTGGCCCAGCGTCAGCGTGATAATGAACCCGGCCGCCAGCAATACGGCCAGTATCACGACCTGCGGATCAGACACATAACGGTGATACCACTCGGTAACGATATTCATCGCATCATCCGCCGGAGCGCGCCTTCAGATCACTGTAGTGTTTGGAAAAAACGGCTTCGAGCTGGTCAATAACCCCGACCGGATCGGAGCCCTGCATGACGTGGGTCGCCACCATGTCCGACGTTGCACTCAGCATCTCGCTCTTGTCCAGCATGGGATAGGTTTTCGACAGGCGTTTAAGCGCGGCGACTATAGACTCGCCGTCGGGGCGTGCAATGTTTTCCGGCGCAGGAACAGTAACGACCGGCTTGCTTGCAATGACGCGCGGCACACGACCACGGCTGGCCAGGAATTCGGCGAACGCCAGCAGGCTGGAACGGCCCTCTTCATCCAGACCTGTGAACAGGTCAACAAGCTGTTGCTGTACCGGCTTCATACAGGTTCGGAACGACTGATATCAGCAATCATCTTTATGCGAGAGACAGTAGGCGCGCGCAAATACAAGTAACTCGTCCATTGCACGCTGCCGGAACTTCTGTTTCTGGTGTACAAACGAGAACGGCCGCTCCAGCGGCGGGTCCAGCTCAAGACTGACAAGCGTGCCGAGCTGCAGCTCCTTGTGAATTGTTACTTCGGAGACGATTGACACACCCATGCCGGCCTCAACCGCACCCTTGATCGCTTCCGGGCTGCCCAGCTCCATGGCGATGGACATATCAGCGGGTTTCATACCGGTAGCAGCCAGGTATTCCTCGATGACTTCGCGGGTACCCGAGCCCTCCTCCCTGGCTATGTAGGCATGCTCTATCAGTTCCTTGACGTTTAATTTCTTTTTGCCGGCCAGTTCATGAGTGGGTGGCACGACCGCGACCAGGCGATCGTTGCGGCAGTTCTCGACGACCAGGTTCTTGTTGACGACCGGCGCCTCGACCACGCCCAGGTCGATATCGTTATTTTCCACCATGGATACGATACCGTCAGAATTGGATACCTTGAGGTGAACATTGATGTCGGGATATTTCTTTTTGAAATCACCCAGCAGCGCCGGCAGCATGTACTCGGCAATGGTGGTACTGGCACCGATAATCAGAACACCGCTGATCTCGCCGGTCATGTCACGGACGGCGTTATCCATTTTCGCATACAGGTCGAATATCTGCGCCGCATACTCATAGACGCGTTCACCGGCCGCCGTCAGGCTGATGCGATTGTGCGTGCGGTCAAACAGGCGGGTATTGAAATACTCCTCCAGTTGACGGACCTGGAAGGTAACCGCGGGCTGGGTCATGTGCAGGCTTTCTGCTGCCTTGGTAAAACTCAGCAAGCGGGCAACGGTATGAAAAACCTGTAGTCTGCGATCAGCCATTCAATGTCCTGTACGAAAATTTGTGCCGGGCAAGGCCGGTCAAGCGGTTGTGACTATAAAGGAAGTCCCTGCCATAAACCAATATGCCAGTGCTGTTTATGCACACCCACCGCACCTCGCCGGCAACCCCTGTCACCTGCCTGCAACCGGCACGTCATGGTGTTATTCAGCCCGCTGCAGCCCGGACGATTGTTTTAACCGCAGCCGGTCCGGTCCGCTGTGGACAGCGCTTGCCGCAATCACCAGCATGCAGTGTAAAATGTTCGTGGTTACGTATCAAATATTTAATATACATACACTTACAAGGCAAGCATGTTACTGTTTCCACCCATACCATGCAGTGGAAACTCATGAACCTTCACGGGTGTAGCCGGTCTCACGATTGCACCCCGGGGAACACGACCCGCCCACACGGAACCGCTACTTTATGCAAGGCTACTTTCCGGGATTCGAACCCGAACATGCAGGCCGGCACCGACAAACCCGTAACACGCATGTGATCGTGAAAATCCCGACCACCCGCGGCATGCCGGTCGCCGGCCTTGGCATACCTGTAGCTGCTCATCGATTAGAATGAATAACTGAATGGCGCCGCCTGGAGCAAGCCCCTTGTCATTGCGCAGGCCCGGGGACCCCTGTTCCTGCCGCCATTTGCCATGAAAAAACAGAAATCTGACCTGGAGACTGACGATGAAGATATTACCTGGAATTCTGCCGGCATTGCTGCTGTGCCTGTTGCCAGTCGCGGCAAATGCAGAGACAGCCGAGGAAAAAGGTCTCGCTATCGCACAGGAAGCGGACCGGCGCGACAAGGGCTTCGGCAACTACACCAATCACGTCAAGATGATCCTGAAGAACAAACAGGGACAGGAAAGCACCCGCGAAATCCGCTCGAAGACCCTGGAAGTGGCTGACGATGGCGACAAGAGCCTCACGATCTTTGACAACCCGCGTGACGTAGCCGGCACTGCCCTGCTCAGCTTCACTCACCGCGAAGGACCTGATGACCAATGGCTCTACCTGCCGGCACTCAAACGCGTCAAGCGCATCTCGTCTGACAACAAGTCGGGCCCGTTCATGGGCAGCGAGTTTGCCTACGAGGACATCACCTCGCAGGAAGTTGACAAGTACACCTATAAATTCATCAGGGACGATGTGCTGGACGGCATGGATGTGTTCGTCTTTGAACGTTACCCGAAAGACGAGAAATCCGGCTATACCCGGCAGCTCATCTGGCTCGACAAGGAGCACTACAAGGAACGGAAAATCGAGTACTATGACCGCAAGGACTCCCTGCTCAAGACGCTGACATTCAGTGATTACAGGCAATTCGAAGACAAGTACTGGCGCGCCCTCAACATGTACATGGAAAACCACCAGACCGGGAAAAGCACTCGCCTGCTGCAATCCAGCTATGAATTCAATGTCGACCTGACCGACCGTGACTTCGACAAGAACTCACTGAAACGTGCCCGCTAGACCGGAACCACCGTCGTGAAACGCGTCCTGTGCACCCTTGCCTGCCTGCTACCCGCCATCTGTGCACATGCCGGTTGGCGCGGTTACGTCGCCGCCGAACTGCTGGGCTTTATTGAAGATCCGCAGGACAGCCGCCAGCATAACAGCTACGTTTCGCTGGCCATCGAGCCGGAATATTTTCACGAATGGAACCAGCGCGACGACCTGTTTACGTTCAAGCCCTATCTCATGCTGGCCGCGCACGACAACAACCGGACGCATGCCGATCTCCGCGAGTTGTCGTGGATCCACGTGGCACGCGACTGGGAAACGAACATCGGCATCAGCAAGGTTTACTGGGGTGTAACCGAAGCCGTTCACCTGGTGGACGTCATCAACCAGACCGACCTGGTGATCAATGAAGACGGCGAGGACAAGCTCGGCCAACCCATGGCCAAGCTGACGCTGGTAAGGGACTACGGTAATTTTGACCTGTTCGTGCTGCCAGGTTTTCGCGAACGCACCTTCACGGATATCGAAGGGCGACCGCGCTTCGGCATCCCGATCAGTGACGACGCCCTGTATGAATCCGGCGCAAAGGAGCTGCATACAGACTTCGCCATACGCTGGTCCCGCACCCTCGGCGAATTCGATATCGGTATTGCACATTTTTCCGGCACCGGTCGCGAGCCGCGCTTCGTCGCCCGTCCCGCCGCTATTTCCGGCATGACGATCAGTGAAATCACGCCACTGTATGAAATCGTGGAGCAGACCAGTATCGACCTGCAGGCGATCTTCGGCGGCTGGCTGTGGAAACTGGAAGCCATCACGCGCAGCGGCCAGGGCAAACGCATACGTTCCCTGGCCGGCGGCTACGAGTACACCTTCGTCGGCGTCAACGAATCCCAGGTCGACATCGGCGTTATTACCGAGTACCTCTATGACAGTCGCGGTGACAGCATCGACCCGGCCGTGATATTTGCCAGCCGGCCATTCTTTACCTCACCGTTCCAGAACGACCTGGTGCTGGGTGCGCGCGTGACACTGAATGATGCCGCCAGTTCAGAACTGCTGGCCAGCGTTATCGTCGACATGGATGGCGGCGGCCAGAGCTTCAACGTCGAGGCCAGCCGTCGCTTCGGCGACAACTGGAAGCTGTCGCTGGAAGGACGCGGGGTGATGAATATTCCAGCCGGCAACGTGCTGTCCTCCTTCGAGGACGAAAGCCGTATCCGCGTGGAACTGGCGCGCTACTTCTAGGGCCCCCTGCTGGATTCGTCATTGCCACGTCACTGCGTGCTCGCAATGACGGCGTCAGGAAACTGCGAACTAAACGGCTGAACGCGACGCCTGCAGGCCATCCTGCACCAGGCTGGTAATACTGCCCACCGGACTGACCTCATCCAGTACGCGCAGGATCAGCTGGGAGCGGTTTTTAACCTCGAATTTCCGGAACAGGGACGTCAGGTGCGCCTTGACGCCCTGGTGCGACAGAAACACACGCTCGGCAATTTCGCTGGTCGACAGGCCCTTCATGATCAGCGCCAACACCTCGGCCTCGCGATTCGTCAGACGTCTGCCCAACGACAGTACCCTGGAGTGAATGCCGTCCACCAGCGAGTCGTCTTTGATGAAGCGTTCCATGATATGTCGCTCGGCCCAGAAAGAGCCTTTACGCACTGCATCAAGCGCCGCCAGTATGTGCTTGCCCGGCATTTTTTCATTTATGTAACCGTGTGCACCGGCATTGATTACCCGGTAAAGATGATCGTCAGGCATTGACCGGCCAAAGACGAGTACACGCAGGCCTGGAAAGCCCTCGACCATTTCCCTGATGAAGTCATCAAACTGGTCGGGGTTGGATTTTTGCTGTAACAGCAGCAGGTCCGGGGTTTCGCCGGCAAAGTAGCGCGCGCAGGACTCGCCAGGCGCCACACAGGTAACCGAGAAGTTGTCTTCGGATGATTCGAGGGTGTCGATTATTTCGTCCACAAACAGGTCCCGGATAGCGATCATCAGGACGTGCGCCCGTCTCGGCTCGTCTGCCACCTGTACCCGCCTCATCGCGTGTTGCGCTGACATCAGATTCTCCCTGAATACCTGTTTATCTATTAGCATATTATAATTTTCTTAATATTATTATGCAAGCCAGCGATCTGCTCTTTTTACGTATGTATCACCTTGTTTATTATTAATAGTTGGCTTTCTGGCGACGGTCCCGGCCGCGGCTGAACTGTGTATTTTCTTGTCGGCAGGCAGACACGAGGCCTACCCGCCATGGCATGCAGGTGCCCGGCGCCGCGGGCTCAGACAGGGCGCATGTCAGCGAAGCTGTTTCAGAAAGAAAATTGCCTGGTCCGCAGGCTAAATGCGGACCTGTCCGCAATATGCACGGCAACAGCCACCTTGTGGGAGTCGACTACGCGCTCGACCGATAGATGCCAGTCTGAAGCTGCCGCCGACGAACCGGTAAAGCGGATTTGCCAGCCACCCTCCCGGTCGCGCTCAAAATGGAAATGCCTGCCTGAATTGGCAAGGCCTGTGCCACAGGCCTTGCAGTAGGCCTCGCGTAGCGTCCACAGGTTGATGAACTCATCCTGCCAATCCGGCCCCTCAAGATCACGCAGCAATTGCAGTTCCTGTTCGGCAAACATGCGTTCGGCGATGCCCATCGCGTGCCGGCGCATGACGAGCGCCTCGGCATCCACGCCGCAATCGAGTGTCTGCGTCACTAAGCAGGCCGCCAGGCCACGGGTATGTGTCAAATTGAAGCGTAACGACATCCCCGGATCGGGCTGTGCAATTTCCGGTCGACCATGGGTACTGCGGCTGAATTGCCAGTCGGAGGGATCGATATCGGCATAGCGTGACAGCACCTGTCGCAACATGGCATGCGACAGCAGAAAGACATGGCGGTCAGCGTCGAAACGAAAACGCCGGTAACGGTCAGCCTCATCAGCTGACAGCAGTTGCACGCAACTTTCCAGCACGGCCGGGTCCGTGACGCCATCAGTTTCCAGGAACCAGACATGAGCTGAATTTTCCAGGTCCGCGAGCAGGGACTGCCGATCAGCCACCGGCTTATTCACGGGCCGCATCGATCAAGCGGGCCGATACGGCCCCGGGTTGACGGGTAATGCGCACGCATCCGCTCGGCGTTACCCGGCATGGTCGGGGTTCTTTCCATGTCCGCTATATTGCCAGTATTTGGCAATGCATTCACGGATACATCAGTCAGTGCACCCGCTGCGCGCAGCGGGATAACAACACGCAGCCATGTGACCTTTGCCTGACGCAGGCAAGCACATGCCTGTCCGGGTCAAACAGTGAATCGCTGCTCGAACATGGCACATGACATGCGTCAAACTGTCGCATACAGTTGTCGTCCGTCCGCCGGCATTGCATGATGTCCCCATGAATATTGCTATTGAAAGAAACCCCGAGGAGACGGTCAGGCATAATTACTATCGTCTGTTCATGCTGCGAAATGCCGAAATTGCAGCCATCGGGCTCGGCATTGCAATCGCGATGTTGTTTTTCGATCTGGCATTGCCACTGCCACCGCTGGCGGCAATCCTGGCGCTGATCATCAGCGTGAACCTGTACACCTGGTACCGGTTGCACACAGGCAGCAGTTTCGGCAATAACGAGATCTTCGTCCTGATGCTGCTCGATGTAGCCGGCCTGACAGGAATTTTTTACTGCACCGGCGGTGCTTCCAACCCGTTTGTGTGGTTCTATCTGTTGCCACTCATGATTGCCGCCACCATCCTGTCGCGCTGGCAAACCTGGGGCATGGCCGTCACGTCAGTCCTCTGTTACTCCGCGCTGTTTTTCATCGACTCGCCTGACACGGGCGTACACGCCCATCACGCCGTGGGGAATAACGACGGCTTTGCCATGCACGTGCTCGGCATGTGGCTGGGTTTCGTCGTGAGCGCCGGTTTCGTCGCGGTGATTATCGTCGGCATGGCGCGCAGCTTGCGCGAACGCGACCAGCGACTGGCCGAGGCACGCGAAGCGTCCCTGAAAAACGAACGACTGATCGCACTTGGTACGCTGGCCGCCGGCACCGCCCATGAACTGGGCACGCCACTGGGTACGATGGCCATACTGGCATCCGAACTGGAACAGGAGTGCACGCACACCGGGGATAATGACCTGAAGCGCAAGATGCGCATCATCAATGAACAGATTGCCCGTTGCAAGGATGCCCTGTCAGTGCTGTCGGCATCCGCCGGCGCCGCCCGCGCCGAGGCCGGACACCGCATGCAGGTCAGGGAATATCTTGATGAAGTCATAAATTCCTGGAAACAGCAGCGCCCCGAATCGGACCTGCAAACCGATATCGACGCGCAAGCGCCATATGCCGACATCCTTGCCGAACGCACACTGACGCAGGCACTGATCAACATCATGAATAATGCAGCAGACGCATCGCCGGAGCACGTTGCCCTGGCTGCAACATGGACAACGGAACAACTCACGATCAGGATATCCGATCGCGGCCCGGGACTGAGTGACGAAATAGCCCGCCAGCTCGGCAAAGCGCCCGTGACAACCAAGAGCGAAGGTCTCGGCGTCGGCCTGTACCTTGCCCATGCGACCGTCTCGCGCCTCGGCGGCAAGCTGAGCATAAATAATCGCACGGGTGGCGGAACCGAGCTGTGCATCAGTCTTCCACTACTCACCAATGAAACAGGAACTGACAGCCATGAATAACGAACAGCCGGTATTATTGCTGGTTGATGATGACGAGGTGTATTGCGAAGTGCTGGGCGATGCGCTCAAAAAGCGCAACTACAATGTCTCGATTGCACATAACCTGAAAGATGCTATTGCCCTTGCCATAGAAAACGAGCCGGAGTTTGCCGTTGTCGATCTGCGTATCGGCGGCGAATCGGGCCTGGAACTGGTCAAGCGATTATCGGAACTTGATGAAAACACCCGCATCGTCATGCTGACCGGTTACGCCAGTGTTGCCACGGCCGTGGAGTCAATCAAACTTGGTGCAATACACTACCTGTCGAAGCCGGCTACAGCAGATGAGGTGGTTGCCGCACTCCATCGCGAGGAAGGCGGTGACCCGGATGTGCCCCCGGCCGGGCAACCGTTATCGGTCAAGCGCCTGGAATGGGAGCATTTGCAGAAAGTACTTACCGAGCATGATGGCAATATTTCGGCAGCCGCACGCGCCCTGAAGATGCATCGCAGGACACTGCAGCGCAAGCTCGCCAAGCATCCGGTAAAAGAATAAAAAAACGGCTGCACTCTTTCCGGGGGGTCCTGAGCAGCAGCCGCATAAAATGCAAGAAAAATACGGGGGAGATATGTTCTTGCCAGTGAAAATCTAGCAGGGCTTGACGATCCCCGGAATGTGACACGGTGTCGCGCGACATTCTGTCGCAGCGCCTGTATACGATTTTCAGTTATCCATCAGCACCGATTTCACGAACGGTATTGTCAAACGGCGCTTTTCTATCATTGATGCCTCATCCAGCCGGTCGAACAATTCGAACACGGACGGCAAATCGCGGGAGATGCGATTCAGAAGGTAACGGGCCGTGTCATCAGGCAATTCCAGACCCCGCCCCGAGGCGCGCATCTCCAGGGCCGCTTTCAGTTCCGCATCACCCAGTGGTTTAAAGCGGTAGGTCAATCCCCAGCCCAGGCGCGAAACGAGGTCCGCTATCGAAAACCCGCACTCTGCAGGTGGACGGGTAGCGGCAAAGACCAGGGTATTTCCCGCCGCACGCGCCTGGTTGAAAAGATTAAACAGGGCTGTTTCCCAGCCGGCATGACCTGCCACCGCATCGACATCATCGATACATACCAGCGACATGGTTTCCAGCCCGTCGAGTATTTCCGGCGCCAGCGACTGCATTTCCGCCAGCGGCAGGTAGGCGGTTGACAGGCCGTGGCTACCGGCAGCATGGCAGGCAGCCTGTAACAGGTGGGACTTTCCTGTTCCGGTTTGACCGGCGATAAAAACCAGTGGCTCGCCATCACCAGCGGCTACTGCCGTCAGTGTCGCGACAGCCTCCTTGTTCGAGCCGGGATAATAGTTTTCGAAGCGGGCGCTGTTACGCAGCGACAGGCCCAGCGGCAGTTGCGGATGCTCAATCGACATACTTGTTCGCTACGTCAGGACGACTGCCTGCCAAGGGCACGACCGCCCCAGGTCCACATATAACCGAGGCCACTCCACACCGTGGTCACAACAACGGCGTACAACAGGGCAGCTATCCACGTATCCGGCAACGCCTGGATGCCGCTTGAAAACATGACCGCAAATACCAGGAGAATCTGCGTAAAGGTGTTCAACTTGCTCACCATGCTGGGCTCCATGGTGACTTTCTCGACTTTATAATGATAAACAAGGGCCCCGGCGACGATAATAATAT
>Ga0224496_10001168_pt1 | contig 16684 bp, 14 predicted proteins | sample SF_Jul11_sed_USG_2_FD_168127 | JGI IMG/M metagenome (GOLD analysis project Ga0224496, IMG submission 168127) | Sediment microbial communities from San Francisco Bay, California, United States - SF_Jul11_sed_USGS_8_1 | ecosystem: Environmental > Aquatic > Marine > Sediment | place: USA...
CCCCTAACCGAAGTAGCGTGCCCACACCCACCAGGCGTGTCCGACTCACCCGAATCACCATGCCTTGATAAAATCGCCTCACGGCAATCGCCATGGTCCAGGGAGTCATCACTTGCAAACCCAGTCGGGCTGGCTCCCAAATACTCGGTGGTGCGCCCAAAAGCGTTTCCACCACCACCCCATACAAAGGAGTAAAGGCGAGAGTCATATGGACCAGCGTCAACCCTCCCCCTACTGTCAGAATGAAATTCCGCATCAAACAATAGGCTGGCCAGTCTTTGCACAACGCGGTAGACGCCACCAAAACCATGATGATTGGGGCTTCGATCAAAAGAGAGAGCGGGAACACGACGCCCCCATAGGCAGCTAAATGAATTTTCGGATCTGCCAGGCGAGAGACCGTGGCGGCCACCAACAGCAATTCCACTCCCATGAGGAGCCAACTGCCAGCCAAGGGCCACCACATACGGAAAATGGTCGAAAGAGGCGAAGAAAAAAGATGTGGCACGAATTCTGGAAAAGTTAGACTACAGTAACACTTCAGAAGGAAATGACGTTCAAGAAAGATGACAAGCCTGGTGGGATTTCAGATGGCACAGACGCCTAAAACAAGATGCGAGAGATTCACTGTCTGGCATGCGCACACCACTTGGCTTGGACATGAGGTTACCATAAAGACCGACTCAGACACCAAGCCAAGCGTGCTTATGAGATGGAGTCGTCGCTGGAAGAATCTGTATCCGGCCAACATACCGATGCCACCAATTCAGCCTCTTCGCTGTCCTCAGATGACATCACCTGGGAAACATCTTCGGAAGAAGCATCTTCTGGCTGTCTCGAAGGACTCATTTCATCCCCAGCCATTCCCTGAGTATTTTGTGGCTCCTCATATGAAGGCGTCCACGAAGATACTTCAATTTCACATTCTTCCCCGGGGTACAAACGAAGCAAATCCCATTGAGTCACCCAACTTTTCACATATTTTCGCATGCTGGTTCCAGGCAGAATACGGGCAGCCTCTTCTAAGTCCTGTTCCCACATATGCCAGCCATGCCCCTTGAGATGTAGAGCACGGATGGTTCGATGCACGTCCTGAATCGTTTCGAAGGAAGGCTGGCATAAGGGAATGCGTTGCGACTGGAGAAGACGCATCCCTCTTTCGGCTTTGTCGGCCAAGACTCGGTCCACTTCCGTTTGCTTACTTCGAAGTTTCTCCAACATTTTCACGCTATCGCCTTTTTTCTCTAAAATTTCTTCCCGAAAATCATTGGTTAGGGCAATGACGGTCCCCAGCCCAGGAAGCATCTGCCCCTCATCCATATTCATCAATCGCGCCACTTCAGCATAGGACTTGGCTCGTTGACTCACGCCATAGCGCCCAATCAGTTCCGCTTCATCTACTAATAAAATCCATCCAGCATACCCAGCGGCCTGCATCAACCGAGCTGCAAACTGAAAGCGTTGCATGGCCAGTTCAGCAGCGGTCACTCTTCCAAACGCATACTGCCCGGCAAAGCCCGCTTCCTGCAGATAGCGCTTTAACTCCCCAATCCCAATCGGATCACCATTCCAAAACCGCGTCATTCGATGGCCTAATTCCGTATCGGAACTCATCCGCTCATAGAGCAAGAGTGTCGCCGCAAATCGAGCATCAATCTGATGTTCCTGATTGTTGGCCCATGCCACCAATTCCTTATAGCGGGGCATCCACACATCACATTCACCGGCAATTTCCGCAAACACTTCTCCCTGTTTATTCGGCACAACGGCTGATTCAATGGCGGAATAAAAGAGGCGAACAGGATGATAGAGAGGCGTTTCCTTACTGATGACAATACGGCTACAGATAAAATTCGCCTCTAAAGCCAAATGTTGCAAATGCTCCAATACATGGGATTTCCCACTCCCAAATTCCCCTTCAAGGACCATCCCACGCGGACAAGGCCCCGTGGTCACATTTTGTTTCGTAGCCTCCAACAGCCGACGAAACCGCCCTTCCACCTCAGGCTGCAAACACCCTAAGGCCGTGACCACATGACGATTCGGCACCCCGGCCCTCAAGCCTTCAATCACCCTCCGCGCTTCAACATCAGGCACGATTTCATGCCCCTTAATCGTGAACGGACCCAGAGGCAGTGATTCTTCGCTCCCTTGTGTCTGGCCTTGAATGCGCACCAAGGTGGCTAAAGGATTCTGTCGATGTTTTGGCCGAATATCATCCCAGACTCGCAATTTCAACGCTTCATATCGATCAACGCCTCGTCGGGAATCTGTAAGAAACGCTTGCGGCGCCATCACCACCATGAACAAGCCTTCGATCTCATCAACCGTATCCAAAAATTGCCTGAGCAATTCGAATAAATCCATTGTGGACGAAGGGGTAAACGTCAAGGAACCATCGGAGGAGGACTCATGACGTTTTTCAAAATATCGAGAAATATCAAGAGACAAAATGAGTCCACCGTTACCCGTTAACCGCAACCATCTTGTTAAGGATGTCAACATATGGCGAGCATTATGACGAGCAACTTTTTGATAGATCAGCGCTTTTTTGACACCCGACACGAGACGAAGGTCTCCACATAGCCACTCCTTGACCGCCGTCGCCAACACCCGGTCTGAATCGCCAGCATCCAATTGCGCTAAGCATAACCGAATCATGGCCATACGAAATTCGCGACACAGACCTGAATCGCCTTCAATAGATTTTTCCAACCAGGTTTGAACATCTCGACGCAGCATGGGCTCTTTTCGTTCATTTAACGCGGCCACCTGCCGCAACGAAAATTCGCTCCGATTGGCCGGGATTTGATAGCCATTTTCCTCAAGCAACCCCAGGACAAACTTATAGGCTAAATCATCCCAATCCACCTGTTTCGCTATTTTGTGAAAGAGCCGCTCCACCATATGCACTTTGGTGAATCGCGCATCGACTTTCACAAAGGCATAGGCCTCCTGGTTCGCCACACAATCCAAAGCCTGTTGGCAGCCCTGTAAGGCTTCATGATCAGGAAAAACGGCAAATTTGATGGCGCCACCGCCCTCCCGAACAAAACTTTTCAGATATTCCTGCTGGATGACAGCCACCCAGTCATCGGCCACCATGTTGAACAGCAGTCCCTCTTCTTTCTCAGTCTTTTTGCTAAATGACGTCTTCTGAGCAACTGCCGCAGTAGGCACAGAACCGGAAGAGGGTACTGAGGCAACCTTTGGCATTGGCAAAGAAGAACTTGGTAGAACGAGAGGATTTGGATCTTTCAAGTGCTGTAACCGGTTTAAGGCTTCAATTAATTTGCTCATGTTTCTTTCCTAATTTTTGTTTACCATCCCCTGAAGTCATCTCAAAGAACAGTGCGTAGTCATTCCATCAGACCTAGCCCAACAATCTTAGTTTCCCACTTATACGGGAAAATGCAAACTGATTTGACAGGCCTGTTTATACAATTGCGCAATTCGAGCTTCCGCCACATCATCTTCATTGATATCCAGAAGTCTATGGCCAATCTCCCGGAACGAAACACCCAGCTCCACCCCATCCAACACGCGCAAGTACAAAGGCCAATCTTCGCGACATTTTCGCCGCTCAAGGTTTCGGCCCACTTGATGCTTTTGCCATTCAGACAGATCAGTTTTCACTTTCTCTATTTGTGGGGAAAGCGGTTTTTTCAGATCAAAGACAGCTGCCACACGCCACTCAGACAAGCACAAACTCACTTCTTCTCCACCACCCAACCAATCCGGCCCTTGGCCAAAATACATCCGTCCATAATTTGAATCGAACGACAACATCCAAGGCTTCGAAATCTTAGGATTGGGGAGCCCACTGAGGTGATACTTCTCCAAAGAATTTGGCATTCGGGCCTTAAAGGCCGGATGATCTGGAGAAAAAACTTTCTTTCGATACCGAGTGGGATGATTTGGATCATTCGCACAAGCCACGTCATACTCATAAGTGGACTGAAAATACTTGTCCCAATCTTCTCGATAATCGGACCGGCGGCGAAGAAATTCCCATCGCCAAAAAGTATCATTCAACATTTCTGGTTGAGGATAGGTGTCCCCATTTTTCCAGTCAGGCGCCGATTCTAATTCGAGGCCTTGCCCATTCAATTTGTGTGAAAGACGACCACTCCCACGCATCTTGACCCCTTTCTTTTTCTTTTATTCTAAAATAACGGTAAGAATTATGACTGGAAACCATCGACAAATTCAGGTACCCAACAGAGGCCTAGGCTTACCTCCTCATAGATCGACCACACTCACGAAAAGACTCCAGGGTCGATACGACTTCAGAGGAGAAACCCGCTAAGGGAACAAAACCCAAAACCGTTTTAGGATTGTAAACGTCAACCAGGCAGGAACTGCACTACCGAATCAAGAACTTATACATGAGTTGGGAAACTGGTTCTTCGTCGTGACCAGGAAATACCATACACCCAGCCAAACCAAGAAAGCACGGCCACACAACAGGCCAAAAACACCATGGCTAAGACGAAACAGAATTTCCCAAACATGCAGAAAATCCCCCCACAAAGCGACTCTTCATTCCTGCCATCCTTAAATAAAGTATCGGCAGAATTTTGAAAAATCTTTACCTAAACCTCAATAAACCGCTTTTAAACCATAGCGACAGAATACCCCCAAAATACTACACAAGAGGATAGATGGTTTCTATCCAAATAAATACCTAAGCAGTATGGCAATTCTCGTCTTCTTTCGCAAGAACCTTTTGTGCCATAGAAAAGCCACAGGAAAGACAATGCAAGAAGCCTGAAGGCAACGAACTTGAAAAATTAGGCAAGACTTAATGCAGAGTGCGGCATATTTGCACCCATCTACCCTGAGTATTCAAGGTAAAGTAAGTTGATTGCAGAGGAGTCCAAAAACGAAAACGCCAAAAGAATCGTCGTCGAGTCAAACAATAGACAGTTCCGATTGGATGCCCAGCAGGTTGCGGAAGATCTCGTTCAACATACCGACGGGCATAAATCTTCCCCCAGAACATTTTACGTTCTAAGAGAACTTTTTTTGAATGCGAATCAATAGGTTGTTCAATTTTGCGCCAAAGCATGACAATCCACAGAAAGATTCTCATAAATGAACTTTTTTTGTTTGATACGAGCAACAATCTGGCAAACCCGTAAAAGAATGTTCACCTTGATACATCGTCACGGCTTTTCAATTTTTGCCCAAGAATCCCGAAGTGGGACCGTTCGATTAAACACAAGTTTCTCAGCACTCGAATCAGGGTCCAAGCAGAAATAGCCTTGTCGTTCGAACTGAAACCGACTACCAATAGCAACAGAGCGTAACCCCGGCTCAACCCAACACATTGGCAGAACCTGCAAAGATTGTGGGTTAAGCACGGGTTGAGAATCCTGCGGCTCGCAGTCGACACCAGAAGAAGAGGAAGACAACAATAAAGTTTCATACAATCGAACCTCAGCTGGCACAGCATGGGGGATGGACACCCAATGGATCGTCCCTTTCACTTTCCGAGCAGATTGAGTGCCTCCCCGCTTGCTTTCTGGATCGAAGGTACATCGAATCGCCGAGATCATCCCGGTGTGCGCATCCTTTTCTACCCCTATGCAGCGAATAATATAGGCATAGCGGAGGCGCACCTCCTGCCCGGGCGACAGCCGGAAGAACTTTTTGGGAGGATTTTCCCGGAAGTCATCTTGTTCAATATAAATCTCACGCGAAAAAGAAAGCTGGCGGGTCCCCTGGCTCTCATCTTCAGGATTATTCACCGCCTCAACGTCCTCCGTCTGTCCTTCTGGATAATTTTCAATAATCACTTTCAAAGGATGCAGCACCGCCATCACACGAGGAGCCGAACGATTCAAGTCTTCCCGGATCGCATGCTCTAAAAGTCCCATCTCAATCACGCTATCTCGTTTCGCAACACCAACTCGTTCACAAAAATTCCGAATAGCCTCTGGAGTGTATCCACGACGACGCAACCCCTTGATTGTCGGCATGCGCGGATCATCCCACCCCTGGACCTGACCCTCCTCAACCAATTGAAGGAGCTTGCGCTTACTCATCACGGTATGGGCAAGGTTCAGCCGAGCAAACTCAATTTGCTGAGAATGACAGGAGACCTCACATTCACGCATGACCCAATCATATAAGGGACGATGATCTTCAAACTCCAACGTACACAAGGAATGGGTGATCCCTTCAAATGCATCAGAAAGGGGATGCGCAAAATCATACGTAGGATAGATACACCAAGCGTCTCCCGTCCGATAATGTGTCGCCTTACGTATACGATATAAAGCCGGATCACGCATATTGATATTCGGAGAGGCCATATCAATTTTGGCCCGCAGCACATGAGCCCCATCCTCAAAATCACCGCCACGCATTCTGGCAAACAAATCAAGGCTTTCGTCAAGCGATCGATCCCGATAAGGACTTTCCATGCCTGGCGTCGTTAAGGTCCCTCGATACGATCGAATTTCTTCTGCGGTTAAACTATCTACATAGGCTTTGCCTTTTTGAATTAGTCTTACAGCAGACTGATACAAGGCTTCAAAATAGTCCGAAGCAAAATACAGACGATCATCCCAATCAAACCCTAACCATCGCACATCCTCCTGAATCGACTGGACGTAATTCAGATGTTCCTTCGTCGGATTCGTATCATCCAATCGGAGATTGCAGAGGCCCCCAAATTCACGGGCAATGCCAAAATTCAAACAAATAGACTTGGCATGCCCAATGTGCAAATGCCCATTCGGTTCCGGCGGAAAGCGCGTATGCACTCGCTGGCCAAAGCGTTGGGCCTCTTGATCAGCAAGGATCTTGGCCCGAATAAAATCTACTGGGGAATGGTGGTCAGAAGTTGCCATAAAGAAAAGACAGGAGAATACCGTATGTCTCTCAGTCTGTCTAGGAAGGAGGGATACGAGCCCAGACAGCATTTAACCTGATAGAGGATTTGAGGACCTACAAAGGCCAACCATTTTACAGAATGGAAGGAACGGGAACCAGAGAAGGTATTCTGCCACTCACGATTAGCAGATGGCATGATAGCCAGGAATCAGAAATAATCAGCAAGGCAACCCCAAAGTCTTTCCAGTCTACCTGGGCAGGAGTTCGTTTGGTTCACTCGAATCGGCCACTCAACCCGGAGTTTGGGCTGTAGTGGGTCTTAGGAGAAGGTTTTAGTATACACAAAGTTCTGACGGACAGACGTTCCATCTTTGGCTGTTGGGCCAGATTTCACAGGTGCAGCAGCCACTTTTTCTTTCTGCCCTTTTGAAGAATCATCTTTTTTGACTTTTGATTCCGATGATTCCTGGAAATTTTTTGACTTTGCATTATCAGCCGAGACTTCTTCCTCTTGTCCCATTTTCAATTGCCTGGCCCACATATTTGGCTGGCAGACAACATTGAAGTTTGGCGCAGGCACGGAATCATCAATTCTCCACAATTCTAATTCCGTGGCATAAAAATTTACGTCATCTCGTGACACCATATTGAGCCAATCCAAACTTTGGCGGATTTCAGCGGTGATTTCTTGTCCCACGCAAATCAGAGTCTTCGCTTCTAAGCCAGCCGCATACATAATGAGCTTCCCAAAGGCCTCGGGGCTAATGCCGTCCAAATGACCTAACAAAATGACATAATGTCCATGCTTCCCATCCTTAGCCAGCACCCCGCCAGCCAAGGTATCCAAGGCAATCTCTCCACCCGCAGGTTTCAAGGATAATTCTAGGGCCTCACCTAACATCTCTAAAATTTCTTCTTGCTGAAGCCATGCGGCAAATCCTGCGACTTCGTTGCTCCAGACTTCATTAACGTTGATTTTTCTCAGCTTCCCAACCGGTTTTGCCATAACAACCCTCAACTTCTCAAAATTGTTGATACCAGCATAGTTTCTTGAAGAATGTATAGGACTTATCGACCGCTTAAAAAAAAAGTTAAGGCAAAAAGGCACAAAACTCCATACGCCTGGTTATTGTATGGATTTCCTTTGACATTCTCGTTCCCTTTCAAAGCCCATTCGGGATTTTTTTGACCTCCATGGACCTTTTTACTCCCCGTTTGGTACCGAAGCTATCGCATCTACAACCCACTAACATGCAGGCGCCCTCTACAAAAAAGATAAAATACCCCATTGCTCTTTCTTCGATTTACGTTACAATACGGCCAGTTCGTGATGAGGAAGGCACATATCCCGGGAGACCGGTTAATCCTTATCTTGATTATCACCCCCCTCTTCGGTCCTCCAAGCCCCAGGATGGGCGTCACGTATCATTGCATTATTTAACAGGAGGTTTAAAACATGAAACATGTTTATGCAGAGAGTGTGCGCTTGCTCGTCGCGTGTTCTCTCGTCATGTTCGTTGCCGCATGTGGTGAGCAGCACGAGGGGCCAGGCGAACAGGCAGGGAAAACCGTAGATCAAGCCATTAAAAAAACAACTGAGTCGGTGGGTGATGCCCTGAAAAATACGGGTGAGGCTCTCCACGAAGCAGCCGAGGATGCAGGCCATGCAATGACGGACGCCATGGAAACTACCGGGGATGCCATTTCAGAGGCCACGGATAGCACAGGAGAAGCAATGGATGAAGCCGCCACAAAAACTGGTGAGGCCGTAGGACTCAAGGAGTAAAGTCAAAGCACGCCTCTTGAGCAGGTCACCGTCAACAAGCATAAAGGTTCCACCGAGACGTCGCGAGAGATTGGATGACATGTCAGTGTGCCTCAACCAATATTTATAGAGACGTTCCGGTGGAACGCTTTCTGGAAAAGCATGAGAAGACTGGGTGATAGGGAAACCCTTCCTAGCTCAAGGCTCACTCCGCATGGCCGACAACAAGTGATGATGAAATTGGTCTGATCAATGGGGTATATTATGATTCGCAAGCCTTCATGTTGCTTGAGAACCACCACGAAAAGGAGATTTGGTAAGAATGCTCGATAAATGGCTCAAAACCATCCTGGCAATCATGGTTCTCTTCCTTTTGCTCTCGCTCAACAACCCGCAAGCCAGAGCAGACAACCCTTGGGGATTTGGAACCGACATTGGCTTCCTCGCTGATACGGCTGACGATACGGTGTTCTCCCTCAGCTTTCAAGGAGATTACTTTTTAGACTCGGAATTTTCCATCGGTCCCCAACTGATCATCACCCCCGGTGGGGATTTAACCCAAATCACCTTTGCTGGAATCGCCCGATACCATATCCCTCTAGGATCCGTTTCCTTGATTCCCTTTGGTGGATTAGGGTTTGTCTATGCGGATTATGAGAGTGGGCGGAGGGACGACGATGACGCCAGCTACATTTTCCCGTTTGGAGCAACCGCAGCCTTTCATATTAGCCGGAAGGTTTCACTAGCGAGCACCCTTATTTTCACATTCCAGGATCTTGACTTGAACAATCGAAGAAATAGCGACAACTTCAATATCGGATTGTTGTTTGGTTTTCGTTTTCACCCCTAAGAGCAAGAACAGGGCTTCACTTCGCTCCCCCCAGTTCATTGAAAAGCCTCAATCCTTCAATTCCTCTAAATATTTTGCGATACGGTCCAACGCTTTCGCATTGAGGCGTTTCCCATACCACCGAGGCATGACCCGATCTGAGTACCCGGGAACCACATAGGCCCCAGGATTTAAGATGGACTCTTGAATATATTCACGAATGCTCTCTGCCGTCCCTTGGTAGTTTGGGTCAGCCAGTCGGATGGGTCCATTCGTTCCTAACACGAGCTTCGGTCCTTCTCGCCCTTGAGCCGGGTCAATGCCGGGAATGGTATGACAGACCGCACACCCTGATTGCACAAAAAGTTTCTCAATGGGTTCATGGCCTGTCGCCAAGGGAACATCGATCAAGGCCACGGCTTTACCGTTTTTCTTCGACCTCACACTGGATTGGAGGCCACCAGCCTTCGAGGTCATTTGCTCCTCCTGAGAAGAACCCGGCTTCATCACGGAATTCCACGACAATGTCGCCAAAAGGCCACAACCCACAACCAGGAAAATTAAAAAACTGTCTCGCCCCCCAGAAGGCTTGGGCTGATTCGATTTATCCATACACCGTCCTATCTTGAAGCTTATCTTGAAGACTATTTCCTCTTGGCTCCTGTACCGAAATGAGAGATTGCCTGTCAATGAACACCCAGTCAATCCTGGCAGAGCAATAGATTCTACGACGCGAACATGAACCTTAGGCTCAACACCTTGTCTTGTAGACTTCTTTTTGGTATCCCCTTCATCAACTAAAGATTCAGTCACATGCAGCCTTAGCACCATTTCACCATCCATACTAAACATCCCAGGTTCCTTCAATGGTATCTCCCTTTCGTCCTCATCCTTTAATTCGAGGCCCGCACAGGATGACGGTTTTCCCACGGTGGTGGCCACGAGGAACCACGCCCACCGGCATGCCGACCCAAGACCGAATCTTCCAAGTCAACGCGGACACAGGACTCCTCACCAAATGTCACTGGCAACTTGCGGCAAGCGAGGCCCCCACGCTCTTGCTTATTCATGGGCTTGAAGGCTGCACGGAATCGCATTACATGATTGGCTTGGCTCATAAAGCCTGGGACAACGGATGGAACTGCATCCGCATCAATCAGCGCAATTGTGGAAACTCGGAGCACCTCACCCCCACGCTCTACCATAATGGATTGAGCCAGGATTATGGGCAAATCATTCAGGAACTCACCCAACAAGACGGCTGTCAACACATCTGGCTGGTCGGCTATTCCATGGGAGGAAATCTGGCGCTCAAGTTGGCAGGAGAAATGGGAAAAAGTCTTTCATCACTTCGCGGGGTGGCAGCCGTCTGTCCAAACATTCAACCAGCATCATGCGTCCGTGCATTACAACGCCCGTCGAATTGGATCTACCATCAACATTTTTTACGCAGTTTAAAAGCAAAACTACTACGCAAAGCTCAACTCTTTCCCGGGAAATGGGATACCTCCCGTCTTTCACGCATACAGACCATGTGGGAATTTGACGATGTCTACACGGCCCCGGACGGTGGCTACCAGGATGCCAACGACTATTACACCAACAGTGCCGCCGAAAACACGCTCAGCGCGATTCCCGTTCCCACCCTCATCATCACAGCACAAGATGACCCCTTTATTCCCTATGACATATTCAAGAATCCCGCCCTCCATAAAAACCCCGTCATCCAACTACTGGCACCGACACATGGAGGCCATTGTGGGTTTTTTCAACCACCACTACCGCAAGAAGATTCCTTTTGGGCGGAAAATCGTATCATCGACTGGATTCAACATCAGATAACTCGATAACCGAAACACATCAATCTTTTTTTTCTCGCACAACAGATCACGTGGACTCCCTCTTGCGACCTCGCAGGCAACTACGGTAGAACCTGAATCAGTCATACATCAGGACCAGCGGTTCAAAAGAGCCCATTTCGCTCCACTTATTTATTTGGCAACCATGTCATGAGCCTCAAACCAACCTCTCCAGGAAAAGGTCTCCTTCGCCAACTGCACAAGGCCCAAGAAAAATATTTTGAGGGATGGGTCGACACCCCCGCCCACATCCATCACACCGCCTATCGAATGGCCAACCCAGTCATCGAACGGCCACAAAGCCGGAAAGAATTCGAGCAGCTCCTGAATTGCTTAGGCATTCAAAAATCAAGTACCGTGTTGGAGGAAAAGGGTGGATTTGGGGTCACCACGGGATCGAATGGCGACCGATTAATTGCCAGGTGGGAAGCGCATACGGAATATTATAGCTATCAAATTTGGCATATCCCCCAAGACCCAAGCCAACCTCTCGGCTTTGGACCCCTAACCTTTCCTGGCTATGCCTTCCCCTTCTCGCCATTGGGCATAGCCGTCAATGCATTGGATCTTCTCATCACCCCCTCCCACACCTATGACCATGAAGATTTAGCCACGCGCCTCCCAGGGCCGCAAATCTATGCCAGCAAGGTGTTAGAAGAGAATATTTCCGTAGCCACTAGCTTCACCCCGGACGAACATGGGCGTGAACGTTATCTCATCTGGGCTCCCGACCCCAACCTCCTGCTCCCTAAGCTCCCTCGCCTTATAGACATCCTCATTGCTCTTGAAAATTACACACATCTCATTCTCTTACCCTACAAAGCCTTTTCGCGATCAGTCGATCAGGTGCAAGTCTACGAACAACGCCATCTCTATCAACGCAGTCTGATTACCAAGGAACTCAAAGGAGCCACACATCCCACGCTCCAACAATGGCTAGAAGGACTGACGCAAGACTTTCTGGAAGTCGGACGCTTAGCCGACTCTATGCGGTATCGCCTTTCAGCGTCCGTTCCCTATGACCGCATCGTTCACAGTAATCTCCAATCCTTACAGGAACATTCGTTGCCATTCGGTCAAACCATCACCGATTACATCCGGTGGAAAATCACCGGCGTGGCTGATGGCTATCAACAACTCCTCACAAGAATCCAATCCCTTGAACAAGATTTTGAAGGTACCATCGCGGTCCTTCGCACACGAGTTGAACTCGCACGGCAAGAACAAAACCTTCTCCTCCAAGATCAAAACACCAAGCTACTCGCCAGTGTCGATCAAACCACAAAAAGCCAGGCCATCTTGCAACACACCGTTGAAGGGTTATCGGTGATCGTCATCGCCTATTACCTCAGTGGCCTAGCCCATTATCTCTTCAAGGCACTCCATGGGTTAGGATGGCTCCACAACGACACCCTCGCATCCGGAATATTTGTCCCCATAGCCCTTCTCCTCTCATACGGCCTCATCACGTGGGGGAAAAACCGCATCCACAAAACCTATTCCAGCTCAAACGACATATCTCCTAGTGATTCTCCAAGCCCGCATTAGGGCTCCACCCGCTACCCCTCGAGAACTCCAACCGATAAATATTCCTCACTCATTACCCAACAGTAAGTATTTCAACCTAAGATAAAAGCGCCAAAGTCGCCCTCATTCAAGCTTCAACGCCAAATATCCGAAAAACATACAAGCAAAAAGAATTTGCCAATCACTCTCCTTTTACTTACGAGGGGCCCTCATGAACAACCCGGTAATGAATAGTCCTCAAGAACTCGTCGAACAATGCTCCTCACTGGTCTCATTACCCGAGGTCTATTTAGAAGTCAAAAAAATTATCGATGAACCAGAATCAACAATGGCAGATCTCTCAGCGGCCATTAGTATCGATCCCGGCATGACCGCAATGGTCTTAAAGCTCGTCAATAGCGCCTTTTATGGCATGCCTCGAAAAGTGGAAACCATTTCCCGAGCCGTAGGTATTTTGGGCATGCTACCGATACATGACTTAGTATTAGCCGTCTCCGTGACCAAAGCCTTTTCTGGTCTGTCTCAACAAGTCATGAGCATGAACATCTTCTGGGCTAATAGCTTTTTTAGTGGCTTAGCCGCCCGAGAATTAGCAAGAAAATGTTTTCTGGTGGATAGCGAACGAATGTTCGTGGAAGGGTTGCTGCGAGATCTGGGACATCTCCTCCTCTACCAATACCTCCCGGAGCAAGCCGAGGAAGCCATGAAGGCATCGGCCAGCAGCGGAGAGTCCATTCAAGCGGCTGAACTCAGCATCATAGGATTTGATTACACGCAAGTGGGACAAGCGCTAGTTGATGCATGGCAATTACCCAAGAATTTAGGGGAAGCGATTCGCCATCAGCATAACCCGGGAGGAACACCAGACCATCAATTTGAAGCGGCATTACTCAATATTACCAACGCACTCACAGAAGGATTCCAATCACCAAACGGCTATGGCAATTGGGAAACGTTGATCGCCCCGGAATCATGGGCATTAACGGGGCTGGATGAAGACGCCATCAAAATTTGCATGTTGGAAGCAGGCAAACAACTTTCCTCCATGCTGGATCTCATGGAAGAGGCCCAATCTCGCGTCGCATAAGCTCAAGCATGAAATCGCTCCTCCCTTTCACCCATCAAACATCCTGCCAGCAGTCTGGGGGAAGCCCGGCTCTGCCACACAAGAGCCTATGGTTAGGCAAACACAAAACAAAGGAAGCATGCTCATGACCCACACCACCACTCCGGCAGTCATCTATCAAAAAACACCCTTGGTGGATGTCACCTGCCAATTGACCTTTCCACAAAACCTGAAAATCTCCGCTGCGCCGCCCGTTGGATTTCAGGAACACATCAGAGACATGTTCCCAATGTTTGCGCTCACACAAGATAAAACCGCCTACAATTTCACGAGCACCGATCAACGATGGCAGGTCGTACTTGGTAAAGGCGCCCTCACACTAGTGGCCAGACAATATGACGGGTGGAAGAATTTCACCAACCATCTGCAAGCCGCGCTCCACGCCTTGGAACAAGAATATCCCCCTCAGCTGGTCCTGCGCATCGGATTACGATTCCGCAACATCATCCGCAAATCGGCCTTAGGGGTCACCGACAAAGAATGGGACCAGCTCCTACAAGCAAAATGGACAGGCGATTTGGCATGGGCTGGAACAGCCGGAGACATGAAAGCCACGCACAGTGAAGTCTTAATGGGTTTAAACGGTGGGAAGGATTTGGTCTGCGTACGTCATGGCTTGGTGCCCATCGCACAGCCCGTTCAAGAAATGGGCTATCTCATCGATCACGACTTCTTTGTTGATGGACAATTCTCGATGAAGGACGTCCCTGAAACACTCAATGGCTATCACCAATCCGCTCAACGATTCTTTCAACTGTGGGTCACCGACACGTTACATCAAGCCATGAAACCCCAAACCTAAGAGGAGCAACGCATAAAAATATCGTGCATCTCCCATTCACGCCTTTGAGCACTCAATCGTCCGCTTAGTAAAAAAAATTCAGTACGATCCGATACGCCTTCACCATCACCCCAACGTACTCCTTCAAGGGCGAGGGAATGTTGAAATCTCTAAGTGAAGCCTTAAAGACAACAGGGATTCTTCCCACACCTACATCACACCTTGAAAGACTCTAACAATTCTAACTCAATGGCTAAGCCGGCCATAGGGCCTTCACGAGTCCATTGCCCAACCTGATTCCGTCCAGCTTGCTTCGCGGCATATAACCCCTTATCGGCTTGATCAACTAACTCCAAAGGATCGGAAGCCCCAAGCGACAAACAGGACACACCGAAGCTCATCGTAATGCGGGTATCTCCGGTTGTCCGCACCGATTGGCTGGCACGAGCCGCAATGGCGAGACGAAGACGTTCAGCAGCAATGGCCGTGCCCTTGGGACCTTGCCCAGGCAATAAGATGCAAAACTCTTCTCCACCGTATCGACCCATAATATCGGTCGGGCGAATTGTCGAGGATAGAATGTTGGCCACCACCTGAATGACCTGATCCCCAACAGCATGTCCATATCGATCATTAAAGGATTTGAAATGATCGATGTCGGCCATGATGCACCCAAAATCCGTTTCCTCCGAAGAACTCGCACTATAGAGATCTTCAAAGGCTTCAAATAATGCCCGTCGGTTAAAAATCCCAGTGAGCGGATCCCGCATAGCCAGACTTTCCATTTCCGCTTTTGAGGCCTCCAACGACCGAATCGCTTCTTCTAAAATTGTCACATCATTAAATGAGACCAACAGCCCTTGCACATCTTCCTGCTCATTGAGAATGGGCGTACAATTCACATGAAATTTCAAGAGTTTCCCTGAAGAATTTGGAAGCATCAGTGGAAAATCCAACTCCAGACACTTCTCTTTCCGTGCGGTCACCCAAGGGAAAGGGGTCAACCGGGTCGCAGGATGGACAAAACTCCAATGAAATTCATCAAGCCGCTTACCCATCAGTTCATTCGAAGGCTTCCCCACGACATCACAGAAAGCGCGATTGGCCAACACAATCCGCTCCCCTGTATTGAGCAACACCACACTTTCCGTCAGCACATCAAAAGCCGCTTTCACACGCAACGGCACCACCGAACTGGGATCAAGCTGATGTAGCGTTCGTTTCATGTAAAGAAAATAACCCAGAAAGCCGGACCCGGCCGCCAACGCCAAAAACCTGACCCATGGGTCGTTCAGCCAGTCGAACCACCCTTGTGCATTGGTGGACCGAAAGCGAAGTTGCACCGTTCCCCAGCGGTCAGCCCCGTTAAAAATCGGCACCTGAATGTGATCGGAGGTAGAGGAATCCCCTGGGGGTTGATTCCATAAAACTTGGTGTTGACCGGCAAAAGCCAACATCTCCCCATTAGCCAAAATCACCGCAGCAGAGACAAGATCCTCATTGCGTTCTACCAACAGATCAAATGCTTCTTGAATGGCACGACTATCGCCATGTTCCGCCAAAAGAGAATATTGAACGGCCAGCGCTTCGCTATATTGTTGTCGGTATTTAAATCGTTCAATCGATTGATTGGGGATTAAATCCACCGCAAGATCACTCACCAGAAGAATACTGAGAGTGAGAGAGACGAGCCCGAAACTAATCCAAAGTAATGGTGTGGAACGTTTCATGATGAAGAAGCGTCGGAAGGATCAGAAGCAAGTGTGGCCGTTTTGGCATGGGAGGTCTTTTCTGAGTGACCTGCAAGAATCTGATCTAATCCTTGATGTTCGTGAGCTTCCAATTGAGCCGCTTCCTTCACTCGCCGGGTCCAGGCTTCTTTCTCTTGTTTATTCATAGTTAAAATTGGCAAGGGGTCAAACTGCCGCCACGCAGGAAGAAAAGTCATCATGCC
>Ga0224496_10001170_pt1 | contig 16663 bp, 14 predicted proteins | sample SF_Jul11_sed_USG_2_FD_168127 | JGI IMG/M metagenome (GOLD analysis project Ga0224496, IMG submission 168127) | Sediment microbial communities from San Francisco Bay, California, United States - SF_Jul11_sed_USGS_8_1 | ecosystem: Environmental > Aquatic > Marine > Sediment | place: USA...
TACTTAATATTTATAAAAATGCTATATATACTTTTGCATTTAGATATTATGACTACTATTATAAAAATAACCCTGAGAAAATTAAAACTTTCATTAAAAAGAACAACTTGACTATATGAGGTTAAAAAGAATGACTATTTCAATAATAGTTGTAACTAGAAATAGATCTGAGCACTTAGATGAGTGCTTATCTTCAATCTTAAAGCAAACAATAAGTCCAAAAGAAATTTATGTCATTGATAACAACTCAACTGATAATACATACTCAATTTGTGTAAAATATCTAAGCAAACTTCCCATTAGATACTATAAAGAATTAAATACTGGAATTGCATATGCAAGACAAGCCGGTTTAGAAAAATCAAGTGGAGATATATTAGTTTATGTAGATGATGACTGTATTGTTGATAAAAATTGGCTTAAAAGCATTTCTGATTCGTTTGAATTAAACCCTAAAAAAATAATTGCTATTCAAGGAAAATCATTATCATATTGGAAAGATTGGCTTTCATTGATTGAACAATATTCATATGACCTATGGTTTAAATATGCGATAGATGATCTAAATAAACCAAATATATTGAAATTTGGGAGTTATACAGATACAAAGAACTTTGCTATAAACAGAAATTTTGTAATTAAAAACAAACTATATTTTAATCACTTAGCTCCGCATAAATCAGAAGATACCGAGTTTGGAATTAAAATGAAACAAAGCATGAAAGATAACCAATTATTTATTTTTCAACCCAGAATGTTAATATGGCATAAACATCCTAATACCATTAAAAGCTTTATAAAGAAAAATCTTATATATGGCTATAACCAAAACTATTTACAACAATATAAAGACTTTAGAGAAATGCATAACCTTTATAAACCCTATATTGAGAGAAATAAGATACACTTATTAGATAAACTAAATATTAACTGGCTAAAAAAATATATTCTTCAAAAAATCAACAGATTAATATTTACTATCGGGAGTATTAACTACCAAATTAATAAACATTATTTAAATAAGTAAGTAAATCATTTCCCTTTACTATATTTTTGTATTCTTTAGAAATAGCAGATGCAAAATTAGAACCAATAATACCTAACCGTTCTACTCTATTATCTTTAATAAATGAATCAAAAAGTTGTTCTTGATGGTTATTGGTATGCTCTTCATTTCTATGATTTCTGACCAATACAAATGGTACTTTACCTAATGTATTAGTTAATAATACTGTCCCTGATCCGCAGTGCGATATTACTAACCTTGATTTCTTAATTAAACTAATCATTTCAGAAAATTCAAAGTAGTTAGAAATGATTGTATTTCTTTTTTTACTTTTCAAATTATAAACTCCAGATTGGATAATAATAGTTTCATCAGGAGAATATTTATCTCTCATCATCATGGCAAGATGAATCAATCGTTTAAATTTATACTTATTTGTACCAACAGTTACAAAAATCATATAAGTGAACCTTTATATATAGCTTTTGGATATTTTTTTAACAATTGTTTATGTTGAACAATCACCTGTACACCAAGATAGTATGCCATTTTACCTGTTAAAGACATACTTGATTTAAATTCATACATTTCAATAAATAAATTTTTAATTCCACTAATTACTGATATTAAAAAAAATGGTGGAGCTACTCCTGCACCCATACTAAATACTAAAGTAGGCCTTACTTTAACTATTATTTTAATAGCAAGTAAGGTATTTTTAAAAGCATTTAATATGTTTGCTGTCTCTGGAAAATTTGCATAATAAACATTTTCATTTTGTAAATAATAATCTGTATCTTGTTGCTTTGATGTTACAAAAACTCGATCATATTTACTCCACCAAGGTTTTAGTAACATAACCTGAGAAATATGTCCGCCACCAGAACTTACAATCAATAATTTATCAGACTTTTTTCTAAAGTAATTTGAAATAAATCTTAACCACTTCACATAAAAGCCGCTTAAAATTAACAAAAATAATATTAAACTTAATTTAAATAGATTTAATTTATATTCATTCTTAAATTTGTTAATAATATACATTAAAGAATACCCAAAATATTTTTTATTTTTTCTAAATTTTTGCCATTTTTTTTCATATTCTATGTGAGAAATAAAATTTATGGATAATTTATCAAAATATTCTTTAAAACTTATTGGATCTTTATGTATAACTAGTGCTTTTTTGCAATAAGATGCTTTCCCTCCAGATTTCTCTATCTTCATGCCCATGTCACAATCTTCACTTCTCCCCATCATGTTTTTATTTATTTCATCAGAAAAAGTTAGATTATGTTTATTCAAAAAGTTTTGATTATACAAAACATTTTTTGTATCTAATATCTCTAAGTCTGTAATATTATTTAAAATAATTCTTGAATACTTCCATAGCCTATCTCTAAGTAAATTTGTTAAAGAATATATATTATTTATATCCTGAATTCCACATTTTCCAAGATATACATCAATATTTTTATTCTTACTAATATTGTTGAGATATTCCTCAACTAATGTTAAAACAGGGACACAATCATCATCTATATATAATATCCATTCAGATGTTGATTTAGATAAACCAAGATTCCTTAAGGTCGGAATGTTATTATTTTTAAGGTGAAAAAGTTTTATATCAAAAGAAGCTTGTCCTCTATATTTATTTACTATTAGTTTTGTTTCAATCTTATTACCATTGGAAATAATAATTAATTCATTGGGAGGAACTGTTTGATTACATAGTGAATATAGAAGTCTAGATAGGTCTTCTCTTCTATCTTTTGTAAGAACAACAATGGACAATGACCCCAAATTCATAAAGACAATGATAACAAAATTTTATTTATTCAAAATATCTTGGCTAACTTTAAAATAAATATTTTTATCTATCTGCTCTATATTATTAATACCTATAATACAATTTCCATGATCTTCATCTCTTAGTAAATTCCAATCCTCATTACATGCAATATAACTTTCTTCAGCTCTCTTCAAATCTCCAACCAAAAGAAAATAATTTCCTAATTGTGATTTTCCTGCATAAGAACCAATCTTAAAAAGTAGTTCCGTAGCAATTTGAGCTGAATCCCAATCCTTATTTTCTATAAAATAATTTGCCATCCTTTGAATAATAATTAGTTCATCAAACTCCATATCATCTACAGCCATAGGATTTAGTTCAAGCATTCTATCTAACTCATTAGACATTAAAATTAAATCATTCGTTTCAAGTGAGTTTTTGAATAATGGACGATGAGCTATGGCTACTTCTTCTGAATGTTTTCCAAAATATTTAGATGGGATATCTTTCATTCTAGTCCAAAAATCTATTTTCTGACTATCATCATTTAATAAATATAAAAAACTAGGAAAAGTATTATTTAAAACCCATTCATCAAAATGATATGCAACTAAATACATCTGTACAGACTTAGTTAAATCAGCTTGTTTTAAGTAATAATCTCCTATATCAATTGATATTATCGCCAAATTATAATTAATTGTAGATTCTCCTCTATAACCATTTTTTCTTGCAATTCTATAAATTCTATCCAATTTAAGAAGTTCTGTTCTTGCTAATTCAATATCTTGATTATAAATCTCCTTCATTTTTAATGAAGAATAGTAGTACCATGGAGAAATATCTGATACATAACTCCCAGATTCTAGATCATACAAACTTGAAAAATTATAATAAATATTATTAATCTTTTCTTTATTTTCTAAAGATACATCTGTATTACTTAAAAATTTATCCTTATGATTTTGAAAATATGGAAAAAAACTGATTGCACCATTAATATTACCTTTTGATATCTGATAATCCACTATTAGGCTAATACTTGATAACAAAATCACAGCTAATGATAATAATAATAATGCTACTTTAAATAATCTTATATTAAAAAAATCACTCACTTGCCAATCTTCTTTATCTCTTAATAGTAAGGTGAATAATAATAATGTTGAACAAAATACACCAACAAAACTCCAATCAAAATCAAACAAAATATTTAGATATATTGAAATAATCCCTGTTAAGATAAAGAAGCCTCTATTTAATTTAATTTTAAATATTTTTTTGTATTTTATAACTTGAGAGATAACTTTTATTAATAAATATCCCATTAGAGATATGAAAGAAATTCCTCCAATAATCCCACTTTCTGCAAAAACTTGTAGAAAACCATTGTGAGCGAAACCAGTATTGGCATCCGGCCTAAGCATATATTTTTCATTAAGTAATGGAAATGATCCTGGCCCATATCCTACTAAAGTATGTTCTTTAATTGATCTGAGAGCTGTGAGCCAGTAAGAAACTCTCAAATCTTCCGCTATATCTTTACATAATTTATTTTCAAATTCTGACCAAGGGCATAAATACTCTTTATTAAAATATGATGCAAAGGAAAAAGAATTTTTTAATAATAACGAACCAAAAAGTAAAAAAATTATTAACAATAATAATAATTTAAAATACTTATTTCTATTAAATAATATTTTATAATTAATAACCCCTAGGATAATTGTTTGTACTAATCCCAAAAGTATAACTACCCTACCAAAACCAATTATAAGATTAAGTAATAGAAACAGTAATATAAATGAAAATATCAAAGAAAAATTCTTATCTTTATATTTTTCTTGTAAGAAATACCAAACTAATGGCATTAACAATATAATCATTGATCCTAAATGGTTATGTCCATATGTAGAGTAAACAATATTCATTCCTGGAATTTTTTGAGCTATGTCCGGAAAAAAAAGAAAAGAGAAACTTAAAGTACTCAACATGACTAGGACTAAAATCATATTTATTAAAAGTAAATTAGTTTTTATAAATTTCTTCTTTATTAGCAAAAAGAAACTAAAAAAGATAAAGCTAAAAACATAAAATATTAAGGATTTTAATGTCAAAGAGACACTATGAGTAAAAAAACTAGAAAGAAGTAAACTTGAAATAAATATAAGCCACAATGACAATTCCACTTTATATTTATTAACTTTAGAAAAATCTAGATATTTAGAAAATACTAAAAAATATACAGTGAAAATGCCGATAATATAAATCCCTATTAAGCTATCTCCAAACAAAAGAAGCAAAAAAAATAAGATATCAAATAAATAATAGAATGAGAGTTGTGACCAATTCAGAAATACCTTTTATAAATTATAATATTTTATTAACTAATAGTAACAAAATTGTGAGCTAAAAATGATTCTAATTGTGTTATAGAATAGTTCTTTTTAATATTATTGTGTGCCTTCCTTGATAAAAGTTTTCTCATTCTTTTATTTTCTAACATAGTAATAATAAATCTAGAAAAATGTTTATCAGAAGATACTAAAATACCGTTCGTTGAAACTAATCCTAATGACGCTTTTTTTGTAGAAATCACAGGCAATCCATAACTCATATAAGTAAGTATTTTAACTTTGATACCAGCATTAATTCTTACTGGTGCTATTGATAAAGAAGCCTTTTTATATTCATTTTCTAAACTTTCAACATAACCTTTATAAAAAATATTCTTTTGTAAATTTAGGTATGAAATAAATTCCTTAGATGCTCCCTGACCGATCACTGTCAACTTTGCTTTAGGATAATAACAACAAATTTCTGCCCAATGAGTAGAAATAAACCATTTTAAGCCTTCAACATTCTCTCTCCAGTTCAGGGTACCTGTAAATACTAAATTATATCCATCTCCTTGATATAGATTTTCTTTTAATGAAATAATTGTAGGCATTACTACAGTCTTTACTCTTGTAATCTTCTCAAACCTAGTTTTTGTATTAGGACTAATAGCCCAAATTTGATCTAATCTAGAAAAAAATAATTTTTCATATAATAAACTCTTTAAATATTCATGCAAATAAAATATTTTTACTAATAGTTTTGTTTCTAATATTAGTCTTTGTTTAAAAAGATCTGTAAAGTCTTCATCGTCAATATATATTTTTTGACATTTATTATCGCTCAACTCTTTATTTAAGTATTGAAGTGTTGAATAACCATCAAAAAATATTGTAGAATAGTCATTTTTATTTTGAAGAAGAAGTATTTTTTTCTTTAAATTTTCACTAAATAATCTTCGTAATGAAACTGGATATGGTGACAAAATAATATTAAGACTATTAATCAAAAAATTTATTGATAACTTTTTAAACCTACTAATATTTACAAAAAAAACTTTTAAGTTTTTATGTTTAAAATCAACCTTCTTAAACTCATCAAAATGAAAACAGCAGAGATCAACGTTATAGCCTTGATCTAATAAATAAATCAATGTATTTCTTGTTCGAACACTATTTCCATTTAATCCAGACGGGAAATCTTCAGTTACAAAAAGTAGCTGGTTATTTTTAACTTTTTTTTTCATGTAAGTGGTATAAAAGACATCTTAACACGCATAAAATAGATAATAATGATCAAACTTTAAAAACTATATCTGATAAAATCTAACACATGAAGTTAGCAATTATTACAGACGGTTTTTTACATGTTGGAGGAGCAGAAAAGGTCTTATTAGAACTAATTAAAATATATCCCAAAGCTGATCTTTATATTCCAATTATTAATAATAATATTAAAAGTGAGATCACTAAAAGCACAAAAGGAAAAATTCATACTACACTTATCTCTAAGATTCCGTACTTTTATGAACATGCTAGCCTTCTTAAACCTCTCTTAATTTTCTATTGGGAAAGACTAAATTTAACTAAGTATCAATTAGTTATAACTTTATCTCACTCTTTTAACTCAAAGCTAGTAAATACTCCTAGTAGTACTATTCATATTTCATATGTATTAACCCCACCCAGATATTTATCAGAACACTATAACGAAACTCTATTTTTAAAAAAACCAGTAATTAAATTTTTTACAAATCCGTTAATATGGTGGCTAAAAAATAATGACATAAGAAGTGGAGAAAAACCGAACTTGTTAATCAGTATTTCTAAAACTATCCAAAAAAGAGTATTTAAGACTTATAATAGGAAAAGCCTTCTTATTTACCCTCCTATAAGTATTCCTCAAAAAATTAAAACTAAATCAGGTCAACATTATCTTTGTTTTTCACGGCTTGTAAAACAAAAAGGAACAAAACTAGCGATTGAAACCTGTACCAAATTAAATTTACCACTAGTTGTCGTTGGAACTGGACCAGAATTAGAAAATCTAAAGAGGATTGCTGGACAAACAATTACTTTTACTGGTTTCATTAATCAAAAAAAATTAGAAACAATCTTCATGAATACCAAAGCTATGATAAACTGTGCTATTGAAGAAGATTTTGGAATGGTAACTATAGAAGCTGCTGCCAGAGGCATTCCAATTATTGGTTTTAGGTCAGGTGGAATAGAAGAAACCATATTAGAAAATAAAACAGGCATATTTTTTGATAAACATACTGTAAAATCTTTAAGTATAGCTATAAATAAATTTGAGACAATGACATTTGATGCAATTGATTGCCATAATTTTGCAAAAGAGTTTTCTACCAATGTCTTTAGAAAAAAAATTAAAACTGTAGTGCATCACTACAATTTGAATAAATCATGAAAACAGCAATTATTACTGGAGCAGGGGGATTTATCGGATCCCACATGGTCTCTTTTCTTAAAAAGAAGGGTTATCAAGTTACAGGGATAGATATAAAAAAACCAGAATTTTCTAAATCTGATGCAGATCGTTTTATTATTGCTGATTTAAGAGACCCTAAACTCGTAAAAAAACATCTTTATAAGGTAGACGAGCTATACATGCTAGCAGCAGATATGGGGGGAATGGGCTATATTAGTTGCCATGGACCACAAATAGTTCATGATAATGCAATAATTAATATTAACTTACTACAAAGATCATCTGAATTAAAAATTGGTAAAGTCTTTTTCTCATCATCAGCATGTGTATACCCTGAGGAAAAACAAATGAGTGTAGTTAATAAGGGACTAAAAGAAGAAGATGCATATCCAGCTAGTCCAGATACTGCTTATGGATGGGAGAAGATCTTTTCCGAGCAAGCTTGCCTGTCATATAACAAAGAACTTGGATTGGAGACTAGGATTGCTCGTTTTCATAACATTTATGGCCCAAATGGATCATATGAAGGTGGAAGAGAAAAATCACCAGCAGCACTTTGCAGAAAGATATCTAAGGCACGTAAAATAGGTTCAATTAAAGTCTGGGGGGATGGTAAACAATCCCGCTCTTTTTGTTATATTGATGACTGCCTTGAGGGTATTTATAAATTAATGCAATCTGATCATACTCAGCCACTTAATATTGGTTCAGATAGGTCTGTTACAGTCAATCAAATGGTTGATATTATTTCAAAAATTGCTGGAAAAAAAATAAGCAAAGAATATGATCTCACAAAGCCTCAGGGAGTAAGAGGACGTAATTCTGATAATACTAAACTTAAAAAAATTCTCAAATGGGAACCTCAAATTAGCTTAGAAAAAGGACTAGAAATAACTTATAACTGGATTGACAATCAACTAAAAAATAAAAAATAAAACTTTTTAAAAAGAAATCTGGGAATAACTACTAAATATCTCTTCCAAAGTCTCTTTGGCTCTATTAATAACCTGAATAACCACTCAAAACCTGTTGATTTAATCAAGTCAGGTGCCATAACTTTCTTTTCAGCCAAAAAATCAAAAGCAGCCCCTACACACATAATGGCTACTCCTGGTAAAAACTTACTCCATCTTCCAGCTAGAACTACTTGTTTAGGTGAACTTAGACCTATCCATAGAACATCGGCCTGACTTTTTCTAATTTTTAAAATATACATAGCTTCCTCAGCTAAGGTTAAATTTCTAAAGGGAGGAGAAATCAACTCTAACACTTTAGTTTGGGGAGCAATCTTTTTAATATTATTTTCTAAAGACAATAGAGTCTCTTGTGAAGATCCATAGAAGAAGTGATTAGTATTTTTATTACCATTCACTAAAACATCCCTCATTAACTCTGGCCCATAAACTCTCTCAGCGGTTAACTTTTCTTTTTTTATTAATTTTTTAAAATTAAAGAACCATACCAGTGGCATTCCATCAGTTACACAAAAACTTATTTTTTGATAACTTTTTTTTAAACTCAAATCAAAGTCTACAGAGGCTAAATCATTAAGAGAGGTCGGTAGAAGGGTAAAACCTTTCTTTTCTACAATTTTATTTAAAATAAAATTGGTTATTGTTTCTCTTTTTCCTACCTTAAAGTTAAAAGTATTAAATAGATTTATCACTTTTGTTTTATATTCATGCTATTAATTTCAGGTTTTAATAAAAGTCTAAAAACTTTTATATATATAAAAGTTGAAACAACATTAACTAAAAGTATTAACTTTCTAATTTTTGACAAATTATATCTCTTGTTAAATTCATTAAAAAGTTTTATTTTTTCAATAAGTAACCGTTTTGTAAAAATATTAGTTCTTACTATTTCCCATTTTTTTTCATACACCAAATGATTTTTTAAAGTATGATATGTCTTTTTATAATATGAACTAAAACTGGTCAAATCTTTATGTGATACTTTAATTTTATCATCATAAATTGCTATCCCCTTTGCTTGAAAAATTTGCATACCAAGGTCACAATCTTCACTTGCCCCTTGGGCATATTTAAGTAAGCTAGAATCAAACTTTATCTTGTTTTTCTCTAAGAACTTTTTATTATAAATGATATTTTTTGAATCTAGAACTTCATGATCTAATATTAACCTCTTTCTGATTACTCCTAACTTACCTACCTCATCAATGTATGACTTTGTCAAAGCCATAATACTTTGCAAATAATACTCTTTTGAACTTCCTAAAATTACATTTACTTTTCTTAAATTACTTGTAATAAACTTAATTCTTAAATACCAATCAGGATCAGCTACACAATCATCATCAATGAATGCTACCCAATCTCCTTTTGCTTCTTTTAAACCTCTGTTATAAACATGTGGATATCCAACTTTAATATGTTTAATATATTTAACATTAAATGAGACAGCTTTTGAAAAGTTAGTAATTACTAATTTTGTATTATCCGAAGAATTATTATCTATTACAATCAACTCATCTAAGGTTTTTAATTGACAAGATAAAGAGCCCAAACAATGCTTTAAATCATTTTCTCTATTTCTAGTCGTGATTACTACTGAAACTTTATTTTTCATTTAGAGACTGATTATACTTTTTATTAAAATATAAAATAGGTAAAATCCTAGTTAATATCATCACTTGCTTACAAATAAAAAACAACTTCATACGATTGAATAATGAGAGACTCAGCTTATTTCCAATGTCACCGACCAAAACTTTTAATGATTTTGAACTAAGCTTCATGGTTTCTCTTCTTGGTAAGTCCCATTTATAAGAAAGACTTTGATATGACTTCCAAGAGGTGATGTTTTTCTTCATATACCATATCCAATTTTGAGGATCTTTATGCAAAACTTTCATTCTATTATTAAATATTGCCTTTCCATTAGCTTGTTGTATTTGCATACCTAAATCACTATCCTCTGCCGCGCCATTTTGATACTTAGATCTTTTCTCATCATACTCCAAGAAATTTTTATTTAAAAAATCTTTTTTATAAACAATATTTTTATTATCTAAAATTTCAAAATCTATTACTTTAAAATCATTTATTCCTCGTCTTTTCCATTCATTATCAAACAATATAGTTGCTTGAGAATATACATTTTGGGAGAAATAGGTTCCACACCAACCCATCACAACATCAATATTAGGATTTTTGTTAATTGATTTATTAATCTCACTCACCCAACTGCTATCAGCAACACAATCATCGTCAATAAATGCAACCCAGTTGTTTTTAGCTATTTGTAAACCTTTATTATAAATAGCAGGATACCCTTTCCCATCAAAAAAAACGTAGTTAACTTTCACTTTAGCTTGTATTTTCAATCCTTCAATTAGTTGTTTTGTTTTGTCAGTTGAGTTATTATCTACCACAACTATCTCGTCTGGTAATATATCATTAGAAAGTAATGATCCCAAGCAATGAGATAACTCATCAGCTCTATTTTTAGTAACTATTACTACAGACAATTGATTTGTCATTATGAAGAAGAAAACAATACTTTATATTACAGAGCTCTTTCCATATCCACCTACAAGTGGAGCAAAGATTAAGTCTCTCAATACCATACAAACATTATCAAAGAAATTCAATATCATACTTGTTTGTTTTAATCAAAATAATATTTCAAAAAAGGATTTCAAATATATAAAACAATACACACAGCAGGTTAAAGTATTTTCCTTACCTAATCTAAATAGCCAACCTCAAGAAAAATTAAATTTGCTTATTTTAAACTACCTCAAGCTTACCCCACATTTCCTCTATCAATTCTATTCAAATAGTGCCGAAAAATATATTAAACTTATTATAGAAAAAATAAATCCTGACATTATTCACGTTGATCATATTAATATGGCTCAATATCTACCGGTAAAGAAAACACAAAAATGGATATTAGAAGAACATAATGTAGAACACATACTTGCTTTAGAAAAATTTGTTTATTTTCCTAAGTTAAAAAAAACTAAAATATTTTTATTTTTTGAGTACTTACTAACTTATTTTTACGAGAGAAGAACTTTACCTAAATTTGATTATATTTTTTCTATTTCAAATTTTGATAGAGAAATAATAATTAAAAAATTCAACTTAAATAACATTTCTACTCAGAATCTTGTTTATGAATTTAATAAACAACAAAAATGTATATTTAAAAATAAAACAAATAAAAATTTATTATTTATAGGAGATATAACCTGGTTTCCAAATAAACTAGCAATTAAATGGTTTACTCAATCAATATTTCCTTTAATAAGGATGAAAGAACCAAATGTTACTTTAAATATTGTGGGTGAAATCGAAAATAGTTTCTCAAAAGAACTTACTAAAGAAAAGAATGTGATAACTCATGGATTCACAAAAGATGTCAGTACACTTCTCTCTAAAGCATCCTTATTTATAATGCCGTTCCAGGTAGGAGGAGGGGTTAGAATAAAAGCCTTAACTGCTTTTTCTTACAAACTTCCAATCGTTACTACTCCTAAAGGAATACAAGGTATTGAAGGAACCAATAAGAGAGACTATCTAATCGCTAATAATGAAAAGGACTTTGCTAATAAATGTATTTCCATTCTTAAAAATTTTAAACTGTTACAGACAATGGGTGAGAATGGATATAATTATTTATTAAAAAACCATTCTCATAAAAACAATAATACCTTTTTAAATAAGTATTTAAAAATTACTCAATAATCTCAACTATCGTACCTGATTTAACTACAATATTTGGAAATTGGAACCAGATATCTTCTCCAATTTTTAAAACAGATTGATCAATAAACCTCCATTCTTCCATAATAAAAAATGATTTTATATCTACTGTAATAATTACGTCTTTAAATTTATTACTTGTTAAATACATCTCATCATTAAAAAACACCACTTTATTTAAGTTATTTGGTTTTACTTCAACTTCATTGACTTTTGCAATTACTCTACCCTTGCTATCCTTCATTTCTAATCCAACCACAAACTGATCAACAATAAAATCTTCTAAAGCTCTCATCCTCACTTTAATTGTCTTATTTTGATATTCTCTTTTATCATCTCCTATGCTTACAACCAATCCAGAGACATTATTTGATCCGAAAGTAAGATCTAATGGTTTTCCTACTTGAGCTGCTTGAAAATTAAAAAGATGAACTTTCTTTTTCTCATCATAGGACACCTTAAGCTTCAAATCTACCCAGGCATGATTATTTACTCCTCCTACTGAAAAAACATCAACATTATCAATTATTGCAATTTCTTCTCCAAAAGAATTATAGGCAACCATGCCTACTTTTAAATCTTCAACCAACCAGTATGGGGGCACTAAGTTACTATTTGCCCAATGTATAGAGGAAATTTGAACACGCGCATCAACCCATATATTTTTTTTAGATATTTTTTGTATAAGAAAAAAACCAATAACCATTAAAATCATAACAGCAACAACTAGATCAAAAAAATTAAATTTCTCAAGTTTGATTTTAAAAATCTTATGTATAATGTGTTTCATGATTATAAAGTTAATTAAGTTCCTATTTTCTGACTCACTTAGAACATTCTTAATTTTATCTATTTTTCATTTTAGTCTATATTTTAGTTCAAGTAATAAAGTCTTTTTTTTTCTGAGTATCCTAACCGTAATTGCACTATACCAACATCTTAAAAAACTACCATTATCACTTTTTTATCTTTATCTAACCACTCTACCATTTGCAAAGGGTAAAGGTTTAGAAATAATTCTTTTAGCAAAAAAATATGTATTAAAAAATGCTATTTTTGATATTGACTATGTATTCCCCATCTTCTTTTCTACTTTCTTTCTTGGACTTTTTTATTATATATACTTTAAAAATAAAAATTATAAAAAAAGTAAATCTATTTACATATCAAAAAATACCAAATTTTCTCTGTTAGCATTTTCCCTGTTTATATTCATTTCACTTCTAGGAGCAAATACAAGCAATTTCTACCTACCTATTATCCTTTCTACAATTCAGCTAATACAATTAATTTTTGTATTTTTTCTACCATTTATATTATTTAATTTATATAAAAAACTAACTGATTTTTATTTAGTAATTAGTTCATCTCTTATTTTTCAATCAATATGGATTTTTCTTCAAACACTTAATCAGGGAAGGTTAAATAAGGATGTTGAATCATATTTAGAAGGATTTCAGTCAGGGATATGGTCAGATGAAAACTTTGACATATTAAGACTCAGTGGAACATTTTATGAAAGTAGTATTCTAGGAACATTCTTACTAGGTTATCTTGCGATTCTTACTTGGTACTTACTAAAAGGGAAACTAAAAGACACTAAAGAGAAAAAAATCATTATTTTTAGCATAGTTTCTGCATTTATTGCTCTTGTTCTTACCGGAAGCAGAGCAATATATCTGGTTATGATTGGATTAATATTATATCAATTATTTTTTTTAAAAGACCAAATTAAAAATAAATTAAAGAAAGTAAATAAAAGTGTCATAATTTCTCTTATAGCCATAATAGTCTTATTTGCAATGCCTTATCTATTATATAGATTAAGTTCTATTGGTAAAATATTCTTCAATGAAGGAAGTGGAAATTATAGAATTCAACTAACTGAGTATGCAATTAGACTTGCAGAGAAAAAACCACTATTAGGAGTTGGTCTAAATCTATCACCATATTATTTAGCTACATCTTTCCCACTTGAAGACTACTTTATCGACCCTGCTCACCCACATAATATCTTTACTCAAATAGTGACAGAAACTGGATTATTAGGACTTACTTCCTTTATTCTATTTTTAATGTTTATATTTAAGCCATACGTACACAAGAAAAGATTAACAAAGCTAAACGGGTTCTTTTTTGCATCTTTAACTTATATATTTGCAGCACAATTTTATCCAATATTTATTAATCATATGGAAATAATTTCATATTTATTTTTATTCTTAGGATTTACAGCTTACGAAGGACAAAAACTTTGTGTTAAAAAATAAAACAATAATTATTCCATTTACAATACCATTTGATTGGTCCGCAGATTATCAGAAACAAACTTGTTTACAACTTGCAAAAAAACACAAGGTTATTTGTTATATGAATGATGACGCTTATTTCTTTTTAAAAAAAGAAAAAAAATATCCAAAAATTAGAAATTTAACTTTTTATTGCCCAAAATACATTATCCCATTTAGACGATTTCTATTAATAGAAAAAATAAATAGGAAATTAAGTTATATTATCTTTAGTTTAAGATATATGCTTATGAATCCAATTATTTGGATTTTTGATCCTCAATTTTTTTACTTTCCAGATTTTTTTATAAAAAATATTTCTTTATATGATTGTGTTGACTATCATTCATCAATTGACAATAAAACTGATGAAATAATCAGATTAAAAGAACATAAGCTTATAAATAAAGTTGACTTATTTTTTGTTAACAGTGAAACACTCAAATCTATTCATAAACATAAAAAACAAAATATACATCTTGTTCCTCAAGGATTTAGGACTGATGATTATAAAAATTATTCTATAAAAAAAAGAACCGGAATTAAAAATAAAAAAATAACTATTGGTTATATAGGTGGTATAAATTATCGATTTGACTATCATCTTCTTACTAAACTAATAATAAATAATCCTCAATGGCAATTTGAGTTCTGGGGTCCTATTCAAGATGATGATCAAGATAAAAAAATAAAAACTGATTTCAAAATTAGTTTATTAAAAAGAATGAAAAATACAACATGGAATAATACTTATGACAAAAAAATTTTAGCGAGAGCAATCAATAATTTTGATATTTGTATAATCCCCTACGATGTAAGACAAAAAATAAACTTATATTCTTACCCAATGAAAGTATTTGAATATTTTTATTTCAATAAGCCTGTTATATCCACGCAAATACTAGAATTTAAAACAAAAAAATTTAATAATTTAATTAAACTGAGCAATAATTACTTAGAATGGGAAACACATATCAAAAACATAATAGGTAAAAGTAAAAAAACAACTTTAGCTAATAACAGGAAAAAAACATTTGCTTTAAAAAACTCCTGGGAAGAAAAAATTAATAAAATTATTAATACAATATCAAGACTCTAACCTATTAAAAAGATTTAAGGCATTATAAAAGGCTTCATCCATATTTATATAACGATACTCTGCTAGCCTCCCAATAAAATATATATTTCTTAATTTAACTACTTCTTTTAAATATGATTTATAAATAATTCTGTTCTTGAAATTAGGAACTGGATAATATGGCTCTCCAATATTTGTAGGATACTCCTTTGAGATTGTAGTTTGAGGATGTCTTTGTTTTGTTATATGTTTGTATTCAACAATTCTTGTAAAATCAAAATCATTAGGATAATTAATAACAGAGTTTTGTTGAAAAAATTCTTTATTATAAGTCTCGAACTTAAATCTTAAAGATCTATACTCCAATCTATCTAAATTATTTCCGTAATTAAAATATTGATCAATCGGTCCAGTATAAAATAGTTTTTCGTAGTTTATTATTTTATCTTTAATTTTAAAAAAATCAGTTTCTAATAATACATCAATGTTTGAGCTATTCACCATTTTATTAAATAACGAGGTGAATCCATTTACCGGTTGAGCCTGATATTTATCAGAAAAATACCGATCTTCATTATTATTCCTAACAGGAATACGAGCTAGTACTGAAGCATCTAATTGTGAAGGATCCATATCCCATTGTTTTTTTGTGTATCCTTTAAACAACTTTTTATAAAGTTTTACTCCTACTCTAGATAAGGCAACTTCTTCACTATTTTTTGGATTTTCTATCTTTTCCTGATTATTTTTCAGCCACAACTCCATTTGACTCTGAGAATTAATTTTTAAATTAAACAATTTATTAACAGTAGTAATGTTGACTGGGATTGGTACTAACTTATCATCAGCAAACGACAATACTTTATGCTGGTATAGAAACCATTTTGAAAATCTATTTACATAATCCCAAACATTTTTATAATTAGTATGAAATAGATGTGCCCCATATTTTGATACTAAAATTCCATATTCATT
>Ga0224496_10001171_pt1 | contig 16661 bp, 13 predicted proteins | sample SF_Jul11_sed_USG_2_FD_168127 | JGI IMG/M metagenome (GOLD analysis project Ga0224496, IMG submission 168127) | Sediment microbial communities from San Francisco Bay, California, United States - SF_Jul11_sed_USGS_8_1 | ecosystem: Environmental > Aquatic > Marine > Sediment | place: USA...
GCCACTCCATACCACTGGACACACCGCTTCGCGGTTTAACACTGCGTCTTTTAGTGTCTCCATCTTTCCACACAACCTGTTTGGTTTGTTTCTTTTTCTTGTCTAACTTTTCATCTTGCTTAACTTCTGGTTTATGTAAAGTACCCTGTGTTGATGCAGGCTGAGGCTCCGCTACTTTTTTCTGGTCAGACGCCGGCGTCGTAACTGACGTTGGCGTTGTCACTAAAGACTGATCAGATGCAATTGTTTCCTCAGGCGATGACGTTTTACTGACAGCAGCCACTGGCTTATCATCATTTTTCACTTCAGCAGCAATGGTTTTTTTGCGTTGTTGTTTTTCCTTGACCTCAGCTACTTGACGCGCTATCAACTCAGCTTGTTTTTTTGCTTCTTGTTCACGCAGTGCTATCTGAGCTGCATCGATAACGGGTGCAGGAGAAGGTGCTTGTGTAGATACTTTCTGGGCTGGGGGTACGGGCTTGCTATCACTAACCTCACGTGCCGCGGGCTTTACAAGGGTGCGTTTCTTCCGAACTTCAACCTGAATGGTACGCGCTCTGCCGGCATTATCAGACTTTCTGATTTCAAAAGATTGCCGACGCGTTAAGGATACTTTGTGTTTAGTTTCTGTATCTCCATGCGCCTTTCGGAGATAATCGAGTAACTGAGCCTTATCTTTCTCGGTCAAACTGTCTTTAATCAACATTTTTTTTACGCCAGCAGCCTGCAACTGTTCCAACAATACGGTCGGTAACAAGCCCAGTTCATTTGCAAATTGCTCTACACTCATTTGAGTCATTTATTACCCTTCATCATCCCAATTTCATACAATACAAAGTGCATCGATCAAATATCAACGTACGTGAAAAAATTCGACGTTACGAAGCAGAAAAATCTGAAAATCAATTGATAAAACACATAAATTTATTTGATTTCTAACACTAATCTCTGTAATAAGCTAACTAAAGCCTTCCCCCTTCCCAATAATGGCTTAATTATAACCTTATGATTATACTAAATTACGTATATTCTGATCCACAGTTGGGATGATTAAAAAATTTCAGCTTCTATCTCTTTCTATCTTGTAATCGCACAGTTACCTAAATCGCTCCTCAAATAGACACATTAAGCAAACCAAGGTTCGCGCGCCTTAATTATCAACTGATTTGCACGTTCGATATCTATACCAGTCATTTCTACTAAATCATCTGCAGCCAAATCAGCAAGTTCAGACTGAGTATTGATGCCTCTGGCGGCTAACTCGCGTGCAATATGAATATCCATTCCTTCTAGTGAAAGCAAATCCTCAGCGGCATGTTCGACTTTCTCTTCATTAACTATGGCATCTGTCAAAAGAATGTTACGCGCTCGAGTACGTAGCTCATTAACTGTTTGCTCATCCAACGATTCAATTTCAAGCATTTCATTGATTGGTACATAAGCTATTTCTTCCAGGGTTGAAAAACCTTCATCTACTAAAATTTCAGCCATCTCTTCATCGACGTCCAATTTTTTCATAAAGTTTTTACAGATTAATGAAGTTTCTTCTTGTTGTTTAATCTCCGATTCTTCCGTTGTCATGATATTGAGTTCCCACCCAGTCAATTCAGACGCAAGCCGGACATTCTGACCATTGCGGCCAATTGCCTGGGCTAGATTGTCATCGTCAACGACAATATCCATACTACGCTTTTCTTCATCTAGCATAATGCCACTAATTTCAGCGGGTGCAAGCGCGTTAATAACAAAAGTTGCAGGATCATCAGACCATAAAACAATATCAACACGTTCTCCCGCCAACTCGCTAGTAACTGATTGCACTCTGGAGCCACGCATGCCAACACAGGTGCCGATCGGATCTATACGTGAATCGTTAGATTTGACGGCTATCTTGGCACGCGAACCAGGATCTCTTGCCGCCGCTTTGATTTCTAACAGTCCCTCTTCAATTTCAGGCACTTCAAGTTCAAATAATTTCACGAGAAAATCTGGCGAAATTCGAGAAAGTTGCAACTGGGGACCCCTTGCGCTGCGGTCAATTTTGTACATATATGCACGCACGCGATCACCAATACGCAAATTTTCTTTGGGAATCATCTGGTCACGCGGCAAAGCCGCTTCAACTTTACCAGATTCAATAATGGCAATACCCCGCTCCATGCGTTTAATAGTTCCGGTGACCATAAATTCCCCGCGCTCGAGGAAATCATTTAAAGTTTGTTCTCGTTCAGCATCCCTTATTCTTTGAAAAATCACTTGCTTGGCCGCCTGCGCGCCAATTCGACCAAATTCAACAGACTCAAGGGGTTTTTCTATAAATTCTCCCAACCCAATTTCAGTATTCTGTTGCAATGCATCACTTAGCGAAATTTGTCGGACAGGGTCCTCAACTTCTTCGTCAGCCACCACCAACCAGCGGCGAAAAGATTGGTAATCCCCCGTTACTCTATCAATCGATACAAAAGTATCAACATCTTCTTGAAATCGTTTTTTTGCGGCAGATGCCAATGCCATTTCCAACGCTGTGAAAACAATTTCTTTTTCAACACTTTTTTCATGCGCTAGCGCATCAACCAGCAGTAAAATTTCGCGGCTCATATTCCTCCAGCCAAATTTTTATATACCTAAAATTTTGGTACTAAACGGGCTTTTTCAAGGTTATTTAATTCTATATCTAGCTCTTTTCCTTCGACTTCAAGTTTCAATTTATCATTGTTTACTTCCAGCAAAACCCCTTCAAAATTTCTTTGTCCTTGCAGTGCTACACGAAGTTTCAACTTCACCCGCTCTCCTCTGAAACGATAGAAATCAGTTTCTTTTTTCAAGCGTCTGTCCAGGCCTGGCGAAGATACTTCAAGTCGGCTATAGTCAATATTTTCTACTGCAAGTAACTTACTTAGATGGTTGCTGATTAACACACAATCATCAATATTAACCCCCCCTTCCTTGTCCACGAATATTCGCAACAATTTGCCTCGTGCCAATTGTTCCACTTCAACCAACTCATAACCCATGTCAGTCAAAGTTGGTTCCAGCAAATTATCCAACTCCATAGACCCGCCACAAATAAAAAATGGGCTGAAAAAGCCCATGAAAATTCTTCAACAATTTTAGCAAAAAAATTGTTTAAATGAAACAAAATCTTCGATAAAGATATCGCGTGCAACCTATATTCTTTAAAAAAAACGCGCAAAACATGCTGCTTTAACGGCCAATATCAAATTCAGGCCTAACCTTTCGTACTCAACTCACACTCAGAAATAGTATCCACCGTCAGGAAAAGCAATTTATCATAAGTAATTCTCATTTATAAAAAATATAATATCCGCAAATTATATGAAAATAGCTGGTTTACTGGGTATTTAGATAAACATCATGCATTTCCTAATGCCCAGAACACAGATACCACCGTAAATTAATCCTGGCGCTGACTGGATCATTATTTAGACTAAAACCTGGACAAAAAAGCTGGGGAATAAAAATGTTGTGGCTTCAGAGATCTCTGTATAACAATCGAAAATACGGCCAAAATGGCTTTTCCGCAGTAGATCACTCTATTCTCGGACAGCCTCCTAGGCCACATGGGAAAAGCAAATTTGAACCCGCAACGCACTGAAATTATTTTGTTTGCTCAGTAATATAAGCCTTAACCGCATCGACATTCGCATCCTTGACAACATATCGCTGCGGCAAATCTTCAATGTTTTCATAGCCCGCTGGCCGACTTGGCTCGCGCCCAATTGCCTCGCTAATACTTTCTGCAAACTTGGCAGGCAATGCTGTTTCCAGACAAATTAATGGTATTCCGTGCTCACGATATGCCAAACCCACTTTCAAACCATCTGCGGTATGGGTATCCACCAATACATTATATTGCTGATAGAGTTTTCGTATAGTCGCAATACGCGCGGCATGATTACTGGAACCCGATAGAAAACCAAAATCCTTTATTTTTTCCCACAAAGGCGTATTGGATAGATCAAACGCTACCCCTTTATCAACAGCCTGCCATAACTCCTTAACTCTAAAGGAATCTCGCCCTGTTAAATCAAAAATAAACCGCTCAAAATTGGACGCTTTGGAAATATCCATGGAAGGACTGCTGGTATGTTGCGTTTCGACGTTTGTTCGTGGGCGATAAAGGCCTGTCTGAAAAAATTCATCCAGCACATCATTTTCATTGGTGGCAAGGATCAACTGCTTAACAGGCAACCCCATCATGCGCGCAACATGGCCAGCACAAATATTACCGAAATTACCGGATGGAACGGCAAATGATACTTGTTCATCATTTGAGCTGGTCGCCGCAAAATACCCTTTGAAGTAATAGACAATCTGCGCCACGATACGCGCCCAATTAATCGAATTGACCGTGCCAATATGGTGCTTCTGTTTAAAATCATGATCATTACTGACTGCTTTGACAATGTCCTGGCAGTCATCAAATACGCCACGAATTGCAATATTAAAAATGTTCTTATCCTGCAAAGAAAACATCTGCGCAGTCTGAAAGCGACTCATTTTTCCCAGTGGGGAAAGCATAAACACGCGAATACCGTGTTTGCCACGCATGGCATATTCTGCACTGGAACCAGTATCACCTGACGTTGCGCCTAAAATGTTTAACACTGCACCGGTTTTTTCTAACGTATACTCAAAAAGATTTCCAAGCAGTTGCATGGCGATATCTTTGAATGCCAACGTTGGGCCATTTGACAAGCTTAGAATGTGCAGTCCTGGTTCCAGCGTTTTAAGTGGCGTAATTTCTGAACTGCCAAATGATTCACTGGTATAAGTACGGTCGACTATACCGCGCAAATCATTCGGCGGTATATCATCAATAAAACGAGAAAGTATTTCAAAAGCAAGCGATTGATAGCTCAGGTTACGCCACGCTTCTAACTGGTGAGTCTCAATTTTTGGGTATTTCTCAGGGATAGCTAGCCCACCGTCTGGGGACAATCCACTCAACAGTATTTCAGAAAAAGTTTTTGGCGGCATCCCGCCACGAGTCGATATATAACGCATATTATTTAATGGAATCAATAGATGAATAATCTGCCAGTTTCTTGCCTAACAAAAAGTTAGTACCGACATTGTTACTCATTATCCAATTCTTCTAATCGAATACGCATGACATGACCCGTAACAACTGATAGTTTTTCAATACTGACGATAGCTTCATTAATATGTTTTTCTATTGTTAAATGCGTCAACATAATGATGTCCACATTGTCTTCATCTGCAGCAGGCTCTTTCTGCACCATTGCATTGATTGAAATATCTGAATTGGCCAGAATACGAGAGATATCTGCCAACACGCCAGGTTTATCAACAACACGCAACCGCAGGTAGTAAGCGGTTTCAACCTCTTCCATGGAGATCACAGGCGTACTAGACAACAAATCTGGCTGAAAGGCGAGTGAAGGAACTCGGTGCATGGGATCAGCCGTTTGCATGCGCGTGACATCCACCAAGTCAGCAACCACAGAACTTCCGGTTGGCTCAGCGCCAGCACCCGCACCGTAATATAAAGTAGCACCCACGGCATCGCCTTTAACAACAACTGCATTCATAACACCTTCAACATTGGCAATAAGGCGCTGGGCCGGTATTAAGGTCGGATGAACGCGCAACTCGATGCCTTTGTCGGTGCGCTTGGTAATCCCCAACAGTTTAATTCGGTAACCCAAGTCTTCTGCATAGCGAATATCTTCACCAGTTAATTGTGTAATCCCTTCCACATAAACTTTGTCAAATTGCACCGGAGTACCAAATGCGATAGCTGACATAATCGTAATTTTATGTGCGGTGTCTATCCCTTCGATGTCAAAAGTGGGATCTGCTTCTGCATAACCAAGCAGTTTTGCTTGCTCCAAAACGGTTTCAAATGATTGCCCCTTTTCACGCATTTCTGACAAAATAAAATTTGCGGTCCCATTGATAATGCCGGCAATCCACTCAATCCGATTGGCTGTTAATCCCTCCCGCAATGCTTTGATAATAGGAATGCCGCCTGCAACCGCCGCTTCGAATGCAACGATCACACCTTTCTCACGCGCCGCAGCAAATATCTCCGTCCCATGTGAAGCAAGCAAGGCCTTATTGGCCGTAACCACATGCTTGCCGTTTTCAATGGCTTCGAGTATTAGATCCTTGGCAATAGTTACGCCGCCAATCAGCTCAACGACAATTTCAATATCAGGATTTGTGACCACTGCAAATGCATCGTCGGTCACTTGAATATTACCATCAGCCAAACTGCGCGCTTTATCAAGATCACGATCAGCAATCATTGAGACAACAATATCGCGCCCAGCGCGGCGGGCAATCTCTGCCTGATTACGTTTTAGCACAGCGACTGTCCCACCACCAACAGTACCAACTCCAAGCAAACCAATTTTTATGGGATTCATATTTTTTATTTATATTAAAGGCTATTTAAACACGCAACAATGATCAGCAGCATTGCACAATGCCACCGTGATTAATTTGAAAAGTAGTGCGCCCATTCAACTTTCCCTTCTTATGTAAGCAGCGTATCGGTACCATGCCGCCTACGATAACGTTCAAGAAAATGCGCGACACGCCCAAGTGCTTCTGTCAAATCATCGGTATTGGGTAAAAAAACGACACGAAAATGGTCCGGATATATCCAGTTAAAACCAGAACCTTGCACTAGCAAAACCTTTTCTTCTAGCAACAAATCAAGCACAAGCTGTTGATCGTTATCAACCGGATAGATTTTTGGATCTAGTCTTGGGAACAAATATAACGCCGCCTTTGGCTTATAACAAGTAACGCCAGGAATTTCAGTAAGCAACTTCCAGGCAACATCCCGCTGACGCTTAAGACGCCCTGTCGGCAGCGTTAAATCATAAATGCTTTGGTAACCACCCAATGCTGTCTGTATACCAAACTGTGACGGCACATTGGCGCACAAACGCATTGACGCCAGCATATTCAATCCTGCAATGTAGTCTTGCGCATGATTTTTTTCACCAGAAACAATCGCCCAACCAGACCGAAATCCAGCGGCGCGATAATTTTTTGATAAGCCATTAAAAGTAACAAAAAGGACATCGTCGGCTAGCGATGCAATCGATGTATGCGTTGCTAGGTCATACAATATCTTGTCGTAAATCTCATCAGCGTAAATAATCAAGTGATGCTGACGCGCAATTTCAATGATTTCAAGCAACAAATCTTGCGGGTATAGTGCCCCAGTAGGATTGTTGGGATTAATAATAACGATAGCGCGTGTTTTGGGCGTGATTTTAGCGCGTATATCATCCAGGTCTGGCAACCAATCCGACTGCTCATCGCAAATATAATGTTTTGCAATGCCACCAGCCAGCACTACTGCGGCCGTCCATAATGGATAATCAGGTACCGGTATTAACACCTCTTCATTATTTTCCAGTAGCGCCTGCATGGTCATCACTACCAATTCTGATACGCCATTACCAATAAAGATATCATCGAGTTGCACATTACTGATCTGCTTTTCCTGGGTGTAATGCATAATCGCCTTGCGTGCAGCAAACAACCCCTTGGAATCGCAATAACCCGACGCTTCGGACAAGTTATGAATGACATCCTGCAAGATTTCATCTGGCGCATCAAAGCCAAACGTTGCAGGATTACCAATGTTGAGTTTTATAATGTGATGACCTTCTTCCTCCATCTGCCGGGCACGGTCAAGCACCGGGCCACGAATGTCGTAACAGACGTCGGCAAGTTTGCTGGATTTGGTTATTGGTCGCATGATTGGTTAAAAACTTGGAATGTAGTAAAAACAGAAGACATCCATCAGGGATGGATGCAATATTACCTGACGCATCAAACTGCCGCAAATATACTCACTTTATCTTCCAAATCCGCGCCATGCGACCTGGCTCGTCCTAGCTGCAAAGACCGCCAAGACAACATGGAGCACCGGGATAACAGGAAAGTAACCCGGCACTGATTATACAAGTACAGCGCAGACTACTCAGATTGCCTCTGGAATTCGGTAGTTCAAGGCATCAAATATGAGTTAACACGTAACAATGATCATTTTGTAACGCCGTAAGGTGGATTTAAGGACAAGCTGAATAGTTACAATTTCACTCACTTACCATTCTGAGGCAAACGCGCCATTATTCTATTTATTTCCTGATCAAGTTGATTTCCTTCAAGCCCTTGGTTTTCTAGTTCCGTTCTCAATCTAAACTGCAATTCCAAGCGCAGGAGTTCCACTGTGGTTTCATCCCCCTCTTCTAGGGCTGTTCGATACTCTTGTTGAAAATTTTTAACATAAGCTACCATTGCATCATCGGTGATATCAGATAGCGCTAGCTCCTGTTCAAAATCAGATCTTGCGTTTTGCGCTGGTGAAGTTTGCTGTGCAGAAGTTTCCGGCATATAAGGAACGCTCTTATGAATAATAATTGATAACAAGATCAATAAAATTCCTGAACCCACTGTAGCCAATGTGAAACGCCATAATTTAAATTCTTTACCAAAAAATTTTACCTGTTTGATTTGCTGCAACCCAAACCTGGCGAACACAAAAACGCCACCAAAGAAAACAATAGCGCCGAGTAACATGATGATTGGTACAATTGAATGCACTTTATTTACTCCTACAATGAAATTTTATTAAAGGCTCATAATGCTATGAGCATAAGGCATAAAAAAACCAGTTCCAGATCTACCCTGCAAACAGGGGATCGCTTTTGGACCAAAGCACTGGCAAATATAAAAACGTATTTTAGCTTAAAACTATCAGAATCATTACTTGATTAGCAATTGATTGATAACCAAATGAATTATAAGCACATCATTTTTACATAATTGGTCATTAAGGTGAATAGTGTTGTAATACGAAAGTGCCGCCTTTTGTTCCTGCTCGCGTTGTTATTTGTTGTAATAGTTTAACCATATGTGTTGCTAGAGACAAATGACTGCCCACACTAAACCGCCTGGAGCGCGGTTTACTAAAGCTTCTTTCTCAATATGGTGCGGGAGGAGGATTACCAGGTGGGGGTGGTGGCGGCGAAGTGGTATATTCTGATGGTGGGTTAGAAATACTTCTTTTATTGCCCTCAATTCCTGGAGAATTACCAGTGATTTGACCTGATACAGGAACGCGATGGCCTTTAGCGTACATGCATTGTATGTAGCTATTATCGTAGCGTTGTTGGCTAATAAGACTTGACTCCCTGGCGGATCCTGACCCAACCAATCCACCGCCCAAAAGGCCAGTGCCGGCGCCAATCGCAGCACCTTGTCCGCCACCTATGGCCACGCCGGCTATTGCACCAAGCGCAGATCCGATGGCTGCACTTTCTACTCCGCTGACCATGGAAGATTGATTTGGCGTTTTGCCGCCAACTTGTTCGTAGGCATATTGTCTGCATTGGTTGTCATCGATACGAAACTGATCAAAGCTGACGCCTGAGCCAGGCAATGTCAGAACACTGGGGCCTGTTGGAACATTGACGCAGGCAGCAAGCAGGAATGCAATCAGTAAAATGAATAACTTGGGCATTGACGACATTTTCACTTCTCTTATATTTATTGGGTGGGTGGTTGCGGCGCGACTTGCATCCAGCCTTCTGGACACTGCTTAACATACGGGTAGTATCCTTCCGGTTGACGACAATAGTACCAGTAATGAGTCTGTGGCTGGGCGGGTCTACTTGCTTCATTTTGAATATAAACAGGTGGCGTTGAAGGAACGATAACTGTCGGTGGATAATAAGGCGGGTAAACGTATATAGGTGGATAAAAGTAGGGATAACGGTAACCGTAAGTCCGGTAACCAAAGTTGCCATAATAGCCTGGACTATAATAGCCTAGGTTAAATCCAAAGTTGTATCTGCTATGCGCCCAAACTGAACCGTTGATTAACATTCCGACCAACGAGATTGCGAAGCACATCAATGCTAACTTTTTCATATACATTTTATCTTGCGCTGTAATTATAAATATGTATCACTTTTATAGTTGACCATTTGCACGACAAATATTTCTAGGCAATCTCCAAGTCATTGCGCAACGTAACCATTAATACCATTTGTCCGCCACGTACCGATGACAGGTAGCTATGTGCCTGTTTTTTTCATTACGTTTAATGAGCGGCTATTCAACTCATTTTTATTGAGGTGGCGGTGAAGGCGGATTTCCGGGTGGCGGAGGTGGGGGTGTAAATCCTGGCGGGGGACTAGAAATGTTTTTGCTTTTACTCTCAAGATTCTGATCACTCGTGATTTTTCCATAAACAGGGACACGATGACCTTGGGCATACATACATTGTATGTAACTCATGTCATAACGTTGCTGACCAATATAACCAGAAGTTTTGGCAGATTCAGATCCCGCCACTCCACCGGCTAAAAGACCTGCGCCAGCACCAATCGCAGCGCCTTCTCCGCCACCTATTGCAGCGCCAGCTGCCGCGCCTAACCCTGTACCAACGGCTGCACTTTTAACACCACTGGTCGCCGCGGCTTTTTTGGGTGATTCACCACCAACTTGCACATAAGCGTACTGCCTACACTGATAATCGTCATAACGAAATTGTTCAAAGCTTTTGCCTGAGCCAGGCAAGGCCAAGACGCTGGGACCGGTCGGAATGCTGACGCAAGCTGCGAGCGGACATACAATCAGCAAAATAGATATTCTGGGCAATGTTGACATTTTGAACCTCTCTACATTATTGAACTGCCGGTTGTGGCGCCACTTGTAACCAACCCTCCGGGCATTTCTTTACATATGGGTAATAACCTTCAGGATTGCGGCAATAGTGCCAGTAGTTGGCCTGTGGTTGGGCAGGTTTTATTTCTTCTCGTTGAACGTATACAATCTGCGTTGAGGGCAACGCGCGTTGATAATAAGATGGGTAGCCATAATAAGGTAATCGATAAAAAGAACGGTAACCGTAACCGTAACCATAAGGCCGATAGCCGTAATAAGCTGGACTATAATAACCCAAGTTAAATCCAAAATTATACCGGTTGTGACTATGGCCGCTGTGACTATGACCACTTCTAAAATGCCGGTGACTGCCGCCAAAGCTACGGTGACCACCTCTAAAATGTCGGGCACCGCCGCTAAAACCCCGGTGACCGCCACCACTAAATCCTCGACTACCGCCGCCGCCACTTACGCTGCTTCCTGCACCTTGCCCACCACGCGCAAAAGCCGGGTCACTGATAACCAATCCCAGTAAGGCAGCAATCAAACAAATAAATTTTAAGTCCTTCATATAGATTATATCCTGTATGAAAACGTGATACTCGATAAGCTTACGGTTTCTATTAATCGCTTAACTATATGAACAAATTTCAAAATAATGAAGCTATTCCAATATTGCATGTAAATCCAAATTCCTTTATTTGATCTAACAAAACTAGCGTCCACATTTTGACAATTCGACATAGCCCAAACTACTTTAGTTTCCAATATTCTATAGATTTAAAGCTGAATGAAAGCTGAACAAAAATTGAACACTAAAACGATCACCTGCCAAAAAAGATTCGAAAGAAGGTATCATACTGCCAAAAGTGTCGTCGATGAATGACAGGTAGATTGTTTGGAAGCTGAACAATCTACCTCTGAGAGGCCTTAAAGAATATTTCTTTAATCCTGCTATGATTAAAGAGTTTAATTTTTCTATTAATTTTAATTTTAAGGGGAGAATCCAATATGTCACAAAAACACCCGGTTATTGCCGTCACTGGATCGTCTGGCGCAGGTACGTCAACAGTAAAATCAAGTTTTGAGCACATTTTTCGCCGTGAAAAACTAAAAGCTGCAGTGGTGGAAGGTGATAGCTTTCATCGTTATGATCGCGAAGCAATGAAGCAAGCAGTTGTCGAATCAGAAAAAAATGGTGGGCGTCCCATCAGTCATTTTGGTCCTGAAGCCAACGAATTTGAAAAACTAGAAACATTATTCAAGGAGTACGGCGAAACCGGCAGTGGGCAAACGCGCCTGTATCTACATAATGAGGAAGAAGCACAGCCATGGAATCAAAAACCGGGAACCTTCACACCATGGTCACCCATTCAAGCAGGAACGGATTTACTGTTTTATGAGGGGTTACATGGTGGCGTCAAGAGCGACACAGCGGATGTTGGCAAGTTTGTGGATTTACTGGTCGGTGTGGTACCTATTGTGAACTTGGAATGGATCCAAAAGATACATCGTGACACCAGTGCACGCGGTTATTCCCCAGAAGCAGTAACCCATACCATTTTGCGTCGCATGCATGACTACGTGCATTACATTACGCCTCAGTTCTCAAAAACACATATTAATTTTCAAAGGGTACCAACGGTTGATACGTCAAATCCGTTCATTGCACGTGAAATTCCTACACTGGATGAAAGTCTGGTCGTTATTCGTTTCCGCAACCCTGAGAACGTCGACTTTGCCAATTTACTAGCTATGATCCATGACTCTTTCATGTCCCGACGCAATACCATTGTGGTTCCAGGTGGAAAAATGGGCATGGCGATCGAATTGCTTTTAACGCCAATAATTTTGGATATGATAAACAAAAAGTAGCCTATAATTTTTTCATATTTTATAGCTCGATAAGTATTGTTATAAATGAAGCTTCACTTAAAGAAACACAAAATTACGCACTAATATACTAGAAAGAACTGCTTTAGCGCTGCTTAATCCAGCATATTCTCTCACTATGAAAATTTTTCATAGTGAGGTGGTTACTTCGATATCTTTTTACACGCATGTCTTCCCTACTAGCCGATCTTAATCCTGAACAGCTTGAAGCAATTACGCTACCATATCAATCAGCACTGGTATTGGCGGGCGCCGGCAGCGGCAAAACTCGTGTACTAACGACGCGGATTGCCTACTTGATCCAGTCAGGGCAAATGAGCCCGCATGGCATTTTAGCGGTGACTTTTACCAATAAGGCGGCGAGAGAAATGCTGACGCGAATTTCTGCTATGCTGCCTATTAGCACACGTGGAATTTGGGTGGGGACTTTTCACGGTCTTTGCAACCGCATGTTGCGTGCACACTATCAAGAAGCTGGATTGCCGCAGGCTTTTCAGATTCTAGATACAGCAGATCAGCTGGCAATGATAAAACGTATCCTTAAAAGTATCGGTGTAAGTGACAAAGAATTTCCACCACGCCAGGTCCAATGGTTCATCAATAACGCAAAAGAAGGAGGACTGCGGGCTTCGCAGGTAGAAACCTACGATCAGTTTACGCGAAACATGGCCGAAATTTATCGAGCTTATGAACAGCGCTGTTACAAGGAAGGCGTGGTGGATTTTCCCGAGCTACTCCTACGCTGTTATGAATTGCTGATGCGCAATGAAATACTATGCAAACATTACTGCGATCGTTTTAGTCATATTCTGGTTGATGAATTCCAAGACACCAATCAGTTGCAATACCGTTGGCTCAAATTGCTGGCTGGGGTGGGCTCCAGTGCTTGCGCGGCGGTATTCGTAGTGGGTGATGATGACCAAAGTATTTATGCATTTCGTGGCGCAGATACCGACAATATGAAACATTTCGAGCATGATTTTAATATTTCTCATATTATTAGGCTGGAACAAAACTATCGTTCCCACGGCAATATTCTTAATGCCGCAAATACACTAATACAAAACAATAGTGGACGATTTGGCAAAAATTTGTGGACTTCGGAGGGGCACGGCGAAGCATTACGGGTATTTAACGCGGCCACCGATTTCGAAGAGGCATCATTCATTGTTGACGAAGTAAAAACATTACATGCAGAGGGAATCGAATTATCCCAGATTGCGCTGCTTTACCGTTCAAATGCACAATCGCGCGTACTGGAACACAGCCTTTTTAATGCATCATTGCCTTACCGGGTCTATGGCGGCATGCGTTTTTTTGAGCGGCAGGAAATCAAGCATGCGTTAGCCTATTTGCGGTTAATTGCTAACCCTGATGACGATAATGCATTGTTACGAATTATCAATTTTCCTACACGGGGTATCGGACCGCGTAGTCTGGAACAATTGCAAGATACGGCTGGACAGCAGGGTTGGAGTTTATGGACTACCGCGCTAAAGAAATGTGACGGTGAAGCAGTTTCAGCAGAGGAATCCGCCAGGACGAAAAAAGGCATTGCCGGATTTGTGTCGCTCGTGCAGGCAATGCGCCAGGATTGCGATGAGCTGCCGCTTCCTGAGATTATTAAGACCATGCTAGCACACAGTGGGTTAATTGCACACTATCAGAATGAGCGGGAAGGTACAGACCGGCTGGAAAATCTGAATGAATTAATCAATGCTGCCACCAGCTTCGTGCATGAGGCTGAAGACGATAGTCTGATCGCATTTCTTTCCCATGCTTCACTTGAAGCCGGCGAACACCAGGCCGGCACCGGTCAGGATGCTTTGCAACTCATGACCGTACATTCCGCCAAAGGGCTGGAATTTCATAGTGTATTTTTGAGCGGACTGGAAGAAGGACTTTTTCCGCATGAGAATAGCCGTGATGATGATAATGGGCTGGAGGAAGAACGTCGCTTGATGTACGTTGCCATGACACGCGCACGTCGTCGTTTGTATTTAAGCTTTGCCCAGAGCCGCATGTTACACGGACAAACTCGTTACAACGTGCAGTCACGTTTTCTAGATGAAATTCCGGATAACTTGATGAAATGGCTACAACCCGTGCAAAAAATGGATGCCAGTTATTTTGGATCAAGTGCGGAAAATCAGTTCGCGGAGCCTGTCCGGAAAGCATCGGATTTTGGCAAACGTCGATCCGAATTTATTAATCAAAATTCACAGACAGACCAGTGGCGGGTAGGGCAGAATGTCTTGCATGCCAAGTTTGGTGTTGGCGTCATCATCAATTGTGAAGGTCAAGGTAGTGATGCGCGTGTTCAAGTACGCTTTGACAGGGTTGGCATGAAGTGGTTATTGTTGGAGTTTGCAAAGTTAACGCCGGCATAGATTGCTTATTTGGTTACTATGATCACATCCGTGCATTTAGCGCTTATTAAAATGAATCCTTTCCTTAACGCAAAAAACCAGCTTCCCACTCACAATTGTGCCGCCATGAGATTTACCCTGTCAAACCACAGACGTTCTCGGAGTCAAGCAAGCACCTGTTTCGGCAATTTTTACCACTAAATGACGCTGGGATCATAAAATACGCAGTTGCCACGCAAATCTATATTCATGCGGCTTTGATGGTAATCTCATACCACAGGCGTCACATTTGTATTATTCATTGACAGTTTAATTTTTTTCTTCCTTGTTAAAGAAAACGCTATGTTTTTGTAGTAATACGCTGCCTCATTGATAAAAACCGGGAAAAATATTTCGTCTTCATGATTTACCACCACTTCTCCATCAAATTTTTCAAATATTGACACCCCATTTTCCAGTGGCTTGTAATCCATGTCTTGTATATTTTCATGAATGAATGCGTCAATCTTTCCATCTGAATTCAGTGGAAACTCAACTGTTTTAACATGTTCATAAATTTCAATTTCATCTTCAAAATTTACATCTAATCCTTTATTCTTTTTTTCAATAAACGCTAAGCAGGCCAATGTGGCATCATATGCCTGCATCAAAATGTCATAGCGAACAACGCCATTTGGTATCGGGCCAAGTTCAAGCGCAAAACCATATTTCGCCAAGGAATTAAGAAATGGGTGGTCATTTTTACCAGTATACGTTTCAGGGGGTATGTAATAGATATAAACATTGGGTATGTTATATTTTATATATGACGCTAACTGCAAATTAAGCATGTTGTCATTGACAAGAATAATCGAAACGCCCATATTCGCAGTGGTAGAGTGAATGTCAATGATAAGGTCTGTTTTTGATTGCTCTTTTGGTCCTAATACCTGATTTATCACTTTCGCTCGATTTGACTCATAGCTATCTAACGAGTAATTTGATAGATCCTCTTTAAGAAAAGATCTATTCAAATCATCATCAACAAAACGAACATTATTTTTATAGGCTTTAGGGTTGGAGAGAAAAAGGTTTAGTTCAAAGGTTGAATAGGTTGCAGCGGGTGGCACTCTTTTTTTCAAGAGATTGAGTAGATAAGGGCCTGTGTATTCATTTCCATGCGTGCCGCCGACAATAGCAATTTTTTGTATTTTCATACGAGACTCCTCTGCCGAACATTGCTGAAAATCTTCGTTTGACTCCGACTGACCTGAGCGGGAGTGAACGGTAAAAACCAGGTGTAGATGCGTCATTCAAATACGGCAATTTTACCTAAAACATTTGGAACCGATTTTGGTTACGGCTTATCGGTTCCGGCATCGATTTTCTTAGTTCTTTCAAGTACACGCACCTCCAGCAGTGACGTGCGTTTAGAACTTCATTAAAATCGCCTAAGTATCCGCTTTCTTTGATTCGATCAAGAATCGGTTCGGAATCTACAACGTGCGTCAATTAGCGTTCATAAGAGCCGACGATCACAACTTCCATCATTCTACTTTAAAGATTATTAATACTAATGTTCTATCAAAACCATCACTATTGTATATCATGGTACTGATGTGACTGTTCTTGCTCTTCGCGTAACATTGAACTTTGCATTCTGCTCTAAATTTTCCGGTCCTGTTACCATGGCTTTAAAAAATACCGAAAAATAACTTTTATCAACGATAGCGTTCT
>Ga0224496_10001172_pt1 | contig 16654 bp, 12 predicted proteins | sample SF_Jul11_sed_USG_2_FD_168127 | JGI IMG/M metagenome (GOLD analysis project Ga0224496, IMG submission 168127) | Sediment microbial communities from San Francisco Bay, California, United States - SF_Jul11_sed_USGS_8_1 | ecosystem: Environmental > Aquatic > Marine > Sediment | place: USA...
CGGCACATTCCCCTCCACGGCGGGAGCAGAGGTTGCAGCCGCAGCCGTGCTGGTGGCCGTTTCTTCATGGTCCGCGTCGGCAAAGGGGGCCGGGTTGAGATGTTTTTCTTCGGCAGTGGCCGCACTGGCTGTCGGTTCGGAGACTGGTTCGGCGTCTGTTGGGGCTGCCTCCTGGATCACCACCTGCAGGCCGTCTTCTCGGCTGTTGATCTGGTAATCGAACATATCCGACAAGCCGGAATCGAAAACGATCCGGACTCCGCTTCCCCGCCGGGCGGTGCGGATACGATGAAGGGCGGTGCCGACCTTGATCTGTTGCGGCACGTCACCCAGACCGATTTCCGGGATGTCGATATAGAGCCGATCGGGTCGCTCGGTTCCCTTGGCAAGTTTTTCTTTTTGGAAATCGCGAATTGGGCCGTTGGCCTGCAGGAAAACACAAGTTTTGCCCGGCAGGGTCTCAAGCCTGATCCCCTGGAGGACGGTGGCGGCCGGTTGAGCCCCTTCCTGTTCTCCGTCGCGTTGCGACGCCGGCGGGGGAAGGGCAGCCTGGTCGTTCGCCGTTGTTGTTCTCTCGGCGAATTTAACCACGATGTCGTTGTTCGATCGTTCCACGGCATAGCCGCGATCTTCCGACAGCAGCACCTCGATGCGGGTGACCGAGGGGTGCTGGTCGTCCAGCATCTGGCCTTTGATCGAGGCTACGGGCCCTTGGTCTACCTGCAGCGGCAGGTGGACAGTGTCCGCCAGGGCGGCATCGGCGATGTCAATGACGATGCGGAGCGGGTTGAACAGTTCGTACATGGTATAGGTTGGCGCGGCATCGCCTTGGATTCTCAGGAGAAAGGTATCGGCGGCCTGCTCGGGCTGGATGGCGGTAATCCGATAGGTTGCATCGTCGGCCGGCGTTGGGGACGCCAGCGTCATGCCTCCTCCGAGAAACAGCATGGTGACAGTGGTGAGCACCAGCAGCATTCGAGCGCGAAGTGACAGGGTCATTGTTATTTTTCTCCCTCTTTCTTTAACACCATTTCAAGGGTTTTGTAGCGCGTTTTGCCGGAAATGGTCTGGTACTTTTGTTTGACGATGACGGCATTGGCGACGATGTCGGCCACCTCGCCGGAAAGCCCTATCTTCATGCCTTTGCGAATAATGTACCCTATGCCGGACGGGTCCTGGGCCATGGCCACCCCGGTGTCGCCGGCAAAGATGATGGCCACCAGGCTGAGCTGGCCTGGTTCGAATCGTTGCAGCCCGGAGAGTGACTCATGCGCCCTGGCGATTTCCGCCTGGATCATTTTTTCCGAGATGAAGGGCATGAAGGGATCCGGCCGCCCTTCTCTTTTATAGACAAATCCGTCCTCGGCGGCCGGGAGCAGGGTCTCTTCTGGAAAGGGGGCGGCTTCCTCCGCGCCTTGAGCAGATGCCTGGGACGGTGCCGGGGAGCTTTGGGCGAGGGCTGGCGTGCAGAGAAGGAGAGCGCAAAAGAAGCCGGCCAGCCAGGTCCGTAAAGGCGGCTGGGACGAGGGTACGGGCAGGTGGCCTGGCCGGGGCAGAAGGAGGCGGACGATGCCGTTGCCGGGATTTTTTTTGCTACCGTTTGCCATCTTTTTTGGCCTTGTCATCTCGAGGCTCAATAAATCGGTAGGTGACAAGATTGAAGTTGGTGCTGAGCATCATCTCGTTATCTACCGGCGTTGGTGATCCCATGCTGATGTCGGATACCGTGACAATCCGGTCCAGCAGGCTGATTTTGTAAAGAAAAAGGCCAACATTATGGTATGGCCCCTTGACCTGGATCCGAACCGGGATTTCGGCGTAAAAATCTTTCGGCGCCTCGCTTTGCGGCTGGAAGGTGACAAAATCGAGGCCGGAGCCGGTCCCCAGGCTGGAGATGTTGGTGAGCAGTGAGGGAATTTCCTGCTGCTGGGGCAACAGCAGCGAGGCTGCCCTGAATTTCTCCTCGGTTTCCTCCATCTCCTTTTCGTATTTCGGCATCTCCCTGGCGGTGGCCTCCAGGGTGCTAAGCTCCTTCTCGACCCGGAGGCGCTGGCTGTCAAGCTTCTTTATCTCTTTGTTTTTTGGTGAGTAAGACAAAAAGATGAAGGCCACCAGCGGCAGGATCAAGGCGGCCGCCCAGATAGCCGCCAAGTGTTTGACGTCAAGGCGGGCGACCTTGGATTCAAGGAAAGAGTCGATAGTGGATTTCAATTCCTGCGGCTTCATTTATTTCTTCTTCCCTGTCGTTGGCGGCTCCGGGGCAACGGGTTCTGGCGCCTGAATGGCGAGGGTCAGGGTAAAGGACTTCAGTTTTCTGCCGCCAATCTGGATGAGGCTGGCGCCGCCCAGGGTGGCGGAGGAGAAAAATGGGGACGCCACCAGGTTTTGCATGTACTGGGCGATGGTGGCGTTGTCCAGGGCCACGCCGGAGAGCTGCAGCTTGTCCGGAGACTGTTGCATGGACTTGAGCCAGAGCCGGTCGGCCGGGGTCAGAGTGGCGATGGCATCCAGGATACGAACTGGTTGCTGAGCCCCCTTTTTCAACTGTTTGATGGCGGTGAGCTTTTGTTCCAGAGCGGCACGGTCCGCCTTGAGTTTTTTGATCTTGATTTCGATTGCCTGGTAGGAGGCTTTCTTTTTGTTCAGGGAACTTATTTCGTTTTTGAGCCGTTCGGCATGGTTGGCCTGGGAGATTGCCGTCAGGCCCATGCCGGCAAACAGGAGCAGCAGCGACGCCACAAAAGCAAGGGCCTGGCGAAAAAGCTTTTGGCTTTTTTTGATCTGCCGGACAGGGAGGAGGTTTATTCTGATCATAGGGTTGCCAAACCGCTGTTCTTCGGGTTACAGGGGCGCTGGCCGGGTGGCCAGACCTGTGGAGAGGGCCATCTCCGGTGCCATGTGTCGCAGGTAGTCGGGATCGATTTTGTCATCGTCCGTCTGCATTTTTGCAAAGGGATTGAAGATTTCGACCGGAATGCCGGTTTCATCAGCGAAAAACTGGTCGATTCCCTTTATCCTGGCGCCGCCGCCGCTCAACACCATTTTCGCGATGGTTTCGTCGGGATAATTGGAGTAGTAAAAATCAAGTGCCCGCTTGATTTCCATGATCCACTGGGTGCAGGTGTTGGTGAAGATTTCTTCCAGCGCCTCCTGTCGGTCCTGTGCTTCACTGCGGCCTAACTTGATCTCCTCGGCTTCGTCAAACGAGATGTCGAAGCGATTCTGGATCTGTTCGGTAAGTTGTCGACTGCCCAGCACCACGTCCCGGGCAAGAATGGACATGCCATGGGAGATAATGTTGATGTTCATCTTGGAGGCGCCGATGTCCACCAGGGCCGTGTTTTCCTCAAGGGAGAAGTTTGCCTCGAAGGCGTTTTCCAGGGCGAAGGCGTCGACATCGACGATAACCGGTTTGAGGCCGGCGGAGCGGAGCATGTCAAGGTAGCCGTCCACTACCTCCTTTTTGGCTGCCACCAGCATCACGTCGGTGCGGTCTTCTTCTTCGCTGTTGGTTTTCAGATCTTGGTAGTCGAGGTAGACGTCGTCGATGTCAAAGGGGATGTACTGCTCGGCTTCGGACTGGATGTGTGCCTCCAGTTCGGTGTCGCTCATTACCGCCAGGTTGATTTTTTTGACGATCACCGAGTAGCCGGAGATGGAGATGGCCACTTTTTTCCCCTTGATCTTGAGATCTTTAAACAGGGCGGAGATAATTCTGGCGACTTCCTCGGGCATTTGCAGCATGCCGTCTTCGACCGCGCCTTCCGGCAGGAGTGCGCTGCCGAGGCAGATGAGGCGGTGGCGACCATCGTCTGCCGGGGTCAACTGGCAGACTTTGATGGCATGGGAGCCGATATCGAGGCCAACGACGAGCTTTTCTTTCTTGGCGGTCGCAAACTTGAGGGGCGGTATCTTTATTTCAGGTAGTTTGAATGGTAATTTCAGCTTGCCCATTGGAAGCGATACCTGTCGTGCGCGGCTGTGGGGGAACGAGCCCGGTTTGGCGGCCGGGGGACGTCCCAGGGGGCGCCTTGGGTTGTCGATACGGCCATTGCTTCATGCAGTGGCCTGAGTGTTATTGTTTTTTTTGTAATGGTATTGATGGATCTCATTGCATTAAATACATAAAGGAAAAAGCTTGTCAAGGTGAAAACCTTAAATTTTTCAATTAGGTAATTGATAATCTGACCTGTTTTGGGGTGGGCATCAAAAAAAATGGCTACTGAAGCCGAACGGGAGTAATCCGTTTTTTGGGTTGCGCCTCTCTCTGACATGACTTGATTTGTTGAGTCTGTTGGTGCATGTGTCAGAGCGCGTTGCTGAAGCTGTTTGTTCGATGTTCGAAATACTAAGGTTGCGTTGTTGATGTTTTTGGCTCACCATCGCTCCTGATGTGTGGCGTGCAGTATGTTGTATGGCTGTTTTTTTTGTTGCACCATATGTTGCTGATGGCCGAGTTCTGAGCAATGGCGATGGGGCGAAAAGAGAGGGCGGCGACCGGTGCGGGCGGAGTTCGTTGTGGTGCAGTGTGAGCGGCTGGCGGGGATGCCATTGCTCGATGGTTCCCTGAAAGCGGCTTGTCTTTTCAGCCGATTTGGTTTACATATTGGGACGGTTTTAGCCTTGTCCGCCTCACCTTTGTCCGGCCGGTGCCGTGCGGTTGTCGGCTGCCTTTTTTTATCACCACGACTCTTTTCCCTCGGGGCATTTTCCGTTGACCGCAGAAAGTCTCAACCCGCAGCAGAAGTCTGTTTTCCGCGAGTATGCAGAGGCGATCATAATTGCCCTGTTGCTGGCGCTTTTTATTCGGACCTTTGTCGTTCAGGCCTTCAAGATTCCATCCAGTTCCATGGAACCCACGTTGCTGGTGGGAGACCACCTTCTGGTCAACAAGTTCGGTTACGGCATTCGGAATCCTTTTACCGGTGCCGCCTGGATTCCCATTGGTACGCCCCAGCGGCGGGATATCATTGTTTTCAAGTTTCCCCTCAATCCGTCGTTGGATTTTATCAAACGGGTTGTCGGTGTCGAGGGGGATCGCATTGAAGTCATTAACAAGAAAGTGTTTGTCAACGGCAAGCCGTTTGAGGTTGACAGTGCGGTCCATCGCGATCCGAATATTTTCGCCCCCGGGGTGAGTGCCCGCGATAACTTCGGTCCTGTCGTCGTGCCGCCGCATTCCCTTTTTGTTATGGGTGACAACCGCGACAACAGTCACGATAGCCGCTTCTGGAAGTTTGTCGACCTGAGGGCGGTAAAGGGCAAGGCCTTTGTCTTGTACTGGTCATGGGACAGCGAAGATTTTGCCGTGCGGTGGCATCGGATCGGGCAGTTGATCCACTGAGGCGTTTCCTTTTTGTTGCGGCAGTGCTGTCTTCAGCCGTTGCCGCGGATTCCCTCTTCTCTCCCGTAGCTGAGAGCGGCAAGCCCTCGTTTGATCAAGGAGCGTTATGGAAGCCGAATATCGCTTTACCCGCAGGCATATCATAAGTCTTGATGATCTTTCCGTTCAGGATATCGATTACATCCTGCGAGTTGCCGAATCGTTCAAGGAAATCTCTGAGCGCCCTATCAAAAAGGTGCCGACCTTGCGCGGTAAGACGGTCATTAATCTTTTCTTTGAGCCCAGTACCCGTACCCGTCTCTCTTTCGAGGTCGCCGCCAAGCGGCTGAGTGCCGACACCTTCAATATTGCCCCTTCCAGCAGCAGTACCACCAAGGGGGAAACGCTGGTCGATACGGCCTGCAATCTGGCGGCCATGAAGCCGGATATCATCATCATCCGTCATCCCCGCTCGGGATCGCCGCGCCTTCTGGCGCGTCACATCAATGCTTCCGTGCTCAACGCCGGCGACGGGACCAATGAGCATCCGAGTCAGGCCCTGCTCGACCTGATGACCGTCAGGGAAAAGAAGGGGCGGATAGAGGGACTCAAGGTGGCCATTGTCGGCGATATCACCCATAGCCGGGTGGCACACTCCAATATCATCGGGTTTTCCAAGATGGGGGCCACGGTAGCGGTGAGCGGGCCCGCCACCCTGCTGCCGACAGGCATCGAGCAGATGGGGGCTGTGGTCTGCTCCTCCGTCGAGGAGGCGGTGGCCGATGCCGACGTGGTGATGGCCCTCCGTATCCAGAAGGAGCGACAGCGGGATCCGCTCATCCCCTCTTTGCGTGAGTATGCCAATTTTTTTGGCATCACCACCCGAACGCTGGCTGGCGCCAAACCCGATGCCATGATTATGCATCCCGGGCCGATCAATCGCGGCGTCGAGATGGATCCGGCCATTGCCGACGGTCCGCGATCCGTTATCCTGGAGCAGGTGACCAATGGCGTTGCCGTCCGCATGGCCCTTCTTTATCTGATCATGGGAGGTGACTGACCATGGCTTTTTCTTCCCTGGATGCTTCGGTTCGCCAGCCGCTGTTGCTCGCAGGTGGTCGAATTATTGATCCTGTCAACGGTTTGGATCGGGTGGGCGATCTTTACATTGATAACGGTCGTATCCTTGCGGTTGGCGAGAACCTCAAGGTGGAGCCGACGGGGGTCCTCCGTATTGACCTGGCGGGCAGATGGGTTGTGCCGGGGTTTGTTGATATGCATGTTCATCTTCGCGAGCCGGGTGAAGAGTATAAGGAAACCGTGGCCAGCGGCACCAAGGCTGCGGCGGCGGGCGGCTTTACGGCCGTGGCCTGCATGCCCAACACCCGGCCGGTCAATGATAATCAGGCGGTTACCGCCCTGATTCTGGCCAAGGCGGCTGCCGGATATGCCAGGGTTTATCCGGTGGGAGCCATCAGCCGGGGCAGCGAAGGGGAAGAGCTCGCCGAGTACGGTGAAATGCGAGGGGCCGGAGTGGTGGCTCTTTCCGACGACGGCCGGCCGGTTCTGAACAGCCAGTTGATGCGTCGTGCCTTGGAGTATGCCGGCAACCACCGCCTGCTGGTGATCTGTCATTCTGAAGAAATTTCGCTCAGCCGCCACGGGGTGATGAACGAAGGGGCGCTTTCCACCCGCTTGGGGTTGATCGGCACCCCCAGGGTGGCGGAGGAGATCATGGTGTACCGGGATCTGGCTCTGGCCGAGTATACCGGTCGACCGGTACATATTGCGCATGTCAGCACCCGGGAGTCGGTGAGTCTGATCCGGCGTGCCAAGGCAAAGGGCTGTCGGGTGACCGCCGAAACCGCTCCGCATTACTTCGCGCTCACCGAGGAGGCCATCGGCCTCTATGATGCCCTGGCCAAGATGAATCCGCCCTTGCGCACCGCAGATGACGTGGCCGCCATCAAGGAAGGGTTGCGGGACGGCACGCTGGACAGCATTGCCACCGATCACGCGCCGCACAGCGAACTGGAGAAGGATGTTGAATTCGATCTGGCCGCCAACGGCATCATTGGGCTTGAAACTGCGTTGCCGCTGGCGTTGAATCTGGTGCGGGAAGGGGTACTCGATCCGGCGCGACTGGTGGAGTTGCTTTCGGTCAACCCGGCCAGGATTCTCGGTGTCGCCGGTGGCTCACTTGCGGTTGATGCGCCGGCGGATGTGACGGTGATCGATCCTGACCATCGTTATGTTTACGGTCTTGAGCAGGTGGTTTCCAAGAGCAAGAACTCCCCGTTTCTCAATCAGCAGATGACCGGGAAGGCGGTGCTCACCGTGGTCGATGGTCATATCACTTACAGTGATTTGGCCTGAAGGCGGCAAATAAAAACCCTGCCGGCGTTTCCGAGCGGCAGGGTTCGAGGCGTTGCGGGATGGGGGGGGAGCCCGCAACGGCAAATCTTTTAGCTCTTGATGTCAAGCAGGCTGCCCAGCATTTCGTCCTGGGTCTGGATGGTTTTGAGGTTGGCCTGGTAGAACCGCTTGTTCATCAATTGTTGGGGGATTTCCTCGGCAAGATCGACGTTGGATTGTTCCACCAGGGTCTGCCCTTCCGTGGTCTGCTCGTAAACCATCGGCCCTGGCGTGCTCACCGTCTCGATGTTGGTTGTCACCGTCCCTTCGGCGCCTTCCTGAAGGGTTACCCTGGTTTTTTTGAAGCCGTCGGTGTTGACGTTGGCCGTGTTGTTGGCGATGGACTCGTTTTTTTTCTGCAGGGCGAGGAGTCCGGAAAGCGAAGAGCCGATACCGTTGATCATGTCCCACCTCCTTCCGCCCGTCGCGGTTCTCGTGAACCGGTCCCGGCGACTGAAACTCTTCCTTTTATTATAAGGCCGAGCTGGGCAGTAAACAAGGCCAATCTCTACGCGGTCGGTTCCTCGATATTTTCCGTGTAGTGGCAGGATTTCTCCGGGCAGCGTAATTGCGCCCCGTCCTTCTTGGTTGTTTTTTCCACCAGGAAGGGGGCGTCGCAGAGGGGGCAGGGTTTGGCCACCGGTTTGTCCCAGATGGCGTATGTGCATTTTGGGTAGCGGTTGCAGCTGAAAAAGACCTTGCCGCGCTTGGAGATCTTCTGTACCAGTTCGCCGTCGCAACCCTCCTGGGGACATGCGACGCCGGTTGTCTGCGCCATGATGTGTTTGCACTCCGGGTAGCCGGAGCAGGCGAGGAAGCGGCCGTACCGACCGTGCCGGTAGACCATGGCGCGGCCGCATTTTTCGCATTTCTCGCCCGACTCCTCGGGCTCTTCCTTGGCCACCGGCACGATGGTGCCGTCCTCCTGCTTCTTGAAGTCCTGGGTATGCTTGCAGTCTGGATAGTTCGCGCAGGCCAGGAATTCCCCCATCCTGCCCCACTTGATCACCATGGTGCCGTCGCAGCGGGGGCAGGGGATGTCGGTGGGCACCGCCGTTCGTTTCACCGACTTCATTTCCTTCTTGGCTTGTTCCAGGGTGTCTCTGAAGGGACCGTAAAATTCCTTGAGCAGGGCGAGCCAGTCGATGTTGCCTTCTTCAACCTGGTCGAGCTTTTCCTCCATGGAGGCAGTGAATTCCACGTCCATCACCGAGGGGAAATGTTCGACCAGCAATTGGTTGACGAGTTTTCCCAGGTCGGTGGGTTCGAATTTCCGCTGGGTCAGAGAAACGTACTCCTTGTCCTGGATGGTGGAGATGATTGAGGCGTAGGTGCTGGGGCGCCCCACGCCGTTTTCCTCCAGCGCCTTGACCAGGGTCGCCTCGGTGTAACGGGGCGGCGGTTGGGTAAAGTGCTGCTTGGGCATGGTTTCCAGGAGTTTGAGGGTCTCGTCCTTATTCAGATTGGGCAGGGTGATCCCGTCTTCCTTGGTGGTGCCATTGTCCGTCGTTTCTTCTTCCGACTCGACGTAGAGGGTCATGAAGCCCAGGAAGCGCATGATGGAGCCCACCGCCTTGAAACGGTATCGACCGGCATCAATGAGAATGGTGGTCTGGTCGTAGATCGCCGGAGTCATCTGGCTGGCCACGAATCGTTTCCAGACCAGGGTGTAGAGCGCCAGCATGTCCTTGTCGAGAAAGGGCTGCAGGCTTTCCGGAGTTCGGCTGACATCGGTGGGGCGGATGGCCTCGTGGGCGCCCTGGGCGGATTTGCTGGTTTTGTACAGGTTGGGCTGGGCGGGCAGGAAGTCCGGGCCGTAGTGGGTGCCGATGTGGTCGCGGGCTTCCTGCATGGCCTCGTCATTGATACGGGTGGAGTCGGTTCGCATGTAGGTGATGAGGCCGGTGGGGCCTTCGCTGCCAAGCTCAATGCCCTCGTAAAGCCGTTGGGCCAGGGTCATGGTTTTCTTGGCGGAAAAGCGGAGCTTGCGGTTCGCCTCGATCTGCATGGAGCTGGTGATGAAGGGTGGGCTGGGATTCCTTTTTTTCTTTTTCTTTTCAAGGCTTGCCACTCGGTAGGCGGCATCCTGCAGGTCGGCGATGATTTTTTGCGCGTGCTGCTCGTCCCCCACGGCGGCCTTTTGGCCGTCGATGCGGTCGAGCTGGGCCGTAAACGGCGGGGGCGCGGCTCCGGCCAGTCGCAGGGTGATGGACCAGTATTCCTCGGGGGTGAAGGCGGTGATTGCCTCTTCGCGTTCGCAAATCATTCGGACCGCCACCGATTGGACCCGTCCGGCGCTTAACCCCCGCCGGACCTTGTCCCAGAGCAGGGGGGAGATCTGGTAGCCCACCAGCCGGTCGAGGATGCGGCGTGCCTGTTGGGCTTCGAAGAGGTGGTGGTTGATGTCGCTGGCGTTGTCGATTGCGGCAAGAATTGCTTTTTTGGTCAGTTCGTGGAACAGCGCCCGGTGCATGGGTTTTTTGCTGGTGCGCAGGATTTCGGCGATATGAAAGGCTATGGCCTCTCCCTCGCGGTCCGGGTCGGGGGCCAGATAGATGGCGTCGGCATTTTTGGCCGCCGCTTTCAGCTCGGTGATGACCTTGCCCTTGCCGCGAATGGTTTCATACTGGGGGGCAAAGTCGTGTTCCACGTCCACGCCCAGGCTGCGAACCGGCAGGTCGCGGATGTGGCCCACCGAGGCCTTGACCTCAAAGGCTTTGCCCAGATATTTCTGCAGGGTCCGCGCCTTGGCGGGTGACTCGACAATGATCAATGATTTCGACATAGTTGTTGTATTCTGGTGCCAGCGTTTTTTTTTGTCAACCGTGGTGCGGGTTTTCCCGCGGGAGGGCGGTGCCGTTTGTGGTCCGGCATCCCCTGGTTCTTATTTCTTTCGGTACTGACCGCCCGGGAGAACTTCGCTTAAATTTTGTAGTTCCAGCAGCAGCAGTTTTTCCGTCACCTGGCGGGCCGGGAGCCCGGAGATGGCGATGATGGTGTCAATGCTTTGCGGGTATACGTCCAAAGCCGCCAGCACCGCTTGCGCAATGGGGTCGAGATTGCCGGCCGTCATCCCTTCGTCTGCATTGTCATCCTGCTCCGAGTCGGTCGGGCGATGGCTGGCCGACGGCAGTTCTTCCAGGATGTCGGCAACGTTGTGGACCAGCTTCGCTCCGTCCTGGAGCAGGCGGTGGCTGCCCTCACTTTTGCCTGAATCAACCCGGCCGGGCATGGCAAAAACTTCGCGACCTTGTTCCAGGGCGAGGTGCGCGGTGATCAGCGAGCCGGAGCGGCTCGCGGCCTCAACGACAAGCACGCCCAGGGCCAGGCCGCTGATGATGCGGTTGCGTGCCGGGAAGCGGAAGCCGTCCGGCGGGGTGGTCGGCGGATACTCGCTGACCAGAGTCCCGGTGGCGGCGATTTCCTCATACAGGCGACGGTTCTGGGCCGGATAGACGGTGTCAAGTCCACAGCCCAGGACCGCCACGGTTCGGCCGCCGGCGGCGAGGGCGCCGTTGTGTGCGGCGGTGTCAATGCCCAGTGCCATGCCACTGATGATGGTGAGGCCGCGGCGGGTCAGGTCGCCGGCAAAGCGGGCCGCCATTTGTCGGCCATAGCTGCTGGCGGCCCGTGCCCCTACCACGGCGAGGGAGGGGGTGGCCAGCAGCTCCACCGATCCCCTTACATAAAGGATGGGAGGCGGGTCGTGAATGGTTCGCAACAGCGGCGGATAGTCTGGATCCTCCCAGCAGATCAGCCGCTGGTTATTGTTCCGGGCCCTTTGCAGGGTGGCGGCCGCCATCTGTGACCATCTTTCGTTGCCGATTGCCGCCAGGGCGGATTTGCGCAACCCGGGAATTTGGGACAACTCCTGCCGGGAAGCGGCCAACACCTGCCGCGGCGTGCCGAAGTGCGCTGCCAGTTGCCGGCAGCCGGTGGCGCCAAGGCCTGGAGTCAGGGCAAGGGTCAGCCAATCTATGATGCGTTGGTCATTTGTCACTGTCAAGAAGGTGCACCGGGACTCAAGGGGCGGCACCTCGCCGAAGAGGCTCCATCAGCTCAGCGAGGAACCCTCAAAAAGGAACGACACTAGCAAGCATGGAGTTTGCATGTCAACTTTTTTCTGTCCGGAGGAGTTGCCACGGTCACGTCGGACGCTAAAAAATGTAATTATCCCGCTGAGGACGAAAAACGTTCGAATCGCCCCGGTGTTATAACTATTCGCTTGTGTCCGTGAGCGTTCGATAGCGGCCCGCAGGGCTGCGGGATAGTTATCAAAAAAAACAGGAAGCGCAGCCGCATTGCTGGTGCTGTGCAGTTCCCAAAAACTGAAAGCAGGAAACGGTTCCTGGCATCGGGTGCCGGAAACCTTTTCCTGCTTTCCTTGGTGTTGGGGATCCCGGGTAAAAGGGGTAACCTTTTGGCGTCCTCTCCGCCTGCTGTCGTTCAATTGGTCAGGAAGCTGGTGAGGGGTTTTGTCCGATTGGGATGTTTGAGTTTTTTGAGCGCCTTGGCCTCGATCTGGCGGATCCGTTCGCGGGTCACCGAGAAGGTTTTGCCCACCTCCTCCAGGGTGAGGTCCTCCTCGGCGTCGATGCCGAAGCGCATTCGCAGCACTTTTTCCTCCCGTGGCGTGAGAGTGGCCAGGACGTTGCGCAGGCTCTGCCGGAGGCTTTCCTGCATGGTCGCCTCGTCGGGTGAGACCGCTTCTGCATCCTCAATGAAGTCGCCCAGGGAGCTGTCTTCGCCGTTGCCGATGGGGGTTTCGAGCGAAATGGGGTCCTTGGCGATTTTAAGGATGGTGCGAACTTTTTCGACGTCTATGTCGAGCATCTCCGCCATCTCTTCCGGGGCAGGTTCGCGGCCGGTCTCGCGCATGAATTCCTTGGAGCCCTTCATCAGCCGGTTGATGGTTTCGATCATGTGGACCGGGATACGGATGGTGCGGCCCTGGTCAGCGATGGCCCGGTTGATGGCCTGCTTGATCCACCAGGTGGCATAGGTGCTGAATTTGTTGCCCCGGCGGTACTCGAATTTTTCCACGGCTTTCATCAGGCCGATGTTGCCTTCCTGGATGAGGTCGAGGAGTTGAAGTCCTCGGTTGGCGTATTTTTTGGCGACACTGACCACCAGGCGGAGATTGGCGCGGATCAGTTTGTCTTTGGCGTCGCGGCAGATCCCCTCGCCCTCGTTGATCTGGCCGAGCACGCTGCGCATGGTCTGGTAGTCGATGCCCTTGGCCGCCTCGCATCGTCGGGCCGGACCGTTTTCGAGATGTTTTTTTGAGTCGCCCAGTTCGGCCAACAGTTCGCTCTGCTGCTTGCTGGCCAGGGTCATCTGGTCGGCGACGATGTGGGTTCTTTTGAGCATTTTTTGTAGATATTTCGGCTGGAAACGATCCTCTTGGAAGAGGCGGGCGATGGCGGTCCGGTTACGATTGATACGGATCGTGTTGGTTCGCCGGGCAGCGGCGGTCATCCCTGGGGTGAAGAGTTCTTCCCAGAGGGCGGCCCGTTCCTTTTCCAGGCGGGCCGTTTCGCCCACCTGCCACAGAAAACGTTCTCGCCGTTGCTCATTGGCGGCAGGGTCGGTGTCGTCGCGGCCCCTGAAGACCTCGGTGACGACTTTGTCGCCGTTGCGCACCTTCTCCGCGAGTTTCGTAAGGGTGATCAGCGCGGCGGGAACCGTCAGCACGGCTTGTTGGATTATTTTTTCTCCCGACTCGATTTGTTTGGCAATTTCGACTTCCTCTTTGGGTTTGAGGAGGGCGACGGCACCCATCTCGCGAAGATAGACCTTGACCGGGTCCAGCTGGCTGGCGTCAAGGCGCGAGACGTTGTCGACTTTGGCCAGGGACGCGGTGCGGGGGCGGCAGCGGCGTTCGCCGATCACGGGGATGGCGTCGTCGGTGTCGTCCTCGGGGCTGAGTTGAACAGGTTGTTCTTCGTCATCTTCGAAGAGCGAGGTCAACTCTTCTTGCTCTTCATCCAGGGCCATGTGTATTTCGTCGCCATCAGAACTTTCCATGCTGTCCTGGTCGTTGAGGTAATTTGTCTGGGATGCCAGTATTTTTCGGCGTGTCTTTTTGTTCCCTGTCCGAGCCGTGTTCTTTTTCTCCGCCACCGATTCTCTCCTTCAAGAGTTTTTTGGAAAGCGCGGGAGTTCCAGGGGGGGCAAAGCAAGATGGTTATCTTTGCAAGGCGCCCTTTTAAGGAGTAAGCCGTAGGTCAATGGCTTTCTTCTTTTCCATCAACTCCATGCATAACGGGATGTTCCGGGACTGTTGCGCCTCGGTGATGAGGTTGGTCAGCCGTTTTTGTTCTGTTTTGAGGCTGTTCTCCTGCAGCCAGGTGATTTTTTCTTGAGCTTCGTGCTCTTTTGTCTCATCGGTCGCAGTGGGCGCCGAGATGAGTAATTTAGAAACAAAGGCGCGTTCCGGCCCGGTGAGGGCCGTTAGTAATTGTTCGGGCGTTACCGTCGCCTGCGCGTCGTGCAGGGTGTGCAGGGCCTCCAGAATGGCGCGGCCCATGGGGTGGGTGATGACCGTATCGATGCCGGCGTTGATGAATTGCGGCAGGTATTCCGGGTAGAGGGAAAGGAACTCCAGTAGTTGCCGCTGGGTTTGAGGAAGCGGCAGGCTGTGTTCCTTTTTGGCCGGCTTTCCCTTTGCCTGCGGCCGGGGAGGGGGCTGGTAGGCGGAGAGCATTTCCTCGGTGGTGACCCCCAATTGGTCGCTGAAGTGGGCGACGAATATTTTTCGCTGCAGGGGATCGGTGATGGCGTCGATGATGGGTTTGAGTTCGTGGACAATTTTCCCTTTGCCCTCAACGGACAAGCCGTGTTGCTCAATCAATTGACGAAAAACGAATTCGGCCAGGGAGTCGGCCTTGTTCACCAGCGCGGTGAGCCCTTCGGGGCCATGCTCCCGGACAAAGGTGTCTGGGTCGTGCTCGGCCGGCAGGCTGACGATGCGGGCCGATAGCTGCTCGCTCAAGAAGAGCGGTACCGCCCGCATTGCTGCTTTCAGTCCAGCCGTGTCGCCGTCGAAAAGCAGGATCGCCTCGTCGGCATAGCCCCGCAGGTTGCGGACGTGTGCCCGGGTGAGTGCGGTGCCCAGCGGCGCGGCCACGTTGTCGATGCCGTTGGCAGCCAGGGCAATGAGGTCGAAGTTGCCCTCCACCAAGAGGCAGCGGCGCGTCTTGCGGATCGCCTGGCGGTTCTGGTAGAGGCCGAACAGGGTACGACTTTTGTCGAAAAGTGGGGTTTCCGGCGAGTTGAGATACTTGGGTTGGCCGTCGTCCAGGATGCGGCCGCCAAAGGCGATGGGTTTGCCGGTCTGGCTGAAGATGGGGAAGAGCACCCGGTTGCGGAAGCGGTCGTAGTGGCCGCCCCGCTCCTTGCGCACCAGCAGCCCGGCCTGTTCCGCCACCGCGCGATTGGCGTCGTCGCCCAATTCTTTTGCCAGGAAGTCCCAGCGGTTCGGGGCAAAACCCAGTTGGAAGGCGGTGATGATCTCCGCGGGAATGGCCCGTTTTTGGAGGTAGCGGCGAGCCGGTTCGGCCTCGGCGCTTTCCATGAGCAACCGGTGGTAGAGGGCGGCGGCTTTTTCGGTCACCGCGTAGAGTGCTTCCCGTTGCCGGAGCTGGGCCTGCTCCTCAGCGCTGAGGGTTTTGTCGGGCAGGGCGATCTGGTAGCGGCGGGCCAGCTCCTGCAGGGCCTCCGGAAAGGTGAGCCGGTGATACTTCATCATGAAGGAGAGAACATCGCCGCCTTCGCCGCAGCCGAAACAATGGAAGGAGCGACGGTCGGGGTTGACCATGAAGGAGGGGGTTTTTTCGGAATGAAAGGGGCAGGCGCCCTTGAAGTTGGCGCCGCTTCGCTGCAGAGTGACACATTCGCCGATAATAGCGACTATGTCGGCCGTATCCTTGATCAGCTGGACGGTATTCTCTGATGAGTGCAATGCGGTCAATCCTGGATTTCCTCACAATGAAAAGAGAGATGCGTTGCCGGCGATGAAACGCTATAGTTTTTCATTGAAGGGAATCTTGTAAAATTGTCTTTGCAGCCGATCTTTGCGGCATGCGGGAAAAATTATCCTCGGCATATCAACTGTGTGCCTGCGGTAAAGTTTTTCGCATGCCTTGATCTGGAACGAAAGGCCTAATTTTGCAAAACACCCTTAGAAGTATTTTGGATCATTTCATGGCAAAACAGAAAGCTGATAAGCAAGATGTATCCTATCTCCTGTAAATGTCAAGCAAAAACGTGTCAGGCAGTAGTCTGTGGGGCGGTTGAAAGATGTGTCGACAGTCATGGCGGAGGTGCAGTAAAAAGGATAAAGGAGATTCCCCCTCCTTCCAGATTCGTCAGGGGATGTTGCGAGGGGCATCGTGCAGGCAGTTGCCGGCCAGGCCGCCTGTTTAGCGCCGAAACGCAGGGAACAGCGGGAGTTTTATGGAAGCGGATATCTCCAAGGTCCTCAGTTATGAGATCAAAAAAGAAATGGCGGAGCGCTATTTCGGTTTCCGCAAACTCATTGAGGAAGATACTCAGGATCTGCACCGGCAGTTGCAGATTCAGTCGCGGACCAACGAGCAGGAGGTCGGCCACTGCCTGGCGCGACTCTATATCCTGCTCGGCGATGAAGAGCTGATCCACGAATTTTTGTTGCTGGCCGGGCTGGAAGAGCAGATCTTTTATGATCCCTACCTGCTTGAATCGCCCACCCTCCGTGCCCGAGCCCTTGCCGGGATACGGGCGCGGGGCTTCACCCGGGCCGGACGTTTCAAAAATTTGGTGCTGGACAGTTATGAGCTGCTGGTTGAAAAGGTTGAAAAATACCGGGAGCGTTTCGACGAGCTGGAGGAAAGCCTGGAAACCATTAAAGAAGAGATCCAACTTTTTTACCGAAGA
>Ga0224496_10001173_pt1 | contig 16633 bp, 10 predicted proteins | sample SF_Jul11_sed_USG_2_FD_168127 | JGI IMG/M metagenome (GOLD analysis project Ga0224496, IMG submission 168127) | Sediment microbial communities from San Francisco Bay, California, United States - SF_Jul11_sed_USGS_8_1 | ecosystem: Environmental > Aquatic > Marine > Sediment | place: USA...
TACAGCCTCGATATTCCCCGGCTGGGTCTTTAACGTGGTCATGCTGGTACATGGTGAAGAAGCCTTCCTGGCAGCCGTTTTCCTGTTCACGGTGCATTTCTTCAACAACCATTTCCGTCCTGACAAACTGCCACCACCGGATGTGGTCATGTTTACTGGCGCACAGTCACTGGAGGAATTCAAACGTGAACACAAGTTACAGTATGAACGTCTGGTTGAAACCGGTGAACTGGACAAGTATCTGGTAGATGCACCGTCCAGGCCTATGACAATCGGCTCGAAGATACTGGGGCTGATTCTCATCGCTATTGGCCTGTCATTACTCTACATAGTTGGTTCCGGCTTTCTGGGCAGCTATACATCGTAATAGTATCTAACCCGTCATAGCGATACCAAGCGAGGGCATGTTTATACATGCCCTCACTATATCTGCTTCAGAATATGGGCATCTCAGTTTTCTAAAAAAACCGCTAATGTCATCTAATTATTGATATTTAAATAATCATTAACAAAATTCACCAAAAACATTTAAATATGGCCAGCAAGAGCAGCTGTAGCGGAAATAAAATACAAAGCATCATTGCTCCAGCTATAGAAAATTTATTACTGCACTATCATGGAACAATTTTTCAAACACCACTTATGTAAATATATTTGCGCAATAACAGTGCCTGATAGTGCAATGCCGGTTAAAGATTGTGTTAACTGATTAGACAAGCATCACTATTTGCCAAAATAATTTACAAATAGCATATCGACCACAGGCAAAAGTAATTACACTATGCAACTGTAAACTCCGCTTGTATTAGATAGTAATTTTTTGTTCATAAGCGAATCGGTAAAAATCAACATGAAAGGTGAAATATGAAATTAGCAATGATCGGTTTGGGTAGGATGGGCGCAAATATGGTTCGTCGACTGGCAGGTGATGGTCATGAAGTCATTGCTTTTGATGTTGATACAGAAAACAGCAAAGCACTTGCCAGTGAACTTGATAGTGTAACCGCCGTTACCAGTCTGGAAGAATTAATAACCTCACTCGCACCACCACGGGCAATCTGGTTAATGGTGCCTCACCAGTTCGTTGATCAAAGCATTGACTCTTTACTTAATGCCGGCATGACCGAAGGTGACTGTTTAATTGATGGCGGCAATTCAAATTTTAATTTATCGAAACAACGCGCCGAAAAACTGCAAGCATCCGGTATACATTTTGTTGATTCAGGCACATCCGGTGGTGTCTGGGGACTTGAAAATGGTTACAGCATCATGGCTGGTGGTAGCGACGAAGCCATTGCCATGATTCGTCCAGCCCTTGAATCACTGGCACCGGCAAAAGATAAAGGCTGGGGTCATGTGGGGCCTGCCGGGGCCGGACATTATGTCAAGATGGTTCACAACGGTATTGAGTATGGAATGATGCAGGCTTTTGCCGAAGGCTTTGAAATGCTTGAGGCTAAAAAAGAAATGAATCTTGATTGCCAGCAAATTTCAGAAATCTGGCAGCACGGTAGCGTAGTCCGCTCCTGGTTACTGGATTTAATTGCTGATGCTTTTGCTGACGATAAAAGTTTATCGTCGTTAAGTGACTATGTGGATGACTCCGGCGAAGGTCGCTGGACAGTACAGGACTCAATTGATCTGGCAGTACCCACACCGGTACTGACACTGGCGCTACAAATGCGTTTCCGAAGTCGTCAGGATGCCTCATTTGCAGGCAAGGTACTGAATGCCATGCGTGCCGGCTTTGGTGGCCATAGTATTCGTCCTGTTAAACAGGGTTAAGAGGTCAAAAGTTATAATGGAAAATGTTACAACCAGGCGCTGCAAAGGCCAGCAGACTGAACCGGCCAATATTGTTATCTTTGGTGCCGCAGGTGATCTCACCAAACGCAAACTCATTCCCGCACTGATTAAAATGTTGCGCTGTGGACTTTTACATCAGGACAGTAAAATCATTGGGGTATTAAAAGGCCGCACCAGTGAAGTCTGGTTAAATGCATTACGTCAGGGTATAGCCGATTATTCACCAGACATAAAAATGGATGATCAACAATGGCAGGAATTTTCTGCGCGATTCAAAATGGTTGACGGTGATCTACAGGAAGAAAAGACCTATCAGGATCTGGCCACTTCACTGGAGTCACTGAATGGTCGCACCCATGCCATGTTTTACTGTGCCGTACCACCGAGCTGGTACACCATTATTGCCGAGGGTTTACACAAGGCAGGTCTGGCTGATGAGACTGAAGGATTCCGTCGCGTAGTTATTGAAAAACCCTTTGGTATGGATCTAAAAAGTGCTCAGCAGTTAAACCAGGAATTACAGGCGCTGCTCAATGAATCACAGATTTATCGTATCGATCATTACCTGGGTAAAGAAAGTGTTCAAAATCTTCTGGTGTATCGCTTTGCCAACAGCATTCTTGAACCCCTATGGAACAGAAATTTTATAGATCATATTCAAATTTCTGCTGCTGAATCCATCGGCATAGAGTACCGCGCTAATTATTATGAAAAATCCGGTGCACTGCGCGACATGATACAAAGCCATTTAATGCAGGTCATGACACTGGTAGCCATGGAGCCACCAGTGGAATTTACCGCTGATGCCGTACGTGATGAAAAAATAAAAGTATTACGTGCGGTACGTCACCTTGAACCTGAAAACATAAAACGACAAACCGTTGCCGCACAATATGGTTCAGGAAAAATCAACGAAGAATCGATCAAGGCTTATGTATCAGAAAATGGTGTCTCACCGGATTCAGTAACTGAAACCTTTGCAGCGGTACGTTTTCAGATCGATAACTGGCGCTGGCAGGGCGTGCCCTTTATCCTCTGGACCGGCAAGCGTTTACCCAAGCGCGTATCTGAAATCATGATTCGTTTTCGCAATCCCCCATTTAATTTATTCGATACTCACGCCAATCCACCATTAGCCAATTCACTGGTGTTTCGTGTACATCCAGACGAAGGCATCGCCTTGCGTATGAATGCAAAAAAACCGGGTTTGACCACTGATTCACAACGCATGGTGATGCGTGCACCTTATTCTGAAAATGGTGAAGATGTTTCCGAAGCCTACGAAGTTTTATTGCATGATGTACTCATTGGTGACGCTACCCTGTTCTCACGTGCCGATGAAGTAGAACAATCCTGGGCCATACTTGAACCGATTCTAAAAGCCTGGGAAGATCGCATTTCAGTCGAACGTTACCGTTCAGGTACCTGGGATATATCTGGCATGGATACCTTATTTGAAGACTGTGTCGGCGGCTGGCATAAACCGAGTTAACACAATGCATCAATGGTTTGTTTACACTGAATTTAATGAAGCCTCAAAAGCGGCTGCCGATTTTCTGTCGAGTAAAATTAAAGCCAGCATTGCGAAAAAAGATATCTGCCATGTCATTCTGCCCGGCGGTAACACGCCCGCCATCTGCCTGGCGCATCTGGCAGAAAAAAAACTACCCTGGAACAAGATTCACTGGTATCCGGGTGATGAACGCTGTTACCCGTTGGGACATGCTGAACGTAATGATGTGATGCTAGAAAAGAACTTATGGTCACAGTTACCCGATACCCACATTCATACCATACCCGCTGAACTGGGTGCCGAACAGGCCGCGGATATTTATCGTGAAATCATTAAACCCGTCGACAATTTTGATATTGCCTTTCTTGGTATGGGTGAAGATGGACATACGGCCAGTTTATTCCCGGGCAATGATGCCCTAACAGACATGCGCTCGGTAATTCCTGTCTATCACTCACCCAAGGCTCCAGATGAACGGGTATCATTTAGCATTAACACATTAAAAAACGCTGACTGTCGAATGGTATTAGCCAGTGGCCACACAAAAGCAGACATCATCAGGCGCATTAAAAATGGTGAAGCCTTACCCATTAACTGTATTGGCGATATACACTGGTATCTTGATAAAGCGGCACTGAGCACCTGTTAACCACATTCAGTTAACCCTGTATTGACTTCAGTCTGTTAATTAACAGTCTATTACTTATCACCAAGATAGTGATAATCGTTTAATTCTGTTGCTTAAAAATTGACAAATATTCATTTAAATAGACATAGCTGTTAAATCGGTTTTAAATAAAACCATGAGCAGCCATTATCTGCCAATCAATAATCCATTCAACTACCTGAGCAAACATCTGACTCGACTGGTAAAGGGGCGTCTCTGGTTAAAAGTCCTGATAGGTATGATTCTAGGTGTAGCTACAGGTATGCTGATTGGACCGACAACAGGCTGGATTAATCCTGATACCGCCACCACAGCAGGCAACTGGCTGGCCTTGCCTGGCCAACTGTTCCTTACCCTGATTCAGATGATCGTCATTCCTTTGATTTTTGCCTCTGTCGTACTCGGCTTAACAGCCAGCGAAAGTTTTGAACAGCTACGTAAAATGGGTATAGGCATAGTGATTTATTTTATTATCACCACAACTATTGCCATTATTATTGGCATTGGTGTTGCAAAAGCAATAAACCCCGGCAGTTATGTCGATGCCCAGAATTTGAAAATAGTCGTACAGGCCACCACTATACCAGCTCAGGCACCTGCCCCCAGTCTGTCTGAACTTCCACAGAAACTGGTGACCCTGTTACCCAGCAATCCATTAACCTCGATGGTTGAAGGACAGATGTTACAGGTTGTTTTGTTTGCCATGATTATGGGGGCAGCCCTGGTGATGATGAAACCCACACAATCAAAACCTTTACTGGATTTAATGGCATCACTTCAGGAAGTCTGTATGACTATCGTCGGCTGGGCGATGCGACTGGCACCCATTGCTGTATTCGGCTTAATGGCGCAATTAACAACCAAAATTGGTTTAAATGCGATTCTTGGCATGGGTGTATACGTGGCAACAGTATTACTGGGACTGATAATACTATTATTAATTTATCTTTTAATTATCTATCTGGTTACACGAGAGTCTCCATTATATTTCCTGCACCATGTTCGTGATGTTTTATTGTTGGCTTTTTCCACTTCCAGCTCAGCAGCCGTGATGCCGCTGTCAATCAAAAACGCTGAAGAAAAACTTAAAGTTCATCCCTCTGTATCTCAATTTGTCATTCCATTGGGTGCAACCATCAATATGAATGGCACCGCCTTATATCAGGGCGTAGCAACCATCTTCCTGGCACAGATATTCGGTATCGATCTAAACATGAGCGCCCTTCTACTGGTTATTGTCACGGCGGTGGGTGCCTCTATCGGTTCACCGGGAACACCTGGCGTAGGCATTATTATTCTGGCCATGGTGCTAGAAACAGCGGGCATACCCACTGCAGGTGTTGTCCTGATCATGGGCGTCGATCGTATTCTTGATATGAGCCGTACAGCGATCAACGTCTGTGGCGATCTGGTTGCCGCCAGACTAATGAATCAGTGGATGATCAAAACAGAAATTCTCGACGCTGTTTCAACAGAAACAGTGAATTAACCAGTCTTAGTCAGGCAATTTATTTTAATAAACACGCGCTTTGATTTTTTACAGGCAAGCTGGATTATACAGAAAAAAAATCGTCCGGGTTTATCCTGCAGTTACGCATTGGTCATCATTCTCGGTGACCTCTGCTGTCTTCATCTCGGCAACCATATAGAGCTCACCAAGATAGCGGACTGCCTTGAACATCTGACGCGCCATACGCCGAATACGACTGTTCTGCTCAATGATATCAATCATGCCGGCAACCGGAATATGTAACTCCGCTGCGGCATGAAGCAATGCCGCTTTGACCTCATCATATGAAACCTGTACCTGTGCCAGTTGATCTTCACACTCGGTAATCGAAAACCCTTCTGCTTCAGGATTTAGCATTTCCAGCAGCTTAACAACCTGGAGACGGAACTGTGCAATCCCTTTCACCAGTTCTGCATCGTCTACCCGACCCAGTTCAGCCTGTGCTCTGGCCACCTCATGTGCCTGTTCAGTGCAGGCAAGCAAGTGCTGCTCCGTTCGTAACACCTTGGCCAGCTGATCAGCAACTTCATTAGTAAGCGATTTTTTTTCCAGTTGAGAAATAAATTCTGTTACTGCACGTCCCAGTTTTTTCGCAACGACATAATCAGCTGCTGTATGACTCTCAACTTTAGATTCGACACTCAATATGGTCAACGCCATGCGTCTGGTGACCGAGGCTATACGGAACAATTCCAGTACCAGCGCATTAATAGCGAGTAAAGGTGATACCGCCACCGTCCTGTCGAGATACCTTGGACGAGCTTCAATTTCTTCCTGTGTAACAAAGCGTTTTTCCAGGAAATGTGTCAGCCGATCACTCGCCGGCCACATTAACAGCACGCCGAAAATATTAAACGTAGTATGAAACAGGGCCAGGGTAACGGCAGGAATATCCTCCAGTCCCAGTAAATGACTGGTCATTTTAACCAGCCAGAACAGCAGCGGCAAAATCATCAGTGCCACGATACCGGTAATGACATTGAAAATCATATGAGCGGCTGCCACTCTTTTAGCATTTGGCGTTGCACCCATTACCGCCAGCATGGCTGTCGATGTGGTTCCCACATTAGCACCAATCACCATGGCCGCCGCCGCATACAACCCAAGTATGCCACCGCTTGCGGCTGTCAGCGTAATTGCAATTGCGGCACTGGAAGACTGGGTCAACACAGTCATAAGAAAACCTGTCGCAACATACAAAAACACACCTTCGATACCGTCCAGAGTAAACTTGTGTAAATCAATGCCGGTCGCCAGACTCTCAAAAGCACCTTTGAGTACATCAATACCAATAAAAAACAAACCGAATCCCACCAGTGCCGAGCCAAGTGAAGCACGCCGACTTTCATTGCCTGTCATACGCAACAACATACCGATACCGATCATCGGCAAGGCAAAAGTTTCCAGTTTAATATTAAAACCGACAATGGCGACCAGCCAGCCAGTTACGGTGGTGCCAATATTGCTGCCATAAACAACACCCAGTCCCTGATACAGGGTAATTAGTCCTGCATTCACAAAACCAATGGTGGCAACGGTAACCGCACTGGATGACTGAACAATAGCCGTAATAGAAAAACCGGTGACGATGCCACGGAATGGAGTACACGTCCATTTGCCCAGCATATTACGCAAGGCATGACCACTGGCCAGTTTGAGGCCCTCGGTAATCATACTCACCGCCAGCAGGAACAGACCCAGCCCACCAGCCAGAATACCCAGGTTAATAATGCTCTGATACATGTTTCTGCAACATTAAGAATAATTCAGGCCTTAGCCCATTTTTTCTACACTGGTAATGTTCAAATACCCACAGGTCAGGCTAAATAAACCTGTTGTGGAACAATATACAACATTCTGTATTACAGTTATCCAAGCCATATCAATCAGCAACAAAAAACTTCACACTATTATATTAAAAACATGTTATTTTCTATCGACTTAAAATCTCACGCTAAATCCAATCTGCAAGCTCACGATATGTTTAAACAGATTTTTTCAAATAGCATAATAGTCTGCCTGTTAATCACTGGCTCGATAAATACGGTACTGGCTGCCACGCAGGAACACCCCGGTCAGATAAACTTTTCTGAAATCAAAGAATACGCACAGCTTGCCAATGTAGCCTATCTGACAGAATCAGGTATTAGGAAATATAACTTCTCACATAATTACACCTTGAGCCACTATCAGATAATTCCTGAACTTGAAGTTTCCTATTTTCTAATCACCAATAACATCAGTAAAACCCAGATTATTGCTGTCCGCGGCACCTCTAATATTGAAAATGCCATTATTGATGTGGCCCTTCAGCTGGTTCTGAATAAACACACGGGCATTCGTTTACATAATGGTTTCTCACAGGCGGCAGAGGCAATCTACACCAACATAAAACCGCTACTCAAAAAAGATTACATCATCCACACCACCGGTCATAGTCTGGGGGGTGCTGTTGCACTAATTCTGGCTATGCATCTGAATATTGATAATTTCAATATTGGTAAAATCGTTACCTTTGGTCAACCTAAAGTCACCAATATTGCGGGCGCCCATAAATTTAAGCCGTTAAATATTATTCGGGTAGTGACCGAAAAAGACCTGGTGCCCCTGCTGCCCCCGTTTGATCCAGTGGATTTAAATAACCTTGATATTTACTGGCATGCCGGTCAGGAACTTGTCCTGTTAACAGACAATACGTATGCCTTACTGGAAGGTACAAGCAGCATGTTGCGCGCCACCCAATTCACGCAACAACCCGTCGATGAAAATAATCTTCAAAATCATCAAATAACACTCTACCTGTCCATGCTAAATAAAAAAATCCCGACCGCCACGCTGGTACCATTTAAAAACAGCTTAAATCTGTTTAACCTGTTTGGAAGCAAAGAAAAATAATACTGGGCAGTCAAATTATAAAATGCAAAAATTCAATTTGTGCTTTATGATATCTTCTTAAATGTTCAGATTAACTTAAAAAGGAAAAGCTCATGACCAAAGCCATTGCAAGAACCCAAAAAAAGGATTCCAGCGCAAAGAAAAAAACAGCACCCAAACGTAAAGCATCGGTCAAAAAATCAGCTGCAACAACAAACCTTAAAAAAGCTGCTGATAAACGGGCAATACTGGCCAATAAACTGCGTGCAGACCTGAAAGCAACCAGGGACACTTTGAAAGCCGTCAAAGATTCTGCCAAAGCTGAAATTGCCGTACTTAAGGACCAGTTAAGTGCAGCAATGAAACGCGAAGCAGAATTACTAAAAATCGGCGAAAGTAAAGTCCGTGCAATGGTTGCCGCTGGTGAGAAATGGGAAAAAAAACAAATTGCCAAAATCCAGAAAATGGCAGGCAAATCCAAACCAAAGAAAAAACCTGCCAGGAAAAAACAGGACTAATCTACTCGATCTACGTTTATGAACAAAAAATGGCTTTCAGAAGCCATTTTTTGTTCAAATCAATACAGATATCAAAACATTTATTGAAACAGCGTATTAAAATTTCCTTTGTCTATTGACTCTTGATTGTCAAAATCAAATCATTCTTTTTTAATAATTGCCATTAGCCTCTGGAAGCCGACAAGTTAAATGACCTGGAACCATTAAATGCTACGAGCGTTACTGACACTGCTAGCCTGTCTTTATTCAACGACACTCGTTGCACAATTAAATGTTAATGTCGTCATCAGTGGCATTGATAAACCACTTGAAGATAATATCCGTCTTTTTTTGAGTATCGAACAACAAAAAAACCACGCCCTGATTAGCGAAGGCCGGTTACGTCGTTTACATACAAAAGCAAACCAGGAAATAGCCAGCGCACTCCAGCCCTTTGGTTATTATCGTTCGGTTATTAAAGCAGAACTAAAAAAGCTGACTAACGATCACTGGCAGGCAACCTATATCATTAATCCCGGCCCGCCAATAACGATTGGTGAGTTTAATTTTGTCATTAGCAAGGAAATGGGTGAGGATGAAGAATTCCAGTCGTTGATAAAGAATTTTTCTCTACATACAGATGATGTATTCAATCATGTGGATTATGAAAATATTAAATCAGACCTGGCCAGACTGGCATCGGATCGCGGTTATTTTAATGCCCGTTTTATTGAGCACCGGATAGACATTGATCTGGATGCTTATGTGGCGAATATTAACCTTAACTATGATGGTGGTCCCCGTTTTAATTTTGGTGAAGTCAGCTTACAACAGGATGTGCTTGATACCGAATTGATCCAGCGCTATATCCCCTTCGAACGAGGTTCAGTATATACACTAAATCAGCTCATCGATTTACAACAGGCACTCAATGACAGTGATTATTTTCAAACCGTGGAAGTGTCACCCGGTCAATTACAACCGGATAGCAATGAAATTCCAATCAATGTCATACTCACTCCACGCAGGCAACATCGTTATAGCTTTGGACTGGGTTATGGCAGTGACACCGGCGCCCGTGCCAAATTTGGCTGGCAGATACCGCGTTTAAATACCAGTGGCCACCGTTTTGACACTGAAACCCGTGTTTCAGAACTGGGTTATAGTCTGTCGGCTCAATACCGGGTACCGGTACTTAACCCGCGCACTGATCAAATGATCTACAGTGCGGGCGTGGTCCATGAAACGACTGACAGCAGTGAAAGCACGATACGCACCATTGGTGCCGGTCTTAAACGCAGCCGCCGGTACTGGCGTGAATCCATCTCACTTAATTATCAACAGGAAGATTACACGGTTGCAGATGTCCACGGTAACTCAACACTGCTTATGCCCAGTGTCAACTGGAATCGCACCTGGGGCAATAATTTTATCTATACCATCGATGGTCTGCGTTTCGATATTGGCCTGCGCGGTGCCAGCAAAGATCTAATGTCTGATACAGATTTCTTTCAACTTCAGGGTGGCATAAAAGCCATTAGCTCACTGGATCAACACAATCGGCTTATCACCCGTGGTAATCTCGGCAGTATCTGGACACAGGAATTTAATCAACTGCCCTCCTCGGTGCGTTTTTTTGCTGGCGGCGCCCAGAGTGTACGCGGTTATGCATACCAGTCACTGGGCCCGGTCGATGCGACTGGCCAGGTGATTGGTGGCAGACATCTGATGGTAGGCAGCATTGAATACGAACATAATTTTAACAGCCACTGGGGACTGGCTCTGTTCTATGACGGTGGTAATGCCATTGATAATCTTGCCGACAAACTGGAACGGGGTGGCGGCTTTGGACTGCGCTGGAAATCACCGGTAGGACCGGTTCGCATCGACCTGGCCAGTGCGCTTTCCCAGAAGGATCAGCCCTGGCGATTACACATTAATATTGGACCGGACTTATGAAACGGTCATTACGCAAATTCGCTATTATAACCCTGGTCATACCCGCTATTTTACTGACATGGCTAGTGACCACAGAAAGCGGTCTGCGCCTGGCCTATCTTCAGGCAAAATCTTACCTGCCAGGAACTCTTAACATCGATCATCTGGAAGGCAATTTGATCGGTCCAGTGACGGCTACAAAAATAAATTACCAGCAGGACGGCATAGTCATCAGCGTCGATAAAATAATTCTCGACTGGCGTCCCGTCGCGTTACTTAAATCGACTGTTGATATTAATCGCCTGCAGATGACAACACCTGTCATCCAGTTACCAGAAACAGACACCGGCAAACAGACAGTGATTTTACCGTCACTTGATTTACCCTGGCATATACAACTCAACGAAGTCGTCATCAATAATCCGGTTTTAATTCAGGACAGACAAACTTACCGTGTTAACCAGATTCAACTTTCGGCAAAGGCGCTTTCTAGTCAGCTTGATATTGAAACACTCAACATTACTGCCGATACGTTTAATTTCAACCTCAAAGGTGGCCTGCAGTTATCTGCAAACTATCTGCATCATCTGAATATTCACTGGCAGATAAAACTGCCTTCCAGTGCGATCATTAATGGCGAGGGTGAACTTGATGGCGATATAAATACCAGTCGTTTAAGCCAGCATCTTAACGGCGCCCTGAAAGCATCCATCAATGCCGAAATAAATAACCCTCTTGATCAGCTCAACTGGCAACTGGCGATGAATATTGATCAGTTCGATATCTCAAAACTGAATAGCCGCTGGCCTGATCTGGCAGGTGAATTAACATTGACAGCTAAAGGCGATCCCGCCAGTGCAATTGTCTCCGGCTCACTCAAGGGAAACTATGTCGAACTCAACCGGGCTATCGATGCAGACTTCAAGCTTGAACTAAGCCGACAGGATACTGACATTCGTATTACAACACTCGACCTCCACTCCGGCGATGCCCGCTTCAAGGCCCATGGCCTGCTGGGTGAAACACTCAATCTGGACTGGTCACTAAAAGTGAATGATCTGGCTACACTCTATCCCCAGGCAAAAGGTCAACTGCACGCCAATGGACAGATTAGCGGACAGGCTGATACCCCCAAAATTACCACCTCATTCAAAGGCCAGGCATTAGCATTGTCTGATATCAGTGTTGATCTCATTAAAGGTGATGTGGCGCTGGATCTATTTCACTGGCAACAGATCGATATCAAACTGTCCGCACAAACGATCAAGGTAAACAATCAGTCGATACAGTCATTGAATATCAATACGGATACCCATCACCTGAATGCAAAAATAGTCTCCGATGCAATGACCGCACTGATCGAACTCAAGGGCGATATCAATAATTCAGGCTGGCAAGGCGAAATTAAACGCGTCGATATCCATAGCCAGGAATTTGATAACTGGACACTTCAAGCACCGGTCAACATACAATTCAGTGAAACTGACCTTCTTGCCGATACACTCTGCTGGCACAATCATCAGCAGGCCCGCCTGTGTGCATCAGTTAAAAAAGAAAACAATGTCTGGAAATCTCAGCTCCAGCTGCACAAACTACCGCTGTTATTATTCAGTCCATGGTTACCTCCGGACCTGAAACTGGAAGGCCTGATGGAGGCAACAGCCGAGTTGCAACTCCAGTCTCCGAACCAGCTACTGGGAAATGCACAGATTAATTTACCACCTGGTGCTTTGAGCTATCCTCTGCTGGAAGGTGAACGTGATCGCTGGAACTATCAGGGTGGCACAGTGTTTATCACTTTTGATGAACAGGGTCTGAAAGCGAGCACTGACCTGGTCATACAAAACGGCGATAAATTGTCCCTGACTGTAGAATTACCCCAGGCTCAACTGCTTTCACTGAACCCTCAACAACAGGCGCTGATAGCCAACATCAAACTCAATATTCATGACCTGGGTTTAATCGAAGCACTGTTTCCAGAAATACAGAACCTGCAGGGTGAAGTTGCATTAAATACTGCTGTGACGGGAACACTTGCCCAACCCCGATTCAATGGACAGGTTCATTTAAGCCAGGGTGAGTTTCAAATACCACGACTCGGTCTGAATATTAATCAGCTCCGCATCCAGGCTCAGAATGATGGTCTGGAAAAAATAAAACTCCAGCTTGAGGCTCATTCAGGAGATGGCAAGCTAACGATGCAGGGCCAGACCACACTAAATAAAATGGCTGGCTGGCCAACTGAAATCAGTATCAATGGCGATCAGTTTGAAGTCTCCCGTATTCCCGAAGCACGGGTACTGGTATCACCGGATTTGAAAATAAAGGTGCAGCATCACAGCATTAATATCACCGGTAATATCCATATTCCCTATGCCAAACTGCAACCCAAAGACACGACCACCGCTGTACATGTTTCTGACGACGCAGTCATCATTGATGCCAAACAGGCGGTCGAACAGAAATGGGATATAGTTACCCGCATTCGACTGACACTGGGTGAACGTATCACCTATTTCGGATTCGGTTTTGAAGGACGCTTCGGCGGTAGCCTGTTACTCGAAGATGAACCAGGGCAACTGACCAGGGCCACGGGAGAACTCAATATTGCTGAAGGCCGCTATCGTGCCTATGGCCAACGTCTGGATGTGGAACAGGGACGTTTACTCTATACCGGTGGACCATTGAGCAATCCGGGTCTGGATCTACAGGCGGTACGTCATGTGAATAATGTCACCGCCGGCCTCAGGGTCAAAGGCAGCCTCAGTCAACCCCAGCTGGAACTGTTCTCCATCCCGAGCATGGGGCAGACCGATGCTCTGTCCTATCTGTTACTGGGGCGCCCAATGGAAACAGCATCAGGTGAAGAAGGCGCTATGGTCGCTAAAGCCGCACTGGCACTGGGCCTGAGCGGTGGTGATCGGCTCGCCCGCTTACTCGGTGACCGATTTGGACTGGATGAAATGCGTGTTGAAAGCAGTGATAGCGGAGATCAAGCCTCCCTGGTGGTTGGCCGTTATTTATCACCTAAACTGTACATCAGTTATGGCGTCGGCCTGATTGAAGCCATTAATACCTTGACCGTTCGTTATCAGATTTCTGATAAATGGCAACTTAAAGCGGAAAGTGGTGAACATCAGGGCGCTGATTTTTTATACACCATTGAGCGTTAAAACACGCTGTTATTATTTTCGCAAGCTGCGAACAATGTAACCTAATAAAAAACCCAGCAATAGCAAAATCAGTATTAATATGACACGTGACATTTGCAGTTTCCAGAAAAGAAAACTGACAGTGATCACTTCTGCATTTTGCAAGGTAAAGACAGCAATAACAAAAACACTAACGATGCTTAATATAAGATGATATTTTTTAGAAAGTCTGTTTCTGCTCATTAACGATATTTACACCCATTATTTACATTTCAATAGTTAACAGATCAGTACAACTTACGTTAACAACATAACTTAACGGCTATTATTGTTTATTGATCTATACGAACAAGCCTTTTATAACTGTTAAACATCCTGCATTAATATCGTTCCCTTCTAATAAATATTGGTACGAGTCATGCAATTACCCTGTTATGCATAAATCTGATGCATACAGGCACTATAAGGCACCATTATTGCGCAAAACAGTTCTGCTCTGCTTAAAGTGCCCCAAAACAGAACACTCAAGGTCATCGTTTGACTATATAATCAGGTAACACGTAATGATTGATAATATCTTAACCATAATACTTGCCGGCGGTGAAGGCTCCCGCCTGCAACCATTAACAAAACTGCGCGCAAAACCATCGGTGCCCTTTGGTGGCAAATATCGTATTATCGATTTTACCTTAAGCAACTGTCTGCACTCTGGCCTGAGACGCATTCTGGTTCTTACCCAGTACAAATCCCATTCTCTACAAAAACATCTTCGAGATGGCTGGTCGATATTTAATCCAGAACTCGGTGAATACATTACTCCGGTTCCAGCACAAATGAGACATGGTAATAAATGGTATCAAGGTACAGCAGATGCCATTTATCAGAACAATTATCTACTGGAACGCAGCAATGCAGAATGGACACTCATTTTATCCGGTGATCATATCTATCGTATGGATTACGCCTCCATGCTGGAAACACATACATCGCTAAATGCTGATGTGACTGTCGCCTGCATGAAGATACCCGTAGAAGACGCAAACCAGTTTGGCATTGTGACTACGAATCAGCATCAGAAAATTATCGACTTTCAGGAAAAACCGGAAACCGTTATAACCTGTTCTGATGATCCTGAACATGCTCTGGCATCCATGGGCATATATATATTCTCAACAAAAGTCTTACTTGAAGAACTGGAAAAAGATAGCCTTGATACAACCTCCAGTCATGATTTTGGTAACGATATATTACCCAAACTGATTAACACACACCGTGTTCATGCCCATTATTTTGGTGAATCAAAAGGTCGTGTGTCACCGGACAAATACTGGCGCGATGTAGGCACACTGGAATCTTTTTATCAGGCGAATATGGATTTACTGGAAGCCATGCCAGCACTGGATTTATATCAGGATGACTGGTCCATTCGTTCCTATCAGACACAAACACCACCGGCCCGGGCAGTACCCGGCGAATCCGGTACCGAAGGTGTGTTCATCAATTCGATTTTATCGGGTGGTACTATTATTTCCGGCAGTAATGTAGACCATTCTATTTTGTTTCAGAATGTTTATATCAAAGATAATTCCATCGTCGAGAACTCGGTGTTATTTGATAATGTGAAAGTTGGAAAATTTGTCAAACTGAATAAATGCATCATTGATAAAAATGTTGTTATTCCCGATGGTGAAATGATTGGTTATGACCTGGAAAAAGATCGGCAACGCTTTACGGTAACTAAAAATAACATTGTGGTTGTACCAAAAAATTACTCTTTTGAAGATAACCGGGAGTAATAATCATGTAAAACCAGACTCTAAATTTTTGGCCATTTCTCAAAAGATTAACATCAACCAGCTAAAATCGTTTATGCTTTACAGATTGAAACCAGTCGTTTTGCCAGATAAGAGTCTTTAATGAAAATCGCCATTTTGTCACGTAACAAGAAACTTTATTCCACCCGTCGCTTGATGGAAGCCTGCGAACAAAGAGGCCATGAACCCATGGTACTGGACGTACTGCGCTCCTATATGGATGTAGTACCCAGCAAACCTGAAGTCCATTTTAAAGGCAGCGTACTGCCGGCTTTTGATGCGGTCATTCCCAGAATCGGGGCTTCGGTTACACAATACGGCACCGCCGTCCTGCGTCAGTTTGAAATGATGGGCGCATTTCCACTGAATGAATCCGTGGCTATTTCCCGTTCCCGCGACAAACTGCGCTCCTTACAATTACTGGCCCGCAAAGGCGTAGGCCTGCCCAATACCGGCTATGCCCATCACCCCGATGATATCGACGATCTGATTAAAATGGTGGGTGGTGCACCGCTGGTAATTAAATTACTGGAAGGTACCCAGGGTATTGGTGTGGTTCTGGCCGAAACCCGAAAAGCTTCTGAAAGTGTTATCGAAGCTTTCATGGGACTGAAAGCCAACATCATGGTACAGGAATATATTAAAGAAGCCGGTGGTGCCGATATCCGTTGTCTTGTGGTTGGTGACAAAGTGGTTGCCGCCATGAAACGTCAGGCCCTGCCCGGAGAATTCCGCTCCAATCTACATCGTGGCGGCAGTGCCTCACTGGTTAAGATCACACCGGCAGAACGTGCCACCGCAGTGAAAGCCGCGAAAGTCATGGGGCTAAACGTAGCCGGGGTTGATGTTTTACGCTCGGAAC
>Ga0224496_10001174_pt1 | contig 16624 bp, 16 predicted proteins | sample SF_Jul11_sed_USG_2_FD_168127 | JGI IMG/M metagenome (GOLD analysis project Ga0224496, IMG submission 168127) | Sediment microbial communities from San Francisco Bay, California, United States - SF_Jul11_sed_USGS_8_1 | ecosystem: Environmental > Aquatic > Marine > Sediment | place: USA...
AAATCAAAACTTGTGTATAACTGTACAGCCTGCGGTGGGGAAGCACCGAAATGGGTTGGTCAATGTCCTGATTGTGGTGAATGGAATACTCTGACAGAAGTGGTCTCTATTTCTACTTCAGTATCATCCAATCCTCGTTTCAGTGGATTTGCCGGAATGGTGGCCGGAGAAAATAAAGTACAGTTTCTTGATGATATTCAGCCAGATGAAATATCACGTAGAGCAACCGGAGTACTGGAATTTGATCGTGTACTGGGTGGCGGGCTGGTTCCCGGCTCGGTGGTATTGATCGGTGGTGATCCCGGTATTGGTAAGTCCACGTTACTATTGCAAACCCTGGTGCAGATCGCAGAAACTGATCCTGTGCTTTATGTCACTGGCGAAGAATCTCCACAGCAGGTGAGTCTACGAGCTCATCGTTTAGGTCTATCAACAAAAGAATTAAAGCTACTGGCTGAGACACGTATAGAAAATATAATTACGCTGGCTCAGAAGGAAAAACCAAAAGTCATGGTGATTGATTCGATTCAAACGGTATATACCGATTTAATTCAATCAGCACCAGGTTCCGTCTCTCAGGTGAGAGAAAGTGCGGCACAACTGGTGCGCTATGCCAAGCAAACCGGCATGGCGCTGTTTCTGGTTGGTCATGTAACGAAAGAAGGCACTCTGGCCGGGCCACGCGTGTTGGAACATATGGTCGATACTGTTCTGTATTTTGAAGGTGACAGCGGCAGTCGTTATCGTATGGTACGTGCAATTAAAAATCGCTTTGGTGCGGTCAATGAACTGGGTGTGTTTGCGATGACGGACAAGGGACTGAAGGAAGTCAGTAACCCCTCGGCCATATTTTTATCTCGTCATGAAGATTCTGTACCAGGCAGTGTGATCATGGTGACTTTGGAAGGCCGTCGACCTTTACTGGTTGAAGTGCAGGCCCTGGTCGATGAGTCTCATTTAGGTAATCCTCGACGCATAACAACCGGGCTGGAACATAATCGCCTCGCCATGTTGCTGGCTGTTTTGCATCGACATGGCGGCATAGCAACTTATGATCAGGATGTATTCGCCAATGTAGTCGGTGGCGTTCGTGTTACTGAAACTGGAGTGGATCTTGCGGTAGTACTGGCTATTGTATCAAGCTTACGTAATCGGCACATGCCTGAAGATATGGTGGTATTTGGTGAAATTGGACTGGCGGGTGAAATTCGTCCTGTTCCCAATGGTCAGGAACGTATACAGGAAGCACAGAAACATGGTTTTAAACGTGCGTTAATACCGAAAGGGAATGCACCGCGTAAAGAAATAAAAGGTTTTGAAGTGATAGCCGTGTCACGACTGGAAGAAGCATTATCGGCAATTTAAAATTGATTAGTCCTCAAATAAATGCAAAAAATTCAGTTGATGGGAGGAAGTGAGTTATTGTTAATGACTTAATCTAGCCAATTTCTGGCAGTTAGAAAATTCTAATATTGTTATCTCAAAAGCAGCCCGTAGGATGCGGTTCGCAAACTCACCATATTTTATAAAGCTTGATGGATGAATCAATATTTGTTTTATAGAGGATGTATTCTTAAATCGGGTACGACAGCTTTAGGGCGTTTTGAAATATTCACTTCTGGAATAAAGTAACGTAGCACGGATACAGCGTAGCGAAATCCGGGATCCGAAATATGATGAGATTATTTTCGTATTACGTTTCACTTCATACGGGTTACGGGCTGGATTCCTGCCTTTGCGGGAATGCGTGTTTAATGTTGTTTGATTAATTCAGTTAATTCCCGCTCAAGAATCTTTGCATCACCCAGGTTGAGTTCAACCAGTCGATGAAGGTGGGTTGCAGTATCAACATCCATTTGCAGGCACTGAAAACCAATATGATTATTTTCACTATGAGCTACATTGACATTCATGTGTAAACGTAGACCTTCTTCAGACTTGTTGCCTAGTTGTAGTTCGAGTTTATAATGTTCACCCATTCGTCCAGACCAGTTGTCAGGTTGTGATGTCAGTACACCATTTAAACTGATATCAATTAACTGGCAGTGCCAGACTTGCGTGTTATCAGGATTACTGAGATGTACTTCGGCATCAAAAGGGATGCGGGTAAAGTGGCGGTGTTCCTGATTAACTGGCATGGGCGTTATTCCATATAAAACTGCATTTTGATATTACCAATCTGGATAGTATTGCCATCAGAAAGTTTAAAGCTACTATCACCGATTGGTTTGTCATTAACGATGGGGGGCATGTTGCCTTCAAGATGCGAGAGAAAGTAACCATCATTGCGGCGGGTAATGACAGCTGTTGCAACACCGGGTTTGCCCAGGTTGGTCATTGAACGACTCAGACTCAGGGTGCGCCCCAGATTCTGGCCATTAAGTATTTGTAGCCAGCCATTCAGTTGTTTGTGTGTATCTGGAGCAGGCTCTTCAGTTTTGGCTACAACTTTCTGGACAGGCTGGGCAATATTGCTGGAGGATAATTCCGACTCTTCGATATTGCGTAAATCACTCACTTCTTCAAAAATATATTGCAGGGTATGTTTTCCGACCCGGATAATATTGCCATCTTCGAGTAAATGTTTTTTGATGGGTTGATTATTGACAAATGTTCCCTGTTCACTGCCAAGATCGACAAGAATTGACGTTTGATCCTGGGTGTCAATGCGGGCGTGTTGCGGTGCTATAGCCAGACTATCAATATGGATTGGGCATGATGGATCCTGACCAATAAGCATCTGGCCACGAAAAATCGGGTAAACCTTGAGTATTTTGCCTTTAAATGACAACGTCAGTTTTGACACCGCCACGACTCCAAAATGTTGATATATTTCTGATGATTATAGTCGTTAATTGAACTAACTGTACAATAAATGGATGTCCGGATATCCGTTCAATTTTGCCGGTTGTCTGATTATTATTCACGTTTGTCTATAAATGCCTATTTTAGATGAGTAGTTGTGACTCGGATTTTAATTTGCTGCTTATGTTGAACCTGGTTCGGCTTTTTTCCAGTTCGGGTCAAGATGTACAGTTTTAATAGTATTACCGGTAGTTTGCATAATTTCGATAGGATAATCCTCGAGCATCAGGCTGGTACCGGGTTGGGGGATTTGTTCAAGATATTCGAGAATCAAGCCATTGAGGGTTTTGGGCCCGTCTACGGACAGCTTCCAGTTCATGGCCTTGTTCAGCTCACGGATGGTGATGCTCCCGTCAACCAGATAGGAACCGTCCTCCTGTTGAATGATGTCTTTATTCGATGCGGAAGGGTCTGTGGTAAATTCGCCAACAATTTCCTCGAGAATATCTTCCAGTGTCACCAGCCCCTGGATGTCTCCATATTCGTTGACGACCAGCCCGATACGGCGTTTTTCAGTCTGGAAGTTTAATAACTGGGTGTTAAGTGGCGTGCCTGCGGGAACAAAATAGGCTTCACGGATAATTTTATACAGGTCTTCCTTGTTGAATTCGGTTTGCTTAAACAGGTGCAGGGTATTACGTAAATGTAGCATACCGACAATATGATCAATATCCCCTTCATATACGGGTAAACGGGTATGCTGGCTTTCGCTTAACTGTTTGACAACTGAAGCCCAGTCATTGTTTAGATCGATGCCGACAATTTCATTTCGGGGGATCATTAATTCATCAATGGTGAGATGTTCGAGATCGAGAATATTTAGCAGCATTTTCTGATGATCCTGGGGGATCATGCTACTGGCTTCATTGACTACGATGCGTAATTCTTCTGTGCTGAGTCGGGTATGTTCGCCGGAATGCATGGGAATGCCTAGTAATCTGAAGATCAGTTTGGTTATTTTGTTAATGAACCAGACGATAGGTAATAACAATTTTAATAATATTGTGAGTATATAGGCGGCTGGTAAGGCATATTTTTCCGGTCGCAAAACGGCCAGTGTTTTGGGTGTAACTTCAGCAAAGACCAGAACAATAATGGTTAAAGTGGCGGTGGCTATGGCAATACCGGCTTCACCCATCAGGCGCAGACCAATGATGGTGGCAATAGCGGAAGCCAGAATATTGACCGCGTTATTGCCCAGTAGAATTAAACCGATCAATCGTTCCGGCGTATCCAGTAAACGTTGCGCCAGGATCGCGCCTTTATGTTTATTATTGACGAGATTACGCAGTCGATAGCGGTTCAGGCTCATCAGACCAGTCTCTGAACCTGAGAAGAAAGCGGAAACAACAATCAGAAAAAACAGTATACCGATCAGGATACTAAGGGGAATTTCGTCCAAGAAAGGAATGACCTCTGGTTATATGCCGATGGGTATTACGCGGGAAAGCCGGGCAAGTGTCAAGTCCTGGAAAAAATGGAATGAAAACTAACGTTGTAGAATAAGTTCGATCACAAATTTACTGCCAAAATAAGCCAGCATCAGTGCAATGAAGCCACTGACTGCCCAGCGAATAGCAGTACGGCCACGCCAGCCAAATTGCCAGCGACCCCAAAGCAGGGTGGCATATAGTAACCATGCAACGATTGAAAGAAAGGTCTTATGCACCAGATGCTGGGCAAACATGTTTTCAAGGAAAATGAAGCCGCTTAACAGGGAGGCACTCAGGATGATAAAGCCAAGACCGATCATGCGAAACAGCATGGTCTCCATCGTTTGTAATGGCGGCAGGGCACGGATAAAACCACCGGGGTGTTTGTTGTGTAAATGAGCGTCCTGAATATGGAGCAATAAAGCCTGTACCATCGCAACACTTAATAGACTGTAGGCCAGAATAGAAATCAAAATATGGAATTCAAGCCCGGCACTGAAATGCTGTGGCAGGTAATGGTGTTGATCGGTCATCTGTTCCAGTAGTAAAGCCAGCGCAGTAAATGGCATGACGATAATGCCAAGATATTCGATCGGTTGACGCAGTGCGGAGGTTAACAGTAATAAGGCCACTAACCAGCCGACCAGAGAAAAAATCTGGAAAAAACTGACATCAAGGCCGGAAGGTGTAAATATACCGTTATATAGTACCCCTGCATGAAGGATCAGGCCGAGTAATCCGGGGATAAGCAAATATTGTTTGAACGGGCAGGGTCTGTCAGGGTACTTTAATAGTCCGTGTACCAGCAAAAAACCGGTTGCGAGATAACAAATAATGCTTAAGGTGCTAATGAGCGTCATAATTTTAATATTAGAGGCTAATTCTGTTTATTGACATGAAATTAAATCATCGCATAAGCACGCGGGGCTGAGAAGACCGTTGTCCATAAAATGTTGGCGTATTATTTGATTGCCTAAAACATGTATTTTATGAGGTTTAAAAATCCAGTCTGTTTGAGAATGATTTTGTTGTGGTGAGTTGTGACAACTATAACATTTTGTTCTAGTTGATAATGGCAATATTAAACAAAAATTACCTGTTTATTTGGGAATCAGATATCTAAGGTGGTGATAGTAACGCGGGTTGAAGCAGATTTTGGTTAAAAATGCGACTGAATCTAGGTGGCAAAATCTGAAAAGCAGCTATTATGTTTTATAAATCAAATTATTAAAGGCTGTGGGAATACCGTTTACCGGTATTTATTAGAAAAATCTGGAGAACAACCCGAAAATGCGAGTAACAGTATTGGGCTGTAGCGGCGGGATAGCCGAGACATTGCGCACCACAAGCCTATTGCTTAATGATGAAGTTCTGATTGATGCAGGAACTGGGGTCGGTGAACTTTCACTGGCCAGTATGTCTTTGATCAAGAATATTTTCCTCACTCACTCGCATATGGATCACATTGCCAGTATCCCTCTGTTAGTTGATAGTATTTTTGATCGGATTGAGGCACCGATTAATATTCACGGACTGGAAGCCACGATTCAGGCACTTCAACACCATATTTTTAATAATATTATCTGGCCGGATTTCAGTCTCTTGCCCAATCCACGCAATCCGGTGATGCGCTATCAGGTAATGGCCCCCGGTGAAATTTATGCCAATGATGAATTCAGCATAGAGATGATACCGGTTAACCATATCGTACCGGGAGTGGGCTACCGGGTGCAGACGCTGGATAAGGCGTTTGCTTTTACCGGTGACACCACTACGAATGACAGTTTCTGGCAAATTCTGAATCAGCGCGAAAGGCTGGATATGCTCTTTGTTGAGGCGGCTTTTCCGGATCAGGATATCGAGATCTGCCGGCGTGCGGGACATTATTGTCCACGCCTGCTGGCAGAGGATCTGGCCAAACTGAAACACCGTCCGGAAATCTATATTACGCATGCTAAACCGGGAGCAGAAAAAATTATTTTCGAGCAGTGTAAAGCACAAATTCGTGATCACAGGATCAATATGCTGACAGGAGGGGCCAGCTTTACACTTTAAAATATTTTATGATGGGCGGTATTTGTTCGGCTGATATTTCTGTTCAATATACCTACCTCGTTATTGCCCGCCCTGCAACCAATTCTTATCGCCATCAATCATAGCGACGATCCGGTCGTTTTCACGCTATAATGCCGCTCTAATTATTTTTAATTTATTTTCAGGAAAGAGTCATGTTTGACGGTTTGAGTGAACGTCTTGGCCAGACGGTACGCAATTTGCGTGGCGTGGGTCGTCTTAGTGAAGCCAATATCAAGGACACCCTGCGTGAAGTACGCATGGCACTACTTGAGGCGGATGTCGCTCTTTCTGTTGTAAAAGATTTTATTGATCATGTGCGTGAAAAGGCTCAGGGGGAAACGGTTCTCAAGAGCCTGACACCCGGACAGGCTTTCATCAAGGTAGTTAATGATGAGCTGGTCCATATCATGGGTGAGGTTAGTCAAGGGCTGAATCTCAGTGTTACGCCCCCGGCGGTTATCCTGATGGCGGGCTTGCAGGGTTCAGGTAAAACAACAACCACAGCCAAGCTAGCTCGCTGGCTCAAGGAAAACCAGAAAAAGTCGGTGATGGTCGTCAGTGCCGATATTTATCGCCCGGCGGCGATTGAACAGCTTAGAACCGTTGCGGCAGAAGTCGGGGCTGATTTTTTCCCCAGTGATGTTTCTCAAAAACCGGTCTTGATTGTTCAGAATGCCTTACAACATGCGCGGATTAAGCACAGTGATGTGCTGATTGTGGATACTGCGGGTCGTCTGCACATTGATGAAACCATGATGGAGGAAATTAAGCAGATCCATGCTGCGGTTTCCCCCATTGAAACCCTGTTTGTGGTCGATAGCATGACCGGGCAGGATGCGGCTAATACCGCCAAGGCATTTAATGATGCGCTGCCCTTGACCGGAGTGGTGTTGAGTAAGACTGATGGCGATGCCCGCGGCGGGGCGGCCTTGTCAATTCGCCAGATCACCGGCAAACCTATTAAATTTATGGGGGTTGGTGAGAAAACGACGGCGCTGGAGCTATTTTATCCGGATCGTGTGGCTTCCCGCATTCTGGGGATGGGTGATGTGCTGGGGCTGGTTGAAGAAGCGCAGCGCAACATGGACGTGGACAAGGCCCAGAAACTGGCTACCAAGCTTAAAAAAGGCAAGGGATTCGATCTGGAAGATTTCAAGGAACAGTTCCAGCAACTCAAGAATATGGGCGGTATCGCCAGTTTGATCGACAAGTTGCCGGGGATGCCCAATATTCCCAAGGGGGCACTGGATCAAGCGAACGACAAAAAAATGGGGCAGATGGAGGCGATTATTAATTCCATGACGCCACAGGAGCGACGCGATCCGGGGATCATTAAAGGTTCGCGGAAACGGCGAATTGCGGCGGGGTCGGGTACACAGGTCCAGGATGTAAACCGCCTGCTTAAGCAATTTACCCAGATGCAGAAAATGATGAAAAAAATGGGTAAGGGTGGTATTGGAAAAATGATGCGCCAGTTTAAGGGGGGAGGTGCGCCCGGTGGCGGGATGTTTGGTTAAGTACAGTTTCTAGCGGCTAGATCCTGGAGATCAAAAAAACTGTTGGCTCAGGGAAAGCAGTTGGTTGGTGCAGCGCAGTGCGTGTGTTTACCACTACTCCCCTAAAATCTATGCCAATTTTGGTATATTTATCGAGAATTAGCGCTTTAGCCCTTCACATTTGCTCGATTTCAAGTAAAATGCGCCCTCCAAAGAACAGGCTGTCAGGATAAAAGTCCAGACGGCCTACGCTTATTTATAGTTTTTTTTTGATTTGAGGAATATAAACGCGATGGTAACCATTCGTTTAGCTCGTGGCGGTGCAAAAAAACGCCCTTTTTATCATGTTGTCGTAACAGACAGCCGTAATGCTCGTGATGGCCGTTATATTGAACGTGTAGGTTTTTTTAACCCGCGTGCCATTGGTGGTGAAGTTCGCCTGAATCTGGATGCTTCACGTATTGAACACTGGGTGAGCAAAGGTGCACAGGCTTCTGATCGTGTAAGCAAATTGATTAAGGAACAGGCCGCAGCCTGATTTCTTCTGTTTGGCTATCACCTCTGTCTATACAGGTAGCTAGCTGGCTAACCGGTGAGTAATGGGGTTATGGGCGAAATAAATAAGACAGCCGATAATATGATCCTGTTAGGAAAAATATCAGGGTTATTCGGGGTCAAAGGCTGGGTCAAAGTACATTCAGATACCGAGCCACGGGAAAATATACTGAATTATTTGCCCTGGTATCTTGATCTGAATGGTCAATGGCAAGCGATGAAGGTTGTTGAATCGAATAAACATGGCAAGGGTTTGATTGTCCGGTTTGTTGATTGCCATGATCGTGATGTGTCTGCAGCTCTGGTTGGTAAGCGTATCGCGATTAAGCCGGAACAGTTGCCGCCTGCAGAAGCAGGTGAATATTACTGGAGAGATCTTCAGGGCCTCAAGGTGAGTAATCTTGAGGGCATCGAACTGGGCATGATCAGTTCCATGATGGAAACCGGCTCCAATGATGTCATGGTGGTACGTAACAAGGATAGCAAGGATGAAAGCAAGCTGGATCGATTGATTCCATTCATTCAGGATCAGGTTGTCAAGGAAGTTAATCTTGATGAAGGCTGGATGATAGTTGACTGGGATGCGGATTTTTAGTCTGGAATTGTGATGCGAATTGAAGTCGTCACACTATTTCCACAAATGTTTCAGGCTGTTACCGATTATGGTGTGACTGGCCGAGCAATTAAAAAAGGCATAGTAGAGCTGGAAGCGGTTAATCCGCGAGACTATGTAGAAAACCGGCATCGTACTGTGGATGATCGACCTTATGGCGGTGGACCGGGTATGGTGATGATGGTCGAGCCGCTACGCAGTGCGATAAAAGCAGCACGTAAGGCAGTAGTCCAAGGTAGTAAGGTGGTTTATCTTTCACCGCAGGGACAAAAGCTGGATCAGACTGGTCTGAATATGTTGGCTCAGCAGGATGGCCTGATACTGGTGTGTGGCCGGTACGAAGGTGTAGATGAACGATTGATTCGTACTGAAATCGATATAGAAATATCGATTGGTGATTATGTACTAAGTGGCGGCGAGATTGCAGCCATGGTTTTGATTGATGGTTTGATACGGCTATTACCCGGTGCCTTAGGGCATGATGAATCAGCAGCACAGGATTCATTTTATAAGGGATTGCTGGATTACCCGCACTATACCCGTCCGGAAGTGACTGACGGTATGGCTGTACCGCGTGTACTATTAAGTGGTGATCATGCTGCGATTGAACGCTGGCGACAGAAACAGGCATTAGGCCGAACCTGGTTACGCCGACCGGAGTTATTAGAAGCCCTGACATTGGATCAGGAACAGGAAAATCTGCTTGCGGAGTTTATTCACGAGCAGCGGACTGATTAGCAGATAGATTAAGAGCGAATGAGCTTGGGAGTTTATAATGAGTAATATTATTCAACAGTTAGAAGCAGAACAAATGAATCGTGAAATTCCGGATTTTTCAGCCGGTGACACTGTTGTGGTTCAGGTAAAGGTCAAGGAAGGTGCGCGTGAACGTCTTCAGGCTTTTGAAGGTGTGGTGATTGCCAAACGTAATCGTGGTTTAAACTCAGCATTCACTGTGCGTAAGATTTCTCATGGTGAAGGTGTAGAGCGCGTATTCCAGACTTATTGTCCAACGATTGCAGAGATTCAGGTCAAGCGTCGTGGTGATGTACGTCGTGCAAAACTGTACTACTTGCGTGAACGTTCAGGTAAATCTGCACGTATTAAAGAAAAGCTTGCTAGCAGATAATTTGTCGGGCAAATCTTGCCGATAAATACTGTCTGGTATTCATGAGACAACACATGATCCAGCATTATAAAAAACGGGTGACACTTAAACAGTGTTGCCCGTTTTTTTATGCCTGTCTTTTTTTGATGGTTTTAGTATTTCCGATATTAACAAATGCAGCTGAGGTGCCTGAGACAGTTGAATCAGTTAAATCGGTAAATTCTGGTGATGATCAAAATGAAATACGACAATTGATCGATGCGGGTGCTTATAAACTGGCTTTAACTATTCTGGATTCAGAACAGAGCAGGGGAAATGCGGATGATCCTGAAGGCTGGATGCAACAGCAGCGCCTGCGTGTAGAAATTTATCAGTTGCTCAATGATCAGAATGCTTTAGTTAATTATATTCAGGCTGTTTTACAGCATCCTTTACTAGCAAATTCAGCTGTATTCAAACGCTGGTTTCAGACACGACAGGCTGAAGCGCTTATTAAATTACACCAGGGCGAGCAGGCGCTGGCGGTTCTACGTGAATTGATCTGGTCCATACCAATGAACATTCCGACAGTGGCTCAGGACTTATTAGAATGGCGGCGTATGGTGATACAGGCATATAGGGTTGCCGGATATCAGGAAGATGCCTATCGTGCCGCACTGCGGTTGCAGCGCGACTATTCAGAAATCGAATTCACAGATTTGATGCAATATGCCCGCATTCTGTTAGCAACCGAACGATATGAGCAGGCGATGGAATTGCTTGAAGGTAAGGCCGCGGAACCGGAAGCAGGTATGCTTTTTCTATTTGCGCAGTTACATAATCAGAGTCGATCAGCAAAGACGATTGTACAGGCAGGCTTACGACAAATGCGTGCTGAATCCACTAGCACACAGTTAAAGGCACAGCTATGGGCAGTAGTGGCACAGGCGGCACAACAAAGTGCTGATCGTGCAACAACAGCCAATGCGCTGGAACATGTTGTGGCCGATCAGCAAATAGAGCAGTTTGATAATGATCTGTTTAACATTAGTCCGGATGTTTTATGGAATGCCTATTTTGATTATGCGGTTGCTATTGGCAATGAAGCACAATTTCTGATTGGCATGGATGAACAATGGCTGGCAGCGGCAGAGAGTGCTGAAAAGCAATATCCTGTTCGGGCACGTTCATTGTATGCGCTATTAATTTTAAAAGGTCAAAGCCAGGAAACGCGTGATCGTGCAGTAAAAAGATTTATTATTAGTATGTTTGAACGTAAACAGGGTAAGCCTTTGCTGCGGCGGTTGTTCCTGGAATCAGAAATTTTTTCATCTTATGACAAAATTCCTTTGCCGGCTCGTCATGCTTTAACCGATGTCGCACTTGGTGAATCAAAAATTGAACTGGCCTCAGCACTCATGGCGACGATTAATAAACCACCTAAGGGAACAGATCAATTTAACTGGTATTTGCGCCGGGTGCGAATTCTTGTTATGGGAGGAAAAGCTGAACAGGGAGCTGCATCGTTACAGGAAATGTTGCAGGACAATACAGTATTAATCAAGGAACAACTGGATCATTTAATGCAAGTTATCTTTGATTTGCAAACTATGGGGATGCATAGCCATGCGTATAGTTTGTTTGCTGACGTGCTAAATAAAACAGAGGATATGGCTTCGCGTCGAGAAATTTATTACTGGATGGCCGAGTCTCTCAAGGCCGATAAAAAATATACACAAGCCGGACGTTACTTTCTTAAATCTGCTATGTTACTGGAACCGGGTTCAATGGATCCCTGGGCACAAACTGCACGCTATCAGGCAGCTGAATCTCTGGCAAAAGCCGGACTGCTCTCCGATGCACGCATCTTGTATCAACAATTATTAAAAGTTACTAAAGATGAAAGCCGGCGGGCTGTCTTGCAGCGTGAGATACAAAAGCTGTGGCTGAATAATGGCGAAACTGAAATTAACCAGAATACTGAATGAAGCTTTCAAATACAATGCAAACGCGCGGAGCCGCAAAGGTTTATGTTGTTTTATCGTGGTTATTGTTTAGTATTAATCATATTTATAATAAACAGCATTAGTTATTTCTTTGTGACTTGGCGTTAGAATTTATTATTGATTTAATAAACAGGATGTCGTAGTTCCATTCCTGTTTTGGGTTCAATTGCAGTTTTGTTCGCCCCCAGGAATGTAAAAGGAATGGATTCAAGTTTCATCCCGGTATTTTTCTGTATGGCAAAATGTAGATGCGGTTTTGTATCCTCTGCAAGACTGGTTCCTGACAGGCCGATTAGTTGCCCTCGTTGTACATGTTGTCCCGGACTTACACTTAAGGAACCCGGTTTTAAATAAGCATAGACAGCCATTGTCCCATCCTGATGTAGCATTCTTAGCTGGTAAACAGGAAACACGTTTTTAGCTGTGGTATCGTCCAGTTTTTCGGTGACAATTTCTATCACTGTGCCGGTACGGGCAGCAAACACCCGGCTGTCTTCAGGCATTAGAATATCGATAGCATACTTTGTCTTACTATGTTGGTGTGAGTGTGACCCATCAAACCCCTGTGACACGGTAAAAGTTTTCAGGTTATCAAATGGCAGGCGGTAGGGTTTGCCGGTTAAATGTTTGGCTGCGGGGTCTCCAACGACATAACGGGTTGTGTAGGTATACGACCATGCCTGGTTGGGTTGTTCCTGGGTAAAGCGTGCAAGATGAACGGTAGTTCTTGCTGGAATGAGTTTATGAATGGGCAAGGCAGGCTGACTACGCATATTGATTATTTCATCCGCCAGAAGTTCGAATTCGATGGGCCCATAGCTGTCGTTCTGGACATCAAAAACAGGAGCCTGATCAGTTCCACGGTTAATGAATATAACTTGTTGGGTGCTATTGGACAGGCTTTTTTCACCCGTGTCTGCTGGAGGTGATTCGGCTATAACCGTATTTATGGAAAGTAGTAGAAATGAAACCAGAGCCAGTTTTAACTGGCGTAAATTGGAAATTCTGGATATTTGACAGAATAATAAGATTGAACAGTTAATTGTCACTTGATTTCATCCGTTGGGTTGTTCATGAATTTAATCATAGTTTTTTTTCGCGGCGATTGGAACTATGAAATACAGATAATATCTGGATAAGCATTATGTTATGTATTCACGGCTCTCGCTATAGTTATTATGATGAATCTTTCTATAATAACAAATTAGAATTCAATTGAATGAGAATAATGTGTGCAGGATTGTGCCGTCGATTAAGAACAATTTTATGAGCAGATTTTAAGTTAAGATATGATAGTGACCATGTATTATGACTCCCCCATTGGTGGTTTACAGATAGATCTGTATCAGGATCAAATTCGTGAGATTCATTTTTTGTATGATACAGCACGAACTGAACCAAACCAGCCTGTTGCTACTGTACTTGAAAAAAAAATCAGCACACAATTGCAGGCTTATTTTAGTCAGGCACAAATAAATTTTGAACTACCTTTGTTAACTGAAGGCACGGATTTTCAACAACGTGTCTGGAAATCATTACGAAACATTCCTGTGGGACAAACCCGTACTTATGGACAACTGGCAAAACAACTGAATAGCAGTGCCCAGGCAGTTGGTAATGCCTGCCGTCAAAACAAGGTACCCATTATTGTGCCATGCCACCGTGTTGTAGCAGCACATGGAGTCGGCGGATTTTCAGGTCAAACCGTTGGGCAGGCGATGGAAATAAAATACTGGTTATTACGCCATGAAGGCATTGAGCCAAATGAACTATAGTTAAAATTTAACCGTACTCTAAACGGGACTCTTATCTTTCAAATGCAAAATAACAAAGAAAATCCGGCTTTAATAGATTATTTCCTTGATGCTATATGGATGGAGCAGGGTCTGAGTGAAAATACCCTGGCTGCTTATCGGCGGGATTTATTGCAGTTTAATAGCTGGTTGAATAAGGAGGAAGCTTCAAGCTTTGAGGCGGTTACCTCGATTGAAATAAAACAATATCTGGCCTATCGCCATAGCTCCAGCCCACGGAGTGTGGCGCGTTTACTTTCCAGTTTACGGCGATTTTTCCGCTACCTTGTGCGAGAAAAAAGAATTACCAACGATCCTACTATTTTAATTGGTGCTCCCAAACTGGGGCGTTCCCTACCCGGCACATTAAGTGAAGCGGATGTTGAAGCTTTGTTGAAAGCTCCCGATACGAATACGGCATTGGGCTTGCGTGATCGAACGATGCTGGAGTTATTATATGCCTGTGGTTTGCGGGTTTCGGAACTGGTGAGTCTGGAAACCGGGCAGGTTAATTTGCGTCAGGGTGTGATCAGAGTAACTGGTAAGGGTAATAAACAACGTCTGGTACCTATGGGCGAAGAAGCGCTGAGCTGGATGGAAAACTATATTGAATCTGCCCGGCGTGAATTACTGGCCGGTCAGCTGAGTGATACTCTGTTTGTGACTCAGCGGAAGCAGGGGATGACCCGACAGGCTTTCTGGTACTTAATCAAACGCTATGCGCTGATTGCGGGTATTATCCAGCATTTATCGCCACATACACTTCGTCATGCGTTTGCAACACATTTGTTGAACCATGGGGCGGATTTACGGGTAGTGCAAATGTTACTGGGACATAGTGATCTCTCGACTACTCAGATATATACCCATGTGGCCAAAGCCCGCTTGCAGGCTCTACACCGGGAACATCACCCCAGGGGCTGAATTTTCAAGGGGGCAGCCCACTTGAAAGAAAAGTAAGAATATTTTCAAGTGGTCTGACCCCTTGAAAACTGAACTGATGGGGTCTTTCCCGGTCTGATTTAAAGGATTTTGTACGGCAGATTATGTTTTTTGGCCTGTTTGTGGAGGGTGATGAGAGGTTATACTCTGGTTCTTCATTCGGGAAATATTCAATTAAATAAAAGATTGGAAGGTGACTTAATGCATTTTTTTCTTAAATTACTGATGCCTGTTTTTGTGGCGTTTATGAGTTTTTCTAACGTTATGGCTGCTGATAACGAATTAAAACAGGCTAAAGAGTCTATTACTGCACGGTTTGCCGGATTGCCCGCAGATAATATTTCTTCCAGTCCAATTAACGGGCTGTATGTTGTCTCTATGCCACCCCGTTTATTTTATATCAGTGCTGATGCCAAGTATGTGATTGACGGAGACATGATTGATATAGCGCTCAATGAAAATGTGACTCAGCCCTTGCGTAGCAAGGTGCGTATGGATGCCATTGATGGTTTGGGGGTAGATTCGATGATCGTTTTTGCGCCTGAAAAGGCTAAACATATAATTACTGTGTTTACCGATATTGATTGCGGTTATTGTCGTAAGTTACATAATTCAATTGCCGATTATAACAAACTGGGGATTGAGATACGTTATCTGGCCTACCCACGAGCAGGACTTGAATCTGAATCCTATAACAAGGCTGTTTCAGTCTGGTGTGCCAAAGATCGCAAGGATGCGATGACTCGAGCCAAAAATGATCAATCGGTTGAAAGTAAGGTCTGTGATTCGCCGGTTGCCAGTCATTTTAAACTGGGTAATCTAATGGGGGTTCAGGGGACACCGGCACTGGTTATGGAAAATGGACAGATTATCCCGGGTTACGTGCCTCCGGATCGTTTGTTAGCCATTCTTGATAATGGAAAGAAATAGCATTATATAAAGAGGGCAAGGTAGAGTTACCTTGCCCGATGTTACTAATTAACCTAACTTTTTCTTGATGGCATCAATAACTGTCTGGCTGTCAGTTGCAGTGACTGACAACAACATACCTTCATTTTTATAGAAACCGATCAGTGGTGCAGTTTTTTCGTTATAAACGTCCAGACGGTTGCTGATTGCTTCAGTCGTTTCATCATCACGCTGTACTACTGCGCCACCACATTTGTCGCATTTACCTTCTTCTTTGGGTGGGTTAGATTTAACGTTGTAAATAGCACCACAATCAGTACAGGTACGGCGAGTGGTCAGACGATCCAGAATCACCTCGCGTGGAACATCGATTTCAACGACAAAATCCAGTTTTTCACCCATTTTGGCCAGTAATACTTTCAGTGCTTCAGCCTGGGGAATCGTGCGCGGGAAACCATCCAGCAAGTAACCTTTTTTGCAGTCATCTTCTTTTAAACGTTCTTCCATGATGCCCATAATTAAGTCATCAGATACCAGATCACCGGCTTTCATAGCGGCCTGTGCTTTTTTACCCAGCTCAGTACCGGCAGCAACTGCACTACGCAGAATATCACCCGTAGAGATCTGTACAGAACCATCGATTTGAGTCAGTAGTTTAGCAACAGTGCCCTTGCCAGCGCCTGGAGCACCTAACAGCATTAATTTCATGTGTATTACCTCTTGGTCATGATTAAAAAATTAGTATTTCAAAGAATAAAGTGCCGGTGCGGATTTTCGCATTTATTCGTGGCAGGGGGCGTATTGTGCCGATTGAGGCCGTGGGATTCAAATGATAATTGAATTAATTAC
>Ga0224496_10001175_pt1 | contig 16609 bp, 19 predicted proteins | sample SF_Jul11_sed_USG_2_FD_168127 | JGI IMG/M metagenome (GOLD analysis project Ga0224496, IMG submission 168127) | Sediment microbial communities from San Francisco Bay, California, United States - SF_Jul11_sed_USGS_8_1 | ecosystem: Environmental > Aquatic > Marine > Sediment | place: USA...
GCTTAGACATTAATGGCCTCTTTTTCTATGTACGGTTTCAATTCACGACGTAAGGCTTTGTCAGTCACCAAGTCCACCGATTTACCGAGATTATCTTCAAGAAGAAATTGAACACCGAAGTAACGCTTTGACGTAGCCGGTCCATCAAAGGCAACGACAATGTCTATATCACTATCCGGCCTCGCTTCATTACGTGCAGTAGATCCAAACAGTGCCATGCGAGTAATACCAAAGCGGCTCACCAACTCGGGTTTTAGCTTTCTAAGGATTTCGAGAACCTGGTCTCTATTCATGGCAATAATCGGTTTCGGGTTTCAATGGGCTAATTATAACCCCTTGTTTTGCTAGAATCATACAGGGAATATTTCATCGTCTGTTTCTTTCGCGCACCGAGGAATCTAGCAAACGATTTAACCAATCCTGTCACCCTTGATTCGAGGTGCTGAAACAGCGTAACTGCCAGAATATATTGAAATAAAAGGAATACGCAACAAGGGGTTATATGAAATCGAATCCGTCAGAGTGTCGGGTGGGTGCCTGAGGATGCACTTATCAGGTTGTCCAAGTTTTGGGGTTCACTTCTATCCCCCCAAATCCAGTATCATACCTCTAAGCCTCACCGGCCCCGGCAACTGCCTAAAACTTAGACACTTTTACCAAGACCACTAAACACGAAAATAGCCAAGGACCTCATGCAGTTGTTGTTGTCTACAGGAATTTCCATACCAAATTCTACGTGGTCGGTATCTATTCAAATAGCCGGATTCGTATTTGTTTACTGGTTGGGACTGCACACGCAGGCATTGTTGGTCTGGAATTGTGGTTTTGCCTTTGGTTGCCTTTTGGGTAAGTATATGATTATGGAATTTCGACCAAGCAATATAAAAAGGAAGTTAGTTTTTACTATTTAAGAAAAATATGAATTCAGGAAGTCTCAAAAAAATGCAATATTCAGTTCTATTTCTACCATTGGTTCTGCTTGTTTTATCCGCATGTAATATCGAAGTTTCCACACCTTGGAGTTCAAGGGTGTACGCGGATGCAGGCCCAGATCAGAGTGTTCCAGTAAACGCAGTAGTTACTTTGGGTAGGGTCAATAAACCACTAAAGCATTATAGCTATAAGTGGTCAGCGCCAGAATTTGTCGAACTCTCTTCCGTCTCTGAGGCAAACCCAACTTTTGTTGTCCCCGAAGGGCTTGCCAATAACACGAGATTGGAATTTTCTTTGGTGGTGAGTACTACAGAAGGCACATCCAAGCCCGATAAAGTTGTTATTACTGTGATAAATACTTCACCGACAGCAATAATATCGACAAGCAAAAAGATTTTGCTCGGTGATATTTTGAAATTGGATGGAAGTCAAAGTAGCGATGTAAATAGCGATTCATTGAATTTTTACTGGGCCGTCCTTTCCGAACCATTTGGAGAAACCGCTACTATTGAAGACGAACGGGGGGCGACAACTTTGTTGTCAATGAAGGTTCCAGGGATTTATACCGTGCAATTAACCGTCGATGATGGTTATGAACAGAATTCGACTATTTTTGATATTGAGGCGCTGGACTATGGCAAATTTCAAATGGTAGCCATTTCGGGTGGTCAGTTTACGATGGGTGATGAATCAGGAAAAAATTTTTCTTTGGAGCGCCCTCAATTAAATATTTCTGTTGCTCCTTTTCTTCTAAATTCGTTTGAAACCACGTTTGAACTTTACGATAGATATCTAGTATCTAGGGGCATCGACCCAAATGCAATTCCTAGTTTGGAAAATGTGCAGCTCGCTATCAACGGAGAAGCGTACGATGAATGGGGAAGAGGCGCGCGACCAGTCAGCAACGTTTCTTGGCACGACATTCAAGATTTTTTAGCGTGGCTAAATTCTGAGCTTGGTTTTAGTGAGGAAGATCTTTATAGGTATCGTTTGCCTTCTGAATCTGAATGGGAATATGCCGCTAGAGCAGGCTCTACTTCTACATTTAGCAACGGAGATTGCATAGATGAAACATATGCAAACTACAACGGCGGAACTTCATATGAATATGTGAACAGTCTTGGTGAAAATATCTTTTGTGCAGCTACGAGCGTAAGCAACCAAGAAACATTGCCTGTTGGAAGTTTTAAACCAAATGAATTTGGATTGTATGATATGTTCGGAAATGTTGAGGAGTGGGTTCAGGATTGTATGTATAGATATGCTTTTAAAGACACGACGGATAGTAAAGCTATGAATGAATGCGACTCTAATGATGGAGCATACATTGTTCGAGGCGGTGGTGTATTTGGAAATGCAGAAAGGATGAGGCCTGCTTCTAGGTGGTTTCAGAATGGAGATGTAAGAGTGTCTACCTATGGATTTCGGATCGCAAGATCTCTCTAAATACTCCTTTGTTTCTTGTAAGTATGGCAGCGAAGGTGCAGTTTTGAACCCTTTTCGAGTGAAGTGTGGTTACTTAGAAAGAATTTGCGCGGACTCGCTAAATCAGAAAGAGAAATTATGATGGTTCTCAAGAAGGTTTCTCCACTGCGAGAATTCCAGTATCATGTTTGTCTGCTTCGCAGGCCCCGGCAACTGCCTAAAAATTAACCACTTTTACCAACGCCGAATACAACACAAACAGCCAAGGACCCCATGCAGCCTCAGTTTGTCCACCTGCATTTACATACCGAATACTCCATGGTCGATGGCATTGTGCGCGTCAAGCCGCTGATCAAGCGGGTGGCGGAGATGAATATGCCAGCGGTGGTGGTCACCGATCAGTCGAATCTGTTTTGCATGGTTAAGCTGTACAAGACCGCGCAGGGGGCGGGGATCAAGCCGATCATCGGCGTGACCATGTGGATCGAGAATCCGAAAGAAGTCGCTAAGCCGTTTCCCCTGGTGTTGTTGTGTCAGAACAATGAGGGTTATAAAAACCTCACGCGGCTGGTGTCCAAGACCTATCAACATGGCCAACATCTGGGCATGGCCATCCTTGCACGCGAGTGGTTGACGGCGGAATCCGCAAAGGGTTTGATCGCTTTGTCGAACGGTGACCGCAAACGGTGGTGCCGGGGGCGATGCGCAGCCCAACAGTGGTGCTGTCGGTGGTGCAGGAGTAACCGCCGTGTTAGCAGCCGCGGAAACCAGTCGACCATGGTGTCAATAGTTGACATTGTAATGGCTAAATTTTAGGCTCACGTGTCTAATCCTAGACCCGGCTATGCCCAACAATTTCGCCGTCACTCTGTATTAATCAACGAGGATATATGAAAAGAAGAATCGTAACCTTTATTTTGGTCTTACTTCCATGTGTGCAGGTGGGTATTGCGAAGGCGGGTGTGTCGCTAAAAATTGCAGTAAACGAGGCACCACTATTGGAATTTACCGCGTTGAACAATTATTCCCTTCTTCTAGGTCCGCGCTATGAAATAAATCGAAGTACAGGCCCATTTGAAGATTTTTCCCTATGGAGCCTTCTAGTGGGCGGTAGATACAATTTTGAACGTGTTGAACAAAGCCAGCTATTTGCAGAGATAACCGCTTTCGGTTTTTGGCTAAAAAATGAGGAGAACACTGAAAGAAAAATTGCGGACAATCTCATCTATGTCCCTAGCATTGGTCTTCGACACTATCTTGGTGACAAGGTGAGTATTGAAGGAAAAATAGGAGCCTATGTACGGTTTTCAGAAAGCAGTGTCACGGGTGTTAAATTTGTCCGTTCGGGAATTCCGGTTTCTAATATCTATATGAATTATCATTTTTGACCACGTCTCTTTCTTTGCTTCCTTAGAACTTGAGATAGGTGTGACGATGGTGAAAAAATTCAACAAACGTAACTATTTTGTCCATCCGAGCGGCGAATTCATTAAATTCATAATCAATATATTATTTTCTATTTAGTGTAAGATTCATACTCTTTCGCAAGCTTCCTTATAATGTCGTACTCGCTATCAGTGGCGATGTCAATTCCGCTCAAGGCTGCGTTGGCCAATATTTTTCTACCGACCTCGCTAGAATTCAAACTCAAAAAAGCGTCCTGCAATTTTAGTAAATCCTCTTTTGATATCGTTTTTTTTGCCGCCCATGGAAGGTGCGGCATTTGTTCACTTTTGCCAATAAATTTCATCTTTTCCACATCGACTTTCTTTTTAACTAGTGGGAGTGTCAGCACTGCATCGCCGACGCCGGCAGCGTCTGCCTGTTTAAGGTATGATCCAAAGCTTGCATTTGGTGGGTTTTTTGCGAAGTGTTCTTCGTATTCGCCGGACTTAAGTCCTGCGCGTCGTAAGAGTACCGTATTGACCATAGGTATAGGAAATATAACCCACCTTTACTCGTCTGAACGCCAGTATCAATCATCAAATCCAGCGAGCCAAAACCCCATTCGCTTCGACAAAAGTGACCTACAGTAGAGAAATCAGCATCGAGTGGTGCCATATGCGTGTCTATTTCCGACGTTGTGGCTGTGTAGAGAGCGCAACAGCCAAGCGGGGCCGCTTCACCTACAAGACAAAGGAATACGCGATAGGGGGGATTAACTGAAATCGAATCCGTCAGGGAGTCGGGCGGGTGCCCGTGGTGGTGCTCTGGTGGGTAGGCCCGGGTGTTTAAGGATCTTGGCGATGGTCGGTGGGTCTTCAATAGAACAATAGATTTTGCAATGACTCCGCCACAAAAATTATAGATTATTACCTTAAAAAGGAAATACCACCTCTTTCACATATTCATCATGAGTATGTAGATGATAAGGCCCACCTTGGCGAATTCTTGTACGAGAGCAGCAACTACTAGGAATTATTAGTAGACCCAGTTGGAATAAAAAAGTGTTTAGTACGAAGACAAATTTTTGGCAAAACCAGTTCAGTTTGAGCTTGCTGGTTTGATTAAAACCAATCCGGGCGGGGTTCGCGCGCGGAAAATAGCCGGCTCAGGTTATATAGTTCTTATTCAACATGATGCAATCGGTCTCTACCAGAACCGGAAAATGCCCGGCATTATTCGGAACAAATGCACTCAATACAAAGCCAAACTCCTCGTAGCGTGTCAATGCTTCACGGTAGTCTACCGATTGCTCATATAATCGCTTAACTGCAAGCTCGCTTTGCAGTCCGATAAACTGATCAAGAATCTCTTTGGAATGCTCTAGAATCATGACGTCGTAGCCTTGTGTATCAAGTTTCAAAAACGGCGACCTAATATCATGCTCGCTACGCAATCTCTCAAAAAACGATGTCAGAGTCTCGGTTTTGACAGAGACAGTGTTTTGAACCTGATTCTCATCCCTGAACTGTTCTATGTCATCATGGCGCGGTCGGCTAAGTGAGGAATATTGGGAGACATGCATGATGTTCAATTCTTGTTCGCCGTTTTCCGAGGAAAGGGCCTGTTCACATACTACCCACAAGGGGTCACTAGACGAAAGCTCTCGCAATCGCGCTGCGGCGTCCGGTATTGGCTCGATTGAAACGATCAGACCCTTAAACCCAACCTTTTTTCGCAGCATTTGCGCATACTGGCCGTAATTAGCTCCAACATCTATCACGCAATCGATATCATACGTGTTAAAAAATCGTCGCAGATAATCCCGCTCCCAATAGCGGTACATCACACGCATGTCCATCATCCGCGTATTTTTCACCATCCGCCCCAGACGGCTAAGGATATTTCTACTCACAGCATACCTCTTCCGCAAAAAGTATTAACGTTACACATTAAAGCTATTTAATTCAAATAAAAGGGATAGGAAATACTATCAAATCTTTTACAGTCCGGCGCGAATCAAACATCAAAATTGACGTGTTCAAACGACGCGCACTTTGACTAGCGAGATCTTTTGAAAACGAAGATACCTCAAAATAAGCACTCTAAGTGTCGGCTTTGTAAATCTTGGTGAAATACGTTACCTATGCGGGTTAAGCATTCTTTTTAGCCAATTCTCCCAGGCAAGCGGTTGGCTTTATCAATTAAATGCATTGAAATCATTCAATTCAGTCGAATCTAGGCGCTTTTTGCCTTGCATCGATACCATATTGGTATTAACACTACAAATAACAGCATAGCTCGATTTTAGTCTATGTGCTTTATCCGGCTAGCAGTAGTTGGAGTTTCTCAATCTGATAATAAAGGAAAGCCATGAAGCAGTCCGCTAATCCCTTGCAGTCATTTGGTGACAACCCAACCGAAATTAGAAAAACCGGCCACTATACAGAAGAATATGTAAAAAGCTTCGTAGAGAAGTGGGACGAGCTCATTGATTGGGAACGACGCTGGGAGAGCGAGGGTAGTTTTTTCATTGAACAGCTACGCAACTATGGCGTGAAACGCGTGCTTGATGTTGCTACTGGCACAGGATTTCACTCCGTACGTCTACTCCATGCCGGATTCGATGTTGTCAGCGCCGATGGTAGCCCTGAAATGTTGGCACGGGCCTTCAAAAATGCGCGCGATCACGGCTATATACTGCGTACCGTTCAAGCCGACTGGCGCTGGTTAAATCGCACAATCCACGAACAATTCGATGCCGTTATTTGTCTCGGTAATTCTTTTACACACATCTTCAAGGAACACGACCGACGCAAGGCGCTTGCAGAATACTATGCAACACTCAATCATGATGGTATTTTGATTCTCGATCAACGCAACTATGACTCGATATTAGACGAAGGTTTTTCTACCAAACACAAATACTATTATTGTGGTGACGAAGTTTCGGCAGAGCCTGAACATATCGATGAAGGGCTTGCGCGCTTTCGTTACAAATTTCCCGATGACTCGGTTTTTCATCTCAATATGTTTCCCCTGCGCAAGAAGTACCCCCGCCGTCTGATGCACGACGTCGGTTTCCAGCATATTGAAACATACGGAGACTTTCAGGAGACGTTTAAAGCCAATGAACCGGATTTTCTGGTACACGTGGCGGAAAAAACCTATCGCGATGCAGAAAAAATTGCTGATGAACTCGCAAGAGATAAGGACTAGTAAGTATGAGTGAAGCATATTCTGAAGTCGTTAATATCGCTCGCGACTACTACAATAGCGAAGACGCGGATAATTTTTACACTATCATTTGGGGCGGAGAAGACATTCATATTGGCCTATATGATGACGTGGATACTCCGATTATTGATGCGAGTCGTCGCACGGTTGAGTATATAGCCAGCAAATTGTCTCTCACACCGGCGCAACAAGTTTTAGACATAGGATCGGGCTACTGTGGCGCAGCACGATATTTGAGCACGACTTTTGGTTGCCGCGTGACTGCGTTAAACCTGAGTGAAAAGGAAAATCAACGCGCACGAGATCTCAATCATTCACAAGGACTGGATGGCTTAATCCAGGTCTTAGACGGAAATTTTGAAAACATTCCGGTAGAGCACGATAGTTTCGATGTTATCTGGTCGCAGGATGCGATTCTGCATAGCGGTCAAAAGGAACAAGTCATGCGCGAAGTCTCGCGAGTACTCAAACCCGGTGGCGTATTTGTATTCACTGATCCAATGCAGGCAGACGACTGTCCGACCGGAGTTCTGCGGGCCGTACTTGATCGCATTCATCTCGATAGTCTGGGTTCCTTTTCGCTCTATCGCCAACTGGCCAATCTATACGGCTTAAGGGAAAAAGAGATTGAAAACCTGACCCCGCAGTTGGTCAAACACTATACCCGGGTACAGCAGGAATTGGTAAAACACCGTGACGACCTGGCCGGCAAAGTCTCTGAGAATATATAGAACGCATGATCAAAGGCCTTGGCCACTGGATAGACGCAGGCAAAAGCGACTATTTGTCCTCGGGAATTATGTTGTTCGAAAAACCTGGCCAGTAATAGGAGTCTCGGTCCTTGAAAAACTGGCGCTACCAGCGCAATGGCAAAATAGTCTTTGATCTCACCCCGTGGGTATTTGGTCTCTCATTCTGGTTAAATTTTTCATTGTCATCGCAAGTATCAGCATTCTTGAAGAACTAGCGACAAGTTTTTCAAATGTCCAAGCCTGGATTGCAAACAATACCGGATGGTTTTTCGTCCTGGCCAGTAATCTCATCCTGGCCTTTATGATCTATATCGCATTAAGTCGGTTTTCACATGTGCGCCTGGGCGGCGAAAAGGCCGAACCCGAATTCAGTCGTCCAGGCTGGTTTGCGATGTTGTTTAGTGCAGGCATGGGAATCGGTCTATTGTTTTATAGCGTAGCGGAACCGATGTATCACCTTATGTCCCCCCCCCACGGCGCCGATATTTTTTCCGCAGCGGCGGCAGAAGACGCAATGGCAACGACTTTTTTACATTGGGGACTACACGCCTGGGCCATCTATGCACTGGTCGGTCTGGCACTGGCCTATTTTGCTTATAACCAAAAACAACCGCTAAGAGGTATAGGAAATATAACCCACCTTTACTCGTCTGAACGCCAGTATCAATCATCAAATCCAGCGAGCCAAAACCCCATTCGCTTCGACAAAAGTGACCTACAGTAGAGAAATCCGCATCGAGTGGTGCCATATGCGTGTCTATTTCCGACGTTGTGGCTGTGTAGAGAGCGCAACAGCCAAGCGGGGCTGCTTCGCCGACACGGCAAAGGAATACGCGATGAAAGGGATTAACTGAAATCGAATCCGTCAGGATGTCGGGCGGGTGCCCGAGGTGGTGCCCTGGTGGGTAGGCCCAGGTGTTTAAGGATCTTGGCCATGGTCGGTAGGTCTTCAATGGAGGCGATGATCTTGAGATGTCCCTGGCAGTGGGGACATGTGTGAATGTCGATATTGAAGACGCGCTTGAGTAAACGCGCCCATTGGACAAGGATGTCCAGGTGCCGAGAAGCACAAGGATGTGCGAGAGCGGCCAGGATATGTGTTGCCTGGGTGTTGGCGCCAGGGCATCCTGATCAGTTGCGCTTCCCGAATCGCTATCTGTTGAATGTGGCACGACGAGTGGACGCAGTTTGGCATTCGGTGCTAACACACCAAAGTATCGAATGAGATTGAGCCGGGGGCGAGGTACCAGCGCGGCCAGTTTCTGCAGGAATTCCAGCGGCGTCATCACAATATGGGTGGTGCCATCCTTGTATGGGCTTTTCAGTTTAAGCACCACATCGCCATTTTGGCGAATCTTGATTCGTTCGTTGGCTAGGGCAGGGCGTGTTATATAGCGACACAATCGTTCGAGTTTTTGCCGATCCGTTGGCGCGCAATAGGTGTTGGCGTGCAGGTTGAAGCCCTGGTGGTTTACACAACGGTCTCCGGGAACTTCCCCTTTATTCCTTTGTTATTTAACTTTCATCATGATCAAAATGTTTTCTAAATATTTTGATCTTTTCTACCATATGCTTTTTCTGTTCATCATTTAGCGATGCATGAAATACAGCCAGCTTTTCTATAACGCCCGGCGACACTTTTTCTACCGTCATTTTATGATGATTTACCATTCCCAGTAAAACATTCTGGTCCAGTTCTGGTTTTTCTATCTCTGCGATCAAGTCATCAATCATTTGCTGCTTGTACGCTTTATGCTCTGCATGGTGCTGCATGATTTCATCTTTTACCGCTTCGAGCTTACTGCGCTGATCTTCGTTTAGATCCATTTTCTTACTGATCTTGTGAACAATGTAATCTGCTTTATCTTCTGGCGAGTGATGACGTGTACATCCGCTAAGGAATAATGTACCTATTCCGGCTAGAAGTGCAAACGGTATGAATAATTTACGAAATTTCATAGAATTTATCCTCTTTGGTTAGTGACAGGATAATCATATGAAATCGCCGCTGGAAGAGCTTTTCTGAAAGGTTATAATTTGTTACAAATTGTAAACAGCTTCTCAGACACCTAAATTCAGTAAGCGCCAATATTTGCAACATGGGTAATAAAAAGTGTGAGCAAGCTTACACTCAATCTGCTTATCCATGCCTATAATATTTATACATTATCAGATAATGGGGAACACTATAGTGGCTGCATACATGTATAGAATAAAAAAAGGTAAAGTTCATGCTTCTGGAAGTGCCGTAATAGAAGATCGAGGATATTTGTATAGAGCAGCTTCCGCTGGTGATAAGAATTTTCTCTTTAGTGAGAGAGGCGCCGGGGTTGATGAAATGGCCCTGGTTGGAACTCGGCAGGAAATTATGATCTGGTTAGGCCAGCATTATTTACATCGTATTGAAAATAGAATTGCAGATTTACCCGACATTTTTCTAGGTGTTGAGCCATATGTGCCAGGGCAGCGATACAAAGGCCTATTTCCCCTTCATGATACTCTTAAAGCCATTTTTGACTCTTCTGTAGGCATTTTTGGGCCCGGAAACACATCTACAGACATTATTGGTGGAGCCAATGATTTAAAAGCTGCTCTAGAGTTCAAGCCGGAAATTGGCCATAGCGAAAGAAGAACTCCTCCCAAGTACAGCGGTGAACTCTATATCAAGTTTTCCTATCTTCAAGGAGAAAAAATGGAGTGGATTGCAAGTAATCAGATAAGCCTGAAAACAGTGAGAGAACTATTACAAAAGGTTATCTAACTTTCAGGCAGATCTCATTCTAGATTAAGTTCAGTGCCCCCGGTAATTGAGGATTTAGTGGAGTATAATTTCCGTTGTGTCAGATAGTCCTGTTCTGTTCCCAGAATTTTATCTGCCCCCGGGGAATATCTCCTCTCTTCCTCCTTGTTTCCGAACTCATCGTATTGAATTACACGATAGCTGTGAACGGGGGCATCTGGACGAACTACATTATTTAGTTCATCTATCATCCAGGTATTTAGTGGTGCTGTGAACAGAGTACCGTCCGTAAAGGAATGACCGTAATAAGTTATTAAACGCGACAATTTCCCCGCAACTGCGCTCCCGTCCCTGGGATGATACTCAAGCACGGTTAAACCTGTTGCATAATCATCGTTAGTAAACAACAGGCCGTCATCTCACGGTTGTTCATTGCCTCTAATGGACCAGCTTCTCACTCTGTTACCATTTTGAAAGTCTCTTTTGTGCCACAGAGAAATATTGTCGTTTATCGCTGCTATATCCCCGCCAACAGGGTCAATATCTATTAAGGAATAAGAAATATAACCCACCTATTCCCGCCTGATCGCCAGTATCAATTATCAAATCCTGCGTGTCAAAACGAGGCTCGCTTCAATAAAAGCGATCTTTGGCAGGAAAATCGATGCTAAAAGACGCCATATCGGCGTCAATTTCGACTGTTAATTTCGAAATTAAATGCGTCGGCCAAGCGGGGCCGCTTCGCCGACACGGCAAAGGAATACGCGATGAAAGGGATTAACTGAAATCGAATCCGTCGGGGAGTCGTGCGGGTGCGCGAGGTGGTGCTCTTGTCGGTAGGCCCAGGTGTTTAAGGATCTTGGCGATGGTCGGTGGGTCTTCAATGGAGGCGATGATCTTGAGATGTCCCTGGCAATGGGGACATGTGTGAATGTCTATATTGAAGACGCGCTTGAGTAAACGCGCCCAGGAAATGTGTTGCCTTGGTGTTGTAGCGGACTCGTCCTGTTCGGTACTGCTTGGTGAATCGGTATCCGGTGGATGTGGCACGACCAGTGGACGCTGTTTGGCATTGGGTGCAAGGACACCAAAGTAGCGAATGAGATTGAGCCGGGGGCGAGGTACCAGGGCCGCCAGTTTCTGCAGGAATTCCAGGGGTGTCATGATGATATGGGTGGTGCCATCCTTGTATGGGCTTTTCAGTTTGAGCACCACATCGCCATTTTGGCGGATCTTGATGCGCTCATTGGCCAGAGCAGGTCGCGTGATGTAACGACACAACCGTTCGAGTTTTTGCCGATCCGTTGGCGCGCAATAGGTGTTGGCGTGCAGACTGAACCCCTGGTGGCTCACACAGCGATCACCCGTCGAAGGATAGGCGGTGGTGTTGGGTTCCACCGTTTGCAAGGTGAGTAGCTTCTGACCGGCCCTGGGCCCCAGGGCAATGCGATAGGTACAAGAGCTGGCTTGTAGCGGCGTCATGGAAGGGTCGGTCGACTCTGGCTGATCAAGATATAGTTGACCCTGATCTTCCACGAGTACCCCCCGGCGCACCAGGCAGCGCATCAGAAGGGATCGCCGGAATCTCGATGTTTTCGGCTTCCGCTACTGCGTAGAGCTCAGCTAGCGAGCAAGGGTCGATAAATAATCGATAATTTTCTGGCGATTGGTTTGAATCGAAAACACATCGTTATGATTGCTTTCAAGCCAAAATAATTGCTTCGGCTCAAGCGCAGCTTCGTAGAGCGATTGCGTATGATGAGATTTAATGATGTCATCATGCTTACCGTGCATAAAGAAAAGCGGCACTGGCGATATATAGCTTACGTAATCTAATGGTCGATATTCGTTACTGATTGTCAGCGACAACGGCCACTGGAATAACCAGGTAAGCCAATGCCGAGACAACATCTCTCTTGTCACGACACGGTAGTCACTAAATGCCGATATGGAGACAAAGGCACCTATCATATCCTTAAACCGCGCTTGACTCGCCACAGCGAGCCCCATACTTGCACCGATGCTATGACCAACAATGACCAACTTCGAATGACTTTTCTTCTTTTTGTTAACATATTCGATCGCTGCGCCAATATCCGTGAGTATCGGCGCCAGATCCGCAATTCCTTCCGACTTTCCAAAGCCTCGATAGTCAAAAATAAAGGCCTCAATGCCGTAATCAGGCATCCAGTAGACGCCCCCAATATGACTGCTGATATTGATTGCATTGCCATGTAAAAATAACACCGTATGCTGCGGCGTGTTGGCATTCACTCTCAAAGGCAAATACCAGCCATGTAGTCGTGTCTGGTCAAAGGATTCAAAATAAAAATCCTCGACGGTGTCACCCAACTTATCCCGAATCGGCGCGTGCTCTTTTACAGGCTGAAACAACATTGCACTGCAAGAGGACAAGGAGCTAACAATAAGGCAAAGGATAAGCACCCTATGGAGTCGTTGACTTTTCATCGATAGTGATTCGCAATCCGAATGTTGAGCACGCTAGAAATAGTAAAACAGGGACGCCTTAACCGTCTCTTGCCGGGCGCCTTGCAAAATACGCTGCCTTGCTTCTAATCTAAAATTTGTTTGTCGGCTTAACGCATAACTCGATACTAAGCCAAGCTCTCCGATTTGCACTTCCTTGCCCAGCACCGACCTCGAAATACTGCCCTCCAGTTTTAATCTCAACCCGAGCAAAGGCTCAACGATGTAGCCAAGATTGGCCATGGGTAAAATCGAATAATGTTCTTCATAGTCAGGACTAACTAGTAACTGACCATCAACGAAGGCGTACAAAAGCGATGTCATATTGTTCGATAATTCATATGATAAACCGACGCCTCCTGATCCGTGAAAATTGCCCGATGCGTCCGAGTCTGCATCGAGTTGAAACCTTTCCCAACCCACGTTTGCTCGCCAGGACAAATTTCTAAAAAAACGACTTCTGGGTTCAAAGGAGACGATATTTAAAACATTCAACTGCTGCAATAAAATATCCTGCCCGTCGGGCAAGTAGCGCAGCTTCACACGCATGAATTCCAGACCCGAGTTCGAGGCGAATCCGGCACTACTATCCATGTCGTCATGGTAGGCGGGACGCCACTCGATATCGCCAAACGGTTTGTCGCCCTCTAAACCAGCCGCCACACCTACCCTAGAAGTCCCATGCCCCTTTTCCGGTGACACCCCCGGCGGCTCCACCGCCAAGACAGGACTTGGGGATTTGATTCGGCTGCGGTGCAACAACACCATACGCTCTTCTTTAGACAACTTTGAAGAGACTGCCTTTTCCGCCGTATCGATTTTGTAATAGCGCAGGTAATCGGTCAGCAAATCCAAAATCAGTATTTGCCTTTCTGACTCCAGGCTTGCGAGCTGCGCCAACGCCTCCTTAGTTACATGGGCGCCAATAATCTCATCAACGAGCCCCAACTCCTCATCCGATAACAATGATTCACGTTTTTGAATCTTACGCGCGATTGAGGGATAAAATCGCCCTTCGCCCAGCAGTTGGCGTTGTTGCATAGAGATCAGGGTATCAACCGGAATCGTCCACCCCCAAAACTCATCGGTCATAGGATCTTCCGCATTTAAGACGTCAATCAAGGAAAGCAAATGATAGGAACAGTTTTCAGTAAAGAAATAATAATCAAAATAGGTATATGCCAACTCAAATGTATGCATGAGCACGAAGCGCAGGCGTTCTTGCGGTAAATCAAGTTTGTATTCCCAAAGATCGCGGTTTTCAATTTGCGCATACTCGCGAAGCTTCAGGTAATAGGGCACGATCATAAATTTTCCGGGAAACCCCCCGGACAAGCCCAACACCGTATAGGAAAACATCCCCTCTTCGGGATCAATCTGTGCGGCATAGTTAATACTAAAGGCGAGCATGCGGTTTTCGTCGGTCTGACCTTTCTTGTCGACACGAAGCAAAGTATGACCAAACATCGATGAGGGACTATTCGGATGAGTCGACGGAAAAATCACCGTAAGGGAATCGGGATCCATTGCCTCATAGTAGCTTTCAAAATCCTTGCATTGCTCCTTCGCGAGCTTTGTCGTATCAAAATTAAGCTGCTCGTCCAGCCAGGCGAAACGCGCGGGGAAACGACATTGCGCCGAATACTTACTGTGTTCCACTGGCTTGATTGAGAAAAATGCCGCCAAGCTGGCGTGCAATTCTTTTTGTGAGTCAAACTTGCCGTCTTCGGCCAAAAAGAAATCGGCCCCATCAACCTGACTATTCGTACCCAAAAATACACTCTTCTTGTAGTGCCCCAACAACAACCACATTGGGTGCTGATGTAGGTTCTTGGTATTGGCTGTCGATATCAAAACATTAAGATAATGGTCACTGCCCTCTGCACTGGCCGCTGCCTGATCAAACTCCCCTGCATCGATTAAGGCATCAACCGATGCACCCGCTGAACTCAACGTGATTATTGTCAAAGCAACGAGGAGAGAGAAGATTTTGGTAAAAAAAGATTTTGGTATCAGAAACTGCATACGACGACCACCGGATATCGCGTTAGTTTTACTATTAGGACATGATTTACAAAAGGCAGGATAGAGAAATTGATACGGCATTTGCGAACAAATGCCGTATCAACATTAGATTTTACTGCACATATTTTTCCAATTGTGGATTACCCATCATCGTACTATCGATGCTCGCCATCATATTGTCTGCAACGATAATATTTTCAAAGTTGTCCTGCAAAGTGGAATAGAACACTGGCTTATCTTGGTCGGAAACACCGATGATTGTCGCCAGAGAGTTAAGGTGCTCACCTTCACCACGGGCAATGTCAATAGTCAAGTTATCCGCATTACCCGCCAGAAAACGCTCTTTCTCAAGGTCGTTGCTCACGACTTGCGTGTTATCGCAGCCCAAGGTTCCGGTGGTCATTGCAAAGAATTGCACTGGAACGAAATAGTTAATGACTATATTGATTAACGACACAACGATGTGCGCATTTTTCCCAGACTTTCCTTCCATTACAATCTTACCCGGCCCGCAACCACCGCCGTTTTCTCCTGCCACAGCAACCGATGACATCGATCCAATCAAGATAGCCGCAGACAGTACAGTAGCTTTCTTTAACATATGAAAAACTCCTTTTTTAGCTCGTTTCTTTAATTCAAAAATTCTTACTGGCTACACTTGCCTAAGACTTCGTCATATATTGAGATAAGATATCGTCGCTCGCTATAATGCTATTCAGTCCAGCGATGACTTGGTCATAACTGACATTGTCTGCCGAAAAAATAGATTCATAGTTGGATTGAGACAATTTGAAAAAGTGATCCTGTTCGCTCTCAGGCACACCCATGAGTGTCGCCATAGAACGAAGATGCTCTCCTGAACCACGCGCCATATCGGTTGCCAGATCATCCATATTCATGGCCACAAAAACCTTTTGCTGATGATCGTTCTGTACAACACCGGGATTTTCACATCCCGAGGTTCCGCTTAGCAGACCAAACAGCGGCGAACTCACTGTTCCATTCGTCGTACCGGCGCTGGTATGCGCAACCAAGCCCTTTTTACCTTTCCAGATCTGTGCGCCTAAGCCACAACCGGGGCCATTGTCGGCGAACGCCGTCGCGCTAAACAGGCTTAGCACTACTGACGATGATATCAAAAGTCGCTTCATAGACATTCCTCCATTGAATTGCATTTCTAAAACACACAAGCTCCCTGAGGAAATCACATAAGCAACTGAGTGTCAACAAATAATTGAAATTGCAATAATTCTACCAAGCAGAAAAAACGTGACTATGGTGGCGCGAGGGAATAACTGTCTTAATTACTAAGGATTAAGCGGGGTGAATCATTTTTTTGATTCGCCACGCCATTTCATTTCTGGATACACAGAAGAAACTTTGAAGTTTATTGAAAGCAATGTTATTGCTTTTACACACCTGTGAACTAGATCGGTCTCATAACGACAATAAAGGCAGTAATCGGAACACCGTGGTCCTCGCGTAAATCGGCCTCTAGGTATAGAAGATATAGACGCCCCCCTTCAAACGAAACGAGGGCTACCATCTTAGATGGATACCTCAAAGTGGTAATCTAGACCACTGAGATCAATAAGTTAATGAAAGGAAACGTCTATGAAAAACACTA
>Ga0224496_10001177_pt1 | contig 16588 bp, 13 predicted proteins | sample SF_Jul11_sed_USG_2_FD_168127 | JGI IMG/M metagenome (GOLD analysis project Ga0224496, IMG submission 168127) | Sediment microbial communities from San Francisco Bay, California, United States - SF_Jul11_sed_USGS_8_1 | ecosystem: Environmental > Aquatic > Marine > Sediment | place: USA...
AATACAGAAGAAGGCTGTTGTCTATGACAAGAAGGGCGACCAGCACTATGACACCATCTCGGCCTTCATAAAGAGCATGCGGGGCGGCGACCCCGATGCAGCCGTATACTGGCTCGCCAAGATGATACACGCCGGAGAGGATCCGAGGTTCATCGCCCGGCGCATTGTCATATGCGCGTCTGAAGACGTGGGCGAGGCGGACCCCATGGCGCTGGTGCTGGCCATATCCGCCCTGAGGGCCGTGGAGTTCGTGGGCATGCCGGAGGGCAGGATACCGCTGAGCCAGGCGGCCATTTACGTTGCCAACGCCCCCAAGAGCAATGCCACTTACGTGGCCATAGATGCCGCTCTGGAGGACGTGGCTAATGAGGAGACCCAGGAGGTCCCCGAGCACCTCAAGGACGCTCATTACAAGGGCGCGGAGGAACTGGGCCACGGCAAGGGATACATATATACCCACGACCACCCCGATGCCGAGCAGGAGTTCATGCGAAAAAAGAGGAAGTACTACGAAGGAAAACATAAGAAGGACAAGTAGCTGTTCCATCCGGGCAAGATGTGATCCATGAATGTAAAGGTCAAAAAATCCAGATCAAAGGGGGAATATATGTTTCCCTGTTCTTGGCGTTTAACGCTTGGCATGAAAGCGGATGCCGCCTGCTCTGCGACATCGAACCTGAGCGCTAGCGACTGGCTGGAGTTGAGTCATCAGCCTTCAGGAGACCAGCGCACATGCGTTTAGGACATTGCGTATGAGCCCCTCCCCTGAGGCCCCTTGTGAATAAAGGGGCCTCAGGGGAGGGGACTGGGGTAGGGTGAGGGGGTAGAAATATGGTGAACCATGATTTTTCCCTGATCCCCTCAATTATGATCCAAGAAACATCTTGTCACTGCCCCGTCTATATGTTATGGTAGTTTTGAAATGAGAGAATGCAGATGCATAGTGCTCGCTTTCATCGACCACGCCCTTGGAGCCCAGGTCAGGCGCGCTCTCAAGGCCTTCTGCGGCTGCCCGGTGGAGAGCTTTGAAGGCCTGGAGCCGGCTGAGCGCAGGGTTAGAGAGGGGGGCGTGGACCTGATGGTCCTGGGGCCGGGGCTTGCCAGTATGGGGGCTCTTGAGGCTTCGGTGACAGGCGGGCTCTATGGCGGCGCTACATCGGTGCTGGTCATATCCGACGAGGAGGGATGGCCAGAGGGAGTGGAGGTATTGCCTGAGGGACATTCTCCCGGTGAACTGGAGCAGGCATTGGAGAGGACACTTCACCTCAGGGACCGCCTGGCCCGGAAGGGGTACATAGAGAGGATGAACCAGTATGTCGTCCCTGTGGAGGCGCTGGCAGAGGCGGAGATGCATGATGACGGCACGTGGAGCAGGCGGGTGCCTGGCGGCCTTATAGAGCTGGGTGTGGACGTCAGGCGATGGCTCAACGAGGGCAAGCTGCTCTGCGTGGAGCATATGGATACCGGCGTCCTGGAGGTATCAAAACCCTATGCCAGACTGCTTGCAGGCGACGGCTCCGCGCACACCCTCACCGCGCCCATAAGCGGCCGAATAAGGGAGAAGAACACAGAGGCGGACGGGGCTGTATGCGTCCTGGCCTCCAAATGCGCTTCGGAAGGCTGGTCGCTCTGGCTTCTGAGGGTGGAACCTTCCTGATTTTAAAGCAGAAAATTACCCCGTATGCTACAGGTCATCCCCCTCTCGTATTATTGTCTTAATATGCTATGTAATTATTTTAATTTTAGGGTATATTATATAGGTGCAAGGAAACGCTCAGGTCAATCCCGATGAGGTTTCAGAGGGGTTTTACAGCATAAGGGGCGGCGAGTTTCAGGACGCAGGGACCTGCGCCACCGCCATAAAATCCGCGCTCATGAAACTCGGATACTCGGAGGAATGCGCCAGGAGGGCTGCGGTATCGGCCTTTGAGGCGGAGATGAACGTCATAATCCATGCTGTTGCAGGCACCCTGAACTATATGATAGACAGCGACGAGATAACCATAACAGTCACGGATATGGGCCCGGGCATCGAGGACATTGACAGGGCCATGACAGAGGGGTTCTCCACGGCCCCTCAATGGGCGAAGGAAAAGGGATGGGGCAGCGGTCTGGGTCTCCCCAACATCAAGAAGAACTCCGACTCCATGGATATCGACACCCGTAAAGGTGAGGGTACCACCCTTACCGTAAGAGTGAAACTCACGACCGGAGGCAAGGACTGATGGCGGAACTCACAGCCCGCAAAGTTATCGATTCCCTTGAGGCCACGATTGCCTCGGGGGGGGACCTTGAACGCAAGGTCACGGGGTGTTATGTAAGCGACCTCCTGTCCGATGTACTTGCCAAGAGCAATGAGGGGGACCTCTGGATAACACAGCACACGCATTCCAATATCGTGGCTGTGGCCTCTGTAAAGGGGCTTGCGGCCGTGGTTGTGGTTGGAGGAAACGTCATACCCGAGGATACCCTTGTGAAGGCCAGGGCCGAGGGGGTCACTCTGTGCCAGAGCCGGATGAGCGCTTTTGAGGCCGCCGGGGAAGTTTATAATCTGCTGAAGGGCGGGGCCGGCTGAGAGGCTGCGGCCTTCTCGTTACGGCTCCGTTATTGCCTTTAGGATATGAGGCGACTGAGGGTAGACCTTCATATCCATACTTGCCTTTCACCTTGTGCGGATCTGGAGATGACCCCGCTGAGGATTGTAAGGCGTGCCCTTGAGAAAGGGCTGGATATGATAGCTGTCTCAGACCATAATTCGGCAGCCAACGCGGCTGTGGCCATGGAGCTTGGGCGAGAGGCCGGCATCAGCGTGCTGCCAGCCATGGAGATTGCCTCCAGGGAGGAGGCACATGTGCTGGCCGTCTTTGCGAGCCTTGAGGCCGCCCTTGATATGCAGGCCTCGGTCTACGCCGACCTGCCCGAAGGGGATGAGGGTAAGAGGCAGTGGCAGGTGCTTGTGAACAGGCATGATGAGGTCCTCGGGTTTGAGCGCAGGATGCTCCTTGGGGCAACGCACAAGACCCTGGAGGAGCTGGTTGACGAGGTCCGCTCACTTGGGGGGCTAGCGATCGCCAGCCACCTGGACCGGGAGGCCTTCAGTGTGATGTCGCAGCTGGGGTTTGTACCCAGAGAGGTGATCTTTGACGGGTTCGAGGTTATAGAGGCTGCAAGGGCGCGGCAGGGAGCTTTGCTGCACCCCAACGTCCCATTGGTGAGCAATTCCGATGCCCACAGGCTGGATGATATAGGCCGCAGGGCCACGGTGCTGGAGGCGGAGGCCCCTGAGTTCAGCGAGCTTGCTCTGGCCCTCAGGGGAGAGGGAGGCCGCACTGTGAGGGCCGAGGACAGGATCCGAGGTTATGATAATTGAGGGAGCTTGCCCTCCATATACTGGACCTGGCCGAGAACTCGACGAGGGCCGGTGCTTCACTTGTTGAGATAGACATAGAGGAGAGCCTTAAAGATGACCGCCTCCTCATAAGGATAAGGGATAACGGCCGGGGTTTTGATAGCGGCCGCAAGCTGGACGACGAGTTTTTCACCTGCAAGGAGGGCAAAAAGTACGGACTGGGAATACCTCTTTTCAGGCAGGCATCCGAGAGTTGCGGGGGCCATTTCAGGGTGAACTCGGCACTCGGGAAAGGGACCATTGTGGAGGCCGTTTTCCGTCTGGGCCATATAGACCTGATGCCCATGGGAGATCTGGGCTCTACCATGTCGGCCCTTGCCGGAGGCAATCCGGTGACGGATTTTGTGCTCAGGCACGATACGGACACCGGTCAGTACGTTTTTGATACCAGGCGGCTCAGGGAGGAGCTCGACGGTCTTCCGCTGAATGTGCCGCAGGTCTTGAAATACATAAAGGAAAACGTCAATGAAGGAACCAGGAGGTCCAATGGGCGATAGTAAAGGCAAAGTGCTTGTTGTTGATGATGAGAACGTAGTCCTTAAGAGCTGCGAAAGGGTCCTTGTGCCCGAGGGCTTCGATGTGAGCACAACAACGTCACCCGGAGAAGCCCTGTCCATGCTCAAGTCTGATCCATATGACCTGGTAATAACGGATATGATGATGCCCGAGATGGACGGCATCGAGTTCATGAGGCAGGTCAGGCAGATCACGCCGGACATGAACATAGTCCTGATAACGGGATACCCTTCGCAGGAGAGCATACAGGAGGCGCTCGGGATGAGGATAATCGACTACCTCCCCAAGCCCTTCTCCCCCTCGCTGCTTATGGAGGTGGTCACGGGAGCCATGGCCCTCAAGAACGCCGGCACCGCACCTTCCCCGGATGTGGAGGTGTTCACCGAGGAGGTGGCGGCCAAGCTGGACGCAATAATCGAGAAGTACAGGAACACTCCGGGAAGCCTTATTCCCGTGCTGCAGAAGGCTCAGGGCGTAGTGGGCTACCTGCCCCCCGTGGTACAGAGGCATGTGGCCAAGGGGCTCAACCTTCCCGTCAGCGAGGTCCACGGTGTGGTGTCCTTCTACCATTTCTTCTCCATGAAGCCCAAGGGAAAGCATGCCATAAAGGTCTGTCTGGGTACGGCATGTTACGTAAAGAGGGCGGAGGAGATCGTCCAGAAACTGAAGGAAAATCTGCAGATAGACATGGGCGAGGTTACCAAGGACAAGCAGTTCTCCCTTGAGAGCGTTCGCTGCCTGGGGGCCTGCGGGCTGGCGCCTGTAGTCGTAGTGGACACGAACCAGGTGCAGGATACCTTTGGTTCCATAAACCCTGTTGAGACACACAAGATACTCGATAATTACAGAAACGGAAATGGAGGCGGGAATGGCTAAGCTTACCATAGACGACCTGAAGAAGATAAAGGAAAAGCACTTGGCCGAGATGACCCTCAGGGAAGGAGGGTCCAGGGCAAAGGTCACCGTCCACATGGGGACGTGCGGGATAGCAGCCGGGGCAAGGGACGTGATGGACACACTTACCGAGGCCGTGGCCTCCGCCGGACTGACTGATGTGATAATAACCAACTCTGGCTGTGCGGGCGCATGCTCACGGGAGCCTATGGTGACTGTGGAGATACTTGGACAGGCCCCCGTAAAGTACATAGAGCTCAACGCAGACAAGATACGGGAGATATTCACCGAGCATATACAGGGAGGCAGGATCGTCGAGAAGTACGCCCTGGTCATCGGCAGCGAGTCCACTTACTGAGATGAAAAAAACAGGATACACAAACGATAATACGGAGGAGTCATATGGCTAATGTCCGCGCCAACCTGATGATCTGCGGCGGTACTGGATGTATCGCCAGCGGCGGCTACAAGTTCAAGGAGGCCCTTGAGAAGGAACTGATAGACCGCGGCCTGCACTCCGAGTTCAAGATAGTCATGACGGGCTGCAACGGTTTCTGCGCCGAGGGTCCCATAATGACTGTGCTGCCGGACGGGATATTCTACGAGAAGCTCAAGCCTGAGCACGCATCCGACATTGTTGAAGAGCACCTGCTGAAGGGCCGTCCGGTGGAAAAATACATGTACAGGGAGCCGGGCAAGACGGTCAAGGTCCCTACCATGAAGGACATACCATTCTTCAATCTTCAGGTTCTCAGGGCGCTGAGGAACAAGGGCATGATAGACCCGGAGAAGATAGAGGACTATATAGCGCGCGACGGTTACATGGCCGCCGCAAAGGCCCTTACCGAGATGTCCCCCGAGGAAGTGGTCAAGGAGATGAAAGAGTCCGGGCTCAGGGGCAGGGGCGGCGCTGGTTTCCTCTGCGGCCTGAAATGGGAGTTCGCAATGAAGAACCCGGACGAGCCCAAGTACATCATATGCAACGGAGACGAGGGAGACCCGGGAGCGTTCATGGACCGCTCCATCATGGAAGCTGACCCCCACGTGGTGCTCGAGGGCATGCTCATCGGCGCCTACGCCACAAACGCCCATTGGGGCTACATATACGTCAGGGCCGAATATCCCCTTGCGGTCAAGCGGCTTGAGATCGCCATCGGTCATGCCCGCGAGGCAGGGCTGCTTGGGGAGAACATCCTTGGCACCGGCTTCAGCTTTGATATCGAAGTCTACCAGGGAGCTGGCGCTTTTGTCTGCGGCGAGTCCACAGCTCTGATGCGCAGTATAGAGGGCAAACGCGGCATGCCAAGGCCAACCCCCCCTAACTCCGTTTACAAGGGGCTCTGGGACAAGCCAACCGTGCTCAACAACGTGGAGACCCTGGCCTGCGTGCCCGAGATAATCCTCAAGGGCGCCGGCTGGTTCAGGAGTCTTGGGACCGAGAAATCCACTGGCACCAAGGTCTTCGCCCTCAGCGGCTCCATCAACAACATAGGGCTTATAGAGGTCCCCATGGGCATCCCCCTCAAGCAGATAATATTCGATATTGGAGGCGGGCTGCCAAGGGGCCGTACATTCAAGGCCGTGCAGCTGGGGGGGCCCTCGGGCGGCTGCATACCAGATGAGCTCATTGACGTGCCTGTCACCTACGAGGATATAAACGCAACAGGCGCAATTGTGGGCTCCGGCGGGATGGTGGTCATGGATGACCTCAGCTGTATGGTTTCCGTGGCCAAGTTCTTCCTGGAGTTCACTACCGAGGAGTCATGCGGAAAGTGCCCCCCATGCAGGATCGGCACCAAGGTGATGCAGCTGAAGCTTGAGGACATATGCGAGGGAAGGGGCCGGGAGGGGGATATAGAGCTCCTCAATGACCTGTCCCACGATATCATAGCCACATCGCTCTGCGGGCTCGGAAAGTCGGCCCCTAACCCTGTGTTGACAACCATCAAGTATTTCAAGCATGAGTACGAGGAGCATATAAACCAGGGTTATTGCCGCGCCGGAGTATGCCGTGACCTGGTCACCTTCCATATTGACGAAGAGGCATGCAAGGCCTGCGGGGTCTGCAAGAGGGCATGTCCAGTGGGCGCGATTACCGGTGAGAAGAAGGTCCCTCACGAGATTCAGCAGGAGATGTGCATCAAGTGCCGCTCCTGTCTTGAGGCTTGCAAGTTCGGGGCCGTAAAGACCGGACCCGGCAGCCTTCGTGAGGAGATACTGAAGAACAAGGCCGTCAAGGCTTAGCAATAATAAGGAGCCAGAGATCGATATGAAAACGGTTGAACTTACAATAGACGGCAAGAAAGTGCAGGCCCCGGCCAAGGCCACCATACTCGAGGCGGCACTGGACAACGGCATATACATACCTCGGCTCTGCTGGGACAGGCGCCTTAAGCCCTTCGGCGGGTGCAGGCTTTGCCTCGTTGAGTGGGAGGGCAGCCCCAAGCTCTTTGCCGCATGCTCCACTCCCGTAAGGCCTGACATGGTGATAATAACCGAGAGCGAGAAGCTGGCAAAGGCACGAAAGGTGGTGCTTGAGCTCCTCCTGGTCCACCACCCGCTTGACTGCCCGGTGTGCGACAAGGCAGGGGAGTGCGAACTACAGGACCTCGCCTTCAAGTACGGGCCTTCGCAGAGCCGGTTCAAGGGCAAGAGGCACCACGGCCCCGAGCTGCTGGCCGCACCGCTTCTTGAGCGCAACCCCAACCGTTGTATCCTCTGCGGCAAATGCGTGCGAGTATGCACCGAGCACCAGGGAGTTGGCGCTATCAATTTCATAGGCCGCGGGTTCGAGACAATAATAAGCCCTGCTTTCGAGGAGACTCTGGACTGCGAGTTCTGCGGCCAGTGTATTGACGCCTGCCCTGTTGGTGCGCTGGGGAGCAAGCCCTACAGGTTCCGCTCGCGCGTCTGGTTCATGGACCAGGTGGACACGATCTGCCCATACTGCTCCTGCGGCTGCACCGTGAGGCTTGGGGTGAGAGAGGGTAAGATAATCAGGAGCGTAGGCCCTGATGGAGTCGGAATCAGCAAGGGAGACCTTTGCGGCAAGGGCCGATTCGGCTTCGATTTCCTCTATTCGGACAAGAGGGTCAAGAGCCCGCTCATCAGAAAGGACGGAGAACTAGTCCCCGCATCATGGGAGGAGGCCTTCGGCGCCATCTCAGAAAAGCTCAGGGAGATAAAGGACAGGGACGGGGCGGCAGCAATAGGGGCATTGGGCTCCCAGCGGTGCTCCATAGAGGACAACTACATGCTCCAGAAGTTCATGCGCTCTACGGTGGGCTCCGGCAACATTGATTCCGTCTCGGCGCTTGGATACGCCAAGGCGCAGAGTGCGATGAAGAAGGCCTTCGGCCTCAACGCTCTGCCAATAGATTTCAACGCGCCGCTCTCGGCCGACGCCATACTCGTTCTGGAATCCGACATGACCTCTACCCATCCGGTCTTCGGACTCAATATCATGAGGGCCGGACGGGAGAAGGGGACTCATCTCACGGTGCTCGAGCCCAAGATAACCAAGCTGGCTCGACATGCAAACGACTGGCTCAGAAACAGGCCCGGTACCTCAGTGGCTGTGCTCAACGGCATGATGAAGGTGATTCTGGAGGAAGGGCTTGCGGCGGACTCTGCCGGCAGTATACAGGGTTTTTCGGAACTCAAGGGATCCCTTGAGGGGTACAGCCTTGAAGAGGCCGCTTCGGCCAGCGGCCTGTCCGCCGAGAGGATATCTGCTGCTGCCCGGCTCTTTGCCAAAGCCCCAAAGAAACTTGTATGCATGACGCTCGGGGAGAACGAGAACACCAAGGGCAGGGACACTGTGCTGGCAGCCGCCAACCTTCTGCTTCTGACGGGAGCCGGGGCCGAGTCCCTTCAGCTTCCGGCAGACCTCTCAAACACGCTCGGCATGTTCGAGGCAGGAGTGAGGCCTGATGCCGGACCTGGCCACAGCGCTCTGGACAAACCGGGAGCCGGGCTCAGGGAGATGTTCTATTCCGGCGACTCTCCCCTGAAGGCGATGTATATCATGGGAGAGAACCCGCTCCTTACCTTTCCGGACGCCGGGCGCGTTGAGGAGGTCCTCAGAGGCCTGGAGTTCCTCGTGGTTCAGGACATAAACCTTACAGATACAGCTAAACTGGCCCATGTGGTTCTGCCGGCAGCGGCCTGGAGTGAGAAGGAAGGCACTTTCGTGGGCGCAACCGGACTGCCGCAGAAGATAAAGAAGTGCGTTCCGGAGCCTGAGGGCACCATGGCCGACTGGAAGATACTTCGCAACCTGGCAAGGTTCATGCAGAGCGATGTGGGTAACACGGACTTCGGGGGACTGGCAGCAGAGATCGGCCGCAAGGTCAAGTTTGATTTTTCCGTCCGCGAGACTTCACTGTCCTATAACCCCGTATCCGCGGCCCCGGAGGCAGGGCCTGACACGGAGTACCCGTTTGATATGGTGGTGGGAATTCTCATGCAGCACTCCGGCAGCCTTACCAACGTGAGCAAGAGCCTTGGCTCCGTGGCCCCGAACGCCTATATGCAGATAAACGTGAAGGACGCCGGAAAGTGCGGAGTAAAAGACGATGATTTCGTCCGGATATCATCAAGGCGCGGAGCGGTAATAATGAAGGCCAGGGTTACCGACGAGGTGCCTGAAGGCATGCTGTTCGTGCCCGCTCATTTCTCGCACGCAAGGGTAAACGCGCTTACCGGATTTTCCGGCAACGGCGCTTCCTCTGTGGAGCCGGTCAAGGTAGAGAAGACCTGAGGTATATCCTGCAGGTGAAAGCGTAAGCGGCCCGGTAATCCGGGTCGTTTGTTGCATATTCCATTAGGAAGTCGTGGGGAATGGACTATTGGGAATGAAGCATGAGGGCCTGCGCTGTAAACATATTGCGTATGCTCATTGGGGTAAGTTATAAGACCTGTACTGTCACTGAGCGCAAAGGTCCTCATCGCCTGCCTTGCGTCCTTCGCCTTTGCCTCGGCCTTGGGTTTCTACTATCTGGCGGAGTCCGAAACCTCCCGCCTCAGGCATGCCTATTATGATGACGCCGGTCATATGGCCCAGATCGTCAGGGACCAGTTCTTCGAGATATACAGAGACCTGGAGGACGCAAACCTTTTCATCGAACAGCTTGCGAACGAGCTGATACGCCTTGAGGATGTAATACTTATAGAGGTGTATGACAGGTTCGGGCGCTTGAGCGCGCATTCATACATGGACAACATCGGGCGCCCGGATGACTATTCCCTGCATTTGAGATATGCAATGAAAGCAATCGAGACCGGAAATGCCATTACCATGAAGCATCTGCCCGAACACCTGTATGAGATAGTGGCGCCAACCTTCATGGCCGGTGACGAGCATGGCGGAAAACCAATAGGCGCTGTTGTCATAGGCTTCAGGACATCAGGACGGGGGGGGTATATCGAATCCAAGGCCAGGATGCTTGCGGACATCATACAGCTTGCGGTCGGCAAGAGCGCCTCTCACCTGGAGATAGAGAGGCTGTATATTGACAGCATCGCAAGGAGGCTTGGACAGATAAAGGGCCTTTCTGCCCTGATAGTATATGACAGCGGGCTGAAGGTTGTAGCACACTCCCAGCCAGGACATATCGGTGAAGATGCCGGAGAAGAGGCGTCCGCCAGTATAAGGAAAGTGATAGAGACCTCTGAAGAGCTTGAGTGGGATGACGAAAAGCGCGGCCAGATAAGCAAGTTCGTTCCCATCATTCTCACCGACGAGGAAGGTCAGCGCTATGTCGCTGCGGTGGTCGAGACCTCGGTGGATACGCAGTACATTGAAGGCTCAGTGCAGTCCATAAGGGGAAAGATGTTCAATGTGGCCCTCATGATCTCCCTCTCCAGCCTTCTTGCCATATGGGTTGTATTGAGGGTCGTGGTAGTCGGTCCTATAAAAAAGTTCTCTGATATCACTGACTCCGTTTCCAGGGGAGACCTCGACACGAGGGTTCAGATCGACACTGAGGACGAGTTCGGGAGCCTTGCCGAGTCCTTCAACCGCATGACCCAGGAGATCAGGCAATCAAGGGACGAACTGCTCACTGCGCGAAATTTCAACCAGGACGTACTGGCTTCACTTAACGAGTCGCTGGTGGTCGTCTCAAACGAGGGGCACGTCCTTATGGCAAACGAGGCCGCATACAACCTTTTGGGTTACAGTGTGAAGGAGCTGGAGGAACTCCATGTTGGAGCCTTCATGAAAGGCTGGGACGAGGTTATAGGAGATGTGCGTTCAAGGGGCCTGGCGGTCTTCAGCGAAAGGGTCTTCATCAGGAAGGACGGAGGCAATGTCTCCGTATCACTTTCAGCCTCGGAGATGGGCAACAAGAGTATGGGAGTGATCTTCGGGATAGTCATCGTGGCTACGGACATCAGCGAACGCAAGAGGTCAGAAGAGGCTCTGAGGGAATACACGCGCAAGCTCGAGGCTTATACTGCAGAACTTGTGGAAGCCGACCAGAGGATGAGGGAGAGCGAGGAGCGCTTCAGGCTTGCCTTTGAGACTGGCCCTGACCCCATAATGCTGACGCGCCTGAGGGACGGCGTATACGTGGACATAAACAAGAGCTTTGTGAGCATGACCGGCTATCCCAGGGAGGACGTGGTTGGCAAGAGCGCCTATGACGACGTGAGGCTATGGTCCGTCCTGAAGGAGCGCGACGACTTCCTTATGGGGCTTGAAAGGGACTCGGAGATAAGGAACATGCCCATGAGGATAACGCTGAGGGACGGAACCGTAAGGGAATGCCTGATATCCGCGAGCATATTCGAGCTCGGTGGCGCACCGCACATACTTGCCCTTATCAGGGACATCAGCGAACTCAGGAGCGCGCAGAGGGACCGCGACCAGCTTACGGAGCAGGTAATCGAAAAAAGCAGGGAGCTGGAGCAGCTCGTGTACATATCCTCGCATGACCTCCGCTCGCCCCTCGTCAATGTGCATGGCTTCAGCAAGGAGATAGAGATGGATTTTCAGGCGCTTGCTGAGCTCCTCGACGGGGTCGACCTGCCTGCTGAGAAAAAACAGCTGGCAGAACAGATATTACTCAACGATGTGCCAAGCTCGCTCTCATATATAAAGTCGAGCATAGCAAAGATGGACTCTCAGCTGAAGGGCTTGCTCAGGCTGTCGCGCCTCGGGCGCTCCGATGTGGATATCTCTGAAATCGACATGGACGGTCTCGTGGCAGAGGTCGTGGACAATTTTGGTTTCAGGATAAAGGAAGAGGGGGTAAGGGTTGACAGGACTCCTCTGCCGAGGTGCATGGCTGACAGGGATCTCGTCTCGCAGGCTGTTTCGAATATAATGGATAACGCGTTAAAATATATGGACAGGTCGCGAAGGGGCGTGATAAGCATTTCCGCCTGGAAGGAAGGACCAGCAAGTGTCTATTGCATCAGGGATAACGGCAAGGGGATAAGAAGGGAATATCAGGAAAAGGTCTTTGAGATATTCCATCGCCTTGAGCCTGACGCTGTCACTGGAGAGGGGCTGGGGCTTTCCATCGTACAAAAGGCCATAAGCAAGTGCGGCGGCAAGGTATGGCTGGAATCCGAAGAGGGCAAGGGAAGCAGGCTGTACATTTCTCTCCCCTCTGCATGACTGTGAACGGGAAAACATTGAAAGACAGAGCGACGATACTGATAGCCGAGGACGATGAAGGGCATGCTTTTCTGATAAGGAAGAACCTTTCGCGCCATGGGATAGAGAACCCTGTGATCCTTTTCACGGACGGACAGGAGGTCATGGATTTCTTTACCGCCCCATCCGGCGTGCGAGGGCATGTCTATGACAGGGGCACCCGCTATTTACTGCTTCTTGATGTTCGGATGCCCAAGATTGACGGCACTGAGGTGCTGAGGCGTTTGAAATCCATCGAGCATTTAAAGATGATGCCGGTTATAATGGTTACAACGACGGAGGATCCGGTGGACGTTGAGAAATGCCGCAGCCTCGGGTGCACCGGATACATAACCAAGCCTGTGGATTACGGTAAGCTGACAAAGGCGATAGAGAATACAGGACTTCTTTAAGGTGTCTTCATTCGGAACGGAGCTCGGCGATATTTATATGAGCGGGAAAGGGACAGTGCAGGATAATATCAGTGTGCTCGTTGCGGACGACGATCAGAGCCTGCTGAGGCTGATAAGCAAGGTGCTGGGACGCCAGGGGTACGCGGTTGAGACAGCTTCCTCTGGCCGTGAGGTGGTGGCGCTGGCTGCCGAGGGCCAGAGGAAGCTTATCCTTCTTGACTATACGCTCCCCGATATGAATGGACGCCAGGTGGTGGACGAGCTTTATTCAAGGGGCATACACCAGCCATTTATTGTAATGACAGGTCATGGCGACGAGAGGCTTGCAGTTGAAATGATGAAACTCGGGGCCAGGGATTATGTAATGAAGGACGTAGCGTTCATTGACCTGCTCCCCAGTGTCGTCCGCCAGACCATGGACCAGCTGAAGGTCGAGGGAAGGCTGGAGGCGACCGAAGAGGGTCTTAGGCAGTCGGAGGAAAAATTCGCCAAGGCATTCATGGCCTCTCCGGACTGGATACTCATACTTGACCTGAAGGATGGAGTTATTATCGAGGCGAACGACACGTTCATAGAGGCCTCAGGGTTCGGCAGAGGAGAGGCGTTGGGGACTTCATGCCGAGACCTTGGACTCTGCGTTGAGCCTTCGGCGTGGAAGGAAATGTTTAATGTACTCTCCAGCGGATTAGATTTCAGGAACAGGGAGATGCCAGTCCAGATAAAATCCGGGCACAGGCGCATGCTGCTGCTGTCCGCGGAGCCCCTTGAGTTCGAGGGGAAGCAGTGCGCCATATGTGTCGCCCATGATATCACTGAGAGAAAGAAGGACCACGAGAGTATAATCGCCTCTCTCAGGGAAAAGGACCTCCTGCTCAAGGAGATACATCACAGGGTAAAGAACAACCTTCAGGTCATTACAAGCCTTTTGAACCTTCAGAGCAGGAATACAACAGATACGGAGGTCAGGGAGGTTTTCTCGGACGTAGGAAACAGAATTAAATCGATGGCCCTGGTGCACGAGATGCTATATAGCGCCGAGGATTTTTCAGGAGTGGACTTCGAGGCATATGTACGCGCACTACTCGACAGCCTCTACCGCAACATGGGAATAAGCCAGAAACGGATAGTCCCGGAGTTCAGGATGCGGGAGGTAAGGCTCGGCATAGACCTGGCCGTGCCATGTGGCCTGATAGTTAACGAATTGGCTTCCAATTCTCTCAAGTATGCCTTCCCTGAAGAGGCGAAGGGGAATCTCTCCGTGACAATAGAAGAGAGGAACGAGGGAGTGGATGATGCTCTACATATGGTCTTTGAGGATGACGGCGTAGGCCTTCCCTACGGCATGGATTTCAGGACCACCGAGACGCTGGGGATGAAGCTCGTGAAACTGCTCGCGGAGAGACAACTGGGCGGTTCGGTTTCATGTACAAGCGGAAAAGGCACCCGCTTCGATATAGAGTTCCCCTTGAAGGGCGAAGATGACTGAGAGCCATAAATACAGGATCCTTGTGGTCGAGGACGACAGTATCATAGCGGAGGATATCAGTCAGGCCCTCACACGCATGGGGTACGAGGTGGCGTCCACAGCCGAGAGCGGCGAGGAGGCCATAAAGAAGGCCTCCACCCTCGGACCTGACCTGGTACTCATGGACATTGTTCTCAAGGGCACTGTGGATGGCATCAAGGCCGCGGCCCATATAACTGCTAACCTCGAGATCCCTGTGGTCTACCTCACTTCCCATTCGGACAAGGCCACATTCCGTCGCGCCAAGGAGACCGGCCCCTTCGGGTATCTCATGAAACCATACGAAGAGAGGGATCTCGGGGCCACGGTGGAAATGGCCATTTATAAGCACGCCCTTGAGAGCAAGCTCAAGGGCAAGGAGCAGTGGCTTACCATTATCCTCAAGAGCATGGGGGACGGCGTTATAGTTTCCGACAAGGAGGGCAATGTCGGTTTCATGAACCCCGCCAGCGAAAGCATGACCGGGTTCAAGGCCAGGGAGTGTATCGGAAGGCCACAGAACGAGATTCTGGCGATATATGACGAGGAGACGGACAAGCGTCTCCCTGAGCCCTCGGCTACGGATATGGGAGGATTCTCCGATGATGGGACTTCAGTTTATATAAGGAACAGGCAGGGCAATGAGATTTCCATAGATGGCAGCGTCTATCCCATCAAGGGCGAGATGGGAGAAATCACAGGTTCCATTTTCGTTTTCCGGGATGTGACCGAAAAGAGGCGCGCGCAGCAGATGCTCGAGAAGTCAGAGCGTTTTCTCAATACCATATTCGACAGCATTTACGACCCCTTCTGCATATTCGACCGCAACTTCAATATCGTGAGGGCGAATGAATCCTATGCGAAACTGAAGGCAACGAGCCTGGATGAGCTTATGGACAGGCGTTGTTACGAGGCCATAGAGGGCAGCGACTGCATCTGCGACAGCTGCATAGTGCAGAGGACATTTGCAGAGGCCAAGCCAAATACGAAGGAAAAACCGCATATTGTACAGGGAGTTACCACGGGATGGGTTGAGATATTCACTTATCCGATCTTTGATGAGGACGGAGAGGTCTCGCATGTCATTGAATATACACGTGACATTACAGAGCGTAAGCGTTCCGATGAGGAAAGGAAGACGCTGATAGAGGAGCTTGAATACCTCTCCACAGTGGACCCGCTCTCCGGGCTTCTGAACCGCAGGGCCCTTATGGATTTCATCAATTCGGAGGTGGACAGGGCCCAGAGATACGGCAGGAAGCTCTCGCTTATTCTGTGCGATGTGGACAATTTCAAGGAGATAAACGACACGCTGGGGCATTCGGCCGGGGACGAGGCGATTCGTGCGGTCTCCAATGTTTTCAGGGAGGTCGTCAGGAGGGCTGATGTGGTTGGCAGGTACGGCGGTGACGAGTTCATGGTCGTTATGCCTGAGACGTCCAGCAAGGGGGCGGAAGAGATGGCCGGCAGGCTTCTTGAGGCAGTAAAGAAACATCCGCTCAAGCTTGCAAAACGCGCAAAGCGCACCCTGACCCTCAGCATCGGGGTATCTTCGTTCAGTGACAAGAGCGATACCGTTGACATCCTCATAACAAAGGCAGACGCTGCGCTTTACGATTCAAAAAGGGCCGGGCGCGACCGGGTCACAGTGGACGGGGATTAGGGCCTGACTTCTTCCGTAAATACCCTCATCCGCCATGTTGACTTGGCAACTTATTAAATTATAATATTTCCATATGCGCCATTCTGATTTCGTTCCCCTGCACCTGCACACTGAGTACAGCCTGCTTGACGGGGCAATAAGAATAAAGGAACTCATGGAGGCGGCCACGGAGTTCCGGATGCCCGCTGTGGCCATGACCGACCACGGGACCATGTTCGGCGCTGTGGACTTCTATTTCAGCGCTGTCAAGGCAGGAATAAAGCCCATAATAGGCTGCGAGGTCTATGTCGCCCCGGAGGACCACACCAAGAAGTCCGACCAGAAACCCTATCACCTCATCCTTCTGGCAAGGGACAATGACGGCTACCGCAACCTTATAACCCTTGTATCCATCTCGTTTCTGAAGGGGTTCTACAAGAAACCGCGTATAGACAAGGCCCTTCTGGAGCAGTACAGCGGAGGCCTTCTGGGGCTCTCTGCATGCCTTCAGGGCGAGGTTCCAAGAAGGATACTGGATGGAAATATTGACGCGGCCAGGGAAGCC
>Ga0224496_10001178_pt1 | contig 16581 bp, 12 predicted proteins | sample SF_Jul11_sed_USG_2_FD_168127 | JGI IMG/M metagenome (GOLD analysis project Ga0224496, IMG submission 168127) | Sediment microbial communities from San Francisco Bay, California, United States - SF_Jul11_sed_USGS_8_1 | ecosystem: Environmental > Aquatic > Marine > Sediment | place: USA...
AGTGCCCTTCACCGAGGACACGCCCGAGCGATTAATCTGCAAAGTATTACCTGATGTCCTGGTGAAGGGTGGTGATTATAGGCCGGAAGATATCGCCGGTGGTCAATGTGTGATTGATCACAAGGGAGAAGTGAAAATTCTTAGTTTTGTTGAAGGCTGTTCAACCAGTCGCATTATTGATGCGATCAGGGATGAGTAAATGGTTTTAGTTAAATGCGCGGTTAAATTTTATTACATGTTGTTGCTGGCTGATGTCATCGGCCTTGATAGATTAATGAACAGGTAAAGAAAATGATAGTTGTTACGGGTGGCGCAGGTTTTATAGGTAGTAATATTGTCAAGTCACTGAACAATCGTGGCATAACCGATATTCTCGTGGTGGATGATTTACAGGATGGCACCAAATTTAAAAATATTGCCGACTGTGAAATCTGGGACTACATGGATAAAGATGATTTTCTTGAAAAAATAATTTCACGCAGTTCATTTGTCGATGATATCAAAGTAATATTTCATGAAGGCGCCTGTTCATCTACAACGGAATGGGATGGCCAGTTTATCATGCGCAATAATTACGAATATTCGAAAGAGTTGCTGCACTACTGCCTGGAAAAGGGTGCGGCCTATTTATACGCGTCCTCTGCCTCGGTGTATGGTGGGGGATCCGTCTTTAAGGAAGAAAGGCAAAATGAAGAGCCTTTGAATATGTACGCCTATTCAAAATTCCAGTTTGACCAGTATGTGCGTCGGTTGTTGCCCACGGCAAAGAGCCAGATTGTCGGTTTTCGTTATTTCAATGTGTACGGCCCGAGGGAACAGCATAAGGGCACTATGTCGAGTACCGCTTTCCATTTTAATAACCAGATTAAAGATAATGGTGTCGCCCGATTATTTGAAGGTTGTGATGGTTACGGTAATGGCGAGCAGCGTCGAGACTTTGTCTATGTTGGTGATGCCGTTGATGTAAACTTGTGGTTTATGGATCATCCGGATAAGTCAGGTATTTTTAACCTGGGTACGGGCCGAAGTCAGCCATTTAATGATATAGCAAGGGCGGTGATTGACTGGCATGGTGCCGGAAAAATGGAATACATGGCATTTCCAGGTCACCTTAAAGGTCGATACCAGAGCTTTACTGAGGCTGATATAACGGCCCTGCGTGAAGCCGGTTATGCAGCGGTCTTTAAGACGGTTGAAGAAGGCGTAAAAGACTATCTTGATATAATTAATCAGGTTAGTAATTAAAATCTGCAAGTTAATAATGTTAAAACATATTGGCAACGGCATATCTGTTCCTGTTGGTAAGTGTTGCTCATGATGTCCATAAATATGGATAACGTCTTATCGAGTATCATGATACATGCCCGAATTTATTTTGGGTAAAAAGCGCATTATCAATTAATCTTTTTTAGAATAATAAATGATCACTAATTATTTGCCATGATATGGAATTATATAAATAATGAGACGGTATCTTTTTTTTATCAATCAGCTTTATTCGTATTCGATATTGCGTCCTTTGCAGGAGGTGATTCGTGAGCAAGGAGGCGATGTTGCCTGGTTTGTGGAGGGTACGGATGATGCATATCTTAGGGATGATGAAAATCAGCTACATACAGTAAAGGAAGTTAAGGAATATAACCCATTAGCTGTCTTTGCGCCGGGTAACTGGGTGCCTGATTTTTTTCCGGGAGTTAAGGTTGAGGTTTTTCATGGTTTGGCAAATGATCTAACGGGAAAGAAGGGGCATTTTAGAATCAGAGGTTTATTTGATCTCTATTGTACTCATGCACCTGATGTTACCAGGGTGTTTGATCAGTTGGCCGCCAGGTACAAGACTTTTATGGTGCAGGAAACGGGTTGGCCAAAACTTGATCCTCTGTTTAATCCCGATCGCTGTAAGAGTGTGCAATCTATTGATTTAAGATGCGGGTTAAATACAGATAAGCCAGTTGTTTTTTACGCGTCCACGTTCAGTCCATCCTTAACTTCATCTCCTTACCTCGTGAACACGATTAAAGAATTATCCGAAATGGGTGATTGGCAGTGGTTGATTACGCTGCATCCAAAAACTCCGGAAACTGTGGTGAATGAGTATAAAGCATTGGCTGGTAATAATTTAACCTATATAGAAAGCAGTTTTGATGTCCTGCCGCTATTAAAAGCGGCTGATGTAATGCTATGTGATACATCATCGATTGCATTAGAGTTTATGATGCTGGATAAGCCAGTAGTCACTTACCGGACAAAAGTCCCGGGAACGCATGTTATTAACGTGACAGATGTGGATGACATCAAGTCGGCAATATCTACGGCCTTAACCAGACCAAAAGATTTATTAGAGGCCATGAGGTCCTACGTTGAAAAGCTTCATGTATACCGGGATGGGAAATCTAGTGAGCGTGTGCTACAGGCAGTGGATGATTTTATTGAAAAGAATATGTCAGATAAATTGAAACGAAAACCATTAAATATCTGGCGAAAAATTCAGATCAGGAAGAAGATGCGGTATTATCACTTACGGTAGTGAGTTGCAGGTCTTTTTTTGAAAAATCGATGCTAAAAAGATGGCAAGGTAAATAGAAAGGAAGCCGACAGGACGAGAGCGATGTAGTATTGCCTCAGATAGTGCAAAAAAAGCATATGCTATCAATAGGAGTAAGCCTGCAAAAGCTATTCTTTGAATGTCGGGGTTGCTTGAGTATTTTATGTTTCTATAGAATATCCATGCTGGAGTGATTAGTAGTAGTAGTAAAGATATGAAGCCCAGCATGCCACCACTTGCCAGATGAGAAAGATACTGGTTGTGAGGGTGTGGATAATCTGCAACTGTCGGGTGGCGCTCACCTCGCGCAACAAGTTTTTTTGCCTGTTCTGTATAGTTACCCCAGCCAGCTCCGAGTAGTGGATTGTTTAGAAAAATTTGCCAGGATGCTTGCCACATCTCCAGGCGGGAACCGATGGATGTTTGTCTGTCATCAGAGTTGATGTCGCTCTGTTGATATCTGCTGATATTGTTAATGGTTTCATGTATACGATTGCTAACACCTGTTTGTGGTATCGTATAAATTATAGTTAGAAGTAGAATTAAGAGCGAGGCAAATAAAGAACTCATTTTTAAGCTGATACGAGATCGTGAGAACCAGACAAAGGCGATAAAAAGTGCTGGGATAGCTACCCAGGCTCCCCTGGACATGGATAGGAAGCTGCTAATAAGTCCCAATGACAAGGCGATGATAGGCAGTATTTTTTGCCAGTTGTTTCTATGGGCAAACCAGCCATAGCCGGCTAGTGACATGACGCCTAAAATAAGTGCTAAATCACCAAAAATTATAGGGTGTGTTATTCCTTGGGCCCTGAGATTATGTTCAACGATTAAATCATGAAATGAGATAAATATCGTGACAATGGCGCCGCCTATTAGACCAAACCAGAGTGCTTTAAGGCTTACTCCTGTGTGCTTTAAGTAAAAATAAATAGGTATTAACAAGGGTAAATGAATAAATTTTCCTGTCATTCCATAACTGATTCCATAGCGGAATGTTGAAATCTGAGATGCGATGAAAAAAAACAATAAGGATACAAAAATCAGTTGTTCCTGGCGTGTTAGGGGTTGTAACTCCTGGCGCTGACTAAGGATTGTCCATAATCCAAGTAATGCAAGTATACTGAATATTAAACCATTGATTACGGGTATGGCCAGAATAGTGATCGGGTACAGAAGAAGTGCTATATTTACGACAAGTTGATGTTTGTTTGCTTGTAGGATATGAGGCATGATGTATATTAATATTTCATATATTACGAAATATTACCTGGCTGTGAGTAAGCTGTGCCAGATAGATGCACTAGCGAATGTATATTACGCGTCTTGTGTCTTAAGATCAAATCGTTTTTCAGGCTGCCAGAAGGGTTTTTTTGAATAAACCACCTAATGGCTAAGATTTTAAAATTGATGGCTGTGGCCGTATAGTCAATTTATAATGCTTAGTAGATGCCCGGCATTAAAAATAGAGTTCATATGAAAAATAAATTATCTGTAACAATAATTTGTAAAAATGAGGCCCGGAGAATCAGGAGGTGCCTGGAGTCAGTATCCTGGGCGGATGAGATTGTTATTGTTGATTCTGGCAGCACGGATGAAACACTGGAAATTGCAAAGGAATTTACAGATAAAATCTTTAAAAACACTGAGTGGCCTGGATTTGGTCTCCAGCGACGAATCGCTGAGGATAATGCATCTAATGACTGGGTGCTGGCAATAGATTCTGATGAGGTGTTGAGCCCTGAGCTGCAGGAGGAAATCAAGTATACGCTTGATAATGCTCAGCAAAATGAAGTATATCGTCTTAACCGAATGACTCATTTTTGTGGAAAATTTATTAAACACAGTGGATGGTATCCCGATAGAATCGTACGCCTGTATAACAAGAAAAGTTATCGTTACAATGATGCGCTTGTTCATGAATCAGTGGATTGTAAATCCGCAAAAGTAATTGATTTAAAATCGGTCTTATATCATTTTACAATCGATACACTTGAGAAATATATTGATAAACGTAATCGTTATGCCGATGCATGGGCGCAAAGACAATTTGAAAAAGGCAGGCGTGCTAGTACTTTACAAATTGTAATACGGCCACTATTTGCATTCTTCCGTCATTATATTTTAAGGTTGGGCGTATTGGATGGCTACCATGGTTATATGATTGCTGTAATACAGATGCAATATACTTTTAATAAATATAATTTCCTCAAATTCAAATGTTCTGGCTCACAAGTGTGAGCTTCATGATTGAAGTAATGATTCAAAATAATCCAGGTACTTATCTATAGAACGTTGTGACGATAGATCGGTGGCCAGCTTTTGCCTGCAATTTTTTGCCATTTCTGATAGTAGTTCAGGTTGTTGGTGAAGTAATCGAATACGATCTGCAATAGCCCGTGGGTCCTTAATAGGAACTATAAAGCCAGTAACGCCATCTTCAACTACTTCTTTGCCGCCACCAGTTGTGGTTATGATTGGTGGTGTGCTGTACCCCATGGCTTCCATAACGGCCCGTGGCAGCCCCTCGCCACTGATGGATGGTTGAACGAGAAGGTTGCTTGCAACAATCAATTCAGGTGCGTCATGTCGGAAGCCTGCAAGGTGGATTCTTTCTCTCATACTGCTGTTTGCTATCATCGTGGTATACGGCTCGCAATCCATGTTTTTACCGACGAGTAATATATGAAGGTTATTTAGGTCTGCCAGGTAATTTGCAGCGTCCAACATGACGGTAATACCTTTGCTTGGCCGCGCATTGACTGCACAAATTACGGTAAAGTCATTACTGGTAATGCCAAATTCACTGAGGTCTGCGGGTGCTTTGTTGTACCACGACAGGTCATGGCCTTTATGTATGGTTACAACATTTTCCCTGTTTTTCCACACCCTTCGAACCATGTCTTCACGAACAGCTTCTGCCACGCAAACGATGCCATCAACTCTGGGGTGTAGATGTGTTAAATAGGCGCTAGGATCGTGGCGATAGAGGCCCCCGGTTGTGCCTCTGTAGGTTATAAATTTAACATTCAGGCCTATGCAGGCAAACGCAGCATTTGGGATGGCTTTTGAATTTGTGGCATAGACAATATCGTAATTATCAGACAGGAGCTCTTTACGGATAATGCCGATAGACTTTAGGCTTATTTTTTTAGTCGGGTGATGGTCAATGACTTTTATATTATTGTCTCTGTATCGCTGGGCATATTGAGTGTCGCCCTGGGTGACTATTGTAACTTTATGTCCCCGTTTTGCCATGCCAATAAAAATTTCACCTTCTGGTCGTATACTATTAAATGAGGTGTCTGTGGAGCTTACAATTAATATTTTCATAAAACTTATATTGTCAGGTTATTGTTAATAATTTATCAAGAGCCTTCAGGGTAAAGATATGTCCAAAGGCCGATAATATTTCAACTAAGGTATTACCTTACCGAAATATGTTTTTTTCTCGATCATTAGTGATAAAGACGGCGAATATAATGATTCCAGGTTGATGGCTTTGTCCTGTTTAGCGGCTGGTGTGCAGAGAGTGATTAGATTCTGTTGTCTGAATGGATGCCACAAGAGGTGATTAGCTCTTATAATGAGTTTCATCTATTCCAGCTTAATTATATCTCATTATACAATAATTTTTTATTTTTTGCAGAGGGTACGCTTATTGCGAAGAAGGTCACTGTTATTTGAATTGGTTCATTAATCATAATACTTTCATATAGTTATTGATTGTTGTCTATTTTGGTTGATGCTGTAGTTGCTCGGTAACAATAATTAAGCGTCGTGTTTGCCGGATTTTGGTCATTTCCAGGATGTATGTCTGAAGTCGGATTGTTGGGGGGTGATTTAAAAAGTCAGGGGTAGGCTAGGTTTTTTGAAAATTTATGAGCGCTAATTTAGAGTCGGTCGGACGCTACTCCATAAAGTCCTGGTCCTGCTTTAAAGCTTCTTTCTGACTTGCCGTTATGTATCAGTCTCATCATGGTCTGCATATATTTGATGATTTTATTCAATATTTATGGGCATGAGATCGAGGTTGACGCGTTATAACATTAACGAAATAAATAATGGCAGATTGTTAATGTTGTCTTTAAATGTTTTTTTATCCGCCCATTAGTTTTAGTTACATAGGGTCTAGAATTTGTTTTCTTGCTCAAGGCCGCTGATGTTATCTGTTATATTATTTTTCACTTTACACATAACTCAAGGGTACTGAATATTTTTAGCGGCCTGATTGTTTGATTAATCGATACGGATACATTACCTTTTAGGGTGGAGTGATGTTGAAGCATGTCATTGGCGATCTAAAAAATACTGATATCAACCTGGAGCTGATCAGTGACTCAAAGTCAGGGCCTTTAAGCTAAAGGGTCTGCTGTTACGGCAAGGTTACCCGTGTGCTGGTGAATACGTATCAGGGTTCATGTGAGTTAATGCTGGATCTAGCAACAGGGTCTAAAGCAGTATTGGCATGGTGTGTGTGTGATCGAGGCATGGGTGAACGAAGTTGTTTGCTATTTAAATATATTCTAATATTCTATGGATTTCTCTATCCTTTTTAAGTATAGTACGACCACCCCAGGGGCAATGGCCATTGGGGTTTGCAACGTTTCTAACCCGTATGAATAGATTAAGGTTGGCAACGTATTTGCCTTCCCACATTTATTATATATCTGATTATATTGATATCAGGTAAGCGGAGTATTGTTGTTTTGTCATTCGAAAAATTTAATCTTGATGCGCGCCTGCTTAAGGCTATAACAGAAGCCGGTTACAACGCCCCCTCAGAAATCCAGCAAAAAACCATTCCCCTTGCAGTAGACGGCAGGGACCTGATGGCATCGGCGCCAACGGGTACTGGTAAAACAGCAGCCTTTGTCTTGCCCGCACTACAGCGCCTGTCAACCAGCAAACCAGGACCAGGGCAGGGGCCACGAGTGCTGGTGCTGACACCGACCCGTGAACTGGCAAACCAGGTGGCGGATAATATCTATAAATTTACCAGATACCTGAAGATGCGCTCCTGTTCGATAGTGGGTGGCATGCCCTATCCGCCACAGATTCGTATGTTGAAGACACCACTGGACTTCATGGTTGCTACACCGGGGCGACTCATTGACCATATTAATTCCGGTCGTATCGATTTTTCACGATTAGAAATCCTGGTGCTGGATGAAGCGGATCGCATGCTCGACATGGGCTTCATTGATGATGTAAAGCGCATTGCGGGATTAGCGCCGGCAAAACGCCAGACCATACTCTTCTCGGCAACACTGGAGGGTGCAATCCTGCCAGTGGCACGCCAGTTACTTAATGATCCCGTCCAGGTGCAGGTCGCCGGTGTGAAATTCCGTCATGATGCGATTACCCAGCATATGCACCAGGCCGATGATTTCCGCCATAAACGCTCACTTTTAAACCACGTATTAACGGGAGACGATGTCGTACAGTCAATAATCTTTACGGCAACCAAGAAGGGTGCGGATGAGCTGGCAGAAAGGCTTAAAGTCGAAGGTCACCAGGTGGCTGCCCTCCATGGCGATATGCGCCAGAGCCAACGTAAACGAACTATCGATCGTTTGAGTCGCAAGCAATTAAAGGTATTAGTGGCGACCGATGTGGCTGCACGCGGGCTGGATATCAAGGGCATTTCACACGTCATTAATTTTGATTTACCAATGCAGGCAGAGGATTATGTGCATCGCATAGGGCGTACGGGGCGTGGTGGTTCAACCGGGACTGCGGTGTCATTAATTGGGCCAAAAGACTGGGACCTGCTATCACGCATTGAAAAGTTGATTGAAAGCCGCCTTGAGATAACAGAAATTAGTGGGCTTGAGCCTAAACTCCCCCGGCCCAAAGTGACATCAGGCAGGTCGCAGGGTAACCGGCGTAAACCCAATATACGTTTTAAAAAACGTGGTGAAGGTCAGGCCGCCAACAAGCCTGCATCATTCAGGTCACGAGCAAAACAGCAAGGACGGTCCAAGCAGGCTGCCTAGCTGATAGCTGTGCATTTTCCTGTGGCTATATATGTCGCAGGAAGATGCACCGTTTGTTTTATGCCCGCATCGTGCGCGGCTCCCCGTCCTTTTGTATCACTATCACCTCCTGTCCATAAAATGCCTGTAATCGGGCCTGTCAACAATGCTATCTTGCAGTGGATTGATACAGCTAAAAGATACTGTATGTAATCAGTCTGCCAACTATCAAAAAACCTTCATCTTGAGCCTTAGAAGTGCTATAACAAACAACAATATATGAAAAACTTCAGTTTTTTTTGATGGATATTGTGGTGGCCATAAATTAAAGAAAATATGTATTAATCCACCTGAAAAATAAATAAGTAGTTGAGTGTTTTATCGGGATTCAATCTGCAGGCCCCGGTTAGGATTGATGGTTTTAGTAAGCAGTGCTGTTATATCCACAGGTATATAGACCAGGATAATGTCAGTCATGCATGGTAGTAATCATTTTATTAGCTGATAGGTGAACGACTATAGATACCCCAAAAAATAGAACCATTGCCGCTGTCGATCTTGGTTCGAATAGTTTCCATATGGTGGTTGCGGAGGAACGCGATGGCCAGCTAGTCATTATTGATCGGCTCAAGGAAATGGTGCGCCTGGCTGCGGGCCTGGATGAAAAAAATAATCTTGCACCTGATGTGGAGCAGGTTGCACTGGAGTGTTTACAGAAATTTGGCCAGAGGTTGCGCGAATTCTCTGCTGAGGATGTTAGTGCCGTGGGTACCAATACCTTACGTAGAATACACAACGCCAAAAAGTTTTTACCGCGTGCCGAACAGATGCTGGGCCATTCAATAGAAATCATTTCAGGTATAGAAGAAGCTCGCCTGGTGTACCAGGGTGTAGCCCATGGCCTGGAAGCAGATAGTTTGCGCAAACTGGTAGTCGATATTGGTGGCGGTAGTACAGAGTTGATTATTGGTGAAGGCCTGTCATGTATCATGATGGATAGCCTGGAGATGGGCTGTGTTACTATAACGCGCCGTTTTTTTGCGGATGGAAAAATTACTGACGCCGCAATTCAGCGTGCCCGAGTGTATGTGCTGCAGAAAATGCGAGCGATTCGCCACCAGTTCCAGCACCAGGGCTGGGATATTGCATTTGGCGCCTCTGGTACTATCCGTGAAACCTGTAATATCGTGCAGGCCCTTGGCCTGGTTGATTCGGAGGGGATTTCATTTGAATCATTGATTAAATTACTCAATGAATTGAAACGTTTCGATACCCTCGAGTCTATAAATATAGAAGGCCTGAGTGAGCATAGGGTGCCCGTCTATTTAGGTGGGCTTATTATCCTGCAGGGTGTGTTTGAGGCGCTGGATATTGCACAAATGCGGGTATCTGATAATGCCTTGAGAGAGGGCCTGCTGTATGACCTTTTGGGTCGTCACCAGAACAGGGATATACGTAACCAGAGTGTGCAGCTACTGGCGAATCGTTTTCACGTGGATAATGAGCAGGCAGGACGTGTCGAAAGCCTGACCAGTAATTTTCTTAAGCAGGTATTTGATACCTGGTCATTGAAATTTTCAGACTCGCAAAAGTTGATTAGCTGGGCATCGGCCCTGCATGAGATAGGTCGTGATATTTCACAGCGGGCCTATTATAAGCACAGCGCCTATATTATCGAGAATACGGACCTGGCCGGATTCTCGCAGCAGGAGCAACAACGCCTGGCTGTGCTCGTCCGCTGTCATAAAGGAAAGTTGAGAAAATCTGCATTTAATATTTTGAATGAAAACTATCGAATGCCCGTGATGAAGCTGACCGTGTTATTTCGTATAGCCATTATTTTTCACCGCAGCCGTGTCTCCGTTGCGATGCCAGCAATTAGCCTGGTAGCCAGGGGGCGTCGTCTGGTGATCCGGGTGCCAGCAGAATGGATCGATCAGCACCCGCTGACGCTTAGTGACCTGCAGCAGGAGGTGGAGGAGTTAAAGGCGATACAATTTAAACTCAGTATCGAATAATTTTTATGAACTCTCGGCCAGGTCAACAAGAAATTTATCCTGGGCGAGGAAGACTTCATTGCCTTTTTTAGGTTCGCTCTTGGTGTAACTGCCATCACTGTTCATGATCCATGACTGGGTGTTATCCAGTAAATAATATTCGAGTTCACTGATGATGCGCTCCTGTAGTGGTTTGTGTTCTACCGGTGCGCAGATTTCTACCCTGTGGTAAAGGTTCCTTTCCATCCAGTCTGCACTGGAAATATAAACTTCGGGTTCGCCCGCATTAGAAAAGTAGATTACCCGGTCATGTTCAAGGAAACGACCTATGATCGAGCGTACCTGAATATTTTCAGAGATACCGGGAATGCCAGGTCGGAGGCTGCACATGCCGCGTATGATCAGGTCTATTTTTACGCCGGCCATGGATGCCCGGTACAGCGCCTGGATCATATTGGCATCAACCAGTGAATTGAGTTTAATAATAATCCGGCTGGGTTGATCGTTTTTTATATGGGTAATCTCACGCTCTATCTTTGCCTGTAAACCATCCTGCAGTGTAAAGGGTGATTGTAAAAGCTTGTTAAGCGTTTTTGTTTTACCCATGCTGGTCAATTGCTGGAATACACGGTTTATGTCTTCACATATTTTTTTATTAGATGTAAACATGCCGTAATCGGTATAGAGGCGTGCCGTACGCGAGTGATAATTACCGGTGCCAATGTGGGCGTAATTGAGCAGTTTCTGTGATTCGCGTCGAATCACCAGCAGCATTTTTGCGTGGGTTTTATAACCCACGACGCCATAGACCACATGCGCCCCCGCCTCCTGTAGTCGGGTGGCCAGTGTAATATTGGCCTCTTCGTCGAAACGTGCGCGTAGTTCTATGACAACGGTCACTTCCTTGCCCACCTTTGCAGCAGATACCAGTGCATCGACGACAGCAGATGTCGGGCCGGTTCTATAGAGTGTCTGTTTTATCGCGAGTACATTGGGGTCGCTGGCAGCCTGGCGGATAAAATCGACCACGGGTGCGAAGGATTCATAGGGGTGATGTAATAAAATATCCTGTACCCGAATGGCTTCAAAAATATCGGCTTTGAGCGAAAGCTGGGGTGGCAGGGACGGAACAAAGGGGGTGAATTTTAGATCGGGTCGGTCGATCATGTCATAAACGGCATTCAGTCGATTAACATTAACCGGGCCCTCTACCTGGTAAAGGTCATTGTCATTCAGTTCAAATTTATCCAGCAGGTAGCGGGTTACATCCTCAGTGCAATCGTGGGCAACCTCGAGACGCACGGCATCTCCGTAGCGACGTGAGCCCAGTTCGCCCTCAAGTGCACGTAGCAGGTCATCTATTTCTTCTTCATCCACATAGAGATCACTGTTACGGGTCACTCGAAACTGGTAACAACCCTTAACCTTCATGCCGGGGAAGAGGTCTTCTACATAGGCGTGTACCACTGACGATAAAAATACAAAGTCATGTTTCTCACACTCGCACTGGTCGGCAGGTAACTGGATAATTCTTGGTAGTGCACGTGGAATCTGGATAATGGCCAGACCGCTATTCCTGCCAAAGGCATCTTTACCCTTGAGGGAGACAATAAAGTGCAGGCTTTTATTAAGGATACGTGGAAAAGGGTGTGCCGGGTCCAGGGCCAGTGGACTGATGATGGGCTGCAGTTCATTTTCGAAATAATCCCGCAGCCAGTTATCCATGCACTCATTCCACTCGGTGCGGCGGATAAAGCGGATTTGCTCGTCAGGCATTTCATGGTCAAGGATATGATTAAGGACCTGGTATTGTTCCTCGACCAGTTCATGGGCGCGTTGGCTTATTTCATTAAGTACGACCTGTGATGACTTATTATCAGCCTCATTCTGGACTGCTCCCAGCTCAACACGCTGTTTTAGGCCTGCAACACGGATTTCAAAAAATTCATCCATATTGGTGCTAAAGATACACAGGAAACGCATACGTTCCAGCAGGGGTACGCTGAGGTTTCGGGCCTGTTGTAATACTCGCCAGTTAAATTCAAGCAGGCTGAGTTGCCTGTTGATATAAAGTTCGGGTAGTTTAAGGTCGATGTCCACCTGATCAGCTGATTTGTCTTTATGGGTCATAATTCTATCTAGTTATGTTCATTCAGATTGTTATTTATTAAGTTTAGCCTGTTCTAATATAGAGTCTAGGATTATTTTGTGCTAGTTCAGTGATTTAACCGTATAAACAGGAATAACGGCATTACTGGCCTGGCTAGCCATATCTAAACTGTGTATGTGATCACAAAAGTATGTGGTGCTATGGGACGAGTTAACACAATTTATAAAAAACCCTCTACGGCTGAGCTAGAATAGGTTATTACTATAATAATAATTACCACTGGAGTTGCTTCATGGTCTCAAATATCTGGAACTTCTGGACGCCGGATCAGCCTGTATTATCAGCCATTATCTGGGTTGTGCTTATCATTGCCGTGATGTATATGGCCCGTACACCGGCACATCAGGCCATATTTACGATTACTCACAGTTTCAGGAATGCACTACGCCTGATGGGGCGTTCCATTATGCTGGCTGAGGCCAAGTTAGGAAGGCGCAACAGCGAGGTACTGTTGGCACATGGTCGTGAGGCAACAGAGCGTTATATAGAGAGAGAGTTCCAGCGTGTAGAGGAACTGGTGAGTCGAGATTTAAGTGGGTATCCCTCGTTACAGCGTGACCTGAAGGAGCAGATTACACGGATTGATGAGGATTATGTACAGTCCGGTGAGGTGCCTCCACAGCCACCAGAGTGGTTAAAGGCAATCCAGGCGGTAGCTGAAATTCCCTCAACGGGTTCCCCCGTAGTCGCCAAGATCCTCAGTGATATCCATGGTACCTTAAAGAAATCCATGGATAAGAATGTGAATGAATATAGAAATGCAAACAAGGAAAGGCACAACCTGCTCAAAAGGATGATGCCCTACTGGCGCTCGCTAACCAAGATTCTCACCAGCGTCGAGAAGAAAATAACTGGCCTGGAGACGCGCTCTAATATTATTGATGAACAAATGGATCGTTATGAGAAGATTATGGAAAAGACTGATTATGCTGAAAGAATGCTTTCATCATCTTCATTAACGCAGTTTTTCATCTCGGGATTCGTGTTGTTTATTGCAACCATAGGGGGCTACGTCAATTTCCAGCTGGTGGCCTTGCCAATGTCAGAAATGGTGGGTGCCGGTAGTTACCTGGGATCGGTTCGTTCTTCGGATGTGGCCGCATTATTTATTATTGCAATAGAGGTTACCCTGGGCCTGTTTTTGATGGAGTCGATTGGTGTAACACGCCTGTTTCCAGTAATTAGTACGCTGGACGATCGTAAACGCAAGATCATCATCTGGGTCACCTTTAGCTTCCTTTTTGTTTTTGCAAGTATTGAATCATCACTGGCGTATATGCGTGATATGCTGGCCTCAGACAGGGAGGCGCTGACACAGATATTATCGGGTGTAGAGGTCGTGGAGCCAGCCTTTCGCTGGATTCCATCCGTTGGCCAGATGGTAATGGGTTTTATATTGCCCTTTGCATTAACTTTTGTCGCTATTCCGCTCGAGTCATTTATTCATTCATCAAGGACCGTGTTTGGGCTCGTATTAATCTGGCTATTGCATATGCTGTCATTTGTAATTCGCCTTGCAGGTAATTTAATAAATGGCCTGGGTCGGTTTTTGGTGAGTGTTTATGACCTGGTCATCTTCTTTCCGCTCAGGATAGAACAGCTTATAAAATCAAAAAAGACAGAAGGCGGCCATGGCACGGATAAGAGCATGGAACCAAGCCATGCAGTTACGGAGTAAAATATGAAAAAATTATATGCATTTATCTTGTCGTTCCTGGTGTTGTTTCTTACCGCCTGTTCAGAGCCGACAAATCACAGCAGGGCGGTGTACATGCTGCTCGATACATCCGGCACCTATACCAAACAGTTAGAAAAAGCACAGGGCATAGTGCGTTATTTGCTCGGGGTTTTAAATTCGGGCGATTCGCTGGCACTGGCGCGTGTTGATAGCGCCAGTTTTAGTGAAAAAGATATTGTGGCCAAGGTGACATTCGATTTAAGGCCATCGCAGGCCAATGCACAAAAAAGAGCATTTATGGAAGTTATGGACAAGTTTGCAGCTGAAGTGAAAGGCAGTTCATATACAGATATAACAGGTGGAATGTTGCAGGCCATTGAATATCTAAATGAGACAGGTGCAGGTGAAAAACATATTTTGATCTTTTCTGATTTAAAAGAAGAAATCAAAAAAGGCCATATTCGTGATTTCCCTATTCCGTTTGACGGTGTAAAGGTTGTTGCCCTGAATGTAACAAAATTACACTCTGACAATGTCGATCCTCGAGAGTACATGGAGCGTGTTGATAACTGGTCAAAACGTGTCGAGGACGGTGGTGGTAGCTGGCGCGTTATTAATGATCTTGAGCGCCTGTCTGGCCTGCTCGAGTAGATAGTGGTAGCCGATTAAATAACTATTTGATCGGCTATTTTTGTTAAAATAAAGCATCTCCTTCGAAAATACTGATTGCATTATGGTTTTAATAAAATGCTTAAATCTCTTGTCACTGTTCTCTTTCTTTTCCTGTCTTCAAACCTGCTTGCTGCTACACCCGATGCGCATATTGTGAAGCTGCAGGGGACTGTCTATGTGCTGCATAACCAGGGTGGCGAGACCCGAGTCGATAAACCAGGTTACCTGGTTAACAGGCTTGATACCGTGCTCACCAGAGAAGGCGGCAGGGCGGTGCTGAAATTCAATGATGGAACGGTCTCGGTGCTGGATGAAAAAAGCAGTCTGAGGATAGAAAAATCTGGATGGATCTCACAGCTTGGCGGTAAGGTATATTACCTATTTAGTAAACTGGTTGGCGCTAAACGATCAAAGACGGTAACGACCAGTTTTGCAACCATAGGCATACGTGGTACAGAGTTTATTGTTAATGTTGAGAATGATAACGATACTATAGTTTTAAAAAAAGGCCATTTGAAAGTTGCTGCACCCGAGGGTGAATATGAGATACACCACAAAACATTAGATTCGGATAATTTTGATCTGTACAGGGAGCAGCAGTGGTCAGGCGTAAATGAATACTTAAAAGAGTTTGATGGTTATCGTGACAATCTAAATGCCGAATTTATAGAATACCGAAAAGAATTAAGTATGGGGGCGGGACAGGTAGTTCGTTTTGCCGGTAATAGAGTTGATAGTATGCAACTTACTGATCGCTTAAATAATGAATTTTTAGATATGCATGATTTTGCAGCCCCATTTATTACGGAAGAAAATGGGCCTGATCTCAATGATCATACAGGATTTAAATAGTCTCAGTGACTAATTGCCTTTATCGATGATTTGATTTTTTGATGTATGTCAATACGACAGCTGTCCTACTGTCTGGGTCCTTTTAAAAAACACACGTCCTTAGTTAAAGTTATTATTAGAATCCCCTTGTAAGTTACTGAAAGGTCGTTTTGGATTGGTCAAATTTGTGATAAAGCGCAAAACTATTTGAGTTATTAATTGCTCATCGGCGTCAAGGAATGCTAGATTGAATTTGTCAGTGGATTTATGACGAGATTGATATGTTAAAAGATCTAGAATTACCTGATTTCGATCAGCTGAAGTTATTAGCTGAAACGAACCCTGAAGAGCTTGAAAGTTTACGCCTGTCTTATTCCCAGAAATTAATTGATAGCGCCCCCGAACGCTTACAAAAGCGACTCAATGGACTGATGTTCATAATCAATATGGAGTCGCGCCGCAGTAAAAATCCGATGCGAAACTGCATTAAACTGTCACAGTTGATGATGGACTCATTTGTCGATCTCAAAGATGTTTTGAATGAGCGAGAGATTGGTCAGACGAATCTAGATGAGGATGAAATCAATCTTATAGATAATGTTATTTCTTTTCCGGGTAATGATAATAACGGACATGCCTGATCTAGTTGTTATTGTAGCCTCGCTTCCCCTGTAGTCCCCCGGTGTGTAATACCAGTATGCGTGATTCTT
>Ga0224496_10001179_pt1 | contig 16567 bp, 12 predicted proteins | sample SF_Jul11_sed_USG_2_FD_168127 | JGI IMG/M metagenome (GOLD analysis project Ga0224496, IMG submission 168127) | Sediment microbial communities from San Francisco Bay, California, United States - SF_Jul11_sed_USGS_8_1 | ecosystem: Environmental > Aquatic > Marine > Sediment | place: USA...
CGCCTGCATGTAATGCAATTATCCTCCTAAATTATGGCAATTATCCGTATTAAAAATTTGTTGTTGCGAACTTACATTGGCTTCAAAGAAGAAGAGTTAGCGAATAAACAAGATGTCATTATCAATATGGCAATTGATGTTGACCATGATAATGCGATAAGAAATGATGCTATTGATGGTTCGTACAATTACCGAACCATCACTAAGCAGGTAATCTCATTGGTACAAGACAAAAAATTTAAAATGCTTGAAAAGTTAACACAGTCAATTCTTGATGAGATCATGGCCAATAAAAATGTGCGTTTCGCTAAAGTAGAAGTTGATAAGCCGCATGCATTAAGATTTTCTGAATCTGTTTCAATTGAATTAGAAGCCTCAAGAAAAAGTCCTAAAAACTGCCGTTGATTTGCATATAAAAACAAGCCAAATTTAACTATCCAGCTTACCCCTACAATCCACTATTTCAGTGTTAAATATAGGAACAATTAAACAGTTACTGCGTTGCGCTAAATAGTTACACCAAACAATATAAGCATATATACTTAGTTGCATTACCACATACGGGACGGATAGTGCTATGATATTTCTAGTATACAATCTTTTATACCTATCAATGTCGCAATTCTTTCTAATAGTTCTAGTGTTTAGCTTGATTGCGCCTTGCCTAAAACTAAAGGCAGCGCGCTGCAAACACGATTTAACTGTGGCTTTAGGATGAACGATTGCATCATCGGTATTGGCTCGAACATTGACCCTAAGAATAATATCCAAAAATCGTTGGCCTTTCTGGAACAGAACGTTGAAATAATAGCCATATCCTCATGGGTTAAAACCGCGCCAATTGGCATCATCAATCAAAATGATTTCATTAATGGCGCCGTCAGAATCCGCACCGCTTTTTCGCAGGACAATTTAATTAATTATTTGAAGAAATTAGAAAACGAACTTGGTAGAGATCGCTCTCTCCCAAAATTCGGCCCTAGAACCATTGACCTTGATATTGTGGTTTGGAATAACATTATTATAGACAAAGATTACTATACGAGGGATTTCATTAAGAATGCAGTCGATGAATTGTGGCAAGATTAGACGTCTACTCTACTAGCCGATATTTGCCGACATAACCATCGTCTTATTGGCAATAATGTGCCATGGTAGCGATGCAATAACATCTGTTGTAAGCTTCAGGGTGTCTATTTTTGGATAGTTAAAGTAACTAATCAGCACAACGCTGCAACTGTTCAGATAACGCCGAAATGGCGGATATCAGGGGCAAACAGAATAGCTGTAATTAAATAATTACTTAATTGCTGCCCCATTTGGCCGCAACTTTTTAAACATTAAATATCAATTTTTTTCATGTCGATAAAAACCTATATTTATATCGTCGGTGACAGCGAAACCGATCTCTGGGGATTAAGTGGCCGCGAACGTTTGCAACGTATGATCGGGACTTCCAAACAGCCAATTACTTTGCTTAACGATCCAGAAAAAATACCTGGCCAAGCGTCTGCATTACTTTTATACGCAAGCTATCTATACGAACCCAGGGTTTTGGCATCATTGCTCGATATGCAAACGAATATGGTCTTATACAACGACAATAATGTTCCGGTCGCGGTTCGAACGGTTGGCAATCGGGTACACGGCGTGCTGTCGGGGCTCTTGCATAATGACAGCAGAACATTTTCAACTTTGCCACGCTATACTGTTAAAGAATTAAGTCTGAGTCTCCAACAAAACCTGAAAAAAAAGGACACGCCTTACGTATTACCGGTCAGCAAAAAAAACCGTAAAGCGCTAGAATCGGAACTTTTTGCTGGATCGTATAAAGGCGTCACTGACTTAGTTACAAAATGGCTGTGGCCAGTTCCCGCTTTTTGGGCCACGAAATTGTGCGTTCGCTATGGCTGGCAACCCAACCAGGTCACACTGGCAAGCCTGGTCTTGGCTATCCTAACCGGCATCGCTTTCTGGTTCGGCTATTATGGGATCGGCCTGATAATGGGCTGGATGATGACTTTTTTGGATACAGTGGATGGGAAATTAGCGCGTGTCACCATCACCTCAAGCCGTCTAGGGGATGTACTGGACCATGGACTGGATCTTATTCATCCGCCACTCTGGTACTGGGCCTGGGGTATTGGATTAGCGGCCACCGCAACTCCCATCACTGAGCTATCATTCTTAATATGGATCATGTTTTTTGGCTATATAGGCGGCCGATTATGCGAGGGGGCGTTCCAGTTCTGGCTGGCGTCATTTGATATATTCATCTGGCGACAACTGGATTCATTCAACCGATTGATTACCGCCCGACGCAATCCCAACCTGATATTGTTAACCTACGGCTGGATGATTGACCGGCCAGACATTGGTTTCTTGTTAGTAGTTGCATGGCATTTAATCTCTACACTTGTTCTTATTGGACGACTAATCGCAGCCACACACACCAGGATTCGCCAAGGTCCTTTAAAATCCTGGCTGGCCGATATCGATCCTAGCCGCGACAGAAAAATACTAGCAGTGAAAATTTTCACCCGCGCACCGATTAGTTCTTAATGGTGGATCAACCGAGAATTAATGCCTTAAAAACCGGCACAACCCGAGTTGGCGTACTTTTCAATCCCCTGAGTGGTCAAGTTCGTAAACGTGAAAAAAAAATTAGACAAACACTAACAAACATTCCTCACGCAATTATTCAGGAAGCAACCAATGCCCCTGAATTCAAAACATCAACAGACAATCTATTACAAGCTGAAATCGATTTGCTCGTTATTGTCGGTGGAGATGGAACGATACATGCGATACTGGACATCCTGTTTACAATGCACCCGCCTGAGAAATGGCCGATTTTGGCTATCGTCGCTGGTGGCACAACAAACATGACATCCCTGGATTTGGGTATTCGCGGCAAACCAGAACACGCCTTAAAACAGCTAAGTAACTTTCTGTTACAACCACAACCACTTTCCCCTTCTCTGATAAACCGCCCTGTATTATGTATTGAACAAACCGGTGCCAACAAAATTTACGGCCTGTTTTTTGCTGCCGGGCTAGTAGCGCGTGGCGTAAAATTCTCTAGAAGTAGCGTTAAACAGTTGGGGATCACAGGTGGAATTTTTACCCTATTTATCATGTTACGTTCTCTTGTCGGCATGATACTCGGGCAACGCAACAGTGATTGGGCGCCTGTCGAAATAACGACCACTGAATCCACTGGTAAAGTCCGCAACGAAACCTATCTGTTTGTGCTTGTCAGCGCATTGAATTGCCTGCTACTTGGCATCCGCCCCTACTGGGGAAAGGAGTCCGCGCCACTGCATGTTACGATGGTAGATCAGCAACGCAAGCAACTCTGGCGTTCATTGTGGCCATTACTATCAGGACGTGGTCACAGGCTTAAAGAGCAGAATGGTTATCATAGCCGGAATGTCAATACCATAGAATTAATCATGGACGACGAATATATTATAGATGGCGAGCTCTATCGGGCAATCAGCCAGAATGGCCCGTTACGCATCTCAGCAACCGACCCGGTTACTTTTTTAGTCATATAATCAGATAAAGATGACAAACAACATACCAGCGCACACCCAAATGCCGCCTGCCGAATTGATAGCTACCGTGGCATCACAAAGCAGCAGCCCGGTACCAAAAGATTTTACTGTTCTGGCTGAAGCATTGGTTGCGCGCTTTGGCAATTCGCTTGATGCTGTCATTCTTTATGGCTCTTGTCTGCATTCCTGCAGCCTCGATGATGGCATCGCTGATCTTTACGTGGTTGTCGATAATTACCGTCACGCATACTCAGAACGCCATTTAGCTCTTCTCAATGCATGGCTGGCACCCAATGTGTTTTACCTTGAAGTTACTAGCCAGAAAAAAACCTTACGCGCCAAATACGCGGTAATTTCTATGGCTGATTTTGAGCAGGGAACCCGCTATTGGTTTCACTCCTATATCTGGGCGCGCTTCGCTCAACCATCACGCTTACTCTATGGTCGGAATGAATCAAGCCGTCAACGTATACATAAAGCCCTTGCGTATGCTGTTGTGACATTTCTCAAGTCTAGTGTGGCCGCACTCGGCACTTGTGAAATCAACGTAGAAGAAATATGGACTCGCGGCTTAATGCTGACCTACGCAGCAGAATTACGTCCAGAGCAAGAAACACGTGCGCGCTATCTTGCACAGCGCAACCTGGATGATTATACGCAGCTGACTACCGCTGCCAGACCTGCATTAACAACAATACTAAAACCATTGCCAAACGGGGATTATCATAGCCTGGTCAACGCTATTGATTGCCGCCGCGCAGCAAGACGTTGGCGCCTCCGACGCTGGCAAGGGCGCATCCTCTCCATCTTGCGATTAACAAAAGCAACCATTACTTTCCGGGATTGTTTAGATTATGCGGCTTGGAAGATTGAACGGCATACAGGTATTCAAGTTGAAATTACACCTATGCTTCGCCGCCATCCAGTGCTTTGGGGCTACAAAATCATGTGGCAACTACTCCGGCGCGGCGTATTACGTTGACTGATTTTCTTGTTTCTTTACATACAACTTAATCTAAATATCAATTACTTATATGGAAATAAAATGATAAACTGCAACTTGCCAAAGTGCTTTTCCAGGAGATATCTATGAATTATCCGCAACGTTTACTTATTCTTTTCATATTTTTTGCACTAACTGCTTGTTCAACCATGTACTACGATGGCCTGGAAAAAATTGGCATTCCTAAACGCGATGTAATGGTCTATCGCGTTGAAAATGCACGGGATACACAGGAAGAAACCAAGGAGCAATTCAAATCAGCATTGGAACAATTTACTGTCGTCACCAATTTCAAAGGTGGTGATCTTGAAGCTACTTACAATAAATTAAACAATGAATATGAAGCAAGCGTTGATAAAGCCGAAGAAGTCAGTGAACGTATTGCGGATATAGAGGATGTCGCAGAAGCCTTATTTGTGGAATGGAAAGAAGAAATAAAGCAGTACAGTAACGCTTCACTTAAACGCAGCAGCCAACAAAAACTGGATGCGACCAAAACACATTATCGGCAACTTATCGCTTCTATGAAAAATGCGGAAGCTAAAATCGAACCTGTTTTACGTGTTTTCAAGGATCAGGTAATGTTCCTCAAGCATAACCTCAATGCTCGTGCCATCACATCCTTAAAAGGAGAACTTGGTGCTATCGAATCAGATGTGTCAGCGTTAATTGTTTCAATGGAACAATCCATTAATGAAGCGAATGCTTTTATTGATACGATGGAGAACAAGTAACGCACAGAATCATTCATCTCCCAAGCAATCCAGAGCTTTTTTATCCTGAATAACCCACTATGGCTTATATTCTGATTGTTGATGACCAAGAAATACATCGGCTTATACTACGAACATTGCTACGGGATAATGGTTACCAAGTAAAGGAAGCCATCAACGGAAAAGAAGCGCTGGAAAAGGCTCGGATCGCACCCCCCGATCTTATTATCTCAGATCTTTTAATGCCAGTAATGGATGGCTACACGCTGCTATGGCATTGGAAAAAAGACGAAAAACTAAGATCAGTCGGCTTCATTGTCTATTCAGCCACCTACTTGCGACAAAAGGATCAACAACTCGCACGAGATCTAGGTGCAGATGCTTTTATCATAAAACCTGCGAAGTCAGAATCGCTTATTTCCCAAATTAAGAAAATTCTAGCCAGTAATAAGCGCCGTGAGATAACGCATAGCGACAATAAAATGCTGTTCATGACTTACCATGAAGTGCTTGTCAAAAAATTAGAAGACAAAATGATACAGCTCAGGCAAGTCAATCAAAAATTGGAGAAAGATATTACTGCACGCAAGCAGACTGAAGAAAAATATCAGCTATTAGTGGAACGCCTGTCGCTGGCAACAAGTAGTGCAGGTATCGGTGTATGGGAATGGGACGTCATCAACAATAAATTTAATTGGGATGACCAGATGTGTCGCTTGTATGGCATCAAAACAGAAAATTTTGATGGTGAATATGATACTTGGAAGAAGTTCATTGTACCAGAAGATGCCGAGCAAAGTGACGGGATGGTTAAAGCAGCGCTAAAGGGTAAACAAAAGTTAACGACAGAATTCCGAATTCGCTGGCCGAATAACTCCGTACATTTTATTGCAGCTGCCGCCAAGACCATCCAGGATGCAAAAGGGCATCCAGTGCGGATGGTTGGCATTAACTATGATATTACCAAACGTAACGAAACCGAATTAGCCTTACTTAATGCCAAGGAAAATGCGGAGAAAACTTCAACTGAACTTTATACCTACCTATTGGCCATTGGCCAGCTTGCTCTCGTCTCCGTTGCCGACCGTACCGGATGCATCATCGAGGTCAACGATAAGTTCTGCGAAATCACAGGATACAGCCAAAAAGAATTACTTGGACAAAATTACCGCATTCTTAATTCCGGCACGCATCCTAAAAGCTTTTTCGCTGAGATGTGGACAACTATTACTGTTGGTAACACCTGGCATTATGAAATCTGCAATCGAAAAAAACAGGGTCAACTGTATTGGGTAAATTCGACTATCGTGCCACTTAAGGATCGCACTGGGACAATCACTCGTTTTATATCGGTTAATGTTGATATTACAGCACACAAACAAAAGGAGGCAGCACTCAAAGAACGCCTAAAAGAAACCAACTGTCTTTATGCAATTCGTCACGACATGCTGCAACAGTTACCGACTAAGGAATTTTGTGAAAGAATTATTGGTCACATCATTCCTGCCATGCAGTTTCCTGAACTTACGGCTGTCGCAATTCAATTGGCAGACAACAAATTTACCTCTGAAAATTTCCATGAAGGTTTATCTCATGGACTCCAATCAAAGATTGTGGCTAACAACAAAGTCTGTGGCGAACTGCAAGTATTTTACACTGAGCACGAAGCTTTTTTAATACCCGAGGAACCAAATCTCATATATGCAATAGCGAATGATTTGCAACTATGGATGGAACGCAAACATATCGACGATGCCAAAGAAAGGAGTGAAGCACTAATCTGGCAACAAGCCAACTTTGATGCATTAACTGGTTTACCTAACCGCCGTATGTTTCAGAACCGGCTAGAGCAAGGAATAAAAAAAACCAAACGTTCTGGACTGCCTTTTGCCTTAATGCTATTTGACCTTGATCACTTCAAACAAGTTAATGATACCTTTGGACATGGTACCGGTGATGTTTTGCTAAAAGATGCGGCCAAGCGTTTGAATAGCTGCGTGCGTGAAACTGACTTCATTGCACGCCTTGGAGGAGATGAATTTATTGTTATTCTAAATGAACTCGAAAAACCCAAAGTCGTAGAACGCGTTGCTCACAAGATTCTATCTAAACTGGCAGAACCATTCCAAATCAATAATGAAGTCGCGTATGTATCGTCAAGTATCGGCATCGCTTTCTATCCAGAAAATGGGAACGATATTGACACGCTACTCAGCAACGCAGACCAGGCCATGTATGCCTCTAAAAACCGAGGGCGAAATTGTTTCTCCTATTTTACTCCGTCGATGCAAAAATCAGCACAAGCCAGGTGGCGGCTTATAGATGACTTGCGCAATGCCTTATCAAATAACCAGTTCCAGGTCCATTATCAACCGATTGTGGAACTTACCACAGGAATGGTCCACAAAGCAGAAGCATTGATACGCTGGCATCACCCGATACATGGCATGATAAGCCCTACTGAATTTATTCCCGTCGCTGAAGAAACCGGCATGATAGTCAGTATCGGTGACTGGATATTCCACCAAGTGGCTGATCACGCAAAAAAATGGCGCTCATCTTGCCAGGCATCATTCCAGATCAGTATTAATATTTCACCCATACAATTCCATAATCAGAATTGCAATCTAAATACCTGGTTCAATCATCTTCATCTACTAGGACTGCCTGGTCAAAGCATTGAACTAGAAATTACCGAAGGGTTGCTACTTGACACTAATACTAATGTCACTCATCAATTGCTCTTGTTGCGAGATGCGGGCATTCAAGTATCAATCGACGATTTTGGAACCGGATATTCCTCCTTATCCTATCTTAAAAAATTTGATATTGACTATCTTAAGATTGATAAATCTTTTATTCATAATTTAACCGAAGGATCTGACGATATGGCACTGTCGGAAGCGATTATTGTCATGGCACACAAATTAGGACTTAAAGTCATTGCTGAGGGAATAGAAACAGCCCAGCAAAGGAACTTGTTACTTGCCGCTGGTTGTGATTCTGGGCAAGGTTATTTTTTTTCCAAAGCTTTGCCACCTCAAGAATTCGAGAATTTATTAGTATCAGTGTCACAGCGTCTCATTGTTTAGAGATTACGAAAACACTGTTTTTATCCTGAAAAAAAGAAATTAACTCAGAAAACTGAAAGTGCTTTAAATCGCATTGACAAATCAACGGCTTTTATATCTTTTGTAAGACTACCAATAGAAATTCTATCGACACCCGTATCTGCGACAGCACGAACATTTTCTAATGTAATGTTTCCAGATGCTTCCAGCACTACATGCTCACCCACTAACTGCCTGGCTACAATAACGGCTTCCCGCAAATAATTAAGACTAAAATTATCCAATAGTACCATTTCTACGCCAGCCGTAAGCGCAACACGCAATTCATCAAGTGTCTCCACTTCAATTTGAATAAAACTTTTTGCTGGCGCAATTTCTTTTGCGCGCGTCAACGCTTGTTCAATGCCCCCGGCTGCCATAATATGATTCTCTTTGATGAGAATACCATCATACAAACCGAAACGATGGTTAACACCGCCACCGCATTTGACCGCATATTTCTGTGCAAAACGTAAACCGGGTAATGTCTTACGTGTATCCACAATGGCTGTGCATGATCCTGATATTGCATCCACATAACGCCGGGTAAGTGCAGCGACCGCAGATAATGTCTGCAAAAAATTTAATGCGGTGCGTTCTGCAGTTAATAATGTTTGTGCGTGCCCCTTTATTTTACATATCTTCTGTCCCGCATAAATTGTTTCGCCATCTTTGGCAAACCAATGTATAGCGGTATCTGGCGCAAGTTGCAAGAAACATGCTTCAAACCATCGAATGCCGCATAAAATCGTATCTTCCCGGCTGACAACGCTGGCTTCCAGTTTTTTTTCATAAGGAACCAATGAAGCAGTGAGATCACCTGTGCCAATATCCTCAGCTAATGCTTGCTTGACATTATTACTGATGTGATTTTCTAAATTCATGAAATATCCAAAAGAATCGCATACTATACATTAAAACCATGAATCTTCTTCAACCTAAAACCGTGGTTTTTAGGTCCAACCTTGAAACCGCAATTGGATAGTACTTAGCGTATGCTACCTTTTATTAGCAGACTATTATTACGAATTGATCGCGTTAGCAGAGATAAAAAGCGGTGTACTATAAACCACTATAACGCCATTCAACCACACGGTATGCGAATGTAGCCTAAGTGTCTTCACTTATAATTCATTCAATTCATTCCGTTAGCTTTCATTTGCAGCGGTCAATTACGGTTCTTAGGTTCAATGTGTCAAAGGTGAAAAATGTTTAACATAATGGATTTACTCATATACAGTTTTGGCGCCATTCTGGGCCTCGTTATTGTTGGTGCTATCGTACTCTGGTTTATCCAGGATGTTACGCAAAAAAAACATTCTATATTACGAAATTACCCGGTTATTGGACGGCTGCGATTTATTCTGGAGAGTCAGGGAAAATACTTCAGACAATATTTCTTCTCCAGTGACCGGGATGAGATGCCGTTTAACCGTGCGATTCGAGGCTGGATATACAGGCACGCGAAAAACAAAGGCAGCATGGTCGGGTTTGGTTCCACCCATGATTTACGTGAACCGGGTTCCATTATTTTTGTGAATGCCGCTTTTCCAATTCAAGAAGAAGATCAGCTGCCAACCCCATCCCTTGTGATTGGTAATAGCTATTGTAAAAATCCTTTTGTAGCAAAATCAATTATCAATATCAGCGGCATGAGTTATGGGGCACTCTCTGCGCCGGCAATCCGTTCATTATCATTAGGCGCGGCAAAAGCTGGCTGTTGGCTAAATACCGGAGAAGGTGGACTCGCACCCCATCACCAAGAAGGAGATTGCGATCTCATCATGCAAATTGGTACGGCCAAGTATGGGATCCGTGATGAGAATGGCAATTTTTCACCAGAACGCGCGAAGCAGCTTGGTAAAATCGTCAAGGCGTTCGAAATAAAACTCTCCCAAGGAGCGAAACCAGGTAAAGGGGGTATACTTCTCGGCTCCAAAATAAGTCATGAAATCGCTGCAATTCGTGGCATTCCTGCATACCAGGATTCAATCAGCCCAAATCGCCACTACGATATTGGTAACATCGACGAGCTACTCGACAAAATAAGTTATATACGCGACCTTACTGGTCGTCCAGTTGGGATAAAAGTTGCCATTGGCGGCTGGCATTTTATTAATGAATTATGCGACAAAATCAACCAGCGAGGCATTGAGCATGCCCCTGATTTTATTACAATTGATGGCGGTGAAGGCGGCAGTGGCGCAGCACCACAAACCTTGATGGATTATGTCAGCTTGCCGATCACCGAAGCGCTGCCACGCGTTGTTGATTCGTTAATTGAATCAGGGCTAAAGAATCGTATCTGCGTTATTGCCGCCGGCAAATTGGTAACATCCGGACAAGGCGCCTGGGCACTATGCGCGGGAGCAGATTTTGTTAATACTGCACGTGGATTCATGTTTGCCCTAGGCTGTATCCAGGCAATGCGTTGCCATAAAAATACCTGCCCAACCGGAGTCACGACACACGACTCCCGCTTGCAAAAAGGCTTAGTTGTTCAAGAAAAACATCTACGTGTGGCTAATTACGCTTCAAACGTCAATAAAGAAATTAATCTAATTGCACACTCATGCGGTTTGCGCCATGCACGCGAGTTTAGGCGTGAACATGTGCGTATTGTTGAAACAGCGGGAAAAAGCATCGCGCTTAATGTAATGTACCCCTATCCAGAAACAAAAAATCATTATGACGTATCTATCTAGCACAACTTAGTGTCACTGTTCAGATTGCGCCAAAAATTTGTCAGCTCAGCCAACTTTCCCATTAGACATTTACCGATGATGAGAAACGAATACGCAACCAATCTCTATCATAATAATTTGGAAAGAATACAACCAATTTAAGCAACGACAACTTCAACAAATCTAAATTTCTTCAATTGGTTCTAGGAAACGCTCTTAATGGAAAACCTGTGATAGACCCAGGTTTATCAAACCCAAACCACTCCTTGTTCCAAAAAATATAAACTCTTGAAATTTTCTACTGTTACCCCATGTAGCTAGTCAACTAACTTTTATGGAAAATTCCATGCGTTTCGATAAATTAACGACTAAATTCCAACAAGCACTCGCCGATGCGCAGAGTATGGCTGTCGGTCAAGACAATCCATATATCGAACCACAACACGTGCTACTTGCACTATTACAGCAAGAAGATGGTGGCACTACTTCCTTGTTACAACGATCTGGCACCAATGTCGCACCCCTGCGCGACAAGTTACAGCAAAGTGTTGAGCGCTTACCCAAAGTCGCAGGTACGACCGGAGAAATCAGTATTTCACGTGACCTTAACAACATGTTTAACCTCGCTGATAAGGAAGCACAAAAGCGAAGCGACCAATTTATTGCTTCTGAAATGTTTCTCTTAGCAGTACTTGAGGATAAAGGTGAAACCGGGGGACTGTTAAAACAGCATGGCGCCAACCGCACAGCGCTTGAGCAAGCTATCAATACAATTCGTGGCGGTGAAAATGTGGCCAGCGCCGAATCAGAAAGTAGCCGTGAATCCCTGAAAAAATATACATTGGATCTCAATGAGCGTGCACGCATGGGCAAACTCGATCCAGTCATTGGCCGTGACGATGAAATTCGCCGTACCATCCAAGTACTACAGCGGCGTACCAAGAACAATCCAGTCCTGATTGGCGAACCTGGTGTTGGCAAAACCGCCATTGTGGAAGGACTTGCGCAACGAATCGTTAACGACGAAGTACCAGACAGCCTCAAAAATAAGCGGGTGCTGTCGCTCGATATGGCAGCATTATTGGCTGGCGCCAAATTTCGTGGTGAATTCGAGGAACGCCTTAAAACAGTCCTAAAAGAAATCGCCCAGGAAGAAGGCAATATTATTTTATTTATTGATGAACTTCACACCATGGTCGGCGCTGGCAAAGCAGAAGGCGCAATCGATGCTGGCAACATGCTAAAACCAGCGCTAGCGCGCGGAGAATTGCATTGTGTAGGCGCAACTACCCTGGATGAGTATCGCAAATACATAGAAAAAGATGCAGCTTTAGAACGGCGTTTCCAAAAAGTTTTGGTCAATGAACCGACCGTGGAAGCAACGATCGCAATTTTACGTGGCTTGCAAGAAAAATATGAAGTCCATCATGGTGTTGACATCACAGACCCTGCCATTGTTGCTGCCGCTGAGTTATCGAATCGTTATATAACTGATCGTTTTTTACCGGACAAAGCCATTGATTTAATCGATGAAGCCGCAGCACGGATCCGTATGGAAAGAGATTCGAAACCGGAAGTAATGGACAAACTCGACCGCCGCCTGATTCAACTCAAAATCGAACGTGAAGCAATTAAAAGGGAAAAAGATGAAGCATCAAGAAAGCGCCTCGGTCTGCTGGAAGAAGAAATAAGCAAACTGGGACGCGAATACGCTGATCTGGAGGAAATCCTGAAAACTGAAAAATCCCGCGCACAAGGGTCCCAGCAGATTAAGGAAGAACTGGAGAAACTTAGAAATGAAATTGAAATTGCAAAACGTAAAGGGGATTTGGAAACGGCTTCCAAGTTACAGTACGAACGCATTCCGCAATTAGAGGCACAACTTGCCGAACAAATTCACCGAGCCGAAACCACAACGCAACATGATGAAGCAAGCAAACCCAAGCTGTTTCGCACACAAGTTGGTGCAGAAGAAATTGCTGAGGTAGTCTCGCGCGCTACTGGAATTCCTGTTTCAAAAATGATGCAGGGTGAACGAGAAAAACTTTTGTTAATGGAACAAAAACTTCACCAACGTGTAATCGGGCAAGATGAAGCTGTACGGTTGGTGTCTGATGCAATCCGCCGCTCGCGTGCCGGACTTTCCGACCCTAATCGTCCATATGGCTCATTCTTGTTTCTGGGCCCTACCGGCGTTGGCAAAACCGAATTATGTAAGGCGCTGGCGGGTTTTTTGTTTGATTCCGAAGATCATCTAGTTCGTATAGACATGTCGGAATTCATGGAAAAACATTCTGTAGCGCGATTGATTGGTGCGCCACCCGGTTACGTTGGCTATGAAGAAGGTGGCTATCTTACCGAAATTGTCCGCCGAAAACCTTATTCGGTGATATTGCTCGATGAAGTCGAAAAAGCGCATCCTGACGTTTTCAATGTGCTGCTTCAAGTGCTTGATGACGGACGTATGACCGATGGTCAAGGCCGTACAGTAGATTTTAAAAATACCGTGATAGTCATGACGTCAAATCTAGGTTCACAAATGATTCAGGATATGGCTGGAGGCGATTATCCGGCGATTAAACTAGCGGTGATGGGTGAAGTAAAAACACATTTCCGTCCAGAATTTATCAATCGTATTGATGAAGTCGTTGTTTTCCATCCATTGGATGAAAAACATATCAAATCGATTGCACAAATTCAATTGCAATATTTAGAATCTCGCCTGGCCAAAATGGAAATCGAACTTCAGATATCGGATTCGGCATTGACCGAACTTGCACGAGCCGGTTTTGATCCTGTTTTCGGTGCGCGTCCATTGAAACGCGCCATTCAGTCACAAATTGAAAATCCGCTGGCGAAGAAGATTCTTGAAGGAGAATTCGCCGCCAAAGATACCATTCAGGTAGACTGTGATAATGGCATGATGACATTTGTTAAGAAGACATAACATCTAAAATAGAGACGACAGCATTTTGACGAATAAGGCGTTATTACGAACAATTAAATGACACTAAGTTTAACTGGGACTTGTAATAGGCAAAATTTTTGCTGCTGTATGGGTGAATATGCTTGAAAAGTGTTTGTTTGAGGTAAAATACTATCTTTTTATTTGGTAAACTATCTCATGCTAAAAGGTAGTCTGGTTGCGCTTGTCACGCCAATGGATGAAGATGGAGGATTGGATCTTGTACGCTATCGTGCACTGATTGATTTTCACATCGCGCAAAAGACAGATGGTATCGTGGTGGTCGGAACAACAGGCGAATCCCCCACGGTAGATTTCGATGAGCATCATTTGTTGATGAGGACGGCTGTAGATCATGCCGCCGGACGAATACCTATTATCGCTGGCACAGGCGCGAATTCTACGCGCGAGGCAATTGATTTATCGATTTTTGCTAAAAATTCAGGGGTTGATGCTTGTTTATCAGTAGCGCCCTACTACAACAAACCAACACAGGAAGGATTATATCGACACTATAAAGCGATAGCAGAAGCTGTCGATATCCCGCATATTTTATATAATGTTCCGGGGCGGACCGTTGCGGATATTGGCAATGATACGGCATTGCGGCTGGCAAAAATTCCAAATATCGTTGGTATTAAGGATGCCACTGGTGATATTGGACGGGGATCTGATCTGTTGCATCGTGCGCCACAGAATTTCGCCATATTTAGTGGGGATGACGCTAGTTCATTAGCAATTTTATTGCTCGGCGGGCATGGCGTTATTTCGGTTACTGCGAATGTCGCGCCAAAATTAATGCGTGAAATGTGTGCGGCAGCGTTTGCCAACGATTTGATAACCGCCCGCAATATCAACAACCAACTCTTGCGGCTGCATCAAGATTTATTTGTCGAGGCAAATCCTATCCCAATTAAGTGGGCAGTTGAGCAAATGGGGTTGATTGGTACAGGTATCCGCTTGCCATTGACGCCATTATCAGATCAATATCATGAACTTGTCCGAGAAGCAATGAAACTGGCAAAAATTGACAATCTTTAAATGAAAAAAAAGTCAAATATGAAATGGTGGCACCAACTAGCGCCTTGCATTGTCATTGTATTAGTGGCTTTATCAATTCTTACAGGTTGCAATCTCTTTCAAGAGAAAAAAACGATTGATTACAAGTCGGCTGGTAAATTACCTCCATTGGACGTTCCGCCTGACTTGATCGCGCCGACTGTTGATGAACGCTATAGCATTCCTGACGCCAATTCGCCGGACAATGCAACATTTTCTACCTATAACCGGGAACGCGGCGGCCAACCTATTACCTCTGCGTCTTCCCTGCTACCCACGTCTGATCAGGGTGCTCATATTGAGCGCGCTGGAACGCAGCGCTGGTTAGTTGTTCCTCAGCCACCAGAAACTGTATGGCCAATCGTTAAAGAGTTCTGGCAAGAACTAGGATTCCTGATCAAAATAGAAAACCCTGAAACCGGCATCCTGGAAACTGACTGGGCTGAAAATCGTGCAAAAATCCCGCAGGATTTTATTCGAACTATTCTTTCTACCGTTCTAGACAGTTTGTACTCAACTTCTGAACGTGACAAATTCCGCACCCGATTGGAACGCGGCCTGAGCGGTACAACCGAAATTTACATTAGCCATCGCGGTATGGATGAAGTAATCGAAGGAGGTAGTACTCAACGCACAATATGGCAACCCCGCCCTGCGGATCCCGATCTGGAAGCCGAAATGCTTTCTCTCTTAATGCTACGTTTTGGCGCCGAAGAAGAACGTGTAAAACTTGAATTGGCTACAGTCAATAATGCCGCCCAAGCACGAGCATATATTAGTCCCGAGCAAAAAGATGTACTTATTGTAAATGAATCATTTGATCGTTCATGGCGCCGTGTTGGACTGGCACTTGACCGCATTGGTTTTACCGTTGAAGATCGAAACCGCCTAGAGGGAGTTTATTTTGTACGTTATGTTGATCCTGACGCAGATAGCCACAAAAGTGGCGATGATGACGGAATTCTGTCAGGACTTATTTTCTGGGGCAAAGACGATGCGCCGAAAGCCGAAAAATACCACATTCAAGTGAGTGAAACTGGCGCGAGCAGAAGTCATGTCAAAGTGTTGACAGAAAATAATACACCCGCAGATGCTAAAACCACTAACAATATCCTCAACTTGCTGCATGATCAACTAAAATAACGCCGATTCTCACGTTAAACCTGAAATCCTCAGTTGACCGCTACAATAATAAGTAATCTCATAAAAAGAAAACATATACTTTCTATATAACAATCACCTTTAAGATGAGGAACGCTATGATGATGCTTATAGCACACATCATTCTTTTTTTACTGCGTTTCAATTCATTGCAATAAAGATCTATTACGTCTCATTACGCCTTGCCAAAAAGAAACAACAACGAACAACTTCCCACAAAAAAAGGCCGTCCATCAGGACGACCTTTTTAACATGATTACTTTTTAATTTATTGTATGATGCTACTGCTATGTTATTTGGATGAAGCTGCTT
>Ga0224496_10001180_pt1 | contig 16563 bp, 13 predicted proteins | sample SF_Jul11_sed_USG_2_FD_168127 | JGI IMG/M metagenome (GOLD analysis project Ga0224496, IMG submission 168127) | Sediment microbial communities from San Francisco Bay, California, United States - SF_Jul11_sed_USGS_8_1 | ecosystem: Environmental > Aquatic > Marine > Sediment | place: USA...
GCAATTGTAATTGTCGCGGACACATTCATTGACCAGAATGGGGCCGTCGATGGCTTCAATCACATCCAGCAGAGGGATTTCCTCGGGGGAACGGGCCAGGGTCACACCTCCGCGCACACCGCGTGTGGTGTGCAGCAATCCCACGATAGAAAGCTGGGCGATGATCTTGGCCAAGAAGGAGGAAGGAATATCTTGGGCTTCAGCGATTTCTTTGGTAGTGGCCTTTTCGTTGGGGTTCATCCGCGCTAAATAAAGAACGGCGCGCACTGCATAATCTGCTTGTCGGGTAATCTGCATGTTGGGTCCCTTTAAATGGTCATAATGAACGAGTGAATTAATTGTAAAATGTTATTTCTACAAAACAAGTGACAATTGTCATCTTTTTGGTAGGACGTTTTGCCCCCGGATAGTTTTAGTGTTATGATTGGGCGCGCACTAAGTAGCAGCAAGAATGTGTTACTGCCATAAACAGCGGTAATGATTTTGTTTGGAGGCAACGAATAAATGAAAAAGATCACCGTCGTAGGTGTTGGGTACGTAGGTTTGGTGACAGCGGCTTGTTTTAGCGACCTGGGCAACCAAGTAACGGCCCTGGATATCAACGAGGAACGGATAGCAGGCCTAAAACGGGGAGAGATGCCAATCTACGAACCTGGCCTGGAGGAATTGGTCGAACGCAATGTTGAGGCGGGCCGCTTGTCCTTCACCACCTCATACCCGGAAGCGCTCAAAGACAGCGAATTCGCCTTTATCTGCGTAGCGACCCCTTCGGGCGTGGATGGCGAAGCGGACCTGAAATACGTGGAGGCTTCGGCCAAGACGATTGCCGAGACCATGACCGGCCCATTGATCGTGATCAACAAGTCCACCGTGCCGGTAGGTACGGGAGACTGGGTGGCCGATATTGTAAAGAATAACCAGTCCAAGCCGATAGACTTTGCCGTGGTGTCGTGCCCGGAATTTTTGCGAGAGGGCGCGGCAATCCCTGATTTCATGCAGCCACACCGCACGGTATTGGGATCGCTTAACCGGGAGGCCGCCGATAAAGTTGCCCAGCTGCATTTGCCGCTGCGAGCGCCGATCGTGATCACCGACCTGCGCACGGCGGAGATGATCAAGTATGCTTCGAATGCCTTTTTGGCGACCAAGATCTCATTCATCAACGAGATCGCCAATATCTGCGAATCGTTGGGCGCGGATGTGAAAGAAGTCGCCGCCGGCATGGGCTTTGATCCCCGCATCGGCCCGCATTTCCTCAACGCGGGTATCGGTTATGGTGGCTCTTGCTTCCCCAAGGACGTCAAGGCGTTGGCCTTCATGGCGGAAGAAATGGGGATCAAGCCGGAAATATTGAATTCGACGATGGCCACCAATGATCGGCGCCGCATGCAAGCAGTGGAAAACCTCCGCCAACTTGTGGGGGATTTCAAGGGCCGCACGATCGGGATGCTGGGCTTGGCCTTCAAGCCGAATACGGATGATATGCGCGATGCGCCGTCGATTGATGTGGCCGAAGCGCTGCTGGCTGCCGGCGCCAAGGTGCGGGCATATGACCCTGTCGCGATGAAAGTGGCGAAAGCTTTATTGCCCGAGGTTGAGATGGCCTCGGATGTATATACTTTGGCCCAGGGATGTGATGCCTTGATCGTGCTGACCGAGTGGAATGAATTTAAGCAAGTGGATTTGGAGAAGATCCGCGACAGCATGAAGTCACCGGTCATCTTCGACGGGCGCAATATCTATGACCCGCCAAAAATGCAGTCGCTGGGATTTAAATTCCGTGGCATGGGGCGCGGCTTTAACGGCAATAATTCACAAACGGGCAGCAAGTAGGCGCGCCATGATGCAGCCTTCGACAACAGAGAGACAACCCGCGCCGGTCTGCGATTATGAGGGATCGGATTACCAGGCAACCTTTTGGGATACGGGGGAACGGGCTTATGAAGATGCCGCGGAGGAAATTGCCCTAAAGCGCCTGCTGCCGAAGGGGGGGCAACTGCTGCTTGAGCTGGGGGCGGGGGCAGGCCGCAATACACCGCGCTACCAGGGATTCGAACGCATTGTGCTGCTGGATTACTCGCGCACGCAGCTGGAGCAAGCGCAAGCGCGCCTGGGCAGGGACGAGCGCTATATCTATGTGGCGGCAGATGTGTACCGGCTGCCGTTCGTGACGGGGTTGTTTGACGCCGCGACCATGATCCGCGTACTGCACCATATGGCCAATGCTCCCGAAGCCTTGGCGCAAGTCCGCCGGGTGCTGCAGCCCCAGGCCGCTTTTATCCTGGAATATGCCAACAAACTCAACCTGAAGGCGATAATCCGCTATTTGCTGGGCCGGCAGGCATGGAGCCCGTTCACCCGCCAGCCGGTAGAGTTTGTGGAGCTAAACTTTGATTTTCATCCGGCGGCAGTGCGCGCCTGGTTGAAAGAGTTGCAGTTCAATGTGCAGCGCCAACTGACGGTTTCCCACTTCCGGGTGGGAGCGCTAAAGCGCCTTATCCCTCACCGATTGTTGGTGGGGATGGATGCTGTATTGCAGGGGAGCGGCAACGCGTTCCAGTTTTCCCCGAGTGTGTTTGTCAAATCCCAAGCTGTGGGGGAAACACCGCGGGCTGGAGTGGGCGCTTTTTTCCAATGCCCGCAGTGCGGCGAGGCGCTGCCAGATGAAAAGGGCGACCACTTAGACTGCGGTGGATGCGGGAGCCGGTGGGCGGTACGGGACGGCATTTACGATTTCAAAGCCCCGATCGGACATTAGCGCTGGCTTTTTAATTCCCGGTCGATGACTGCGGCAAAATTCTCGAAGGGCTGCGCGCCGACCAAAGGGATGCCGTTGATAAAAAATGTGGGGGTTGAGCGGATGCCAAGACGGGCGGCAAATTCATAATCAGCTTGGATCTGGTCCACGTAGCGCCCAGCATCCAGGCATTGGGTGAATAACCCCGTATTTAATTGCAGGTCAGCGGCGTACTGCTCATATGCGGCGCGCCCCAGCTTTATCTGCATGGTGAAAAGCAGGTCGTGGAATTCCCAAAAGGCGTTTTGCTCGTGGGCGCATAGAGCTGCCTGTGCGGCGGGAACGGCGTTGGCGTGGATGCTGGTGAGCGGGAAATCCTTGTAGACATAGCGAATCTGCCCCGGGTAAGCCTGCTTAATACGCGGCAGCACTTGCAGGAAATACGAGCGGCAGTAGGGGCATTCGAAATCACTGAACTCGATCAAGGTTATGGGGGCATTATCCGGTCCAAAAACGGGATCGTTGGCGGTGATGGGGATATCGAAGCGCTGCACGGTTTGCGGAGCTGGGCGGCCCCAAATCCAGTACCCGGCAGCTAGGCCAAAGGCAAAAACCAAGGGTACCCAAAATAGTTTGAGCAAAGAGCGTTTGGCAGCAGGATTGGGGTTTACTGCTTCGTTTTCCCCTGGGTCACCTGCACGGGGATCAATTTCATCATGTGTTTTTGGTGTTTCAATTGCTGACATGGCGGAGATTATATCATGCGGGGTTTGCCGTCTGGGGGGACGGGTATATAATTGCTCCTGATGAGCATCTTGGGCCTTGAGCTGTGCACCCCGATATTAAATGCCGCCGGGACATTGGGTTTTTCCCTGGACCGGCAAGCGCCAATCGACAGCGCCCAGTTGGGAGGTTTTATTACCAACCCGGTCAGCTTAGCGCCCCGCAAACCTGCCAACAGCCGGACGGCTCTTGAGTACCCCGGAGGGCTGCTGCTGCACACCGGGCATCCCAACCCGGGGTTAAAGACGGTGATCCGGGACCACAGCGCTAAATGGCGGCGGGCGAGTTACCCGGTGATTGTGCATGTGTTGGCAGGCGATCAGCGAGACCTGGCTAAAATGGTTGCCCAGCTAGAAGAGCTTGAGGGTGCCGCCGGCATAGAGCTGGGACTGCCGGATGATATTGGCGTGAGCGAAGCAGCCGCGTTGACCGGGGTGGCTGTGGGCGAGCTGCCGGTGATCGTGCGCGTGCCGCTGGAGGGCGCGCGGGAATTGGCCGGCGCGGTCTTCGAAGCCGGGGCCAACGCCGTCAGCTTGGGGCCAGGGCGCGGCGCGCTGCCAGACCAACAAGGCCACCGGGTTCATGGGCGGCTGTATGGGCCGGGGATATTCCCGCAGGCCCTGGCGGCTGTGGCCGGGATCGCCGGGCAAGATATTCCGGTAATTGGGGCCGGTGGCATATACGGGTCCGCGCAGATCGAGGCGATGCTGGAGGCGGGGGCTTTGGCGGTGCAGTTGGATGCAGTATTGTGGCGGGGAAATGGGATTGAAAATGGGGATTTGGGTTTATTTGCTGCGTAACTTGGACGAATATTGAGGGTTATATTGGGTAGCGGTGGAATCGTTCCCCCGCAGCGTTTATCATCCACTTTTTTTCTTAAGGAGAGATGTATTATGGATATGAAGACTGTTGGTAAATGGTCGTTCCTGATTGGCGCTGTAGTAGCCATTGTAGGTGCATGGCTAGAATTTTCAAACGAATGGGTCACATTGATCTTGGTGATCCTGAGTTTGCTGGTTGGCTGGTTCAACGTCGGCGACGACAAGGCCAAAGGCTTCTTGATCGCTATGCTGGCTTTGGTTGCTTTCCACGCCGTGCTCAATGACTTCAAGGTGATTGGGGGATACCTTGGTGACGCTTTCACTGCTTTCACCACCTTCCTGAGCCCCGCCGCCTTACTCGTGGCCGCCAAGGCTGCCTACGAAGCCGCCAAAGGATAAGCCTTATCCTGGTTTTTACACTATGTAACACAAACCGCCGGATTGTTTCCGGCGGTTTTTTTTATGGTTAGCACGGCTGCCCCCAAATGTTATCAAGTGAGACAGGATTAAGGGCTGGCGCCCATAAAATCGAGGGCGTAGGCGGCGTCTTGCGATTTGGGATTGGCCCAATACGCTTCGCGGAAATATTCAATCGCCCCGGCGCTGTTGCCCAGGCGGTACAATCCCCACCCGTGCCACAACAGGGCTTCTTCTGAATTGTCGGTGATCTCCAAGGCATATTCGGTGAGTGCCAGCAGGTCCGCGGTGCGCAGGGTGTGGAAGTACGAAATGAAGGGGCCGAACTGGTAGCGCAGCATGCGCTGGGGAAGCCCGATCTGGCGGGCTTGGTCAAAGGCGGCGGCGGCTTCGCCGTACCTCTCGAAATAGACCAGGTTGCTGCCCACATTGAACCAAGCAAAGGCATCTTGGGGGTTGGCAGCAGCTTCAGCTTGAGCGGTTTCCATGGCGGCTTGGCGGTTGAAGTCGCTATCCCAGTGTGGGCCAAGGATTGATTTGACCGCTTCTTCTTGGGAGGGGAGATAGAGAATGAAATATACGCGGTTGAAGGCTTTCCAGCCTTCGTCCAATTTGTCGTAGGAGACCAATTCGTTGGGGCCGACGTAGGTATCTTGGGTGATGAAGACCTGGGCGGCGTCATCGTACCCGGTCAGCAGCAAGTAATGCCCGGCCCATTGGTCATCATCGATCCAATAGCCGCGTTCCAAGGCATAGCCTTCCTCGACCATTATGGGGAATCCGGCGGCAAGGAAGGTTTTGAGTAATTGAATATCACCGCCGACACGGAAATTGGACTGCAGCCAGCCAGCCCAATTGCGCGAGAAATAGATCAATTCTTCCACATTGACGTTCTTGTCCAGGCGTTCGGGTTTGATCTCGTTGGCAATTTCGAATTGGTCGCCGCGCCAGCCATAATAATTGAGATAAAGGCTCAATGTGGTTGGTCCGCAGTTATTGATGTCCTGCTTGACCCATTTTGGCGGAGTCAAGTTCACCATTTGGGGGAGCGGTGTGGCGCTGGGGATTGAGGTGGGTGTGGGGCCGGGAGGTGTCGGCGTTACGGTTTGGGTTGGCGGCACAGTGGCGGTGACCTGCGCTGCTGCCGTGGGAATGGGGGCGGGCAGCGAGCCAGCAGGGGTGAACAAGCCGCGCAAATAAACCCGGGCGAGCTCAACACGCCACTCCAGGCGGGTGTTGACTGCCGGGATTTGGTAAAGCAGGACGGCAAGAATGGCCAGAATGACCAACGGCAGGATTGTTTTTCGAAAGCGCATGCGGCAAATTGTAACACCGGTGACGCCTAGATCGGGCAATCTAATCCAATCCTAATCTAGCGGTGTTGTTGGGGATTAAATGCAATGAGCGGTTCTGGTGTTCCAGAACCGCTCATAAAACAAAAGGAGGAGAAAACAAGCCGGCAAAAATCTTATGCCGTTACTTGCAATAAATAAGAATCAATGGCGGCGGCGGCCTTGCGACCGGCGACCATGGCGGTCACCACCAAATCCGGGCCGGTGACAGCATCTCCGCCGGCGTACACGCCAGGGCGTGATGTGGCCCCGCTCTCCGGGTCGGTGACGATGAGGCCCCATTTGTGGGTTTGCAGGTCTGGGGTGTTCTCACCGATCACCGGGTCGGGCCAATAACCCAACGCCAGCACGGCAGTATCGGCTGCCACCATGAAATTGCTATCTTCAACGGGCACCGGGCGGCGGCGGCCTTTTTCGTCCGGCTCACCTAGCACCATCTGGATGCACTCGACCTGGGCAAGGCGGCCATCTTCCCCGGCGATGAAGCGCACCGGCTGGGTTAGGAACTGGAAGTTGGCGCCTTCTTGGCGGGCCATAGTGCGGTCCTTCTTGCCGCCGGGCATTTCTTTCTCGGTGCGGCGGTACAGGCAGGTAACCTCGCTGGCACCCAAGCGTAACGCCGAGCGCAAACAATCGGCGGCCGTGTCACCGCCGCCGATGACGACGACCTTGCGCCCAGGATCAAATGTGGGGTCCATGTCCGCAGGCCAATCGTTACGGTCGACATTGGCGCGGATCAAATATTCGGTGCCTTGATAAACGCCGGGTAGATCTTCGCCGGGGATCTCCATGGGGGCGTCAACGCCGGTGCCGACTCCTAGGTAAACGGCGTCAAAGCCTTCGGCGAAAAGATCGTCAACGCTTTTATCTTTGCCGATGTAGGTGTTTCCGATGAATTCAATCCCCATCTTGTGCAGGTCGGCAAAGCGGGCATCCAGTACATTCTTGGGCAGTTTGAAATTGGGGATGCCGTAGAGCAGCAGCCCGCCGGGGGCCGGTTTGGCGTCGAAAAGGGTGACGGCATGACCTTGGGTGGCCAACTGCTGGGCGCAGGCCATCCCGGATGGCCCAGCGCCAACCACGGCTACACGTCTGCCGCTGGGCGGGGATACTTCGATGGGCATGCCCAATGTCTGGGTTTCGTAATCGGTGACAAAGGCTTCGAGGGCGCCGGTGAGCACCGGTTCGCCATCTTTGCTGCGCACGCAAGAGCCTTGGCAGAGCTGCTCGTGAGGGCAGACCCGCCCGCAGATCTCCGGCATGGAGCTGGTTTGGCGGTAGAGTTGGGCGGCTTCGAGGAATTGGCCTTGCTCGATCAACCACATGGCTGAAGGGATATCATTATCTGCTGGGCAGGCCAGCACGCAGGGGGCCGGGTCGGGGCAGTGGATGCAGCGCGAGGCCTCGAAGATGGCGCGCTGCTCGTTGAATGGCAGTACGACCTCGTCGAAATCACAAACCCGCTCGGTAGCGGGTCGTAAGTCCAAGTCCAAGGAAATAAGATTTAAGCGTGATTTGCGGTCGATGGCTAGGTATTCGCCAGGTACAGCCTGCATTGGTTGAGCTCCTTGATGTTGCGATATATTCAGGGTGAATTAAAATCGAGGAGCGGTTTTCTAATCAGTTGCACATGTCATCTTATTTAGGGGGCAATTGTCCTATTTTTTCATCTGACGTTGACCTTGATATATTCCAACTTGCTGCCGCAGGGATGAGATGGGCAACATGCTATCTTGCTAAAAGCCTTAATATGCTATATACTCGATTTGAGAAATTTTGCACAAATATTCAGTCCAACTTGGCCGGAGGCAATAAAGTGCAGAAAATATCCCACTTCGTTAAAGCCATACTATTTCCATCATCCTGGGTGGGCAAAGTCATTTGGGTGCTGGTTGTTGATATTATCCTGCTGGTCATTGGGATAACTATATTGGTCTCTGTAAATTTGGAAATGGCAGACCTTTTGGGACCATATTCTCCATCACCAATTACTGAGTTAAATGAGATTATTCTGGAGAAAATCGATCACATCGGAAGATGCCAAGTTCACCAAATTGAATATTCCCCGGATGGGTCCCAATTGATTGTGGCAACCGGCATGGGGTTGTGGATATATTCTTCCTCGCCTCCCTATGAAGGCAGGCTTGTCGAAACAAACAGCCCTGCAATCAGCATCAGCTTCTCGCCGGATGGGTCCAGAATCGCCATTGGCAATTCCCATGGAATCGAAATTTGGTCATTTGAAAAAGAGCAATACATTCAATCTTTGGATTACCCAATTGAAAATGTACTATTTACCACCCCGGTGAAATGGTCCCCCGATGGCAAATATATAGCCTCCGATGCCCAAATGCTGTATCACTATGAAGCGTGGGTATGGGATGCGGATGGTGGGGTGTTGGTCTCACGACATGAATTTGAGCGAGGTATTGATGGAATGAGTTGGGCGCCGGAAGGGAATCGCTTGGCGGTTAATTCGGGAGGTAAATTATTCATTTGGACAGTATCCACTGATGAAAAAACGGTGCTGCTTGATGATACATATCCTCATATAAGAAATATCAGTTGGTCGCCTGATGGCCGCTATATTGCGCTGAATACGTATGATAATACCTTTTTGATCTGGTCTTTAGCGTTGGAGGCGCCATTGGTCACTTTGCTGGATCGATCAAACCAGGAAAACAGCAGGGCAGAGCCAAACCCATCTTATGCAGGAATAATAGGTTGGTCGCCTGATTCGTCGAAAATTGCCCTCCTTAATAACGAAGTGCGGGTATGGTCTATTCCCGATGGGGATTTAATGCAAACCCTGGGAAATCTTGGCGGATTCGGAGATTCGCTCAGTTGGTCTCCGGATGGCACACAATTATCCGCGGCTGGAGGGTGGATGAGCGATGTGCGAGTGTGGTCGGTAGCCAACGGGGAGACGCTGCACACTTTTGAAGAGCATTATAGTTGGCTTGATGATCTCAGTTGGTCTCCTGATGGAACCCTATTGGCGTTTACCGGGCATGACAAAATTGTTCGTCTGTGGTCGCCGGTACGGGCCGAAATCACAGCAACTCTTGGCAGGGAATATCCAAGTGCAGTTAACGCTGTTGTCCAGTGGAGTCCGAACGGGGAATATCTCGCTGTTCAAGGGATAGCAAAGGACAACAAACCTGCCATCCAGATCTGGTCTGTTCTCCAAAATCGGATAGTCCAAACTTTACCGCTTGAATCTTCTGATGCACAGGCATTTAGTTGGTCGGCGGATGGAAGCAAATTCGCAGTGGGCACGGGAGATGGTGAGATCTGGATATGGGATTTTTTGACTGGGGAATGGATCAAAAAGATCGATGATTGGGGGCGGGATGATATCATTTTGAGGGACATCGCTTGGTCCCCTGATGGGAAATCGATTGCTGCGGGAGCTACCACACGGCAGCACACGCCTAATGTTGGCATAATGCGAGTGTGGGATGTTGAAAATGGAGATCTTTTATTGTCCTTAAGTCCCAAAAACATGCGCGATGCGGTTGAAATCGCATGGTCTCCGGATGGATCAATGATTGCCCTAGGGTCCCATGAAAGAAAAAGGAAGCTGTTTGAAATACGAGGCTATTCTGTTGTGCGGATATTCTCTAGTAAAACTGGGAGATTAATCCATACGACCGCGGAGACCAGTGAGATGCAAATTGAAATTGCCTGGTCCCCAGATGGAAAATTTATTGCCTATTCTGCGATATCCTACGTCTTGATCTATTCCCTTGAAGATAAGGTTACCAGCCGATTTGATTCCGGAGAGGGCAATATCTCGGGGATAAACTGGTCTCCAGATGGGGGACAAATCGACTTGTCCCATTATGGTGGGACTATCTCGTTTTGGTTGTTTGATGAAAACATATTTAAATAATGCTCGTCCAACCTTCTTGCTGATATAATTGCCGGCATGAAATACCATATATGGACGGCTGGCTGCCAGATGAACGTAGCCGATTCGCAGCGGGTGGCTTCGGCGTTGGAGCGCCTGGGTTACCAGGGCACGGCGCGCGCCGAGGAGGCCGCAGTGATCGTGCTAAATACCTGCGTGGTGCGCCAGAGCGCCGAAGATAAAGCTTACGGACGGCTGAGTTCGCTCAAGCCGTTGAAGGAAAAGAACCCAAACTTGACCATCAACTTGATGGGCTGCCTGGTGGGGGTGAAAGGCCAGGAACATTTGCGCAAGCAATTTCCGCAAGTGGATGTTTTCTCGCCGCCCTCCGACCCCGGGCCGCTGGTGTCCTATCTGACGCAGAGTGAAAGCCGCAGCATCGAGCTGACCGAGACCCGGGCGCGCTTCGATCTGATGGATGGCGACCTGCTGCTGCCGGCGGAAGAGCGCGGCAAGCTGGTGATGGCGCATGTGCCGGTGGTCTACGGCTGTTCGCATGCCTGCACCTTCTGCATCATCCCCTACCGGCGGGGTATCGAGCGCAGCCGCCCGGTGGGAGAGATCGCCGCTGAGGTGCGCGCTCTGGTTAAGCAAGGCGTCAAAGAGATCACCTTGCTGGGGCAGATCGTCGACCGCTACGGCAAGGACATCCCCGACGGCCCCAACCTGGCGCAGCTCTTGGGAATCCTTAATGATGTCGAGGGGTTGGCGCGCATCCGCTTCCTGACCTCGCACCCCAACTGGATGACCGACGAACTGCTCGAGGCAGTTGCCAACCTGCCCAAGGTCTGCGCGCATATCGAAGTGCCGGTGCAAGCCGGGCATGATGAAGTGCTGGAAGAGATGAAGCGCGGCTATACTGTCGCAGATTACCGCCAACTGGTCGCCAAGATCCGGGAGAAAATACCAGGCGTCTCAATTGCGACAGATATCATCGTTGGTTTTCCGGGCGAAACCGTCGTGCAGTTCCAAGCTACTTATGATCTGCTGGCCGAACTCAAGTTGGATGTGGCCCACCTGGCGCGCTACTCCACGCGCCCCGGCACGGTTGCCGAACGGCGCATGGATGACGACGTGCCCGAAGAAGAGAAGATGCGCCGTTTCCGACTGCTGGAAGAACTGCAAGAGGGGATCGTTGCTGAGATCAACGCCAAATATTTGGGTGAAACGGTCGAAATCCTGATCGAAGAGAAGGTAAAAGGCCGCTGGAAAGGCCGCACCGAGACCAACAAGCTCGTCTTTGTGGAGAGCGAGCAAGACTTGCACGGGAAATTGCTGCCGGCGCAGATCACGTGGACGGGGCCATGGAGCATGCAGGGCCGCCTGCTGCCGCAGCACACCGACCAGCCTGTGCCGGTGGAAACGGTGGCGTTGGGATCAACCTGATTGATATGATCAAACCAAAAGGCGCTGCTTTTATGCAGCGCCTTTTTTCTTGCTTAAAAACCTTGTGAAGGGCAGCGAATGTTTGTTGGATGGATAAAGAGAAACTCGGTTTCTTGATTGACCAGGGAACTGCGTATGCCGTGCTCTATGCGGTTTCAATTTCGATGAGTAACCCATCCTGAGCGCCAGCCTGCTGCTGGGCTTCCAGCTGTAGGGCATCGTTTTGCTTCTGGGCATCCTTTTCTAAATTCATCAAGGCGGGGATGAAGAAACCGCCAGCGCCCATCAGGGCGCATACCGCCCCGCCAAACCAATACCAGCTTTGAATGCCGAAGGTGACGGCGATGGGCGCGGCCATGATCAAGCCGATTGGCGAGGCGGCCATGGCGGCGCTGCTCACCAGGGTGAACACGCGACCCTGCATGTCTGGATTGACTGAGCCTTGTAAGATGGCGCCAATGGCGCCATTGGTGATGGGGATCATTATCCCGGCAAACACCGACCCACCAAGGGCGACAATAAACATTGAAGCCGGCGCCATGCCCAGGATCAAAAAGCCAATGCCTAGGCCAACCAAGCCAAACATTGAGGTTGCGGCGCGGTTCTTGAAGCCGCCCCAGACGCCTAATCCCAGGCCGCCAATGATGACACCGATCCCAAAAGCAACTTCCAATTTAGCCAACTCACCAACACCGCCAGCGAAATGCTTGGTGACCAGCAGCGGCATCAATGAGGAGGCTGGGTGGAGCAAGAGATTGATTGTCATTGCCATGGCGAGGATGATCAACAGCCCCGGCCAGGCGAGTACATAGCGGAAGCCAGCCTGCAGGTCTTGCATGACGCTGGTTTTCTGGCTTTCTCCGGATTCGGTGCGTTCCGGCTGGGGGATGGCAATGAAGAATAGCGGCACAATGGCGAACAGAGCGGAAACAACATCAATGGCCAGAATGCCCTGCATGGGCAGGACCTGCAGCAGCAAGGCGCCCAAGGGAGCCGAGATCAGGTTTAAGCCGCCGTTCAGCGTTTGGTTAATGCCTTGAATGCGGGTGAGGTGTTCCTTGGGGACCATCAGTGAGGTAGAAGAACCCATTGCCGAGTGGTGAAAGCTGCCGCCAACCGCGCGGAAGAACATCATCATATAAATATGCCAAAGCTGGATGCTGCCGAGGGCAAACATGACCGCCAAGATCACCGTGGCCAGCGCAATCAGCGTGTCTGCCACGATCAAGATGCGGCGCCGGTTCCAGCGGTCCACCAGAGTGCCGATCAACGGGCCGAGGAAGACGCCGGGAAGTAAACCCACCAGGGATGCGGTGGCCAGCACTTTGGCCGAGCCGGTCTGCTCGGTCAGGTACCAGATCAGGGCGAACTGCACCAACTGGCTGCCGAGCAGCGAGAGCATTTGCCCGGTCCAAATGGTAAAAAATGGGGCTTGCCACTTACGGCCTTCTTCGACTGAAAATTGGGTTGCCATCTTGTTTGCTCCTTGATTGTTCAATTATATTATGGTTTGCTTGCGGATTTCTGAGAATTATATTGAAAATTAATTGTTATCGCCGTCAATTATGAAAGAATTATACATATCTAATTGAAAATGTCAAGGTCAATATTGAATATATTGAAGTGCTGATTGAGATTTTCTAGGATATGGAGGATTTTATGGGATATTATTCAGCCTAGGGGCGACAAACGGAAAAAACCGCGCCGGAGAGCGGCGCGGCAGCCATGGATGAGGCTTCCCGGATGGGTTGGGGTGGAGGAAATTGCTTAGGGCGCTAAAAGGTGGCGAACTGCGCCTTCAATTTCCGGGAATTGAAATTCAAACCCAGCTTGCTGCAGGCGCGAAGGGAGGGCACGCTGGCCTTCCAATACCGTAGCGGCGACAGCGCCAAAGGCTAAGCGGAATGCAAAGCCGGGCACCGGGACGAAGGCGGGTCGTTTCATCACGCGCCCCAGGGTTTGTGCCAAGTGCTTGCTGGTTACCGGTTGGGGAGCGGTCAGGTTATAGATGCCTTGGGCCGTGCTGTTTTCGATCAGAAAGCGCAGGGCGGCCGCCTGGTCGTTGATGTGGATCCAGGAATAATATTGGCGGCCGTGGCCCAACGGCCCTCCGGCAAAGAGCTTGAAGGGCAGCGCTAGACGGGTGAAGGCGCCGCCGTGTGTGCTGAAAACCACGCCGGTGCGCGCAACCACCCGGCGCACCCCCAGGGATTCAACCGCGTGCGTGGAGCCTTCCCAGTCGCCGCACACCTCGGCGAGGAAATCGTCCCCGGCTGGGCTGTTTTCGTCAACCGGTTCGTCCCCCCGCGGGCCATAATAGCCCACCGCCGAAGATTGGACCAGCACGGCCGGTTTTTGTTTGGCGGCTGTAATGGCTGCCACGATGGCCTGACCGGCATTCACCCGGCTTTGGCGGATGCGCTGCCTGCGATTGGCTGTCCAGCGGCTGGGGAAAAAGTGGTCCCCGGCGATGTTCTCCCCGGCGAGGTTAACGATGGCGCCGGCGCCATCGGCGAGCGGCCCCCATCCGGCGGCGCTCTTGCCATCCCAGCCAACGGCGCGAACTCCGGCAGGCAGCCCCGAGAGGCTTTCCGGGCGGCGGCTGAGGAGGGTGACCGTGTGGCCGTTGTTGGTCAGTTCAGCGGTCAAGGCCCGGCCAATCAGCCCGCTGCCGCCGGCAATAATTACTTGCATGGTGTTTCTCCTGAGTTGGTTACGATTTGATTAATTTGAAAAGAATATAAATACATCATGTGCCCTCAGCAAAGAAATCGAGCAGCAATTGGTTGACGCGCTGGGGATCGTCGTGCTGTACCCAGTGAGAGGCGTGTTCGAGGGTTTCCAAGCGGCCATCTTCACACAAGTCTATGCTGGGTTGGGCCATCTCGTAGCCCAAGGCGAGGTCTTGTTTACCCCAGATCAGCAGGGTGGGTACTTGGATGCGGGGGCTGGGTAAGCGTTGGGATGGCCGCCGGAAGGTGGCCCGGTACCAATTGAGCATGGCGCGCCAAGCGCCCGGCTGGCTCCACGCTTGGCGGTAGTGCTGCATGTCCTCGGGGCTAAAGGTGCCCGGCAGGCTGCTGCTTTGCAGTATGCGCGTCCCCAAACGATGCTTGCGCATGCCCAAGAGCAATTCGGGCAGCCAGGGGAGCTGGAAGAAGAACATGTACCAACTTTTGCGGCGCTGGGCTGGATTGCTGCGTAAATTTTGCTTCATCACGCGGTGGTGGGGCACATTCATCGTGACCATGCGCTTTATGCGCGCGGGGTATTTGTTGGCCGTCCACCATGCAACGGCAGCGCCCCAATCGTGGCCGGCCAAATAGGCTTGTTTTTGGCCAAGGCGGTCGATCAGGGCGATCACATCGCCGGACAAAGCATCCAGGGAATAGGCATCCAGCCCCTTGGGTTTATCGCTGAGGTTATAACCGCGCTGGTCCGGCACGATGACGCGGTAACCGGCAGCAGCCAGGGCGGGGATCTGCGCCCGCCAGCCATACCAAAATTCCGGGAAGCCGTGCAGCAAGACCACCAAAGGCCCGTCCGGCGGGCCGGCCTCCACATAGTGCAGGCCTAGGCCGTTGAGGGTGATCTGTTTGTGGGTCCAATTTTTTGGGTCAGTATGCAAGATGTATCCTTTGTGTGATTTATGGGGCGGCTAAAGCTGCGGCGCTAAATGGCACCCGGAAGGGCACACACCAGATCACCACCGAGCGGTACAGGTCAAGGTCCAGGTTGGCGGGAATGGGGTAGTTTTGGCTGCCGAGGGTCCCCTTGAGGGCGCCCAGGTCGACAAAATTGGGCAGGTCTACGCCCACTGAATCAACCACGGTGGCCAGCGAGGTGAGATAGACATGCAGCCCGGGCCCATTGAGCACTTCGAAATTCTCGAAGCGCAGCAATCGGGAACCGTCGGGGAGCTGGTACAGCGTGGCGGTGCCCTGCCCGGGGTGGGCGACCGGGTAAAACAGCCCGCGCGCCAGGATCGTCATCGAAAAGCTGTCACCCAGCGGCATGGGGTCATCCATGCGTTTGGGTTCCTCGGTCATCGCCAATTGCATGGCCGCGGTGGCGTCTGCGGCGATAATGCCCAGCGGGTTGGCCTGCGCGCCGGTTTGGGCGGCGCTGGTGGGTAGGGCTTCGTCAACCGGTTCGTCAATGAACAGCGGTGAGATCAGGTACCAAATAAAACCCAACATGCCTAAGCCGATGATGCCGCTGATGAATAACGAACTTAAAGTCACTTTACGATAAGGCTTGCGCATTTTCTAACTACTCCAAAAATAAAGCTTTTATGTTGTCTTGTGTTTGTTGATGGTCCCGTTGAAGACCACCATAGTATAGTCGAAATCTGGGAGTTTGGCAGGCGCAGTGAGCCGGTGCGCATTCGTGTGGGGGACAGTAGAGTTCGGCGAAAAGGGATTAGAATAAGCGTTATGCAAAAGAGTTTAGCGAACCATGCAGGTTTGTGTCAAAAATGCACCTGGGCGCGGGTGGTGCACAGCAGCCGGGGAAGTGTGTTCTTGCTGTGCGGGGCGCATAAAAGCACAGCGGGGATGGCCAAATACCCGCAGCTGCCGGTGTTGGTGTGTGCAGCCTATGCGCCAAAACCTCCCGGGCAGTAAAAATGAGCAGCCCGCCGGGAGGAGGACCGGCGGGCTGCTCCGCACAAGGAGGAGATGTGCACTACGGAGTTAACCGTTGGACGGGGTTGAGGCGGTAATTCTTACCCCGAAGGTCTAAATTTGGTAATGAGGTTGGGGTGGAACGGCGGCCGCGCCTGGAGATCTATGCGTGGGAGTCCCACAGCGGTTCGTCCACTCCGCGTTGGTAGTTCTCGTAGCGGGCAAAAACGAACAAGGCATCGGAGAGGCGGTTGAGGTAGGCCAGCGCCAAAGGGCCGACCGCCTCCTGGCGGGCGAGGGCGACAAGGCGGCGCTCGGCACGCCGGCAGACTGTGCGGGCGACGTGCAAGGCGCCGGCGCCGGGTGAGCCGCCGGGGAGGATGAAATTCTTGAGCGGGCCGACGACTTGGTTGAATTCGTCAATGAGCGTTTCAAGGGCGTCAATGTGGCGCTGCTCGATCTGGGGGATTTGGATGTCGCCGCGTTCGGCGGGGGGGAAGGCCAGGTCGGCGCCGAGGTGGAAGAGCTA
>Ga0224496_10001181_pt1 | contig 16556 bp, 15 predicted proteins | sample SF_Jul11_sed_USG_2_FD_168127 | JGI IMG/M metagenome (GOLD analysis project Ga0224496, IMG submission 168127) | Sediment microbial communities from San Francisco Bay, California, United States - SF_Jul11_sed_USGS_8_1 | ecosystem: Environmental > Aquatic > Marine > Sediment | place: USA...
GTTAATTGCCGTCCATCTTTCATGTCCATGTCCGGGATATCGACAGTCATGTGATCTGGGGATGGCAATCCTGACGTGTCATCTTCGACGACCGCCTTGGCCAAGCTACACGTATCACTCACTAAACGATCCAACGAGGTTTCGGAAAAATCTGATGTGGAAGAACTGGCTGAACGCTTGCCAAAAAAGACACGAATCCCCAGCACTTTCTCACGCGCTTTCGAGAGTCGATCCACTTCTGACATGCGCACTTGTACCGACACCGAATCGCCTTCAGCGACAAGAAGGTCTGCTTCCGTGGCCCCTAAGGCTTTGGCGCGCTTAAGGACCGTTGCCGCCAACTCGGAGAAACGGTCACCATTTGTGGTGGTTAGGTTTGTCATCAGGTAAAGAGAAACAACAACACGGGAGGGTAATCCATTAGGCCATGGCAGTTCCACCAACCGTCATCTCATCGATTTTTATTGTCGGAAGTCCGACACCAACCGGAACGGATTGACCTTCTTTCCCGCATGTGCCAATTCCTTCATCCAGTTTCATATCATGTCCAACCATCGAAACCTTTTTCAGCACGTCAGGACCATTCCCAATTAATGTGGCCCCTTTGACGGGCTTCGTGATCTTGCCGTCTTCAATGAGATAGGCTTCACTAGCTGAAAAGACAAACTTTCCGCTCGTGATATCCACCTGCCCGCCACCAAACGACGCCGCATAGAGGCCCTTTTTGACCGAACGAATGACGTCTTCCGGATTCGACTCTCCGGCTAACATAAATGTATTGGTCATCCGAGGAAGGACGACGCTTCGAAAATCTTCACGGCGTCCATTGCCGGTAAGCGGAATACCCATCAAGCGGGCATTGAGCCTATCGGTGATATAGCCGCGTAAAATACCTTTTTCAATGAGCATCGTGCGTGAAGTGGGCGTCCCCTCATCATCAATATTCATGGAACCACGACGGAATGGGAGCGTCCCATCATCCACAATCGTACAGAGTTCAGAAGCTACTGACTGCCCAATCAGACCGCTAAACGCAGACGTTTTGCGCCGATTAAAATCTGCTTCCAACCCATGCCCAATGGCTTCATGTAACAAAATCCCAGGCCAGCCTCCGCCTAACACGACCGGCATGGTGCCAGCCGGCGCATCAACCGCATCTAAATTGACAATGGCTTGGCGGGCCGCTTCCCGGGCAAATTCCAACGCTCGCCCGTTTTCGACAAAGAACGAAAATCCTACACGGCCCCCGCCCCCATAACTTCCGACCTGGCGATTCGCGCCATCTTCGGCGATACAAGTGACCTGTAGGCGCGCCAGCGGTTGCACATCCCCAACCAGTTGGCCTTCCGAGTTTATCACCAGAAATATTTTCTGTTCCGTATTAAAGGATGCCATGACTTTGGCAATACGAGGGTCATAACGCCGAGCTTCGACGTCAATTTGATTCAAGAGATCGACCCGAGCTTCAGTTGTAATGTCGGTTAACGGTTGTGCGAGGGGATACAGATTCTGAGCCGGCCCCGTTCGATGGGTCACGGCCACCGGGTTATCACCTTGTGGCGACTCCGCGATGTACCTGGCTGTCTCCGCAGCCTGTACTAAATCTCGAACGGAAAGGTCGTCTGAATAGGCAAATCCAGTGCGTTCTCCCGCTACCGCCCGAATGCCTGCGCCTTGTGCCACACTTTTGACAGCCCGCTTGACCAAGCTTTCTTCCATCGAAACCGAGTCCGTAACCGAAGATTCCAGATACATATCAACATAATTCACATCCCGCGACTTGGCCTTATTCAACGCCAGAAGAATGTCCTGTTCTTGGAGAGCAAAATCTGAGGGACTAGGAGTCATACAATCGCGTGCTGGAATTGGAATAATGAGGTAACAGGTGGACGAAGACAGGCAGTATAGCCCATCTCCTGGGTGGGCGCAATTTCAGAGGACCGGCCACAAGGAGGTCTATCAAATTTGACAAGAATCTGTTTCATTATTAGACTAAATTTTGTTCACACATTTCTTCTTTTTGTGAATGTTTTATACTGGGGCCACGCACTGGCTCCGGCTGTTACCTCAACACTCAGCGTTATACATGGATGAATTGCAGGCAGTAGAAGCCAGGCACGTTGCCGAAGATGAATTACGGGACCAACTCGACCTAGGGTCCCTTCCTCAACATATTGCCATTATTATGGATGGCAATGGCCGATGGGCCGCCCAACGCGGCCTTCCTCGCATTGCCGGACATAAGGAAGGGCTTCGCGCCCTTCAAGATGTCCTGGACATCGGGTATGAATTGAATATCCCCTATTTGACCATTTATGCCTTTTCCCAAGAAAATTGGAACCGCCCCGAGTCAGAAATTCGCCTACTCATGGGTTTATTGGAGCAGTATTTGACCAAAGAACGGCAACGTTTCCATGATCGGCAGGTGCGATTCCTCCCCATTGGACGACTAGAACAACTTCCTTCTTCCGTCCACACCTTAGTGTCGGAGGTAGCGGAGGAAACTCGCCATTATACGACCCGAACCCTGGCCGTGGCCCTGAGCTACGGGGGACGTGCTGAAATCATCGACGCCGTACAACAATTAGCTCTTGAAGTTCAGATGGGCTCCCTTACTCCTGATCAAATTGATGAAGTCCGCTTTGAACAACATCTCACCACGTGGGGGCTGCCGGATCCCGATTTACTCATTCGCACATCTGGAGAGACACGCATTAGCAACTTTCTCCCTTGGCAAATTGCCTATACCGAACTCTATTTCACCCGAACGCTCTGGCCTGATTTTCGTCGCTGCGAAACATTGTTAGCTATTTTGGATTACCAAAAACGCGAGCGCCGGTTTGGCCGAGTCACCCAAACCGTGCCTTCCTAGCGATTCGCACGAATCCCCTTCTATCCTCAATTATTGACAGTAGCGGCTCACCCATCGTTCGCCTTCCAAAACTCACTATGGATCTTCGCCGGTTGTATTCCGCTTTGGTGTTTATCCCGTTGTTATATGTGGGCATTCGATACTCCCCTCCTTTGCTCTTCTCCCTATTAATTGGGGCGATCGCGGTGTTCGCACTCTGGGAATTTTTCTCCCTATATTTCTCAAGCACCGGTTCACTATCCTCGAAAGTCTTCTCATGCTTAGCGGCGGCCGTTCTCCTCATCGCGATGAGTGAAGGACTGCCTCACATATTGCTGGGGGGCCTGCTCGGAATAGTCGCCATTATCATGGCAGGATTTTGCATTTCTCCGGTTCACATGAAACAGCGACTTCCTGATTGGGCCGCTTACATCTTTGGGGTATTATATGTCGGACTGTTATTGGGACATTATTCCCTGTTACGAAACCTGGAACAGGGAGTGGCCTTGGTCTTTTTTGTCATCATCGTCACATGGTTGTCTGATACCGGAGGATTTTTTGTCGGGAAAACCTTGGGAAAGCACCCTCTCGCGCCAACACTCAGTCCAAAAAAAACCATCGAAGGATTGCTAGGCGGAGTGCTATTTTCTGTTATTGGAGGGATCATCAGTCATTTCACATTTGTTCCATTTTTCTCCCTGGGCCAATGCATGATGCTCGGTGTGGGCTTAGCTCTCTTAGGCGCAATCGGGGATTTAACCGAATCAGCGATCAAGCGTAGCGTGAGCGTGAAAGATTCAGGCACAATCATTCCCGGACATGGCGGGGTTCTTGATCGTGTGGATAGTCTTTTGTTCACTGGACCTGCGATGTATTACTATGTCATGTTTTCTCTGCCCCCTTACTAGCACATCAACGTCAAGAAAAAGGACGTCTATTTCGTGAAACGCATCATCATTTTAGGGTCAACTGGTTCGATCGGAGCCAGTACGTTAGATGTGGTGTCGAAATTTCCAGACCGCTTTCAAGTGGTCGGGTTGGCGGCTGGTTCAAACGATCAAATATTGGAAGACCAGATTCGAGCCTTTCACCCCAAAGTTGCGGCGCTTTCTTGTCCAGACGCTGCCAAACGATTACGTGTACGGCTCAACACCACTCAAGTTGAGGTGTTGGATGGAGAGCCAGGGCTCTGTGAGGTCGCCCGGTTTCCAGAATGTGATTTGGTCATCTCGGCCATTGTAGGCGGTGCCGGCCTCAAGCCGACACTTTCCGCTATTCAAGCTGGCAGACAAGTGGCGTTAGCCAATAAAGAGCCAATGGTCATGGCAGGGCAGCTCATGCAACAGGAAGCTCAGAAACATGGCGTTACAATTTTCCCCATTGACAGCGAGCATAGTGCAATTTTTCAATCCATGGAAGGTCATCGAAAAGTCGATATTCGGCGAGTCGTTCTGACCGCGTCAGGTGGTCCTTTCTGGGACTGGACCGCCGCCGATCTTGAGCATGTCACTCCGGAACAGGCCCTCAAACATCCCAACTGGAAAATGGGAGCCAAAATTACCACGGACTCCGCAACCTTGATGAATAAGGGGCTTGAAGTCATTGAAGCCCGATGGCTGTTTGATCTGCCTACAGAACAAATTGATGTCGTAATTCACCGAGAAAGCATTATCCATTCTTTGGTAGAATATTGTGATGGATCGGTGATCTCACAATTAGGGCACCCGGATATGCGTACCCCGATTTCCTATGCAATGAATTACCCCGAGCGCGTCCCGCTCCTGCCACCCTTGTTGGATTTAGGGAAAATCGGGAAACTTACGTTTTTCCCGCCAGACACCGAAAAGTTTCCCTGTCTGCAATTGGCCTATGACGCCTTGGCCGGAGGAGCCGGACTTCCCGCAACACTCAATGCAGCCAATGAAATCGCCGTTCACGCATTTCTCAATAACCAGATCGCCTTTTTGGATATTCCAAAAGTGATTCAAGAGACGATGACCGCTTACTCTCCGACTCCTTTATCAACAATTGAAGACGTCCTGGAAGTCGACCAATGGGCTCGGCGAACGGCCGAAGCCATTATGAAAACCTGTGTGGCACCGGTATAATTGTCCATGATATTTCCCAACTAAACATCATATGAATACCTTCTCCCTTTTCTCTCCAGACGCCATTTTCATCTTTGGACAAAAATTGTGGTGGTTTTTGATCGTTCTGGGCGTGTTGGTCACGTTTCATGAGTACGGACATTTTCTTGCCGCTCGGTGGGTTGGCGTCAAAGTCCTGAAGTTTTCCATAGGCTTTGGGCCACGATTAGTTGGACGGCAAGTTGGTGACACCGAATATGTCATCTCGGCCATTCCTCTCGGCGGATACGTGAAAATGTTCGGCGAAGAAGGATCAGAAACTATTTCTGCTGAGGATCAAAAGGTCTCATTTCTCCACCAATCCCTTCCTCACAAAATGCTCATTGTGGCGGCAGGCCCCGGGTTTAACTTTATCCTCAGCTATGTAATTTTTACGGGCATGCTGGCCATGGGATCGCCCATTTTTGTCCCCAATATTGACAAGATGCTCCTGTAATTGAAGCCATCACTCCCGACTCCCCTGCGGCACTCTCCGGTTTGGAACTTGGTGACCGCATCACTCGGGCTAATGAAGAAGAAATCTCTACCTTGGGAAAACTCTATCAGATTCTTGATAAAACCCATGGTCGCCCTGTCACACTTGATGTCATTCGAGGCGACAAGACAAAGACCTTCATTGTCACGCCAACCACCCAAGTCAATGAGGCTAACCCGGAAAACCCGCCAATGTATTTGCTTGGGATTGAAGACCATCCGCCTGTTGTCGGAAAGGTCATGCCCGATACGCCGGCAAAAACTGCCGGGCTTCAACCTGAGGATCGAATTGTGCGCATTAATGAGACCTCAATTGTCACCTGGTCCCAGATGACGGGAATTGTTCAGAAAAGTGCCGGAATCCCACTGGAAATGCACATCGAGCGAAACGGAGCGCCTCTGACCGTTTCAATTACACCGGAAGCCCAAACAGCCACCTCACCTGAAGGCGAGACCTTGGCTATCGGTCGAATTGGCATTCAAATCTCAGGCCGTGGCACCATAGTACGAAGCCCTTCATGGTATTTCGTACCATGGGACGGCTTAAAAGCCACATGGGAATGGTGCGAACTCACTGTCTCTGGAATTGCCAAACTCGTGACGGGAGAAATTTCTTCGAAGAATATTGGCGGTCCGCTCATGATCGCCAATGTTTCCGGTGAGCATGCCGAACAAGGTCTCGGCGCGATCATGTGGCTGATCGCCATCCTGAGCATTAATCTCGGCATTTTAAATCTCTTACCAATTCCCGTTCTGGATGGCGGGCACCTGTTCTTTTTTGCTTGCGAAGCCATACTAGGCCGCCCCTTACGAGAACGATCAAGAGAAATTGCCCAACAAGCCGGGATCCTTGTCTTATTCTGTTTGATGGGGTATGCCTTCTGGAATGACATCAATCGTCTGCTTCAATAGATCTCGCCTCCTTACCTGAAATACATTACCGTTCATGATTCATGGAATCTGTGTTATTTAGCACTGTTAAATAAGGATACCCATGCGACTTTCACAATCGTTCATTCCCACCATGCGACAGGATCCCGGCGAAGCCGAAGTGATCAGCCACCGCCTGATGCTACGATCCGGCATGATTAGAAAGGTGGCAGCTGGCATCTATTCGTATCTTCCTCTAGGCCTGCGCGTTATTCGAAAAATTGAAACCATCGTTCGTGAAGAGATGAATCGGGCCGGCGCCCAAGAACTGTTATTGCCAATCCTTTCCCCTGCCGAATTGTGGAAAGAAACCGGCCGCTGGGACTTTTACGGGAAAGAACTGGTTCGATTACAGGACCGGCATGACCGAGATTTTTGCTTGGGACCCACACACGAAGAAGTGATCACCGACTTATTCCGACGAGAGGTTCGGTCGTATCGCCAATTACCTCTCACCCTCTATCAAATTCAAACCAAATTTCGTGATGAAATTCGTCCGCGGTTCGGCCTGATGAGGGGAAGAGAATTCATCATGAAAGATGCCTATAGCTTCGACCAAGACGAAGCCGGGGCACAACACAACTATCAACAGATGTACGATGCCTATTGCCGTATTTTTTCACGCACCGGATTGAAATTTCGACCTGTCGAGGCCGATACCGGACTGATCGGTGGTATTTCCTCGCATGAATTCATGGTATTAGCCAACACCGGTGAAGAATTAATTGTCTTTGACCCAGATAGCCAATATGCCGCGAATGTGGAACGTGCAGAAGTCGTCCCTCCGCCTTCTGCAAAAGGCGGAGAACTCAAACCGCTAGAAAAAGTGTCGACGCCAAACGCGAAGTCGGTCGAAGACCTCTGCGCGTTACTCAAAGTTGATGCCAGTCAAGTGGTCAAAACTCTGTTGTACCAAACCGGCGACAACGAGATCACTGCAGTGCTAATCCGTGGGGATCACCAAGCCAACGAAATCAAAATCCGGCGGTTCTTGGGTCTTCATGACCTCACCTTGGCGTCACCTGAGCTTGTCGCAAAAGTGACAGACGCCCCGGTCGGGTTCGTGGGACCGGTGGGACTGTCCAACGTGCGTATATTAGCCGACAACGCCATCGGGGCCATGACTGACTTTATCGTTGGCGGAAATGAACCAGACATTCATGTGATCAACGTCAACTCACCCAGAGACTTTGCCGTCCAGGATTGGGGAGACTTTCGACAGGCCCAAGCCGGAGACCCCTCACCGAAAAGTGGCAGTCCACTGCAAACCTTGCGAGGCATAGAAGTTGGCCATGTCTTTATGTTGGGGACCAAATATAGTGAAAAGATGGGGGCAACGTATCTTGATGCCGACGGCCAGAGTCATCCGGCCATCATGGGGTGTTACGGAATTGGTATCGGCAGGACCGCGGCGGCAGCCATTGAGCAAAACCATGATGAAAAAGGAATCTGCTGGCCCATGCCCATTGCGCCCTTTCAGGCTCAAATCCTGCCAGTGACCACCTCTGAGGCTGTCCGCCTGGCATCTGAGCAGCTTTATGACGAGCTCAATCAGCAAAACATCGAAGTGTTATTAGATGACCGGAATGAACGAGGCGGCGTCAAATTCAACGATGCCGATATGATTGGCACGCCCTATCACATTATTATTGGTGATAAAGGCCTGGCCAATAACACGATTGAAATCAAAGATCGCAAAACCGGAGAAAAAGTCCTTCTTCCACCCAACCAGGTAGCTGACTGGATCAAGGACGCGGTGACGCAACAGCTGCAGATGCAACGTTAATATGGCTAGTTGGTAAAGACATGAAATTCCTGGCCTCTTCATCAGGCTAAATATTTAGAGTGAGACGTGCTTGCCCCCTTCTCCTCTTGTCTCCTCTTTGGTGTATACTAGGTCTATGCAATGGCGTACCTACCAAAGGATAGGGGTTCCAAGGAGACAACACCTTCTTTTCGTTGACTAATCACCGAATTTGATGGTATTTTTCAAGGTTGGATTTGCTAATTAAACGAGATCACTGACTAGCTTTTTCCCATGTTAAATCAAATGAATGTACGGGGGCTCCTCTTCGACCCCTATAATAATGCGTATATTGTCATCCTTCGTGATGAACAGAATTCAGATATGCTTCCAATCTGGGTAGGAAAATCCGAGGCGAGTGCCATTAGCTTTGCCCTTGAGAAAATTGCGCCTCCCCGACCGATGACTCATGATCTCATGAAAACCCTGTTAGATAATATGGATGCCAAAGTTATCAGTACGGTCATTACTGACTTGAAGGAAAATACGTATTTTGCGAAAATCCATCTCCTGTTTGGTGATTCAGAGTTCACCGTAGATTCCCGGCCCAGTGATGCCATCGCCGTCGCACTCCGTACCGACGCTCCTATTTTTGCGTCTGGCGAGGTCTTACACAAACAGAATTCTGAAGAATTAGAACGATGGCTGGAAAATCTCAAACCTGAGGATTTTGGCAAACCTGATGCGTAACACGCACAAAATTCTGATGTTAACTCTATTCACGAACTGCCAGCGAGCTTTCCGGTGATGTCAGAAACCAACACCCTAATTCCATTAAAAGTTCATGGCGTGTTAGTTGACCCCAACACCGACACGCAGATTGTCGTGCTCCGAGATGAACAAAACTCTGAGGTCCTCCCCATTTGGGTGGGAACTGCTGAGGGAACTTCTATCCGGCTGGCCCTGGAGAATGTGATTCCTCCACGACCCATGAGTCATGATCTGATCTGTAGCTTTGCCGCGCATCTTGGATTCACGCTCAACAAAGTTGTGATTACTGAAGTCAAAAATAACACCTATTTTTCGACATTATTTTTATCCAAAGATGGCTTAGAGAAATCTGTGGACTCACGACCCAGCGATGCTATTGCCTTGGCGGTTCGCTGCCAATGTCCTATTTATGTCACCCCTGAAGTACTCGAACGACGCGGTGGGGAAGACCTCGACACGTGGCTTTCCAAGCTAGATCAAAAGGGATCTGAACAACCGGAAGCCTAGCCTGTTACCGCGAAGAACTTATTGACCGTCGGAAAGGAAATCCATTGCTCATGAAATCGTTTCAAGCTAAACCCCTTGAAGTTGAACGAAAATGGCTTCTCGTTGATGCCAAAGGAAAAACGGTAGGCCGTCTTGCGACCCAAGTGGCCTCCATTCTCCGAGGAAAGCATAAGCCCACTTTCACCCCGAATGTGGATACTGGCGATCATGTCGTCATTATCAATTCTAGCCAGGTTCAATTTACCCGCAATAAATTCAAAGATAAAATCTATTATCACCACACTGGATACCCTGGTGGGCTCAAAGCCATTACGGCTGAGCATCTTCATGCAAAAAAACCCACCGAAATATTGTCCAAAGCCATTCGAGGGATGCTGCCCAAATGCACATTAGGGAAGCAGATGGCTAAAAAGCTTCGGATTTATAGTGGAGCCGAACACACACACCAAGCTCAAAACCCAACCCCTCTGGCCCTTTAAGATGAGCTCCATTACTCTTTAGCGAAAGAAGGAGAGACAGCGACATTATGGTTGACACCATTCAATACGCCACCGGTAAAAAGAAATACGCCATTGCCAGAGCCTGGATCGAACCCGGTCAAGGCACCATTCAGATTAATTCTCGGACGTTAGAGGATTACTTCCCAAGGTTAACTCACCAAATCCAAGTTCAAACGCCATTTGAAGTGACCAAAACCGAAGGGCAATTTAATGTCAAGGCGACCCTCTCAGGCGGCGGAATCTCAGGGCAAGCCGGAGCCCTTCGTCATGCCATTGCCAAAGCATTAGCTTTACATACGTCTTCCTTGCGGGACCCTCTCAAAAAACAGGGTCTGTTGACACGAGATTCTCGTGTGAAGGAACGTAAAAAATATGGTCAAAAAGGAGCCCGGGCTAAGTTCCAATACTCCAAACGTTAATTTTTTGGCTCTAGAACAAGGTTCATGAGCGAGTGCGAGGGGAGGTTCTTTGGAACCTCCCCTTTTTTCATGTCAGAACAAATACTGGCCTCAATGCCATTCAGACATGGCTAACCACGACACACCATTTTGGGGCCTTCGAGAACAACTCGACATGAGGATTGGCTGTATTGTGGTCTACACCCTTATTTCTGGGAGAGAACGATGAAGGATCAACTTCGTATCGGGGTCATTGGCGCGAGTGGGTATACGGGAGGAGAATTACTCCGGCTACTCAGTCTGCACCCTCAGGTGACCATTGCCAAAGTTGTGGCTTCAAGTAAATCAGAGGGACTCTCGGTCTCTGCCCTTCTTCCGAATCTAACCAAAACCATTGATGTACAGTTATCACCGCTTGATATTCAGACCATTGTTAAAGACGTGGACCTGGTTTTTCTCGCCTTGCCGCATACCCAGTCGCTTGCACCTGTCGCTGAATTTCTTTCTCACAAAAAACTGGTCATCGATTTGAGTGCTGATTATCGTCTCAAAGACGCGCAAGTCTACGAACAATGGTATCAAACCGCTCACCCGCATCCTGACATCTTAAAAGACGCAGTTTATGGATTGCCGGAATTGCACCGAGCAGCCATTCGCAAGAGCCAGTTGGTAGCCGTTCCTGGGTGCTACCCAACTGTCGCCATTTTGCAGATGGCTCCATTTGTTGCTCAACACCTCATTGACCCGCATTCCATTATCATTGATGCGAAATCAGGAGTGTCTGGCGCGGGACGCACACCATCTCAAAGCTTTCACTTCCCAGAAGCCAATGAAGCCATTCACGCCTATAAAATCGCCACTCACAGGCATTTACCGGAGATTGAGCAAGGGCTCAACCATCTCCTCGCCTCTTCTGAAAAGATCGCATCGGCTTCTCCCATCACTGTCATGTTTACTCCCCACCTCATCCCAATAAATCGAGGGATCCTCAGTACGGCCTATGCCAAAATTCGATCAGACATGACGTCGTCTGACCTCAAAGATATTTACCATCGATTCTACCAAAATGAACCGTTTATTCGGGTATTTCCTCAGGCGGAGGCTGTTAATCCTCGAAATCTTCGGGGCGCAAACTTTTGTGATTTGAGCAGTACCTTTGACCCTCGAACAGGCCTTATCATTAGCAGTGGTGCCATCGACAATCTGGTCAAAGGGGCAGCAGGGCAAGCCATTCAATGCATGAATCTCATGGTCGGATTTCCGGAAACCATGGGATTAACGAGTCCAGGACTCTTTCCATAGAAGTAAAAATTGAGAAACAATAGGAGTGGGGAAAAGCGAGAATGAACAACGGACGTGTCTTCACTCCTGCTTCTTACTTTTCCATTATCCCTTTTTCGGATCATACAAAGTATATGGCTCCTCGCTCTTTCATGTGGATCACTGAAATGGTTGTCCCCCATGGTCCGACGCCTGCCGTCTGGCCCAAGGGATGGACGCTCTCATCAGCTGCCGGGCCTTGTCTGAGCGGAGCGAGTTGGTCCGCCCTCCGCAGGCTGGCGTCCGACCTCTGAAATGAGGCCAGACGGGGCGTCAATGGTTTTGGGTCCTTTTGCCGAAACAAAAGGGCCTCGCCTGCCGGGGCGAAACCCGGCAACAAAGAAAGTCAGATTGACAAGGGGGTTGAGTACACCAGTGCGATTGGTTCTCCTGTCAAAACTTTTTGACTGACAAAACCCAAGATGGTTTCCCGACAAACATTGCAAAGCTGTAAGACCCAGACCATAAATCTTGAATGATCCCTTTCCCCTACTACGGAGAACGTCGCTGGCAAAATTTTTCAACACCCTTACTTATTCAAGAGTACAAGGCTAAATAATGTCAAAACGATTAACTGGCGGAATTACCGCACCGAAGGGATTTCTCGCGGCAGGAATCCACGCAGGCATTAAACGGACGGAACAACTGGATCTGGCCCTGGTGGCTTCAGAAATCCCTGGTCCTATCGCCGGGGTCTTTACCAAAAACACCATTCCCGCCGCCCCCATTATGCTCAATCGACAACATCTGAAAAAAGGAATAGGACAAGCCCTCATCATTAACAGTGGAAACGCCAATGCGTTTACTGGAACGGAAGGACTTGAGCATGCCCGAGAAACCGTCCATTTAGTTTCCGAACACTTGGCTATCCCCAAACACCGTGTATTCGTGAGTTCTACGGGTGTCATTGGGGTCCCCCTTCCCATGCCAGCGTTGAGAAAAGGGATTCCCGTTCTTACAGCTCAGCTCAGAAAAACTGGGCATCGAGACGCCGCTCAAGCCATTATGACCACAGACACGCGACCCAAAACCATCGCGGTCCAACAACGTATCGGTGGAAAAGTCGTGACGATCGGCGGAATGGCAAAGGGGTCCGGAATGATCCACCCTGATATGGCCACGATGCTGGCCTATCTCACCACGGATGCGGTCATTGACCAGAAAATATTACAAAAACTGTTACGCACTGTTGCCGACCAAACCTTCAATTGCATTTCAGTCGATGGCGAAACAAGCACGAATGATACGGTTCTTTGCCTCGCGAACGGCATGGCTGGGAACAGAACCATCCCACCTGCGGGTGTCGCTCATACCCAATTCCAGAAACTTCTGCATGAGGTCTGTCACTATTTGGCCATGGAAATTTGCCACGATGGAGAAGGCGCCACCAAACTCATTGAGATCCACGTCACTGAAGCCGCCAGCCACAAAGCCGCCCGACAGTTTGCCTACACCTTGGCTACATCTCCCTTGGTGAAAACCGCGATTTTCGGGGCAGATCCCAATTGGGGTCGCATCATTGCCGCACTAGGACGCGCTGGTTATCCACTTCGCCCTGATCGCATTGTGATCGCCTTTAATCAGACCACCATCGTGAAAGACGGAAGAGGATTAGGGCCACGCATTGAACAACAGGTTCAAAAAATTATGCAACGGCCATCATTCACGATTTCAATCGCATTGGGAATGGGAAAAGGAACCGCCACACAGTGGACCACTGATTTGACGTACGATTACGTCAAGATTAACGCGTCGTACCGGTCGTAATCACCATGCAGTTTTTCAACTGCATCGGCAATAGAGTTCTTTCACTTTTTAATATCGTGGCGGGAGATCAGATCATGAAGCGTGGGACGGCTCACGGCCAAAATCGTGGCTGCTTTGGTAATGTTCCCACCTGTTTGAGCGAGCGTTTGCTGAATGACGCGTTTTTCCACCGCATCTCGAGCCTCTTTTAACGTGAGGCCAGCTTGAACATCTTTCGGTTCTTCCAAATCTAAATCCTCTGGGGCAATGCGGAGATTATCCGTCAGCGTCACCGCTCGACGAATTCGATTTTCTAACTCTCGAACGTTTCCAGGCCAAGGATACTGCTCAAGCGACAACAGGGCTTCTCGAGAAAATCCTGAAATTTTCTTTTTGGCCTCATCTCCAAAACGCTGCAGCAGCACTTTGGCCAACATGGCAATATCAGCTCCACGATCCCGCAAAGGCGGAACGGGAATCGTGACCGTATTCAATCGATAATAGAGGTCCTCGCGAAAACGCCCCTCTTTCATGGCCAGCTGTAAATCACTATTGGTTGCCGCCAAGACTCGGGTATCAACCGGGATTTCTACCCGGCCACCCACACGTTCGATGGTTCGCTCTTGCAGGACACGAAGTAATTTGACCTGCAAGGCTGGAGAAATTTCCCCGATTTCATCGAGAAAGAGGGTCCCTCCTTCCGCCGACTCAATTCTCCCGGGACGTTGCATATGAGCACCGGTAAACGCCCCCTTTTCATGACCGAACAACTCGCTTTCCAAAAGCGTCTCGGGAATCGCCCCACAATTGATCGCGATAAATGGCCCGTTTGCCCTATGGCTTTGCTTGTGAATCGCCTTTGCCACCAGTTCTTTTCCCGTTCCACTCTCGCCGACAATCAACACAGAAATATCAGATCCAGCGACTCGTCGAATCGTATCGAAGACTTTGGCCATCACCGGACTCGTCCCAATCATATCCGGCAACACACGCTTTTCTTCACGCTCTAATAATTTTTGATTTTCTTTCTCAAGTCCAGTCAAATACCCTGCCCGCTGGAGGACCGTCTTCAGTACTTCCAGATCTACAGGCTTGTCCATGAAATCATAGGCCCCTAACTGAACAGCCTTTAAGGCATTCGCACGATCCTGATTGCCCGTGATGACGACCACCTTCACCAGGGGATTCACCGCGATTAACTGCTCGAGGGCGCTCAAGCCTTCCGAAACCCCATCCGCATCTGGTGGCAAGCCCAGATCCAAGGTGACCAAGACCATCTTTTCTCGCCGAAGAATTTCCACCGCTCTCTCACGGTTATCCGCCTCAAATAGAGTGTAAAAAGGCTTCAAGCCCCATTTCATTTGTTCAAGAATTTCTTGACTATCATCGACCAGGAGAAGTGCCGGAAGGGACATAGAATGCTGTGTGGTATCTGGGTTTGACATGTCGTTCAAAAAATGATGGTCAAAGACTCACTCCCAAACAATCGAGGAGTTCCTGGCCACTTTTCGTTTCGGCAGGCTTAGGAAGAAAGGTAAGGATCACCTTTGTTCCATGCCCTTCTTGGCTTTCAATGCGAATCTGTCCATGATTATCTTCAACCATTTGTTTGCATTGAAACAGACCAACTCCCAGCCCATTTTCCTTTGAACTTGTAAAAGGTTGGAATAAATTTTCCAAGCGGGCGGCAGGAATTCCAGGTCCGGTATCGACGATTTCAACGCATACACGGGGCTCATCATAGGTCGTGGTGATATCGATGGTTCCTTGGCCATTCATCGCCTGCTGTGCATTAAGGATCACATTCAACAACACCTGTCTTATGGATTCTATTTTTAATTGAAGGCTCGGAATGGCTTCTCCGGCATGAAAGATTGTTGGACATCCTTTCACATTGAGCGATTCTAGCATGTCCTCAATCAAACCATTGATATCGACGGTTTGAACATTCCTCCCCCTATCTGTCTCAAAATCTCTGGATTCATCGGCTAACTTGGCCATGAGATCCATGATACGTTGAGACGTATTGCGAACGGTTCGCATCGCCGATGCCTGAAAGTCCGGATCATGGCCGTATTGTTCTGCATTCTGAGCCACCAGTGATAAACTCGATGCCAAGTTTTTTAAATCGTGGAGATAAAACCCTGAAAACTTATGCACCGCTTCCCATTTGGCCCTCACACTCCATTCTTCAACTAATTGAAACTGCAGGATGAGCATGGTGACATGATGGGCAATAACGCGAAGGAGGTCAAAATCATCATCATCATAGGTTTGTTCATCGAACCCTTTGCTTAATGTGCAAAACCCAAGGAGACCATCCTGAGTTGTTATCAGAGGAACGCAGATATACGCCTGGGTGTTTTGAGCAAGCTCTCTCAGTCCATCGTCTTCGTTATTTTCTTCATCAATCCTAAAGGGGCCTTTGTTCGCAAGAATTCTTTGAATCAAAGAATGTGTTCCGACAATCGGTGGAGCCTGATCTTCAGAATGGACGGTTCGAATCTGGTGAAATCGCCCATCAGCATTAAACCTTTTCCAAATGGTAATTCGAGGAACATCAAATGTTCGCCTGAGCCACTCCAGATAGTGATCATAGATTTCTTGCGTATCATGACAGGCCGAAAAAACTTCAGTAATTTCCAGCCATTTTTCGCGATAATCATACTTTGTGGGACAAAACGGTACCGTTATCCCATCCCACCCGGTTACCGTTGACTCAGTATTCACCGACCAATCCTCATTCACCGTTTTGTCACCAGTACAACATCCATTGCAATCAAAGCCTCTTCGATTTTATGCGGTATTCACGGGAACCCTTACCTGCTCTTGAATGCCACGAATCAAAAAATCTGACTATTATAGCTTCACGCAGGCGTACAGGGCGTCAATCGCCATAAGGTTATAGTTGTTTTTCGGAAAATGCGGATGGAGACTGTAGGATCCTGCTTATATGACCGATCCTCCCCTCTAACCCCCCGGACTGAGGGTTTTTCTTTTAATAGGCCTGAGGGATCTTTTGGGGTCATACAGAATATTATGACTCTTCGCTCTTTATATGGATCCCTGAAAGGTTCGTCTCCCTGGTCCGACGCCTGCCGCCTGGCCAAGGGAGGGACGCTCTTATCCGCTAGCGGGCCTTGTTTGAGCCATTCGCCATGCCTGCCC
>Ga0224496_10001182_pt1 | contig 16550 bp, 16 predicted proteins | sample SF_Jul11_sed_USG_2_FD_168127 | JGI IMG/M metagenome (GOLD analysis project Ga0224496, IMG submission 168127) | Sediment microbial communities from San Francisco Bay, California, United States - SF_Jul11_sed_USGS_8_1 | ecosystem: Environmental > Aquatic > Marine > Sediment | place: USA...
GGTGAAACCTCGCGAATGGCGCGGATAGCCGCCTCTTTGACATGTTCCGGTGTGTCAAAGTCGGGCTCCCCCGCACCCAGCCCGATGACATCCTTCCCCTGAGCTCTAAGTTCCCGGGCACGGTTGGTCACGGCAAGAGTGGGAGAAGGCTTGATGCGGTTGACGCGGTTTGAAAGGCGGATAGTGGTCAACGTTTCCTCGTGAATTCAAAATTTGAAAAACGCGGTAATATACCCTCATGTCAGCTGAAAAACGATAGCACATGAGCCACCCATTCAAATTGTCCAGTTCCTTTTCACCCGCTGGCGATCAACCTCAGGCAATCGAGGCATTGGTCGCGGGGCTGTCGAGAGGCGATGCCTGCCAGACCCTGCTGGGTGTTACGGGTTCCGGAAAGACTTTTACCATCGCCAATGTCATACGGGAGGTCCAGCGGCCGACACTGGTACTGGCACCAAACAAGACGCTGGCGGCTCAGCTTTATTCGGAATTCCGCGATTTTTTTCCACACAATGCCGTGGAGTATTTCGTGTCCTACTACGATTACTACCAGCCCGAAGCTTACGTTCCGTCCACGGATACCTATATCGAGAAAGACGCCTCGATCAACGAACAAATCGAGCAAATGCGCCTGTCGGCCACCAAGGCCCTGTTGGAACGTGAAGATGCCATCATCGTCGCCACGGTTTCAGCCATTTACGGGCTGGGCGACGTGGACGCCTACCACGGCATGATTCTGCATCTGCGCCAGGGCACGACCATGTCCCAGCGCGCCATTCTCCAGCGCCTCGCGGAGATGCAGTACACGCGTAACGATATCGAGCTGCACCGCGGGACATTCCGGGTCCACGGGGACGTCATTGATATATTTCCCGCCGAGTCGGAAAAACTGGCAGTCCGTATCGAGTTGTTCGGAGATGATATCGAGGCCTTGGCTGAATTCGATCCGCTGACCGGCGAGGTCGACAATCGCCCGGTGCGATTCACTATTTATCCTTCCTCGCACTATGTCACGCCGCGCGAGACCATTCTCAAATCGATCAACGCAATCAAAGCTGAGTTGCGTGAACGATTGGAGCAGTTGCGTGGGGCAGAGAAGCTGGTCGAGGCACAGCGGTTAGAGCAACGAACGCTTTATGATCTGGAAATGATGCGCGAAGCCGGATATTGCTCCGGCATTGAAAACTATTCGCGTTACCTGTCGGGCCGGAAGGCGGGTGAACCCCCGCCCACGCTGATCGATTACCTGCCGAAAAATGCACTGATCGTTATTGATGAAAGCCATGTAACCATTCCCCAACTCGGGGGGATGTACAAGGGCGACCGCTCGCGCAAGGAAACCCTCGTTGAGTACGGATTCCGCCTGCCTTCAGCCCTGGATAACCGGCCATTGCGTTTCGATGAATTCGAACATCTCATGCCACAAACCCTTTTTGTTTCGGCCACGCCCGGGCCGTACGAAAGGCAACGCTGCGCAGGCGTGGTTGTCGACCAGGTGGTGCGTCCTACCGGACTGATCGACCCGGAAGTTGAAGTACGGCCAGCGACCGCCCAAGTAGATGATTTGTTATCTGAAGTGCGGGCACGTGCAGCGGCCGGTGAGCGTGTCCTGGTCACTACGCTCACCAAGCGCATGGCAGAAGATTTGACGGAATATCTGCATGAGCATGACGTACGCGTGCGTTACCTGCATTCGGACATTGAAACCATCGAGCGCGCCGAGATCATCCGAGATCTGCGCGCCGGCACCTTTGACGTGCTCGTGGGCATCAACCTGCTGCGCGAGGGTCTCGATTTGCCCGAGGTCTCGCTGGTGGCCATTCTGGATGCCGACAAGGAAGGATTTCTGCGCTCGACCCGCTCCCTGATTCAGACTATTGGGCGCGCTGCCCGTCACATTAACGGTAAGGCCATTCTTTATGCCGACCGGATGACCAACTCGATGCAAGAGGCGATTGGTGAAACCGAGCGGCGTCGGCAGAAACAGCTTGCCTACAATGAGGCTCACGGCATCACGCCCAAAGGCATTATCAAGGCGGTCAAAGAAATGATCGATGGGGTACCGCCGTCGCATCCACTTTTCGGCGCCAGAGACTATGCCTCGAAATCCGCGCACCCCGCACGCGAATTCCTGCGCGCCGCGGAAGAGGAGGCCGAGTATGCGGCCATGGCCCCGAACGCCCTGGCGAAACTGCTCAATAAGCTGGAAAAGCAGATGTACTCCCACGCGCATAATCTCGAATTCGAGAAGGCGGCAGAGGTCCGTGACAAGATTAATGCTATCCGCTCGCGCCAGTTTGGCATCATCGAAGGTTCCCGCCGCCAACAGCGCTGACACGATTACGATGACACCCTTGCGGGCAGCACATATACCTTCCCCTAGAGCCGCAATGAAACGATGAATGAAAATTCATCGCCGCATCAGTAAGTTGTGGAATTTTTTTGCCCCATCCCTGTGTAACTGTGGAACAAGTCCAAGCTCGTGGCGGCACGCTTTGTGCGCGGTGTGCTATTAGTTAAGTGTTCTACTATAGAAACGTATCGGGGTACTGATATGACATTCTTTCACAAACTGACAGTCATTGGATCATTGTTCCTGATGATTCTGCCGTCTCTTTCTGCCATGGCATCCGTTGAGACCAAGAAACTCACGTGGGCGGGTTGCGGCATATCCAAAAACGCCTTCATGGCGGAAATGGCCAGTGCCTACAAGAAGAAGACCGGTGTCGAAATCGATTTCAAAGGTGGTGGTGCCACCAAAGGCATTCGTCAGGTCGCCTCACGCGAAGTCACCATCGGGGGGACTTGTCGTCATGTGATTGAAGACCCAGAGAAATACATGACCCTGCCGGAAGAGCGGCGCGTCAAACTTACGCCGGTGGCTTGGGATGCGCTGGCTGTTATCGTTCACAAGGACAATCCAGTTGAAAATATCACGATGGCACAGGTGCGTGAGCTTTACACTGGTCAGATCACCAACTGGAAACAGCTCGGCGGAAAAGATGAACCGATCGAGCTCTACGTTCGAAAGGGAAAAATCTCGGGTGTGGGCCGGACATTGCGCGAGTTGGTTTTTAACAATTACGAGCAGGAATTCACGGCGACCCACGTGGTTAATTCATCAGGTCCACTTGAGAAAGCCATTATAGAGAATCCGCGTGGTATCGGCATTACGGGCATCAGCAGCGCCCGTAAAATACCGGTGAAGATTCTTCCTCTCAATGGAAAGGCACCGAGCTACGAAAACATCAAACTGGGCGAATATCTGCTTTACCGCCCCCTGTACATGGTGACTCACCTGCAAGAGAAGAATTCGGAAGTTAATAAATTCATCAATTTCGTCATGGGCCCTGAAGGCAAACAGGTTATGCGCGGCGTCGGGACAGTACCCTATGAAGATGCGATTGACTTGTGGCTCAAATATCTTGACCAGCAAAACCGCGCCCTGGCTCGCGGGCTCGGCAAAAAATAGACCCCTTTCCTAGATCCCCCGAAATTCAGCCTGAGCTTGAGGCTGATCACTGAGTTGTGATATTTTTCCGCGCCTGTTTGCAGGCGCGTAGCTCAGTGGTAGAGCACCACCTTGACATGGTGGTGGTCGGTGGTTCGATCCCACTCGCGCCTACCATTAATCCGGGCCGGCACCGCCGGTAGTATTTCCAGGATGCTGAAACCCGTTTACGCGGCCATTCGTAGCGGTCGCCACTGACGAAAGGGTCTCGATATGCCAGTTATTACGTTGCCAGACGGCAGCCGCCGTGATTTCCCCAAACCTGTGACGGTCGCCGAGATTGCCGCGAGCATCGGCACCGGTCTCGCTCGTGCCGCGCTGGCCGGGCGTGTCAACGGCAAACTGGTCGACACATCGTTTATGGTCGACCACGATGCCCAGGTGACCATTGTCACCGATCGCGATCCGGAAGGCATCGAGATTATCCGTCATTCCACGGCACATCTTCTCGCACAGGCTGTGAAAGAACTGTTCCCCGAGGCGCAGGTCACGATCGGCCCGGTGATTGAAAACGGTTTTTACTATGACTTCGCCTTCAAGCGCGGCTTTACCGAGGGAGACCTGGTAAAGATTGAAGAACGCATGCGCGAGATTGCCAAGCGTGACTATCCTGTTGTCCGCACGGTCATGCCGCGTGATGAAGCTGCTAAGTTCTTTCGTGATATGGGAGAGGAATATAAAGCCCAGATTATCTCGGATATTCCTGCCGGCGACCAGATCTCGCTATACCGCCAGGGCGAATTTATCGACCTCTGCCGCGGCCCACATGTGCCCTCGACCGGAAAGCTCAAGGCCTTCAAACTCATGAAGGTGGCCGGCGCCTACTGGCGCGGTGATTCGCGCAATGAAATGCTGGCGCGCATCTACGGCACGGCCTGGACCAGCAAGGAAGCGCTTGATACCTACCTTCACCAGATCCAAGAAGCCGAGAAGCGCGATCACCGCAAACTCGGACGCCAGTTGAACTTGTTTCACATGCAGGAAGAGGCGCCGGGCATGGTCTTCTGGCACGAGCGCGGCTGGCGCCTGTACCAGCAGATTGTCCAGTACATGAGCGAGCTATGGCGCGAGCACGGTTACCGTGAAATCCGCACGCCGCAACTGGTCGATCGTTCTCTTTGGGAAAAATCCGGGCATTGGGAGCAATTCCACAAAGACATGTTTGTCACCGAATCGGAAAAGCGGTTGTACGCGGTGAAACCAATGAACTGTCCCTGCCATATCCAGGTGTACAACCAGGGGCTCAAGAGTTACCGAGATTTGCCGCTGCGGCTAGCGGAATTCGGCTCCTGTCATCGTAACGAACAGTCTGGCGCTCTGCACGGCCTGTTGCGCGCACGCAGTTTCGTGCAGGACGATGCCCATATTTTCTGCACGGAAGCCCAGATACAGAATGAAGTATCGGACTTCATCGATCTCCTCCATCGTGTTTATGCTGATTTCGGTTTTCGGGAGATCATATACAAACTTTCCACACGCCCACCTCACCGCATCGGTTCTGATGAATCCTGGGACAAGGCGGAGCATTCCCTGGAACAGGCCTTAAATTCGAAAAAGCTCCAATGGGACCTGCAGCCAGGGGAGGGGGCGTTCTACGGCCCCAAGATCGAATTCTCGCTCAAGGATAGCCTTGGCCGGGTATGGCAGTGCGGGACCATCCAGGTGGACTTTTCCATGCCGGGACGTCTGAACGCATCCTACATCGCCGAAGACGGCAGCAAACAGGTGCCGGTCATGCTGCATCGGGCGATTCTCGGCTCGCTGGAGCGCTTTATCGGCATCCTGATCGAGGAACATGCCGGGTCGCTGCCCGCCTGGCTCGCTCCCGTCCAGGCAGTGGTACTGACGATTACCGACGAACAGCAGGATTACGCCCGAAAACTTGAAAAATACCTTGATAAACAGGGTTGGCGGGTGGAGTCAGACTTGAGAAACGAAAAAATAGGCTTTAAAATTCGGGAACATACCTTGCAGCGCATTCCCTATTTGCTGGTGGTCGGCAAGAAAGAGGCGCAGGAAGGTACCCTGGCCGTGCGCACGCGCAAGGGTGAGGATCTGGGCGGGATGACGCCTGAGGCGTTTCACGCCACGCTCACCCGGGAAACCGCGAGCCGCGGCGTTACTATTTTGGAGGAACAGAAACATCGCGACGGATAAAGAGGTACGTGTCAACGGGCGCATCAATGCCCCGAAAGTCAGGTTGATCAGTAATGACGGCCAGCAAATTGGCATAGTTCCCATCAGTGATGCATTGCGCCGGTCCGAAGAGGCTGGCCTCGATCTTGTAGAGATTTCACCCAACGCGGCACCGCCGGTATGCCGCATCATGGACTTCGGGAAATACCAGTACGAAGAGAGCAAACGCAAGCACGCGGCCAAGCGCAAGCAGAAACAGATTCAGATTAAGGAAGTCAAGTTTCGCCCCGGCACGGATGTCGGCGATTACCAGACCAAGTTGCGCAACTTGATTCGTTTTCTGGGGGAGGGCGACAAGACCAAGATCACTTTGCGCTTTCGCGGACGTGAACTGGCGCATCAGGAACTGGGGCTCGAAATGCTCAAGCGCCTGGAAAATGATCTCAAGGATTATGGCATCGTGGAGCAGTTCCCGCGACTGGAAGGAAAACAAATGGTGATGGTACTGAACCCGAAGCCAGGCGCGGGTAAGCCCGCGAAGAGTGAAAAAAAGACAGCGAAACTGGTGTCGACATCAGGGGTGAAAGCACAAGCCAAGACCGAACTGAAGGCAGAACCGAAAACCAAGACGGCGTCTTAGCCGCAACGTATTTACCATTGCGACCGAACGGGCCATGCATGTGCCCGCAGGCGCTTACTTTTAAGGAGTATTAAACATGCCCAAGTTGAAAACCAATCGCGCCGCGGCCAAGCGGTTCAAAAAAACTGCGAGTGGCGGATTTAAACGCTCACGCTCGCATCTGCGCCATATCCTCACCAAGAAGAGCTCCAAGCGCAAACGCCATCTGCGCGGTACCACGACGGTGTATTCCACCGACGTCGCCGGCCTGCGTCGCTTGCTGCCGTACAGCTGAGGAGAATAGAACATGCCAAGAGTCAAACGTGGAGTCACGGCCGGTGCACGCCACAAGAAAGTGTTGTCGCAGGCCAAGGGTTATTACAATGCCCGCCGAAAGGTTTACCGTGTCGCTAAGCAGGCAGTCGCGAAAGCTGGGCAGTATGCTTATCGTGACCGTCGTGTCCGCAAGCGCGAATTCCGCGCCCTGTGGATTGCCCGTATTAATGCCGCAGCGCGAGAGTGCGGTCTTTCCTACAGCCGATTTATGAATGGTCTTAAAAAAGCCACCATCGACATCGACCGAAAAATTCTGGCCGATATCGCGGTGCATGACAAGAAATCCTTTTCCGTTCTGGCTGACAAGGCCAAGGCGGCGCTCTCCAGCTGATATTCCGGCGGTGCACACCGCCTCGAGTGTCGCTACCGCAGAAAGGGAAAGGTCGATGGGCCTTTCCCTTTTCTTTTCTTGCAGGCAGACTGGATCGTGACTGACAGCAAACGCACAATGGAAGAACAGCTGAAGTCCCTGATGCAAGAGGCTGAGACGGCCTTGGCCGCGGCGCTCGACGTGGTGGCGGTGGAGGATATCCGCGTCCGGTATCTGGGTAAAAAGGGTGTGCTGACCGAGCAATTAAAAAACCTCGGCAATTTGTCGCCGGAGGAACGGCCGCGCGCCGGTGCCGTGGTTAACCAGGCCAAAGAGGCGCTGCAGGATAAGCTCCGCGCACGCAAACAGCAATTGGAAGCCTCCGCCCGTGACCTGCAGCTCACGCGCGAAATCGTGGATGTCACGCTTCCTGGACGCGGGATGCGACTGGGTGGTCCGCACCCGATAACACGAACTTTGGAACGCCTCGAAACGCTCTTTACACGCATGGGTTTCACTGTGGCCGAAGGTCCGGAAATCGAGGACGACTACCATAATTTCGAGGCGCTCAATATTCCGCCGGACCATCCCTCACGGGCGATGCACGATACATTTTATTTCAACGCGCATCGGCTGCTGCGCACGCATACCTCCCCGGTGCAAATCCGCCACATGAATACGCACAAGCCACCCCTGCGCATCATAGCGCCGGGGCGCGTCTATCGCTGTGATTCGGATGTGACTCACACGCCCATGTTCCATCAGATCGAGGGATTGATGGTGGATGAAGACGTATGCTTTGCCGATCTCAAGGGAGTATTGGGCGACTTTCTTTCCCGATTTTTCGAGAAACCGCTGAAGTTACGATTCCGTCCGTCTTATTTCCCGTTCACCGAGCCGTCGGCGGAAGTCGACATCAGTTGTGTTATCTGTTCTGCCCGCGGCTGCCGCGTCTGCAAGAACACCGGCTGGCTTGAAGTACTGGGTTGCGGCATGGTGCACCCGGAAGTGTTCCGGCACGTCGACATCAACAGCGAACGCTGGACCGGCTTCGCCTTCGGTCTGGGGGTAGAACGCCTGGCCATGCTGCGATATGGCGTTAACGATCTGCGATTGTTTTACGAGAATGATTTGCGTTTCTTGCAACAGTTTAAATAAATACGATGAGCCCACCGTTGAACACGGATAAGCATGGATCATTATTTTTCAGTCAGGCAATTATCTATGCCCGTATTTGTTCATCACCGTTTTCGTCATTCATATGAAAATTAGTGAACAATGGCTGCGTGAGTGGGTGTCGCCGAGGCTGGATCGGAAAGCCCTGACGGAACGCATGACAATGGCCGGGCTGGAAGTGAGTGCGATCGAACCCGTGGCCCCCAACCTGGATAAAGTCGTGGTTGGGAGAATTGAATCTGTCGCACCCCATCCCTCGGCAGAAAAGCTCCGAATATGCCGCGTTGATATCGGTAAGGATCGACGGCTTGATATCGTGTGTGGCGCCGCCAATGCCGCTGTCAACATGCTGGCTCCTGTCGCGCTGGAGGGCGCCACATTGCCCGATGGCATCCGCATCAAACGTGCCGAAATTCGGGGAGTGCCTTCATCCGGCATGCTTTGTTCCGCACGGGAATTGGGTCTGAGCGAGTCCGCCGAAGGCCTGCTGGTTCTGGATATGGATGCGAAGCCGGGAACAACCTTGTCGGAATACCTCGGGCTGAACGATGTCTCCCTGGAGATCGACCTGACACCCAATCGCGGGGATTGCCTGAGCGTAGCAGGGCTCGCGAGGGAACTGGTGGCCATCACCGGTACGAAAATGAAATTCCCCATCACCAAGTCGGTGAAACCAAAGCATCGGCAACGAATCCCGGTGAAACTCGATGCGCCACGCGACTGTTCACGTTATGTTGGCCGCATCGTAAACGGAATCAATCCGCGCGCGGTGACGCCAATGTGGATGCGGGAAAAACTTCGCCGCAGTGGTGTGCGCAGCATTCATCCAGTGGTGGATGTGACCAATTATGTCATGCTCGAATGGGGTCAACCCATGCATGCCTTCGATCTTGCGAAAATCAATGGAACGATTCATGTGCGCCTTTCCAAGAAGAGCGAATCACTATCGCTGCTGGATGGAAACTGCCTGACGCTCAAACCTGGCTATTTGCTGATTGCTGACGATAGGCGTCCGTTGGCCCTGGCTGGCATCATGGGTGGCATGGATTCCGCCGTTGGCGATGCGACAGAAAATGTATTTCTGGAAAGCGCCTGGTTTCGTCCGGTCACGATATCGTCTCGATCACGCGATCTGGGATTGCAGACAGAATCCTCGTATCGGTTTGAGCGCGGGGTCGATCCCAACTTGCAGATTCTTGCCATGGAGCGGGCCACGGCCCTGTTATTGGATATTGTTGGCGGCCGTCCGGGTCCCTTGATCGAACAGGTTGCCAAACGTCATCTTCCACGCAATGCGCCGGTAACGCTGAGGCAGAATCGGATTGACCGGCTTCTCGGAATCCGTTTCTCTCCCAGGGAAACGGAAAAAATATTGTCCCGTCTCGGGATGATGGTGAAAAAATTTCCAAAACGCTGGACCGTCACACCCCCGTCATACCGGTTTGACATTAATTGTGAAGTCGATCTGATCGAGGAAATCGCACGTATTCATGGCTACGAAAATATTCCCAGTCGGCGCCCACGGCTGGAAATGGTTGCGGCACCGCTGCCTGAATCCGACGTGGGGGAATCCCGCGTGCGCGCTGCCCTGATCGACCGGGATTATCAGGAGATCGTGACCTATAGTTTTGTCGATCCCAAAATTCAGGCACTGGTGGATCCCGAGATAACTCCTGCCAAGCTTGCCAACCCCATCAGCGCGGACATGGCGGTCATGCGCACTTCTCTTTGGCCCGGGTTGTTGCAAACCATTCTCTATAACCAAAACCGCCAGCAACCGCGTGTGCGTCTCTTTGAAATTGGTCATGTTTTCCGGCTTTCTGGAGAGGATTTCAGCGAGCAAGCCATGTTGGCCGGGGCTGCCTACGGCGATGTCGCACCGGAGCAATGGGGGATCTCTCGACGGGAGACCGACTTTCATGACATCAAGGCGGACGTGGAGGCAATACTGACTCTGGCCGGCGTCGGGTTGGACGCCCAATTCTTGCCCGGGCAGCATCCGGTGTTACACCCGGGTCAAACAGCGGAAATCCGGTTTCAGGGCGCTCGGGTGGGGTTGATGGGAGTCTCGCATCCGGAGATCCAGACTCGACTTGGCCTGGACCGCCCGGTAGTGCTTTTTGAGATCAAATTGGATGCCCTGCGTAACGGGAAAATCCCGAATTTCCACGAATTTTCAAGATTTCCCGCAATCCGCCGAGATCTTGCTATTCTTGTAGAGGATGCAATTCCTGCCCAGGCCGTATTGGATTGCGTGCGTCAGGTGGCAGGAAGCTTGCTTGTCAACCTTGAGCTATTTGATGAGTATCGTGGGAAAGGTATTGATTCCGGAAGAAAAAGTTTGGCACTGGGCTTGACCTTGCAGGACTCTTCGCGCACTCTTAATGAGGAGGACGTGGAGCGGGTGATGGCGGAGATAATATCCGCTTTGCATTCCCGGCTGGGAGGCCAGCCACGTCAGTAAAGTAAAACCCTTTGGGAATAAAGAGAAAAGGTAGCGACCTATGGCATTGACCAAAGCAGATCTTGCGGAAAACCTGTTTAACGAGCTGGGTCTGAACAAGCGGGAGGCAAAGGAGTTTGTCGAAATCTTCTTTGACAGGATTCGGGGGGCTTTGGCTGATGGGGAGCAAGTAAAACTCTCCGGTTTTGGCAATTTCTCCCTGCGTCAGAAGAATTCCCGCCCCGGTCGAAACCCGAAAACCGGCGAAGAAATACCCATTACCGCCCGGCGCGTGGTTACCTTCCGCGCCAGCCACAAACTCAAGGAACGAGTCGAGCAGAACGCCAATGCGAACCGTGAAAAGTTCAAGAATCAGGCGGAACTAAATGCTTGACCCAGGCGAGAATCACGAGCTTCCTACAATACCCGGCAAGCGCTACTTCACCATCGGTGAAGTCAGTGATTTGTGTGCGGTCAAACCTCACGTGCTGCGCTATTGGGAACAGGAATTTCCCCAGCTGAAGCCGGTCAAGCGCCGTGGTAACCGGCGCTACTATCAACGCCATGACGTGATTCTTATACGCCAGATCCGCAGCCTGCTCTATGTCGAAGGCTTCACCATCAGTGGAGCACGCAATAAGCTTGAGCTGGATAATCCCGTTCCCCTCGATGCCAATCGTCAACAGGCCATCAAGACGCTCATTCACGAGCTGGAAGATGTCCTGACTATGCTGAAAAAAATCTAATTTCTCCTTGTTTCATGCGGATTCTCGGGTATGATGTCGCCCGCAACTCTGCGGCACATCATGCGGGATTCTTCCACGCCAATACACAATCGGGGCGTAGCGCAGCCTGGTAGCGCACCACCTTGGGGTGGTGGTGGTCGGAGGTTCAAATCCTCTCGCCCCGACCAACATCATGTATTTTCTCCAGCAATACTCCCACATGATGGTCGATCGGGCTGCGCCCGCGTTTTTTATCGCGGTTCTCGCACCGCGGGCGAGGTACTTTGGACTCGGACCATCCATGGTCCTCGCCCTTCGGGCCGCCTGCGGCGGTCCAAATCCGATCCTGTCGAATTTGTCTTTGCTCGTGCAAAGAAAAGGGACGAAAAGAAAGCACGCCCGGATCGCTCACCGCGCATAAGACGCGCGGTTCCCTCCGCTCCTCCCGAAGCCGGGCGCTCGCCTAACTCACCGGGCGCTGGGAAACGCGCCTCGGGCTCGATCAAAAGGCTCGCGACTACCCCCGGCTTCGATGCGGTGCTCGGTTCGCGACACGGGGTGTTTAACCCACCTCAAAACATGGCGTGGAGTTTTTGCGTGCCTCTTGCGACATTTAAAAAAACCTGCATGCTGAGGGTTGAGTTGGGTAGCTCTCACCCCGTATGGCGCGCCCGAGCATCGCAGACGGTCCCGGAGTATTCGCGCGCCCCGTGGTCGAGCCCGAGACGCGTTGTGTGCGTCCGGCGAGTTGGGGCGCGCGCCGGTGCCGGCGAGAAGCGCAGGGAGGATGTCGCGCCATCCGGGGGCGTGTTTTCTTTGGTGACTTTCTTTGCACGAGCAAAGAAAGTCACCCTGGGTGCGGGGCGGAGCATCCCGCAATTGGCTTTTCATTGTGCGCGAAGCGCACACAAAACAAGCTCCGTGGGTCAGCCACCCACAAGTATGCGTCGCCGCAGGCGACACAAGATCAGCGGCTGCAATCAAAGAAATACGCTCACGCTGCATTCCCGCTCTCGCGGGAATGACGAAAAGTAAAATGCGAATACTCCTCAGTAACGACGACGGTTACCTCGCTCCCGGCCTCGCTTGCCTGGCGCAGGCATTGACGGCGGTCGCGCAGGTGGATGTGGTGGCGCCGGAGCGCGACCGCAGCGGCGCCAGCAATTCGCTTACGTTGACGCATCCACTGCGGGTCCAGAAAGGCGAGAACGGTTTCTATTTTGTTGACGGCACGCCGACCGATTGCGTGCATCTGGCGATCACCGGACTGCTCGACCAGGAACCCGACATCGTCATCGCCGGCATCAATCGTGGCTCCAATCTCGGCGACGACGTGATCTATTCCGGCACGGTGGCGGCCGCGATGGAAGGCCGCTTCCTGGGGCTGCCGGCAATCGCGGTTTCGCTGGCGGGAAAAACCGGCACGAATTTCAAAACCGGTGCGCATGTCACGCTGCGGTTGCTGGAAAAACTGAAACGCGATGCATTGCCGGCGGACACCATATTAAACGTCAATGTTCCGGATGTGCCGGTCGAGCAGCTCGCCGGTTTCGAGGCCACGCGGCTCGGGCATCGGCACAAGGCCGAGCCGGCGGTGCGCACGAAAGACCCGCATGGCAATCCGGTCTACTGGGTGGGAGTGCCGGGTCAGGAAGACGATGCGGGGCCGGGAACGGATTTTTATGCCATCCGGAACCACTTCGTTTCCATCACCCCTTTGCATGTGGACCTGACCCGTTATACTGCGCTGGAGCAGGTTTCCGCCTGGCTCAAGAAATTCTAGCAATACAGGGACAACGGCAAGCAACGGTGAGAATGGACGTCCACGGCATCGGCATGACCTCGCGGCGAACCCGCGATCGGCTAATCCAGCGCCTGCGCGAGGAGGGTATCCACGATGAGCGGGTGCTCGACGCGATTCGCAACGTGCCGCGCCATGTATTTGTCGATGAAGCCCTGGCGACCCGTGCCTACGAGGACACGGCCTTGCCCATCGGTCACGGCCAGACCATATCACAGCCCTATATCGTCGCCCTGATGACGCAGGCGCTGATCGCCGGCGGGCGCCTGAAAAAAGTCCTGGAAGTCGGGACCGGGTCGGGCTACCAGACGGCGGTCCTGGCGGGCCTGGTAGACGAGATATATTCCGTGGAACGCCTCGAACCGCTGATGAAGCTGGCGCGCAAACGCCTGCGCGAAATCGGTTGCCGCAATGTCCACATCAAGCTTTCGGACGGCAGCTGGGGCTGGAAAGACCATGCGCCCTACGACGGTATTATCGTCACGGCCGCCCCGGCGGAGGTCCCGCAAGCCCTGCTGGACCAGCTGGCGCCGGACGGCCGGATAGTCATTCCGGTGGGCGGGGCGGCGATGCAGGAATTGCTGCTGTTGCAGAAGACGGACAAAGGCCTGACCCAGGAACGTCTCGAGCTGGTGAATTTTGTCCCGCTGGTGAGAGATTCGTTCTGAAGGCGCGGCGTTTCCGGTCGGGGCGGTACGGATGAAATCCTGGCAGAAACTGGCCGGAGCCGTCATTTTGGCGGGCGTCGTGCCTGCCTGTGGAACCTTCCCGCTGCCACCGGTGAGTGAGCAGGGCAAGGGGGTGCGGCAACCGGCGTCTGCCTATTACGTTGTCCGGGCGGGGGACACGCTGTTCAGTATCGCCTGGGAGTCCGGACTCGATTACCAGGATGTCGCGCGCTGGAACAACATTTCTCCTCCGTATCTCATCCGGCCGGGAGAAAGATTGCGGCTTTATCCTTCATCGGATGTCGCTGTGACGCACCCGCCGCCCGCCACGCCGGCTGCCCGGACCAGACCGCCACCGGCAAAACCGGATTCATCGTCTCCGGCGCGCCACGCGCCGCCGGCAACCACCGGGCAGTTGAACTGGATGTGGCCGACCCAGGGCGACTTGCTGGATCGTTTTTCCGCCAACGGATCGAACAAGGGAATCGACATCGGCGGCAGCAAGGGGCAGCCGATACTCGCCGCGGAAGCAGGACATGTCGTGTATCAGGGAAGTGGACTTCGAGGATACGGACAGCTTATCATCATCAAACACAACGCCGATTTTCTGAGCGCTTATGCCCACTGCGACAAGATTTACGTCAAGGAAGGGAATGTGATAAAACGGGGTCAGAAAATCGCCGACATGGGCAGCAGCGGCACCGACAGGGCCAAGCTGCATTTCGAAGTGCGATACCGCGGCGCTCCGGTGGATCCGCAAGCCTATCTTCCCAGAAAGTAACTATGTCTCCACGCAAACCGACCCGCCCGGCCCCGAAAAAAAGCAAGGTAAAATCCAAGTCCAGGCCCGCACGGACCAAGGTTGATCCGGAATCCGAGGAGACGGAAGACGAAACCGTCGTCGCGGCCGATGAATCCGAAGACGAGGAAGAGGCGGCCGAGCCCGCTACCGAAAAGCCCGCCAAAGAGGACGGGCCCGATGCCGACTCGAGCGAACGTGACAAGCGGGATGCCTATTATTCCCACGCCGACGCCACCCGCATCTATCTGAAGGAAATCGGTTTCTCGCCGCTGCTGTCGGCCGAGGAAGAGGTGTTTTTCGCGCGCAAGGCGCAGAAGGGCGACGGCAAGGCGCGCAAGCGCATGATTGAAAGCAACCTGCGTCTGGTGGTCAAGATCGCGCGGCGCTACATGAATCGCGGTTTGTCGCTGCTCGATCTCATCGAGGAAGGCAATCTCGGACTGATCCGCGCGGTGGAAAAATTCGATCCCGAGCGCGGTTTCCGTTTCTCGACCTACGCCACGTGGTGGATCCGGCAAACCATCGAGCGCGGCATCATGAACCAGACGCGCACCATCCGGCTGCCGGTGCACGTGCTCAAGGAGATCAACATCTACCAGCGCGCCGCGCGTTACCTGGCGCAGAAGCTGGACCACGAGCCGTCGCCGGAAGAGGTGGCCAACCTGCTCGACAAGCCGGTAGACGACGTCAAGAGCATGCTCGGCCTGAACGAGCGCGTCGCCTCGGTGGATGCCCCGCTGGATGACGATCCCGATCGCTCGCTGCTGGACGCCATTGCCGACGAGCGCACACCCGATCCCGAGAAAGTCCTGCAACGCGACGACCTGCAACAGTTGATCCAGCAATGGCTGAACGAACTCAATGACAAGCAGCGTGAAGTGGTCGAGCGCCGCTTCGGACTGAACCATCGCGAGATATCGACGCTGGAAGAGGTCGGTGCCGATATCGGCGTAACCCGCGAGCGCGTGCGCCAGATCCAGGTCGAAGCCCTGAAGCGGCTGCGCGTGATTCTGGAAAAGGCCGGCTACTCAGTCGACTCCCTGTTCTAGCGCCCACTGCCCAAGAGCGAGCGCTCTTCACCAACGGGCGAATGCAACCGTAATAAACGGAGTTTCTTGGGCGCGCATGCCGCCGTCTCCGAAAGAGCTGCGCCTCGGGATCCGGCGGCTACCCCTCGATCATGAGCAGGGCGGCGACCACGCGTCGTCCGTCGCTCATGAGAATGTTGTAAGTCCGGCACGCCGCGCCGGTGTCCATCACTTCCAGTCCGATATTTGCTTCCACCAGCGACCGGGTCAGGCGCGGAGCCGGAAACCGCAGCCGCGCGCCGGTACCCAGGAGCACGACCTCCGGCCGCAGCTCGGCAATCGACTCGAAATGCGCCGCCAGCAGATCGTCAAAGCCTGCCGGCGGCCATTCCAGAACCCGTTCCGGCGTGAGGACCAGGCTGTGCCGGTGCGCCACGTCGTTGATGGTGATGACACCGGGCGCGTAGGCACGGATCAGATTCTGCCCGACGCCCGATTCGAGGTGAATTTTCATCGTAACCCGGTGATAGATCGGTCTTCATCGGCACCACGGCCGGCTGTTTCCATCGCTGTGACGAAAGCCCTATAATGCATGCGTATTCAACACCTTGGCGGCCGCACGACACTATAACAGCCTGACGATCAGCATGTCACAAAACGACGAATTTTCCCGCATCAAGCGTTTGCCGCCCTACGTTTTCAATATCGTCAACGAGCTCAAGGCGCAGGCGCGCCGGCGCGGCGAAGACATTATCGACTTCGGAATGGGTAATCCCGACGGTGCCACGCCCCGGCATATCGTGGACAAGCTCGTGGAGGCCGCCCAGCGCGATGACACGCACCGCTACTCCGTCTCGCGCGGCATTCCGCGCCTGCGGCGCGCGATTTGCCAATGGTACAAGCGCCGCTATGACGTCGACATCGACATGGACAGCGAGGCGATCGTCACCATCGGCTCCAAGGAAGGCCTGTCGCATCTGGCACTGGCGACCGTG
>Ga0224496_10001183_pt1 | contig 16549 bp, 12 predicted proteins | sample SF_Jul11_sed_USG_2_FD_168127 | JGI IMG/M metagenome (GOLD analysis project Ga0224496, IMG submission 168127) | Sediment microbial communities from San Francisco Bay, California, United States - SF_Jul11_sed_USGS_8_1 | ecosystem: Environmental > Aquatic > Marine > Sediment | place: USA...
GAGGAAGGAGTCGGAACGCATCAGCATGTCCTGGCCCACCAGATAGGTCTCGCCGGTCTTACCCATGCCGGAGCGTTCCTGCATGACGGTGTTGATCGCCTCAAGAGAAAGCTGCATGGCGATGACGCACTTGATCTCGCCGTACTGGACGAGGGGGGCGGCGATAAAGGCGGCCGGCTCGTCGTTGGAGGGGGCGTAGGGGGCAAAATCCGACACCCCATATTGCCGGGTCTGGATGACTTGACGGATCAGCTTGCCCAGGTTGGAGCTCGAGTACTTGCCGTTCACCATGTTGGTCTGGTAATCCGCTTCCTTGGCCACGGTGTAGAAGACCTGGCCCTGGGGATCGATGAGGAAGAGGTCGTAGTAGCCGTAGTGTTCGATGTAGTTGGCAAAGTAGTCGTTGTTCTTGTCGCTGGCGAGCGTGGCGAGCACCGCGTCCATGGTGCCGGCCTGCTTGAGAAAGCCGCCCACCGTGTCCACCATGACGTTCATGTCGCCATGGCGTTCTTCAAAGAAGCGGCTGATCTGCGCTTTCTTGATTCCCTGCACCGCCTTCAGCTGGTTGAAGGCCGAGGATTCGAGGGCATTGCTCGCTTTGAGCAGGGCGGTGAGGCCGACTACACTGAAGGGGATCACGCCGACGCAGAGAAAGGCGATGAGCAGTTTCTGCCCCAGTTTTAAGCGTTTAAACATGGATGTCTCTCCTTTATTTTGTCTGAAGCTGTTTGTTTGAGTGCAAAAAATGGGGCTGGGCGGGGGAAACGCTCCAGCGGAAAAAAAGGGTGAAATGAATTTTTGGGGTCCAGCCGGTGTGGTGTTACGGCATTGCGGGCCTAGGGAGTCGCTGCCTCGGCTATCTGTGCCATTTCTTCTTCAAAGAGAAGCTTTTCAACGTTGAGGAGAATCCGGACCTGGTCGTCCACCTTGCCCATGCCCTTGAGGTAGCGGCTGGTGGCGCCTTTTGTCGTGCGGGGCGGCGGCTCGACGTCTTTTTCGGGGATGTCGGCTACTTCGTTTACCTGGTCAACGACCAGTCCCACGGCGGTGCCGTTGATGTCGACCACGATGATGCAGGTTCGTTCGTCGTAGTCGCGTTCCGGCAGGTGGAAGCGGAGGCGGACATCCATCACCGGGATCACCTTGCCGCGCAGGTTGATCACCCCCTTGACGAACTCCGGCATGTCCGGCACTTCGGTAATGCGCTGGATGCCGATGATCTCGGTGACGTAGACGATGTCCAGGCCGTAATCCTCACCCGCCAGATGGAAGGTGAGGTACTTGTCCTTCATGGTGTCTTCGTCGTCGTAGAGGTCGTCCTCCATCTCAATGTTCTGGTCTTCCGCCATTGATTTTTTCTCCTCTTTACAGGTGGTGGCGCGCAACGCGATTTGCGCTGTCGGACAATTACGCGATGGGGGGGGCGTGTTTTCTGGCGGTGGGGGGGAACCGGTCGGGGAGAGTTGTTCCCCCAGCAGAATTTATAGAAATTATTATCCGTAAGGGGGGTGGCCGGTGTCAAGAAATAATCAAGATTTTACCGGGAATGATAAGTGTTTTGGCTGGTTTTTGAGCCCGGTGCCGGGCGGCGCGGCAAGGAAGAATGGGGGCGGTTATTTCCCCTCCCCCCGGTCAAGAAGCAGAGGTGTGGAGCGCCACATCGGACAGGGAATGGACGTCGAGGATCAGGCAAACGTCGCCGTTGCCGAGAATGGTGCAACCGGATACGCCGCCGACATTGCCCAGGGTGGAAATGTACTCCGACAATCCCTTGATGACGGTTTGCTGTTGGCCCATTATTTCATCGACAAAGAGGCAGAAATTGATGTCCTGGGCCTCAAGAACGATGAGGATACCCTTGGCAAGATCCTGGTAGTCCGGGGTGATTTTATGCAGTTCGTGCAGACGGATGACCGGCAGCAGGTGATCCCTGACCTTGACCAGCTCCTGGCCAGCGGGCGAGACGGTAACTTGGCCGGCGGTTGGGCAGAAGGACTCACGGATGGAGAGCAGCGGCATGATGTACTTTGCATCGCCGACCCGGATCATCATGCCGTCAATGATAGCCAGAGTAAGCGGAATGCGCAGAATGATGGTGGTGCCGATGCCGGCCTTGCTCTGGATTTCGATCTTGCCCTTGATTTTTTCAAGATTCTTGCGGACCACGTCCATGCCCACGCCGCGACCTGAAACATCGGTGACTGTGTCGGCGGTGGAAAAGCCGGGCAGGAAGATCAGGTTGAAGACCTCCTGATCTTTCATTTGGGCGCCATCGTCGTCAATGATGCCTTTCTCCGCGGCCTTGGCGAGTATTTTGTCCCGGTTCAGTCCCCGGCCGTTGTCGGTGATGGTGATGAGTACCGCGCCTTCCTCGTGGCTGGCGGACAACCTGAGCAGGCCGGTCTCTTCTTTGCCGGCCTTGAGCCGTTCCTCCGGACCTTCCAGGCCGTGATCCATGGAGTTGCGGAGGAGATGAACCAAGGGGTCGGTGATCAGTTCGATGACGGTCTTGTCCACCTCGGTGGATTCGCCGGTCAGCTGCAGATCCACTTTTTTGCCGGATTTCCGGGAAAGATCATGCACCAGCCGGGTCATGCGGCGGAACAGGCCTGCCACCGGCACCATGCGGATGAACATCGCCATTTCCTGGAGTTCCCGGATAATTTTGTCCATGTGCTGGGCGGCTTTGTTGAAGTTCTCCAGCTCCATGCCGTTCAGGTCGGGGTTATTGATGAGCATGTTTTCGGCGATGACCATTTCGCCGATGAGGTTGATGAGGCTGTCGAGCTTGCCGAGATCCACCCGAATATCCTGGCGAGTGGAAATTTGGGGGGGGGCTCCCGGGCCGCCCTTTTTCTGTTGTTGCTGGCTGTTCAGGGCGGTCTGCACCTGGTCGGCGGTGACCGCCCCTGATTCCACCAGTATTTTGCCGATGGGCTTGTTCTGAGCTTCGATGGCCTGTTCGACCACCTCCTCGGAGATAATTCCCTCGTTGACCAGAATTTCGCCCAGTTTGGGGGCGGGCCGCGAAGCCGCGGCGGCTGGTGTTTGTTTGGGGATAAGGTCGGTCAGTTCCTTGACGAGGAGCCCGACGCCCTCGATCCGGCTGTCGCCGCCCCGGGCGATGGCCTCCAGGGCGCTCTTGAGATGGTCGAGCTGCCCCAGGAGGGTTTCCGCGATTTTGGCTCGGCTCAAGGGCAGATCGGTCTTGGTTGCGGTCAGGACGTTTTCCATGGCGTGGGTCAAGCGTTCCAGATCGTCAAGTGCCAGAAAACCGCAGTTTCCCTTGATGCTGTGGATATTGCGGAAGAGTTGCTCGACCAGTTCGGTGTCGTCGGGTTTTTTTGTCCATTGCAGGAGGACGTGTTCGCTGTCCCGTATCAGCTCATTGGCCTCTGCAAGGAAATGATCCAGGGTTTCCGGGTTGATGAGTTGCGCGGGGTTGAGGTCGAGATCGATGGCAAGGCTGTCGGCGGTGGTGGCAGCCGGGGGGGCTTCCTCCGCCGGCTCCGCAATGCCGGAGATGGCTTGCCGGAACAGGCTTTTCATCTCTCCGGCTTTGGCGGCCAGATCGTTGTCGTTCAGATCGGTCTCGATGGATTGCAGGGCATCCTTGATAAAGTCGCAGGCCTTGCAGAGCAGATCGATATGCTCCGGGGTCAAGGTGAGTTCGCCGGTACGCAGGCGATCGAGAAGGTTTTCGGCGCTGTGAGCACAGGTAACCAGATTGGTGAAGCCGAGAAAGCCGGAGCCGCCCTTTATGGAATGGAAATGGCGGAAAACGGCATGCAGGACCTGGCGATTTTCCTCGGTGTGCTGCGCGTCAGGGTGACCGCAGATGTTTCCCAGACCGATGATGGCCGGTTCCATCTGGTCGAGAAGATCCCGGACTTCGGAAAGAAATTCTTCGATGATTTCTATTTGTTCATCTGTCGGGGTCTCGGGCATGGTCTTCAACCTTTCGTGAAATCATCCAAGTCGATGATGTCGACCTGGGACGTCGGGAGTCGTTGGAAAATAAATTCGTGTAACCCGGCCGGAACAAAAGCGTTCCCGGCGGCCACTCCTTAACGTTCCGCCGTGGGCAAGGCCGGGAAGTAGGTTTCGATCAGTTCGGTCAGATCCTCGAAGCGGAGGGGTTTGACCAGATAGGCGTCACAGTGCCCGGCAGCCAGCAGTTCGTCCTTGACCCGCGGGTCGGCGATGGCGGTGGTCATCACTACTTTGGAGGCAATGCCGCCGCCCATTTCCGTTTCCAGGCGCCGGATTTCCTTGGCGACCTGGCGGCCATCAATGCCGGGCATCATGATGTCGAGACAGACCAGTTGGTAGGGCTTTTTCTCGATCAGGGCGTTCTTGAAGGCCAGAATCGCCTCGTAGCCGTCGATGGCCACGTGGCTTGAACCGTACGGGGTGAGGAATTCCTGCAGGAGATACCGGCTGATAAACTCATCCTCGACGATCAGGGCCCGCAGCGGCTCGGCCGCTGTTGCTCCTGTCGGCTGGGCGCCGGGAAGCGCGGCCGCCAGGTCGGCAAGGATTTTTTCCGAGCGGCGCGCGAGGGGCGACGCCGAGGAATCCTGCGATTTGAGCAAAAAGAAGCAGTGCCCCAGGGCCGTGTCAAGGGCGTTGAGCAGCGCCTCGCCGGCGGGTTTCTCGCTTTCCTTGACGGACTCAACAGTGGCGGCGAAGGGGGCGCTGAAGTCGGCCAGCGGCGTCATGTCATACATGGTGGCGGTGCCGGAAACGGTGTGGAGAGCGCGATGGAGTTTTTTCAGCATCTTGGCCGATTTCGGCTGTTCGCGGAGGCGGCGTAAAATTTGCCGCACCTCGTCCAGGAGTTCGTCCAGCTCATCGATCAGGGCCTGGTTCTCCGGAGTTGGTGGCTGGGGAGAAGACGGCTTTTGGGGGGGAGGGGCGGCGACCGTCGATTGCGCGGGCTGTGGGGCTGGTGTCGGTGGTGGCTGCTGAGCTGCGGCCGGCACGGCGGCCGGAGCCGATTCGGTGGTGCCGTGCAGTTGCCCCAGGACCGCCGCCGCTCCTTGCTGGATTTCCGGGTCGGAGGGGTCCGGTGCCTCGATCATGCGGAGAATCTGATCGCGGCCGGCGAGCAGCACCTCGGTCAGCTCGTCGGGGAAAACGCCGGTGCCGTCCCTGATTTCGTCGATGGCGGTTTCCAGTTCGTGGGTGAAAGCAGCCACAGCCTTGAAGCCGAACATGGCGCCCGAGCCCTTGATGGTGTGAAAGGCCCGGAACAGACGATTGATGAGTTCTCGGTCGGCAGGGGCGGCCTTCAGTTCGAGAAGCGTCGCCTCGATATCGTCGAGCAGGTCGTAGGCTTCTTCCTTGAAAATATCAGATTCCATTGTTCCCATTGAAAAAATCCGGAGATCGCATATTGGGTAAGGCGCGCAAAAGACTGACGCGGCCCGGGTTGTCTGGTAATGATGTTGGTAAGTAAGTGTATTGTTGACGGATGATTACGTCAAAGGATTATTACATAAGGGAATCTTGAAAAAATGTCTTTTTGCCCGATCTCTGCGTTGCGCTCAAAATTTTATCCTCGGAATATCAACTATATGCCTGCGGTAAAATTTTTTACATGCCTCGGAGTCTCATGACCTCGCTTACCTGATCGCGAACGAAAATCCTAATTTTCCACGACACCCATAGGGTGTCATCCGCCTGCCTGGGCGGCGATTTTCTGGACGTCGGCGATGAGGATGATGTCCTCGTTGCCCAGAATCGTGTACCCGTTGATCCCTTTTACTTCCTGGAGGATTTGGTAGCTGTCGGTGAAGTTTTTGACGACGATTTTTTGGTGGCTTACCACCTCGTCCACCAACAGGGCGATTTTGTGCTTCTGGCAGACAGTGATGACCTGTCGGGTCGTTTCCCGTTGTTGTTTGCGGGAGAGGTCGCCAAACAGGAAAGCGCCCAGGTCGACGACCTGGATGATCGCGCCGTGGTATTGGATGCAGTTGTCGCCGGAGAAAAGTTTGGTGGCGTCGTCCTTGGCCTCGATGGTGGCGGTGATGTCTTCGGACGGGATGGCCAGGGTGCGGCCGTCGGTGGTGACGATCATCGCCTCTTTGGCAACCAGGGTCTTGGTCAGCGGAATCTTGATGGACACCTTGGTGCCCTGGCCGATTACGGCATCCACGTCCACTGATCCGTTGGTCTCCTTGAGTACGGAGAGCACCACGTCCATGCCCACCCCGCGGCCGGAGACATCGCTGACCTGGTCCGCCGAGCTGAAACCCGGCTTGAAGATCAGGTTGGTCAGCTCCTTGTCGGTGAGCTGTTCCGCTTCGCTTGCGGTGATAAATCCTTTTTTGAGGGCCACCGCCTTGATTTTTTGCGGGTCGATCCCTTTGCCGTCATCTTGGATGATAATGTAGACATAGTTCTCGTCCACCGTTGCCTTGAGCTCCAGGGAGCCGGTGGACGGTTTGCCGGCGGCGGTTCGTTCCGCCGGCATTTCTATGCCGTGGTCCACTGAGTTGCGCAGCATGTGGACCAGCGGGTTTTCGATTTTTTCCAGCAGATCCTTGTCGATTACTGTTTCGTCACCGGAGATCCGGAAGTCGATTTCCTTGCCCATGGAGCCGGCCAACTGGCGAATAACCCTGGGGAAGCGTTGAAAGAGGGTGTGAACGGGCACCTTGCGGATGCTCATGATGCTTTCCTGCAGGGTGTCCACCATCTCGTCCAGGGAGGTGATGGTGTTGGTGAAACGGGTCATCAGGTCGAAATCTACCTCGGCGTCCTCAAGCTGTTTTTTCAGGAAACTGAAGGAATCGATGTTGATGAACAGTTCGCCGACAAAATTGGCAAAGCTGTCGAGTTTGTCTTGGTCGATGCGGATGGTTTTCTTTACGTCGACGGCTGGTGCTTTTTTGACATGCTCGGCGAGGGCCTTCTTTTGCTGCTTCAGCAGGGCCTCCTGCAGATCCTGGTCAGCCAGAACGCCATCTTCGACCAGGATTTCGCCGACCTTTTTCTGCTTTTTGAGCGCCCGGGCCAGGTCTTCCGGGGAGACTTTTTTGTTGGCGATGAGGATCTCGCCCAGTTTGCCGGTCGCTTCCGTTGCCTGCTCTTTCTTGACGATTTCAAACGCGGCGAGGACGGCATCAATGGCTTTGGAGGTGGTGGTGGTGAACTCGCTGCTGGTGATCAGCAGTTCGTCGTCAAAAAAGTTGGCCATGGACTGCAGTTCGTCCAGCTCCTTGGCCACGGCGCGGTTGTCCTGGAACAGCGCGCCCAGAATGGTGAGGGAGTCGGCGAAGGCGTTTCGCAGTTCACTGGCGGCGATGGTTTTATTGTCCATGCATTTCGCCACCTCGATCAGGGGACGGACGGTTGCCGAGTGGTCCTCGTCGGCGAAGAGATAGGTGGCGTCGATGGCCCGGGCGGCTGCCGCGACGCCGACCCGGGAATCGTTTATCAGCCGTTCGATTTCGCGGTTCGCCTTTTCGATCTGGCCGAGGGTGTTGCTGATCAGTTTGTTGCTGTGGGGGGTGATCCCGTTGTCCAGGGCCTCGGTAAGCAGTTTTTCAAAGGCGAGAACGCTCTGGATGGTGCCGATTGGTTGTTCCGGCTTGAATTTTTCCACCTTGCCGAGAAACGCGTCTTCCTCGGCACTCAGGACCACGTCGGTGGGGTCTGCGTATACCCGATCGAGCATCAGCCGGAGATAGTCGACGCCGGAGAGCAGCGTGTCGATAATCTCCTTTGTGACCAGCAGATCGCCTTTGCGGATGATGTCGAGCAGGTTTTCCAGACGGTGGGCGAATTTGTTGATGTTGGTGAGCCCGAAAAAACCGGAATTCCCCTTCAGGCTGTGAATGGGCCGGAAGATTTTGTTGATGATGTTCAGGTCGGCCGGATCTTTTTCAAGGTCGATGAAATCTGCCTCGATGCCGTGCAGGGAGTCGGTGGACTCGTCGAGGAAGCCGTGGAGAGCGTTGAGGTCTATCTCGTTTTGCATCGGTTATTTTTCTCCTTCGGTCAGGCGGCGCAGAATAGTGTTGACCCGGTCGAGCTTGGCGGCAATGGCGTCGGCGGCCTGAAGGATTTCGGTGATGTCGTCGAAGGGCTTGAAAAAGATGTCTGCCGCTCCGTAGCGAAAGGCGTCCAGGGTGTTGTGGATGGAGATATGGGCGGTCATCATGACCACCTGGATCATGCCGTTGAAGTTTTTGATCTTGCGCAGCAGCTCCAGGCCGTTCATCTGCGGCATCTGGATGTCGGTGAACACCATGTCAAAATGTTCGTTTTCAATCATTTGATAGGCGCGCACCGGGTGGTTGACGGTGGTGACCTGGTAGGCTGACCCCATGAAGGCCAGCTCCAGGGTGCTCAGGATATCTTCGTCGTCGTCCACCAGCAGGACTTTATATTTTCGTTTGTCTGTCATGCTCGCAGCCCTCCTCGGCTCGAGGTGAATATTTTCCGATTGTCCCGCAGGGGTTTATTGCGATGACTCTGGGGGAGCGAGCGGTATCATGACCCGGAATGTCGTGCCCGCGCCGGGTGTGCTTTCGGTCTGGATGTCACCGCCCAGCGCCTTGATTGAGCGCATGCACATGTATAACCCCAGGCCGGTGCCGATGGGGCCGGCGGGGGCGGTGTCCGGGTTGTTGAGTTTGGGTTTGGTGGTGAAAAACGGATCGAAGATTCTGTTGAGATCCTCGGCGGCAATGCCGGCACCGTTGTCGGTGACCGTGAGCAGCGCGTAGCGGCCCTTGGCCGCGGTGGTGATGCTGATGGCCGGGGCTGGGTGGCCGTGCATGGCGTCGATGGCGTTGCTGATCAGATTGCTGAATACCTGGGCGATCTCCGGGGCGACGGCCATAATTGGTAAGGGGGCCGGCGAGAGGCTGATGGTTTTTTGGATCTGATGTTTAAAGTGGAGATCGGCTTCGAGAAAGGTGATTTCCTCGCTGATGATTTCGTTCAGATCCAGCTGTTCCTGTTCGCGGCTCTGGTCGCTGCTGCTTTTCATCATCAGCGAATTGATCATGGTGGTGAGGCGCCGGGAGGCCGTATCCACCAGTTCCACCGCCTTGGTGGCGCCCTGGACGAGCAGTGGGAGCCGGTCGGGAATGGCCGCCGGGGCTTTCTGGAGCGCGGCGTCGATTTCCTTGTGCATGGTTCGGAGGGTTGCCTGGCAGGCCTGGGAGCTGCCCCGGATGGAGGTGAGCGGGCCTTTGAGGTTGTGGACGATGCCCTGGATGAGTTGTCCGAAGGCGGCCTGCCGTTCACTCCGGATCAGCTCCTTGGCGCTCTCCGCCACCACTTGTTCGAGTTCCTCATTGTACTGTCTGATCTTGTCCACCGCTGCTTTCAGTTTCAGGTGGGTCTGGACCCGCGCCTTGACCTCGTCCTCGTTGATGGGCTTGCTGACGTAGTCTTCGGCACCCATGGAGAAGCCTTTGATCAGGCTGTCGGTTTCGGTGAGCGCGGTGACGAAAATGACCGGGATGCCCGTGGTGCGCTCGTCTTCTTTCAGGCGTCGGCAAACTTCGTAGCCATCCATGCCGGGCATCATGATGTCGAGCAGGATCAGGTCGATTTTGTTTTTGGTGGCGATTTTCAGCGCTTCACTGCCGTCGTCGGTGTCAATGGTCCGATAGCCGGTTTGTTCCAGGATGTCTTTGAGGAGAAAGCGGTTGATGTACTCGTCGTCAACGATGAGGATGGTGAAGTCGGACTTCTCCGGAATGGAGAATGGTTTTATGGTTGGTCTGATGTTCTCAAATAGCATGGCATCCCGGAAATCCATGAAAATTATTGCGAGTATTGCTGGCTGCGCCCTGTTCCTGTGTTCCTGCGATGGTTTGTCTGCGAATTATAGCATGTTTGGAGTTTGCTTTTTTGAAAAATGATGGACTCGCAAAAGCGAGGCGCACCTCGGGAAAAGCTCACCTCCTTGAATCCGTGACGGCATGAGAGTGCCGCAACTTCGCAGGTTGACGCCGAGAAGGTTCAACGGGTGCGTTTGCGAATAAAAACTATCTTAGGCATGACGATGTCGAGAGTCCAATGGAAATTTTTGGGGCGGATGGGGCGAGGCATTGCTGCCGCCGGTGCTGGTGGGTGCGGTTGGGTTGAGTCCGTCCGGGATCAGCCAAAGAAGAGGTAGCAGATCACGATGGCGGCGGAGATGCCGGCGGCGTCGGCGATCAGACCGCATGGCACGGCGTGGCGGGTTTTTTTGATTCCCACCGCCCCAAAATAAACGGCAATGATGTAGAAGGTGGTTTCAGTGCTGCCCTGCATCACCGCCACCATTTTGGAAACCAAGGCGTTGACGCCGTGGGTCTGAATGGTTTCGATCATCAATCCCCGGGCGCCGCTGCCGCTCAGGGGCTTCATGAAGCCGGTGGGCAGGGCCTCGATGAAGGCGAGGGCGCCGCCGTCATAATGGATGATGCCCAGTCGGGCGAGGCCGGTGGCGATGCCGCCCGCCAGGTGGTCGATGAGGCCCAGCAGAATATCCATGGCGCCGCTGGCCCGGAAAACGCTGATGGCGACCAGCATGGCCACCAGATAAGGGATGATGGAAATCGCCACCTGAAATCCTTCCTTGGCGCCTTCGATGAACTCTTCGTAAACGTTTACCCGTTTGCGGACGGCCAGCAGCAGGAAGAGAATGATCACCCCGAAGATGATGCCGTTGCTCAACGTGGTCGACGTCGCCCGCATGGCCTCCCGGTCGGCGGAGAGCAGGGCGGTGAAGGCCAGGGCGAGAAGCGCGAAGAAAGCCGTCAGGGTCAGCAGCAGCCGTGGTTGCAGGAGATTGATCCGCTGATAGAGAGAGACGGCGATGAGTCCGGCGACGCTGGAGCAGCCGGTGGCAAGGAGTATGGGCAGAAACAGTTCGGTGGGGTTGGGGTAGCCGAGCTGGTAGAGGTAGGTGAAGATGGTGGTGGGGATGATGGTGACCGAGGAAGTGTTGATGACCAGGAACATGATCTGGGCATTGCTGGCCGTTTCCTGGTCCGGGTTGAGGGTTTGAAGTTCGCGCATTGCCTTGAGGCCCAGCGGGGTGGCGGCGTTGTCAAGGCCCAGGATGTTGGCGGCGATGTTCATTACCATGGCGCCGGTGGCTGGATGTCCCTCCGGTACCTCGGGAAACAGCTTGCGGAACAGGGGGGTGAGGAGCCGGCTGAGCAGGGTCACCATGCCGCCCGCTTCGCCGATGCGCATGATGCCCAGCCACAGGGTCATGACCCCTGTCAGGCCAATGGCGATGTCAAAGCCGGTCTTGGCCGTATGGAAGAGCGCGGTCATGATGGCGTCCAGGACCGCGGGCTGCTGGAGCCAGAACGTCTTGTAGATGGCGGAGAGGGCGGCCAGGAAAAAGAATCCTGTCCAGATGATGTTGAGCAAGGGAGACGGCCTCTGTGGTGTGGGAGGAGTCTTGAGTCCGTTACGGCATGAGGATGCCGTAACTCGCAATCTATTTAAATAACAAGGAAATGGCTATTTGCGGATGGAGTTTTTTGTTCATTGCCTCCGAACCACGCTCGGACGCGCACGGGGCTCAGGCGAGTGGGAACAAAACTCCGCCAACCATACCAAATCAGGCCGGGGCGGCAAAGAGGAAAGGCGGCGCGGCGCCTTAGCTTGGTGTTCCCTCTGTTCCGGCTTCATGGTATAATCATGCGATTGTCGGTATGGCCTGAGCTGGAGAAGCGTGCTGCTCTGCCGCCGATGCGGTGGCTGCGGGAGAGTTACCGCAAGATCACCCCCGCAGGCTGACGCGAGCTTGCTCAAAAGGGGCTTTCCCGGATGGAAATCAGTTGCCGATGAAGATAACATTTCTCGGGGTTGGCGAGGCCTGTGACCCTCTTTATCCAAACACCTCTCTGCTGGTGGAGTCGGTAATTGGCGGTCAGGAACGGCAGGTGCTGCTGGATTGCGGCTTCACCACTCCGCATCTCTACTTCAGTGCCTGCGCCGAGGCGGACTGCTTGGACGCGTTGTGGATTTCCCATTTTCATGGCGATCATTTTTTTGGCGTGCCGCTGCTTTTTCTGCGTTTATGGGAGATGGACCGTCGCAAGCCCCTGTTCGTCCTGGGGCCGGCCGGGGTGAAGGCCAAGATCCGGCAGGCGCTGGACCTTGCCTATCCCAATTTCGGCGCCAAGATGCACTATCCGCTTCTGTTCCGGGAGGCGGAGCCGGATGTCTGCCTTGAGGCGGCCGGTTTTCAGTGGCGGACAGCGGCCGGGCTTCACTCCCAGCGTGCCCTTGCCCTGCGGCTGGAGGATGGCGAGCGGGCGCTGTTTTACAGTGGCGATGGGCGGCCGACCCCGGCCACGGAAAATCTTGTCCGCGGCTGTGATGTGGCTGTCCATGAAGCCTTTCGCCTGGCCGACGAGACGCCGGGACATGGCAGCGTGCGTGGTTGCCTCGACTTTGCCCGCCGCACCGGCGTGCCCGCTCTGGCCTTGTTGCATATCCAGCGGGAGGAGCGACTTCGGCGGCACCAGGAGATCGAGGTCGCCATTCGGCGGCACCCTCCCTGTCGGGTGTGGCTGCCGGAACCGGGCGAGTCTCTTGCGGTCTGAGCCGGGTACGCCCGTTCCCTTTTCCCGCTTGCTGTCGGGTAGCGATATTTGTTGATATTCCCATTCGTTTAGGTGAAAATAGGGCCGTTTAGGTCGTTCTCGTTGTGAAACCCCTTTTGAAGATGGAGAAAATTATGCCCCTCTTAGCTTGGAAGGAAGCGTACAGCGTCAATGTCAAGGAGATCGATGATCAGCACAAGAAGCTGATTGCCATGATCAACGAATTAAACGATGCCATGGCCGCTGGCAAGGCCAAGGAGGTGCTGGGTGAGATTCTCGCACGGTTGGTCAGTTACACGGCAAGCCACTTCGCCAACGAGGAAAAGCTGATGCAGACCAACGGTTATGAAGGGTTCCAGGATCATAAGGCCAAGCATGAAAAGATGACCGTAAAGGTCCTGGACCTGCAGAGTCAGTACCAGCAGGGCAAGGCCGCCATGACCATCGAGGTGATGAATTTTCTCAAGAATTGGCTGGATAAGCATATCCTCGGGACTGACATGCAGTACAGCGCCTTCTTGAACAGCAAGGGCGTGCGATGACCGGGACGGAATGGAAGCCGGACGGCGGGGAGACGCCATGACCGAGGCCGGATCTCCGGCGGTGCCGGTCAGATTGACCACCGTGACCTCCTGGCTGGCGCTGCTGGTGCTGACGGTGGTGATTTTGAAGACTCTGGCCTTCCTGTTCGTGCCGCTCAGCGTCGCGCTGCTTTTCTGTTATGCCCTGGGGATGCCCTTGGAGTATTTGCAGCGGCGGGGGGTGCCGGCCCCGTTGCGAATCGTGACGGTGGTGTTCTTTGTGGTGGCTCTCTTTTATCTGGTCGGCCGCCTGGTCCACGTCAACATCTTGGAGCTGCAGGCCCGGCTGCCCGAGTTCGAGGCGACCTTCTGGCAGTATGCTGCGGCCCTCCTTGACTGGCTTGACATCAGCCGGGAACAGGCGGCGCAGGTCCTGGCCGCCTTTGGTGAGAATCTTCGCCATGCGGATCTCAAACCCTTGGGCGGTATGGTCCGGCAGATGGGCGGTTCCTTCTTTGCCTTTTTCGGCAATGCCTTCTGGGTGCTGCTCTTCCTGGTTTTTATTCTGGCCGAGCGGGAAAGCATGGCCAGGCGACTTGGCAAGGGGCTCGGCGAGGAGCGGGCCGCCCTGGTGCTGGCGGCCATGGCGCGGATCAACCGGGCGGTGCAGCGTTACCTGGGCCTGAAGATTCTCCTCAGTCTGCTCACCGGCGTGTTGGTGGCCATCACCCTGGGCCTGTTCGGGATTCCTTTTGCGTTGCTCTGGGGGCTGTTGACCTTTCTGCTCAATTTTATCCCCAATATCGGCTCAGTGGTCGCTACCCTGCCGCCGGTGGCCATTGCTCTTTTTCAGACCGGCTCTTTTCCCGAGACGCTGCTGGTGGCCACGGCGTTGGTGGCGATCCAGATGGTGGTGGGCAACTTCATCGAGCCAAAGTTGATGGGGGGCGGCCTGAATTTGAGTCCCCTGGTGGTGCTGTTGTCCCTGCTTTTCTGGGGCTGGATGTGGGGTATTGTCGGCATGTTGATCGCGGTGCCGCTCACCGCCGCCATCAAGATTGCCTGCGAGCAGCTGGACGCCACCAGGCCGGCGGCGACCCTGATGGGTGCTGACTAACCGCCCGGGCGGTGGGGAAAAAATGGGGAACAAACCAGCCGGGGCGGTGGTCTTTATAAACAACGGTGCGCCATGACCGTTATCTTGTCTGAATCGGCTTTCTGTTTGTTTTTTTTATAATATTTTTATTTTAAGGATCTTAAGGAGGAACCAGGATGTATCAGTATGACAACAATCAACGACTGGCCGTGAGCGGGGCGGGCGTCGATGCCTCGACGCTGTTTCTGGCCAAGGTGTTCAACTGGATGGCCATCGGCCTGGGGCTCACCGGCCTCACCGCCTTTCTGGTCACCAATTCCCAGGCCGCCATGCAGCTGATCTTCGGCAACCGGCTGGTTTTTTACGGGCTGGTGTTCGGTGAACTGGGCATGGTGCTCTATCTGTCGGCCCGGCTTGAGAAGATTTCCGCCCAGGCTGCCACCGGCCTGTTTCTGGCCTATTCGGTGCTGAACGGCGCGACGCTGTCAGCCATTCTGCTTATGTATACCGCCACCTCGGTGGCCAGCACCTTTTTTGTCGCTGGCGGCATGTTCGCGGCCATGGCCGTTTACGGCACCGTCACCAAGAAGGATCTGACCGGCATGGGCTCCTTCCTCTTCATGGGCCTCATCGGCATGGTCCTTGCCTCGGTGGTCAATATCTTCATCGGCAGCTCCATGGTTTCCTGGGTGGTTTCCGCCATCGGGGTGCTGGTCTTCACCGGTCTCACCGCCTACGACGTCCAGAAAATCCAGCGTATCGGCGCCGGCGGCATCATGAACAGCGGCGAAGCCGTGGTCCGCAAGGGCGCGATCATGGGGGCGCTGGCCCTCTACCTCGACTTCATCAACCTTTTCCTGAGCTTGCTGCGGTTGATGGGCGACCGGCGCTGAACGGCAAGCCGAGCCAAATAAAAAGAGGGGTCAGTCGTATCGACTGACCCCTCTTTTTATTTGGGTGCCGGGGCTGGCCCCGCACCGCGAGCTTTGGGCACGTTTATTTGTCGCCGTACTTGACCTGATACTTGGCCTGCAGCGCGACCAGGGTGTCGAGGTAGCTGTCCCGGCCGTTCAGGTTTTGTGACACCTCCATCTCCTCGACGGTGGAGCGGAGAGGGCCACGGATGTCGAGACCGTGCCGGTTCAATCCCTGGCCGTTGGCCCGGTCAATGATCAGCACCGCGTAGTATTTGACCAGCATCCGCACCCGCGAGTCGCGCCGGAACAGGTAGGATTGGCCGCCCAGGGTGTTGAGGAAGAAGCCGGCGTATTCGTAGAGGCCGTTCAGGGGCAGGTGCAGGGCCAGGGGACGGGAGGCGCACTGCGATTCCTGCTCCGTCCAGAGGTAGAAGTCCGCCATGGCCGTCTCGAGGTCGTCTGATTCACGTTCCAGGATTTCCTTGATCAGGAACAGGTCATCCTTGCCCAGTACCCGGAAGAAGTGGGCCGAGTTTTTGAGGACGGTGAACAGGTCATCGGTTTCGCGCACCACCACCGGCGGGTTGGCAAAGAGTTTCTTGGCCAGCTTGGCGAAGTGGTCCTCGCTTTTCCCCTTGATGCCGCGGCTGGCCAGGTATTGCCGCTGGTCGAGCCGGACGAAGAATGCCTGCAGTCTTTCGGCCGTTTCCTGGCAGGGGGCCTTTGCCGCCACCGGCGGCTGGGGGGCCGCTTCCGGCGTTTCGGGCTCGGCTTCCGGCATGGCCTGGGGGGCTGGCTCCGGTGCCGCTGGCGGTTGCACGGCAACCTTGGCGGGCGCGATGGCGGGTTCGGATGTCGTTGGCATTCCTTTCTGCCAGGCTAAATAGCCGAGCGCGGCGAGGCCGAGTCCCACCAGGATGGCCACCACGGCAATGGTGTTCCGGTTGGTTCCGTTGGGCTTCATTTTGGGCATGGCGAGGGGGTCCGTTTGAGGATTTCGAAAGGATCATCGTAACTGACCAGCAGTGCCGCAGGTGCGCGAAAGATGCCTGTTCGCAGGTGAGCAGATGCAGATGTGGTGCTGCTGAACAGTTACGGATAATCAAGTAAAGATATCGTACTCTATCGCGGCACTCGGATGAGGTCAAACGAAATATCGACCGGCGGCGATTCCTTTTGCCGTAACAAATAAGCATGAAATCGGGCTGTTGTCGTCGAGTCGGGAAGCTTGGCGCGCAGCTCAGGTGGTCAGGGTGCGGTAGATTTGCGGCATGCGGCCGGGAAGTTTTTCCACCTCGTCGATGAAGATGTAATTTACCCCGCCATACATATGGGCGATATAGTCGTGGGCCTGGCGGTCGATGGTGATGCAGAAGGGGTGGATTCCGGCCGCCCTGGCCTCGATGAGGGCGTGGCGGGTGTCTTCGATGGCGT
>Ga0224496_10001184_pt1 | contig 16546 bp, 13 predicted proteins | sample SF_Jul11_sed_USG_2_FD_168127 | JGI IMG/M metagenome (GOLD analysis project Ga0224496, IMG submission 168127) | Sediment microbial communities from San Francisco Bay, California, United States - SF_Jul11_sed_USGS_8_1 | ecosystem: Environmental > Aquatic > Marine > Sediment | place: USA...
ATAAATAACAATTCAATGAAATTGTATATAACGCAACCAGTTAATGACATTTATCTCTTCACCTTTTAGTGAGTAATAGTTATAAAATTATTTTTATAACTTGCACATACTAAAATATATAATAAAGAACCTTTTATTCTGGTCTCTAGAGCGAGGTGGAACCAACTCTCCCCATCCCGAACAGAGTCTTGAAACGCCTTAGCGCTGACAATAATGCACGGGAAACTGTGTGTGAAGATAAGTCGAGGCCAGAATAAAGGGTTTTTTTGTACCCTAAATTAATTTTTTCTTTACATAATATAATATTTAGAACCTTTCTTTAAATAGAGAGGTTTTTTTGTTTAGGCTTGAGTAAATAGAGTAAATAAGATAAAGTGAGGGTATGAATGAACAGAGCTTTGAACAACCACCTCAACCTTCTTTTAACCCTGATACACAAAGAGATCCATCAACGCAGATTAAAGACAGTGATATACAAACTGAGAGTGGATTATATATCCCGGGAGGAACCAATGCTGCTAGGCAAGTTGAAGCAGAAAGAAATGATCAAGATAAAATAGCTGTTGACGATCCTGTAGCAGTTGAAAGTCAAGATGAATCTAGATCAGAACAAATCCTTAAACCAGAAGATGGAGAATTAGATGAAAAAGAAAATCCTCATGCAAACGAAACTCTTGAAGAAAGAGCTCAAAATTCTGTTGAAGCAAGTGAAGCTTTAGAAGATTCAAATCATCCAACAATGACTGCAACAACAGAAGAAGAGTTTATATCAGCACACACAAACGAATATAAAACAGCAAAGATAAAAGAGGTTTTAGATGCTGCTAGAGAAAAAGCTATCGCTGAAGCAAAAGCAAAAGGAACAGAAGATGAAGATGAATTGAAAAAAATTGGGGATGAAGCAGCCTTAGCAGCTAGAGAAGATGCAGAAGCACAGGGAGCTCAAGCAGCAGCAGATGCAGAAAAGGGAGCTAAAACCTTATTAGATAGAGCTGCTGAAATTGCTGGGATATCATTTGGAGAGTTCCAAAAAGCTCATGAAGGTTCAGATATGAAGACCTTTATAGATTTATTTTTGGTTTTCAATGTTGAAGGAAAATATGGCTCTGGTTTATCAAGTATGAATGAAACAGAGGCAACTCCAGGAGATAAAATATTGAGAGCTAAATTAGATGGTAAGCCAGTTGATTTTGTAGAAGCAATGTCGATGTCTGTTTATAACCATATGAAAAATGAAGGTGGTTCATTACCTCCTGAGTTTAAAGATTTTATTGGATTAAATAAAGAGGATGCCGCTAAAGATCCTCAAATGATTTATAAAGCCGTTAAGTATTTTAACCACCTAGCTAGAACAGATAAAGGATGGGGGCACCTACAAACTGGATTAGCTGAGTTTTGTGGTAGTCCTGAGTATCAGTTCGGTCTTGAAACAAAAAAATTATTCACAAGTCTTGAGAGTATTAGTGCTATAAAACAGTTTTTAAATATTGATTCTTCAAATGACTCAAGTGAGTCCAATGCTACAGGTAAATCAGATTAAAAATCTGATGATATTACCACTACTTAATATCTTAACTATTTAATCTATTTTTCTACCAAATTAGTCAACCCAGGTAATTCTTTACCTGAAAGAAATTCTAAAGAAGCACCACCCGAAGTAGAAATATAAGTAAAGTCTTCATTATCAAATTTAAACTTCTTTATTGCAGATATTGTGTCACCTCCACCCAAAATACTCTCTCCACTTGACAGCGCTACTGCGTGAGCTATTTTCTTTGTACCACGGGAGAATGTCTTTGTTTCGAAGACACCCATTGGTCCATTCCAAAAAATAGTCTTCGCGTTTTCTATGACCTTTGAAAAAAGCTTAATTGTTCTTGGCCCAATGTCTAAAAACATATCATCATTGGTATAACAGCTTCCTTCAATACAATCTAAAAGATTAACTTCTTTACCTTTTTCATCATCCATACTATTTCCAGCTATTACATCAATTGGATAAATAATTTTAGGCAGTGGAATGAAGTTATCTAACAATGTATGTTCCTGCTGGTTTTCATCTAATAATTTATTGGCAAATTCTACAAAGTTTTGACCTTGTTTTTTCATATCTGCAGGGACATCTTGTAGATATGATTTAGCAATGTTAAACCCTTCTGCCTTGAGAAAGTTATTTGCCACACCTCCTCCAACAAGGACTGTATCAGCAATTTTAGCTAGGTTCTCAATAGCAGAGACTTTATCTGAGATCTTAGCTCCACCAATAATCATTACAAATGGTTTTTGGGGATCTTTGGTAAGTTTGGAGAGCATTTCTATTTCATGTCTTAAAGAGAACCCAGCGTAGGCTGGAAGAAGATGGCTGATAGCACTAACACTGGCATGAGCACGGTGAGATGTAGAGAAAGCATCATTGATATAAATATCAGCAAGTTTAGCTAAATTCTTAGCTAGATGCTTATCATCTTTCTTTTCACCCTCCCAAAAACGTAAATTTTCAAGCAAAATTATTTTTTCTTCGCCAATTTCTGTGCTTTGATAAAATTCGACAGTCTGTTTGATCTCTTTTTCTAAGACAGGAATAACTACTTTCAAAGATAATTCTTTATTTTGCTTAATTGTGTCTTCGTATTTATCAGCAGTTTTGGGTCTACCTAAATGAGACATTAAAATAATTTGTTTAGATTCATGTTTGAGTAAGAAGTTAATTGTCTCGAGTGAGATGTCAATTCTTCTGGTATCTTGAATCACTCCATCTTTAACAGGAACATTATAATCAACCCTGACGATAATCTTTTTATTTTTTACGTCTTGTGGTTTAAGTGCTTTTAGATTCATATTAAACACACAGTAGCATATTTTTGGTATGCTTTACATAGAGTGAAAAAACTTATACTTGGTTTAATTCTAGCTATATTTGTGTCAATGTTTTTGGTTGAAGGATCAAAGATCAGGGCTTTAGATCCTGTGGCTGAACTTCAACAAGAAATTGATGAGTTAGAAAAGATGAAGAGCCAGAGTGAGAATGCTACAAAACCTCTCGAGAAACAACTCTCTAGCCTCGAGACAAGAATAAGAAATGCACGTAACGGAATTGCTAATGCTAGGAAACAAGTTGAAGAGTTAGCAGAAGATATTGACGGAAGAGAAGAAGATCTAGCTGTCTCTTACATAATTTTATCCAAGAGAATTGCTGCTAGTTATAAGAGGTCTAGATTGAATTCTCCTTTAATGACTTTTCTTTCCACTCAAAATGCATCAAAAATGACCAAAGACTTGATGTATAGAAGTTCTATTGAGGCTCAGGATAATCGTTTGATTTCTGATATTGGAGATGAAATTGAATCCTTAGAGTTAGATTCGATAAAGTTAGAAGAAGATCAAGTCATATTAGCTGATTTAGAGAAGCAACTTAATGAGCAGGCTAGTTTTTTTAAGGTAGAGATAGCTAGTGCAAGAGATTATCAAAATGTTTTAGGGACAAAGATAGCTGCACTATCTGCTCAACAGCAATCAATTATTAATGCTAGATCTGGTACATACACTACAGCAGTGGGGGATGTCCCTCTTGCTGATGATTTTAATGCATCGATTGGATTTAAAGCACAAGCTCCAAGTAATAGTTTTGCGGTCTTTTCCTTTGGAGGATATACACACCGTAATGGAATGAGCCAATATGGTGCTAAGGCAAGAGCTGATGCCGGTCAGAATGCAGAGGAAATTCTTAAAGCATATTATCCTGATGCAACTTTAAAGAAAGACTATTCTGTAATGGGAAGTATTAGTGTCAATGGAGTGGGGACTATTCCTTTTGAAGAGCAGTATTTACAGGGTATTTATGAAGTTCCGGCATCATGGCCTATAGAGACACTAAAAGCTCAAGCTATTGCGGCTCGTACTTATGCAGTTAAATATACAGGCAATGGAAGTAGAAGTATTTGTACTACAGAAGCTTGTCAGGTTTTCAAGAATTCAAAGAAAGGTGGAGAGTGGGAGAAGGCAGTTAATGAAACTAGAGGTTGGGTACTTGTTGATGGTGGAGGAAACCCAGTTTCTACCCAATATGCTTCTACTCATGGTGGTTATGCTAGAACAAGTGGTTGGGACACAACAGATAAATCAAATAGTGGAGATTGGTCGACTAGAGCTTGGGAAGCAAAAGCAAATAGTCCCTGGTTCTATAAATCTTGGTATCGGTCTGGATATTCAAAATCTGGAGCTAATTGTGGAAGAAATCATCCATGGCTATCTCAAGAAGAGTTTAGTGATATTGTAAATGCTTGGATTGTAAGAAGAGAACCTAATGGAGCAGATCCAAGTAGAATTCAACCAGTTACAATTAATGATTGTAATATCGGTGGTGGAGGAGGAAGTCCATATTCAATTTCAGAACTTAGAGATTGGGCAGGAAAATCAGGTGGAGCTGTTACTAATATAAGTAGTGTTTCTGTTTCTCATAATGATGCTGGTCAAACTTCAAATGTTAAATTACAGACAAATAGGGGAGAAATTAATATTCCTGGTAGTGAATTTAAGACAAGTTTTAATTTAAGAGCTCCAGGATATTTGAGAATTCCTCAAAGTAGCTTTGCTTTCTTTAATATTGAGCATAAGCAGTAATAATTTTTTAAAATTTGATACCATTCTTTCTCTAATTAACTTTTTGTGTAGAATGCAATTAATATGAAGATAAAAAGAGTTGTCCTTAGCAACTTTCGTAACTATAAACTTTCAGCCTATGACTTTGGAAAAGAAGCTACTTTAATTTTTGGTCCTAATGCGATTGGAAAGACCAGTATTATTGAAGCAGTTCACCTACTTTCTACGGGAGATAGTTTTAGATCTGGAAAGATAGATGAGATGGTTAACTTAGATACTGAAGTATCAAGAGTTAGCTGTAAATTAGTTGAAGCTTCTGATGAAAGTGAAGATAGTGAAGATTTAGAAATACTTCTTAATAGGGGAACAGTTGGAGGAAGGAGAACTCAAAAGCGTTTATATTCTCTCAATGGGGCTAAGAAAAGAAAGAAAGACTTTGTTGGAAAGTTTTTTAGTGTGGTTTTTCGTCCAGAAGATATGAGGTTAATTGAAGGGTCCAAAACTAGGCGTAGAAAGTTTATGGATGAAGCATTAATTATTCTTGATTGGCAATATGCACGCTCTTTAAAGATGTATGAAGAAGCTTTAGTAAAAAGAAATAAGTTACTTTGGCAGATAAAAGAAAAGTTAGTACCCAAAAGTACTCTGAAGTATTGGAATATGACGGTCTTAAAACATGGTCAATATTTGCAAAAGAAAAGACAAGAATTGTTAGATTTCTTCTCACAAGTTGATTTTCCTTTACCATTTAGAGTTTCATATCGTCCTTCTATAATTTCTGAGGAAAGACAAGCCGAATATGAGTTTAAAGAACTTGCTTCTGGACATAGTTTGATCGGCCCACATAAAGATGATTTTTTAGTTTTTCTTGATGATAAAAATAGTCTTAAAAATAATCCTTCAGGTGAATCCTCAAGTGTAGAGTTTGATTTAGCAACATATGGCTCAAGAGGGCAACAAAGAATGGGAGTTTTGTGGCTGAAAGTATGCCAACTCTCATATATTGAAACATTAAGTAATCAAAAAGCTTTACTGCTCTTAGATGATATTTTATCTGAATTAGATGAAACAATGATTGAAAAGGTACTTGGACTTTTAGAAGATAGGCAAAGTATAATTACGAGTGCTGACAGTGATGCTGTGGAGCAACTTAGTAAGTATATATCTTCTTTTGAATCAATTAATTTGAATGAAGAAATGAACAATGGAACAAAATTTTGATTTAAAACCTTTCTTTGAAAATCTTAATTTACCTCAAGATGATTCTCATAAAGGACAAAATGGTAAGCTTCTTATCATAGGAGGTAGTGACCTTTTTCATGCTGCTAGCAGGTGGAGTTTAGATGTTGCTAGTAAGTTTGTGGATATGCTTTTTTATTCTAGTACTCCAGAGAATAACCAGTTAATTAAAGAAGCCAAACAAAATTTTTGGAATGGAATTGTCATAGAAGAAAAAGATCGAGATAGCTATGCTATGGAAGCAGATGTTATCTTAATTGGTCCTGGTATGACTAGGACTGATGATACAAAACAAGCTATTGATGAATTGATTAAAAAATTTCCAGACAAAAAAATGGTAATAGATGCAGGGGCTTTGCAGATGGTTGATCCAATGCTTCTTAATAAAAATCACATAATTACTCCACATAAAAAAGAAATTCTTACATTAGTTGAAAAAATCCCAGATAATTCAATAGATCAGTTATTAGAAAATGGTGTAACAATTTTATTAAAATCAAAAGTTGATGAAGTTGTTGTTAGGGATCATTACTATGAAATTAGAGGAGGTAATTCAGGTATGACAAAAGGTGGAACTGGAGATGTTTTATCAGGATTAGTAGCTGCAATTTATTGTAAAACAGATTCCTTAGCTAGTGCAGTTGTTGGAAGTTATATAAATAAAAAAGCTGGAGATGCCTTATATGAATTTGTTGGCCCATTTTTTAACTCAACTGACTTAGTTAATGCTGTCCCAGAAGTATTCTGGGGAGAATACAAGAAGTTTACAGGTAAATAGATTTCATTATTTACCCTGAAAAATGTTATTATTAAGCAGTGAGCAATACTCCTTCAAAAGCGTCTAGTTTAATAAGTGGATTAAGGTCTGGTTTTTCTAGTGGTAAAGGGCTTAGCCTTGGTGGTAGTAAAAAAGCAGATCCTGTTACTGAAGATCAATCACAAGCTCAACCAGTTCAAGTTTCTCAACCTTCTACCCCTCAAATTTCACAAACAGAGCAGTTAGATACTTTAACTCAAGTTATTGACCAAGTTGAAGCTGAGCGTGATACTACTCAAGTAGATCCATTGGGGAATGTTGCACAAGCAGTCCCTCAAGCAGTTGATTCTATCCATGACCCTCTTAATCCACCCAATCCATCTCCAGTAGGAGCAGCTAAAAAAGAAGCTTTAATTGTTGGATCTGGAGTTGCTGTCGAGTCACCAGCTCCTACAGTAGAACATCCCGGTGGAGTACAAACAGTAGAACAAGAAAGAATCCCAGAAATTTCACCAGAGATTGAAAGTTTCTTACAACACTCTGAGCAACAAGCAGATCATCTTCCACAAGAAATAGTTGTGGCAGATAATCAAGAGGTTTCAGCTGTGACTCACCATCAAAAAAAACCAGTCATTGTTTTGCCTATTACAGAAGAAGAACAAAAAGAAGGGAAGAATAAGAGTCCTAAATTAAGTGTCAGATGGCTTGTAGAGTGGAGTGTAAAATTAATGAAAAAGTTCTCAGGAAAAGTTATTTATAGAGAAGAATGAATACAAGTACAGATTTACTACTAGATCAAGCTGTCACAATGATGATTGGGGTTGTTTCTTTTGGTTTATTTATTGTTTTGTTAGGACTATTTATTTACATGATTTTGCAGTGGTTAAAAAATCGAAGAAGAGAAGATTATGCTCTCGGATTTGTAACAATGCTGATCAGGTTGCCAAAGGATAATGAGATTAAAATTGACGCTGCAGAGCAGATGTTTGCAGGTCTTTACTCATTAAAAAAGTCTGGTCCAATGTCTTTCCTAAAACCAGAGGATGTGATTTCATTTGAAATAGTTGCTTTAAAAGATGAAATTGCTTTTTATGTGACATGTCCAGAGAAAATTAGAGACTTAGTAGAAAAACAAATTAATGGAGCCTATCCATTTGCAGTACTTAAAGAAGTTGATGAAGTTAATATTTTTAGTGAAAAAGGTCATGTAGCTTTTACTTCATTAGTACAAAAGAAATCAAGATTTCTACCAATCAAAACATATAAAGATTTACCAACTGATGGTCTATCTCTTATTACCTCAGCATTATCAAAGTTAGGTGATGGAGAAGGTGCCATTGTTCAATTTCTTATAGAGCCAGCAAGTAGTGGCTGGCAAAAAGGTGGTAAGAGCTATGTCGCATCATCTAAAAAAAGAGAGTCAGATCCAGACAAAGCCACATATAATCATGATCCAAAAGAAATAGAGAGTATTAGTAGTAAAGTTGAAAAACCAGGGTTTAATGTTGCAATTAGATTAGTAGTTTCGTCACCCAATGAGCAAACAGCTCAGTCTCATTTAAATAATATTAAAGCTGCTTTTGCCCAATTTGCTAGTGCATATAATAAATTCACGAGTCCTTTATTTATTTTTAAACATCTATTTATGATTGATTTCATATATAGATATATGCCTCTGATTAGAAAAAATTCTATTCTTTTAAACACAGAAGAGTTAGCAACTATTTTTCATTTACCAAATAAGACTGTAGAAACACATCATATTAATTGGTTAATTGCTAAAAACGCTCCAGCACCATCTAATATTCCATCTGAAGGATTATATTTAGGTAAATCTATTTATAGAGGTCAAGAAAAAGATATCTATCTTGGATTAAAAGATCGTAGACGTCACATGTATATCATTGGAAAGACTGGTACTGGTAAATCAGAATTCCTTAAAGAGATGATTTTACAAGACGTTGAATCAGGCTATGGAGTATGTGCGATTGATCCTCATGGTGAGTTTGTAGAAGATATTTTACAACTAATGCCTCCAGAAAGAGCAGAGGATGTAATTTACTTTAATCCATCTGATTTACAAAGACCGATGGGTCTAAATATGATGGAAGCTGATACAGAAGAACAACGTCATTTCGTAGTTGGATCTATTATTGGTCTGATGTATAAGCTTTATGACCCTCATAGGACTGGTATTATTGGTCCTCGTTTTGAGCATGCTATTCGTAATGCTATGTTGACTATTATGTACCAAAAAGGTACTACCTTTATCGAGTTGGTTAGAATTATGACTGATGATAAATATCTAAAGACAATGATGCCTTTAATTAAGGATCAAGTTGTGAAGAGATATTGGACAGATCAGATGGCTCAGACATCCGACTTCCACAAATCTGAGGTTCTTGATTATATCGTTTCAAAATTTGGTAGATTTATTACAAACAAGACGATGAGAAATATCATCGGTCAAGCAGAAAGTGCCTTTAATTTTCGTCAGGCAATGGATGAAAAGAAAATTATTCTTTGTAACTTATCTAAAGGTATTCTAGGAGAAGAAGATGCTAAATTTTTAGGACTAATTTTAGTGCCTAAAGTACTAACCGCAGCAATGAGTCGTCAAGATATTCCTATGGAACAACGTGAAGACTTTTTCTTGTATGTTGATGAGTTTCAAAACTATGCAACAGATGACTTTGCTGTAATTCTCTCAGAGGCTAGAAAATATCGTCTTAATCTTATTGTTGCCAATCAATATGTTGGTCAGATTGATGAAGAAATTAAAAACGCTATCTTTGGTAACGTTGGAACAATGGTCTCCTTTAGAGTTGGTGTAACTGATGCAAACTTCCTACAACATGAATTTCAACCTGTCTTTACAGATAATGATTTAGCTAATGTTGAGAAGTATCATGTCTATATTAAAACAATCGTAGGTAATGAACCTGTCCCAGCTTTTAGTATGTCATTAATGAAAGATATGGATGCTATTGAAGCAAGAATGAGTCCTAAAATGGCTACAATGATCAAGGAATTATCCAGACTTAAATATGGTAAAGATAGAGAGTTAATTGAAGAGGAGATGAGCACCAGAGTAAAGTCTGCTGCTGGTTAATTCTAGTTAGTTTCGTATTCTTTGACTACTTCCTGACAATATACATATTGACCATATTCAAAGGCTTTTTCGTGGATTGGAGCACTATTACTAGCTTCTCTTATCTCATCACTTAAATTTAACAAATGTTCTTTTACTTCTTCACTTTTTTCAGTTAAGGTTTCTATTTGTTTCTTAGTCATTTCCAATGATTCTTTGAGGAATGTGTTTTCTGCTTCTAAGTCTTTTTTTGAAGTGTCTTCAGAGGAAGTTGTTTCTTCACCTAATACTTCGCCATCTTCTTTATTTTCTTCTGGAAGAATTTTATCTAAAATTGGTTTTGATTGAGGAACTTTTTCTTCAATAAAGTCTTTGACATCATTAGTTGTTCCAAGGACAAGACCTGGGTTAGTTTTTTTAACATAGCTATAGCTACCAATAGCTACTCCACTAGCAACAACAGTTGTAAGAATAACTTTAGCTAAGAGAGGAATGTGTTTCATAGTATATTTTCTATTTTAACAGAGTTTTGGATATAAAATACAAAAATCCCCCTAATGAAACGGGGGATTCTCTTGTACTTGTGTGACCAACTAAGTTTAACTACTAGGATGGTCAGCGAGGTAGTGTGCAAGGGAAAAGAAAATCAATTCTGTTCCTAAGAACAAGACGCTCATTCCAGCCCACCACCAGAACAATAACATCAGAGCGGCGGTAATCACAAACCAGAGTGCTAGCCAGACGGAAGAGAATATCCACCAGCCGACAACCCAGTTTTTGAGTGAGTGGTATTGGTTTCTATTTGCAAACCGAGCTACCGAAAACAGCAACATATTTTGGGCTAGTATAACTGACCCTATGATTACTGGTTCAGTTAACATCTGCCAAACTAAACCAAATACCAACATCATTCCGACTACTGTCAACACTGATGTTACAGTGACGAATAATGCGACTTTATTCCAAAAGCCCATGATACATATACCTCTCTCTATGTTGATCAACAGTTAACTTCAAGAAATATTATACAATACTATCCTATATAAATAAAGAAATTAATAAATAGGGGAGAATAACTATTCGTATCTCAAAGCTTCAATTGGAGAAAGTCCTGCAGCCTTCTTTGCAGGAGCTGCTCCAAAGAACAATCCAACAGCTGTAGAAACACCAAAAGCCATTATTACTGCATCCATTGTAACCTTGGCTGGAAAGTATGGCTGAAGGGCTAAAGATCCAAGGTAGGCAATAATAAGACCGACCATACCTCCAGTTATGCTTAGAAGGGCAGCTTCCGTTAAGAATTGGATAAGAATAGTATTTGGAGTAGCTCCAAGAGCTTTTCTCAAACCAATCTCTCTAGTTCTTTCGGTAACTGAAACAAGCATGATATTCATAATTCCAATTCCACCAACTACTAGCGAGATGGCAGAGATTCCTCCGAGACCAATCGTAAACATACCCAAAATACCGTTGATTGTTTCAAGAAGCTTGGCTTGGTCAACAACAGTGAATTCATCTTCATCCATATCTTTTAATAAGGTTTTCTTTACTGCTTTTATGGCATCTTTTATCAAAACACCTTCTTTTGCTTCAAGAGTAAAGTTATTAATAAATTGAACATCTAGGTCGTCATACATTGTTTCTAGAGGTAAATATATATATGAATCAAAACTAGGTCCTCCAAATCCACCACCTTTTTCTTCTAATATACCAACAACTCTATATGTTTTTGATCCAATTTTTATTTTTTTACCAATAGGGTCAATCTTTCCAAAAAACTCTTCAGCAACAGTTGGTCCAAGCATAACTACAGAAGATTTTTTTTCATTATCTATTTTTGTAAACCAATCACCTTTTTCTGCTTTAGTGTTATAGACAGTTTCAAAATTAGCGGTAGTTCCTAAGAGTGAAATCTTTTTTTCTTTATCTCCATATTTAACATTTTTTATAGACATTGCCATTAATAATCCATCTTTGATTAGATCACGATTATCATGAAGAATTTCTTTTAGATACTGCTTTTTTAAAACTGGTTTTGTTCTTTCAATTACAGATTGCTGGCCTCCAACACCACCACCTTCAGCAAATGGAGTTCCAGGAACAACATAGATAGTATCTGTTCCTAAAGCAGCAAATTGGTCTTCTACATATGCTTGAAGTCCAGTTCCTATACTAGTCAAAAGAACAACTGATCCAACTCCAATAATCACACCAAGCATAGTTAACAAAGACCGAACTTTATTGACGATAATGGCTTTGATAGCGACTATAAATATATCTCTCATTTTTTCTTTTTTAATTTAGTTTTTTTAGATAATTTGTCTTGTATTATATTATGATTCTTTTTTTCAACTTCTTTCTTACTTTTAATTTTAGAGTCATTGACAATTTCACCATCTTTAAAGATGACTAATCTTTTAGCAATAGAGGCATCATCTGGTTCATGGGTAACCATGATAATAGTCTTACCTTCTTTATTTAAATCAATTAATAATTTCTTAATTTCTTCTCCACTTTTTGAGTCTAAATTTCCAGCAGGTTCATCGGCAAAAATAATACTTGGGTTATTTACCAAGGCTCTTGCAATTGCAACTCTTTGTTGCTGACCACCAGAGAGTTGAGCTGGTGTATTTTGTAGTCTATCTCCAAGACCCACTTTTTGGAGCATTTCTATTGATCTTCTGTCTCTCTCACTATTATTTACTTTTGCATATACAAGTGGGAGTGCTACATTATCTATAGCTGAGGTTCTAGGAAGTAGATTAAATTGTTGAAAAATAAATCCTATTTCTTGGTTTCTTAATTTTGATCTTTCAATCTCATTATATTCTGTGACGTCTTTACCCTTTAAATTAATTTGTCCTGAAGTTAGGTGGGCAAGCATACTTGCAACTTGTAAAAAAGTGGATTTACCTGATCCAGAAGGTCCCATGATGGCAAGAAATTCACCTTCTTCTATTTCTAAACTAACGTTATTCAATGCTTTGATAACATTGTCGCCCATTTGGTAATGTTTGGAGACCTTGTTTATTTTGAGTATCATATTTTAATTATTCTGGAATTAGAATATAGTCACCTTCAGATAAACCAGCAGTAACTTCGACATCATCATCAGTTTCTAATCCTAGTGTAATTTCTCTCTCTTCGGCTTCTCCTTTATCATTTCTGATATTAATGTAATTCTTTCCATCTCTACTTATAGTAGCTTCAAAAGGAACAACCAACACATTATCTTTTGATTCTAAAAGAATACTAGCGTCACCATTCATTCCAATGCGGTATTTATCTATGTCTTCTGAATTAATAGGGAACTCAACAATAAAAACAGTTCCTGTCGTATTTACAGAACTAGAATAGGCAATGTAGTTAAGGTATGTGTCCAGAGTTTCTTCATCATAGGCATCAAGATCAACTTTTGTTTGTTGGTTTATTGATAATAGTCCAATATCTGATTCATCAACTTCTGCTCTAAAAATAAGTGTTTTTGGATTTACTAATTCAAAATAATCTGTAGCAAGTAGTTGAACTCCAGTAACAGTAGAAGGAGATTTTACTAATACTCCAGCAAATGGAGCATAGAGAGAAGAATTTTTAATTGCAATATCTTTTATCTCTACAGTCAGAACTGTATTTTCTAAGTCCCACTGTTCTTTATCGAGGCCTTTTCTAACATCTTTTGTTTCAACATTATAGTCATAATTGTCTTGACCATCTTCAAAATCCCATCTTTCTGCCATATATGAGTTAAGATTTTGATCTAGTTGTTTTTGAAGAGCAGCTTTATCTATAGAAGCAATTGTTTGCCATTTTTTTATCCATTCACCTTCTTGTGCACCCAAATATACAAGTTTCCCTCCTGCTAGAAATCTCATCCTAGCTTTTTCTTTTGCGTCAACAATTCCTGAAATATCTAGAGTTTTTGTAATAGAAGTTCTTTTTACTTCTTCGAAGGTTAGTTCAACTTTATTTGCATTAGCACGATTAATTTGCCAACCGATAACAAGAGCAATAACTATAATAATGGTTAAAGTTGTTTTCCATTTTTTTATAATTATTTCAATCAGTGAATTAACTTTATTCTTTAGGAGGTTCATTTAGTCATTTTAGCATGAAGCAATACAAATGATTATAATGAATAGAGGGTGAAGTGGTACAATATACCTCTAAGAGCCGATAGCTCAGTTGGTAGAGCGGCAAGCTTATACCTTGCTGGTCGGGGGTTCAAGTCCCTCTCGGCTCACATTGATAATTAAAACAGCCTCCTTTTGGAGGCTGTTTATATTTCTTTATATTATCTTCTTTATAAGAAGAGGAATACGAGACCTAGGCCAAGGGCACCGAGGCCAACTTTGAGCCAGTTAAGGATATCTTCAGAACCAGATTCAGGTAGGGCTGCAGGTAATTCTGGTTGAACATAGTATTCACCAGTAGTTTGAACAACTTGTTTAGGTTGGCAAGCAGTACTAACTGGGTTAGTAGAGAGTCTACAAAGGTTGTCATAACAGACAGCACTAGTATTAGAACAATCTGTACTTGCATAACATTCTTCATTACATCCTGGAGCTGGAGTAGGATCTGGAACAGCAGGAGCACAATTCTCATCACCTGGGTTTTCAGTAAGTCTACAAGTTCCAGTCTCAGCACTACATGAATGATCAGTATCAGAACAATCAGCACTAGTTACACAGGCATCATTACAACCAATAGTTGGAGTAGGAGATGGTTCTGGGGAAGGTTCTACACAGGTATCACTAGTAGGGTTAGAAATTAATCTACAAATACCCCCATCAGGATTACCATCATCAGCTGACTCTAAACAAGCATGGTTAGCCTCAGCACAATCAGTACTAACTTGACATGGGTCACCACAACCCGCTGGTATAGCTTCTTCACAGGTTTCACTAGTAGGGTTAGTAGCTAATCTACAAACATCACCAACACAAGTGTGATCAGCTTGAGCACAATCAGTATCAGCACTACATGTTTCATTACAAACAGATAATGGGGTACAAGTTTCACTAGTAGGGTTAGTAGCTAATCTACAAACGTCTCCAACACAAGTGTGATCAGCCTGAGCACAGTCAGTATCAGCACTACAACTCTCATTACAGACTGATAATGGGGTAGTAGTTGGGTTTGTTGTTGGATTACTAGTCGGATTTGAAGTAGCCTGAACAGTTGTAGTAGCTTGAACAGTTGTGGTTGCCGCTGGTGCACTACCACCTCCACAACCACTTGTATCCATGACAAATCCTAATAGTTCTCCACCTGGTCCTAACATATCAACTTGTCCACATCCACCAGTTCCTCCACCTCCATTACAGTTTACAAATTCACCTTTTTGGTCTCCTGATTTATTTTGTTCTCCGGTACAAGTTTGTACGTTACATTCAGGGTTTCCTTCACACCAACTTAAACATTCAGATTCAGTCATGCCATTACATGCACCTGAGTTATATACAGTAGCCTTTGAAGCGAGACAATCTCTAATAGCATTTTCATCACCTAAAGCACATTCACCACTATCTCCAGAGCCAGGAGTTTGTGTAGTAGTTCCAGTTTGTTTAGTTCCAGTTTGTTTAGTGCCTGTTCCAGGAGCAACCGCAACACCTTCTTCACTAACATCAAGTGCACCAATCCCTACATCTTCTCTTTGCTGGTTAAGAACAGCGAATCTTTCTTGAGTTAGAAATCCCATACCTTCAACATAAACCATGTCATTGTTATAACCAGTAGAAGCTTGTTGCCTTACATCTTGTGAGGTTTGAGTGAGAAAGAATCCAGCTCCAGCTCCAAGGAGGAGTAACAATAAAACAAAACCTCCAAGGATGTATTTAATTGGTAGTTTTTTCTTAGGTTTTTTTAGGGTAGATTCTTTTTTTTCTTCTTTAGGAGGGGAGACTTGTGGGCCTGGGGCACCTGGACTTGATCCCATTGAGCCAGCAACATTCTCTTGAGCTTTTTTCATACCGACTGGTACTGCTGGAACTGTTTGGGTTGGTTGTGCGTTAAGCATATATGTTTAGATATTGAATACAAAAAAACTAGATAATTAATAATAACACTTTTCTTTTATAAATAACAAATAGGTATTTTAATGTATATATTTGGATATAATAGTATCTTTATTATCAAATTAAAGTAACATTGTGAAAACGAATTAGAGAAGTAGCAGTAATGCTCCGGCTCCAAGGATACCGATCCCAGCTTTAATCCAGTTTATTAAATCATCTGAACCAGATTGAGGTAATTCTTCAGGCATTTTAGGTTGAGAAGGACTTACTGGAGTAGTAGGAACAGTACAACTTGTACTTGCAGGGTAAGATCCAAGTCTACATGAACCTTCAAAACAAATCTGATCGTTATTTGAACAATCTCTATTTGAAAGACAGCTTTCATTACATCCCACGGTTGGTGTTGGCTCTACATATGTAGTAGTAGTAACCTGTTTAGGAGCAGTACAGTCATTTCTGTCAGGGTAATCAGCTAACCTACATTGATTAAAGTAACAGATATGGTCACCTTGAATACAATCTGAATTTGAAGAGCAGTAATCACCACAGTAAGCAACTGTTTCTGGGGTTGGAGTTGGGTTTTCTACAGGTGGTCTGCAGTTAGAATCAGTTGGGTTTGTAGAAAGTCTACATTCATTGTTATAGCAAGTGTGGTCATCTTGAACACAATCATTATTAGAACTACAGTATTCACCACAATATGATTCTACTTTAGGTTCACATGTTTCACTATTTGGATTTTCAGTTAATCTACATAACCCACCTGTACAAGAATGATCATCTTCTACACAGTCAGTATCTGCAGAACATGACTCATTACAATAAGATGGTTCTTCAGGTTCACAA
>Ga0224496_10001185_pt1 | contig 16543 bp, 15 predicted proteins | sample SF_Jul11_sed_USG_2_FD_168127 | JGI IMG/M metagenome (GOLD analysis project Ga0224496, IMG submission 168127) | Sediment microbial communities from San Francisco Bay, California, United States - SF_Jul11_sed_USGS_8_1 | ecosystem: Environmental > Aquatic > Marine > Sediment | place: USA...
TCAGTTAATTACAGGCCGTTGCTGGATCTCTCGCTTTTCAAGGAAAAAATGAAGATTGATTCTGCCAAATTTCCGAATGCCAAAAATATTGGTGATACAACGGTCACATTGCCTTTATATCCGTCACATCTAGATGCAGAAGTTGAATATGTGATTGAAGCCGTGGAAAAAGTAGCACAACAACTCCTCTATATACGTGTAGATTCACAGATCCCACTCCAACGACCCAAATTTATTTTTAGCGGTTTCCTAATTTTCACAGAATAAAATAGTGCAAATCCATTGTTTCCTAAATACTGGCTTGTAAATCAGAATTGGAAAAAGTATTTTCGGCTGGAAGGCGAGGAAAATCGTGTAAATATGTGAAAAATATTGACTTTTTATGTCCTGGATGCAAGAATACCAACGATATGAGTATTAGTGATAATGATAAATGCTGGTATGCGATCCGCGTCCGTACGAATAACGAACACAGGGTTTCAAGTTTATTGAAAGACAAGCTGGAGATCATTTCAGAGGTTCCAAGTCAAACCGTTTGGAAATATCGCAATGGCAGGAAAATAACAGCAACGAAACCCCTTCTTTCTACGTATGTGTTTGTGTATCTAGACATTAAAAAGTTTTGCATGAAGACATTTTTTTCTATCGGCAATATTTTTGGCTTTGTCTCCAATCATGGAAAGCCGGCTCCTATCCCTGATAGGGATATCTCTGCTTTGAAGAGACTGTCAGTGTCGGACAAACCGGTATATGAATACAGCTATAACAAGTTAATCCATGGAGAGAAGGTAGTTGTTGTCGGGGGGCCGCTTCGCGGGGCGATAGGGACTATTATAGAAATTGACCAGCACAAAGGGCAGTTTGTCGTTGCCCTTGATTTTTTCAAGCGCGCGCTGGTAACCGAATTGGAATTTGGAGTAATACAAGCTTTTTAATATTCAAAGCGAACTCTTGAATAAGTGTAGATTTTTGGCAAAGCTTGACAAACGCAGTGGCCGGAGGCATGCGCAAAACATTTTTGCAAGGCTTGGTTGTTTCCACGGAATAAGTGTACTAGTTTGATATAAATTTTCTTTGATGATCACCTAAAAATGAAAAAGAATCAATCACTGCATTCACAGTTTAAAGACCTTGCGGATTCCACCATTGTCATGCAGATTTTCAACGTTATTGAGCAGAATCCATACTCATCGGAAGGAAAGATTACAAAAAAAACAGGACTGGCTACCGGATTGGTACATTCATTCCTGCGTAGAATAATATCGAAAGGATGGATACATACTAAAAAAGTCAATGCCAAGAGGTGGGCCTACTTCATTACTCCAAAAGGGTTTATTGAAAAGAGCAGGTTGTCGGCATCTTACATTTCCAAGGTTTTCTCCCAATACCGGGAGATACAAAAGCATATCGATCAGAATCTATTGTACTGTTATCAGAATAACTGGCGAAATTTGGCGGTAATCGGGAAAAACGATTTCGCTGAAATAGCACTCCTCAATATCCATTCTCGGAACTACTTCCGCCTGGTTGGCATTTTCGATGAATCAGGCAAGCCAGGTTCCAGCCATGATTGCGAGGTTCTGCATTATGAAGATCTGGCGAATTACGAATTTGATAAAGCTCTTATTTGCGACGGAAAATTCCTTGAATGGAAATTTAAGAATAGCGGCATAATAAGCAGCTCGAAGTTGGTAAATATGCTTCCTGCGTTTACAATGCCTGAATACAATAAACAAATTTGAATGATAATAATTTGAATAAAATTCCCAGCTCGAAAAAGCCAGAAGCAATTGTCGGACAATTCAATGTGGTTATTGCTTTCATAATCATGCTATTAATGGACATTAATTCCAATTTGGTATTCTACGTTTTGTTATTTATATTTACTTTCAGTTTGATTTACCTCTTGGCACTTTTTACAGCCAAAAAAGCTGTAGTTTCTGAAATTGTTAAGCGATACCTGCTTGGACCGCAGTTAATTCTGTTTTCAGTATTTTCTTTTGTGATCTTTTTAGAAGTTTTAACCGCAATTTTTCCATCGATAGTTCCAAAAGGAATAAATAATTTTAAATCAACTGCAAATCTTTCAACGGTAAGGGAAGCGGTTCTTGATTATTCAGATAAAAGTCCATTCGTTAAATTTAAGCCTAATACTCGAATAAAGTCGCAAGGGTATCGTGGAACTGATGAGCAATTTTCTTATGAATGGGAAACAGACAGTAATGGGTTTAAGAATCCTCCAGAAATCGGCGCATTAAAAGAGGCTGATGTTGTGGCCATTGGCGATTCTTTCACAGAAGGCATGGGGGTTCCAATAGAGGATACCTGGCCATCTTTATTAACCCAAAAAGGGTATGTCACATATAATCTTGGTGTCCAGGGCTATGCACCTATCCAATTTGAAGGTTTAATGCGTGAATATGGAATATACTTTAGGCCCAAGTATGTTATTTTAGGATATACAACGGGTATATATGAACGGGAGGCGAATTTCTATGATATTAAAGAAGCTGTCAGCAAGAAAAAATTCACAGGTGGAATTCAGTCAATCGCAGAAGCTGAAAAACGCGGAGATATTAAGAGGCAGTCTAGATATTTTACGTTTGCCCTTGTTCTGTTTTTAAGGACTCAGTTTATGCACTCTCGTCAATTAAAATATCCATCGCCTGAAATTGTCGTTGAAAAATTAAAGTATTATAAATCAGAGATCTCAAAGGATGGACTTTCTCATGAAGGGAAAACGAATATTGAGTTGGGCAGTAGAGAATGGGAAAGCACCTTGATGTCTCTTGAAAAATGCATCAAAATTGCACACTCAATAGGTGCGGAAGTTGCTATTCTATATTTTCCCAGCAGGGGTGTTGTATACTACGAAAAAGCTACCGGCCACAAATTATCTGAAAGGTATTTCGGAAAGGTTGAATCAAATTTGTTGAAAAACTTTGCAAATGAAATGAATGTTACATATATTGACCCAACTGAGATGCTGGTTGAGTATGTCAACTCTTTGGATGATAGCGCTAGAATAGAAGAATATCCATTTCTGGAAATTGATGGACACCCAAACGCAATAGGTTACAAATTAGTGGTTGAGGAAATAATACGAAAAATTCCGTTCTCAGCGAGATCTGGCTCCTTGTCGAGTTTTATACATCCATCTGATAAAGAGCTAAACTGAAAATGTACATACTCGGCATTTCCGCTTATTACCATGATTCTGCCGCATGCCTGTTGTTTAACGGGAAAATAATCGCCGCCGCGCAAGAGGAGCGGTTTTCCAGGAAAAAGCATGATCCAAGGTTTCCGGAGAATGCTGTGAAGTATTGCCTTAAAGAAGCAGGAATCAAAATATCCGAAATCAAGTACATCGTTTTCTATGATAAACCATTTCTAACATTTGAAAGACTTCTCGAAACATATCTGTCCTATGCGCCGCGTGGAGCAAAATCCTTTCTTGAATCTATGCCGGTATGGCTAAAGCAAAAGCTTCATATGAGGAAGGAAATTATTAACTGTATAAATGAGTTGGGCGAATCCGACACATTTCAGGGGGATTTGCTTTTTAGTGAGCACCACGAATCGCATGCGTCATCTGCATTTTTCCCGTCTCCGTATGAGGAAGCAGCGATTTTAACTCTTGATGGAGTTGGTGAATGGACAACCACAAGTTATGGAGTAGGGCGCGGCAATACGATTGAATTTCTGAATGAGATCCATTTCCCGCATTCTTTGGGGCTTCTTTACTCGGCGTTCACCTACTACACTGGTTTTAAGGTCAATTCTGGCGAATACAAGGTTATGGGTCTTGCCCCATATGGTGAGCCGAAGTATGTCGACTTGATACTAAAGGAGTTAGTCGATGTGAAGGATGATGGATCATTCAGGCTCAATATGGAATATTTTAATTATTGCTCTGGATTGACAATGACGAGCAAGAAGTTTCATAAGCTCTTCGGTTCTGAACCGAGAAAGCCGGAAACGAAACTGACCCAGCGAGAGATGGATCTTGCCCGCTCAGTGCAGGATGTTACTGAATATATCGTACTGAAAATCGCAAGGCATATCGCCAAAACGACAAAAATGGAAAATCTTTGTCTTGCAGGCGGGGTCGCTTTGAATTGTGTTGCTAATGGCAAAATATTGGAAGAGGGTATATTTAAAAATATTTGGATTCAACCTGCAGCAGGCGATGCTGGCGGATGCATTGGAGCCGCGCTTGCGGTATGGCATAGAATGCTGGGAAATAAAAGATTCGTAAACAACAAGGAAGATTTGCAGTCAGGGTCATATCTTGGGCCTGAATATGAGGATGAAGAAATTGAGGCATATCTGAAAGAAAATAACGTCCCGTTTAAAAGATATTCGGAGCATGAAATATCCATAAAAGGGGCTGAAATTCTGGCTTCTGAAAAAGTGGTTGGCTGGTTCAGCGGCCGGATGGAGTTTGGGCCAAGAGCTTTGGGGGGCCGTAGCATTATAGGTGATGCGAGGTCTTTGACGATGCAATCGACCATGAATTTAAAAATCAAATTTCGAGAATCATTTCGGCCTTTTGCCCCATCTGTTTTACGGGAAAAAACGAGCGAATACTTTGAGTTGGACACGGAATCGCCATATATGTTGCTTGTGGCGCCAGTAAAAAAGAATAAAAGAAAAGAAATGAGTGATGATGAGAAGAAACTATTCGGGATAGATAAGCTAAATGTCTGTAGGTCGGAAATACCTGCAATAACACATGTGGATTACTCTGCCAGAATTCAAACAGTAGAGGCAAAAACAAATCCCGCCTATTACAATCTTATAAAAGAGTTTTATAATAAAACAGGCTGTCCTGTAATTATAAATACTTCCTTTAATGTACGCGGCGAACCGATAGTTAACACCTTGGATGACGCTTATCGTTGCTTTATGAGGACAAATATGGACTATTTGGTTCTCGGCAACTTTATTTTGGATAAAGTTGCACAGCCCAAATACGACGATGATGAAAAATGGAAAGATGAATTCGAGTTGGATTAAATGATAAAGCGTAGAAACGAAAAGAAAGATATAAAGGTATTTGCTGGCGGTATCGGGGTTATTGCCCTTATCATCGGCGGGATATCCTTTTGGAAAGGCGGAAATCTTTATCCGTACATACTGGTCTTCGGTATCCTTTTCAGCGTAACTGGCCTGGTTTCACCGGATGCAATAAAACCGGTATACAAAAAATGGATGATTTTTGCGGGAATTCTCGGTAGGTTTCAAACAAAGTTGATACTCTATATTATTTTTTATCTCTTTTTAACTCCAATGGGGCTAATCATGAAATTAGGCGGGAAAAATTTTCTTGAAGAAAAAATGTTACCTGATGCCGAAACATATTGGAAGAAGCGGGAGCCTGAGCGTGACCCGGGGAAAAGGTATTTCCAGCAGTTTTAATGGTCAAATTATATTGCTTTTAAAATGAATAATTGGGATAATGAGATAAATGAGTGAATTATTTGATTTTTTAAAAGAACGAAAAAAGTTTTGGCTTGCGCCAATTGTATTTATGCTTGTTATGCTCGGCGCATTAATAATATTTACTGAATCAAGTGCTATTGCGCCATTCATCTACGCATTATTTTAACAGCTGGTAAGTTTTTCAGTCTAGGAGAGCAATTTAAATTCCGTTCTCTTTGAGTACCGCTCATACTATTTCAACTTGATCAATGTATATGACCCATGCCTCTCTGAATTAATAAAGTTATTGAAAAATGTATTTAAAAAAATCCGTTCTTAAGCATGATATTTCCCATTCGCGATAATCACTCCCGTACAGAATGTGCGATGGCGCAGATATTCAATTTGTGAACCGAATTGCTGTTTCCAGCTTGTGCATGGTAAAACAATGAAGCTTCTCGTTTTGGCTGGGGGATTTGGTACGCGGCTACAGTCTGTCGTTGCGGAAGTGCCTAAAGCTCTTGCCCCTGTTGGCGATGTTCCGTTTCTACGGCTACAGATAGAACATTGGAAAAATCAAGGGGTAAATTCCTTTCTGTTTCTATTGCACCATCAGGCCGAATTGATTATTGATTTCTTGAAGAATGAGAAAAACGATATATTGAATAATAGCGAGGTTGAATGGCTGGTAGAGCCAGAACCTATGGGGACAGGTGGAGCTTTGGCATATGCGGTAAAGTGCCTGAATATCTCGGATGATTTCATGGTAACTAATGCCGACACTTGGCTTGGAACAGGCATCAATGAAGTATGGCTAGCTGCCTCACCGGCAATGGCAGTGGTAAAGGTAGGCAATGCAGGGCGTTATGGAAGTGTTCATTTTAACGAGCGAAACATCGTATCAGCTTTCAAAGAAAAGGAAGTTGTGGCGGGCGAAGGGTGGATAAATGCAGGGCTATGTCATTTGAAACCCGAGCTGTTCAAAAACTGGAACCACGAACCTTTTTCACTGGAGAGGATCAGCTTTGTCATTTGGGCCGAGCAGGGTAACCTGAGTGCCGTTCCCCTGAGATCGGACTTTATCGATATTGGTATTCCGGAAGATTATTTTCGTTTTTGCCGCTGGATTGAGTCTGGTAAAAAAGGAGCAATATGAATTTGGATTTGGATCTATTTATAATAAACGAACAAGCTACGCTACGTGAAGCCCTCGCAAAGATTGAGTCCAATCATCACGGCATAGTTTTATCAGTGAATTCTGAAAAGGTTATTACCGGATTGGCGACTGACGGTGATATTCGCCGAAAATTGCTGGAGGGTTCCACACTCATGGATCCAATCTCCTCCTGCACGAATCCGGATTTCGTATGGGCAGATCAAGCCACTTCCAGGGAGCTGCTTCTTAAGCAACTGGATCAAAGGATACGAGTGCTACCATTGCTCGACTCAAAAAGACGTTTGGTAGGTATCATAAGCCATGATCACATTCCTATGCAGGTGGAAAAAAGGACCTATGCCCGTGCTCGCTCACCGGTAAGGATTAGTTTTGGCGGCGGCGGCTCCGATCTCACGCATTTTTTTGCGGATGAGGGGGGAGCGGTAATCAATACGACTATCTCGCTGTACAGCCATGCCACATTGCGGGTGCGAGATGATGAGCAGATATTTATTCACTCCAGGGATTTAGGGGAATCGTTGCATGCACCAGATTTGCCAGGTCTTTTTTCACATAAGGGTAAATTCGGCCTTGTGCAGTCATTGCTAAAGGCAGTGCATCCGGGCTTCGGATTTGAATTATTCCTTCATTCCGATTTTCCGTTGAATTCAGGGCTTGGCGGTTCTGCGGTTGTATCCGCATCAGTCCTTGGCTGTTTCAACCAGTTCCGCCAGGATAAATGGGATTTGCATGAACTCGCAGAGCTGGCTTTTCAAGCGGAACGACTTTACCTGGGTGTGGCGGGAGGCTGGCAGGATCAATATGCAACTGTTTTTGGCGGCTTTAATTTCATGGAATTCAGAATGGATCAAAATATTGTTCATCCACTCAGAATTCATCCCGACATTCTGTTTGAACTGGAGGAAAGTTTGATATTGTGCGATACAGGCGTCCCGCATGATTCTGGTGACATTCATCAGGATCAGCGTCAGCAGATGAAGCAGGAAAGCACTCGCACAAAGGTGCAGTCAAATGTGGAACTGACTTACAGGATGCGAAATCATCTTCTTAGAGGCAGGTTGCTTCAGTTCGGCCAGTGTCTCCATGAAGCTTGGCAGTTCAAACGCCAGTTCAGCAGCAAGATTTCCAACGCAAGGCTAGATAATATTTACGATAATGCGCTCAAACATGGTGCTATCAGCGGTAAATTGCTAGGTGCTGGTGGTGGCGGTTTTTTCATTTTCTATGTTCCTCCATTCAGAAAGCATGAACTCATCAACAGCCTAGAAGAGGTAGGCCTGAAAATTCGACCTTTTCGGTTTGAGCAGCAGGGCTTGCGTGCATGGTCGGCGCGTGAAGTTGATAACAATCATGAAATGCCAGATTTATGAGTATAAGGATCGGAACACATGAAATCGGCGCTGGCCGGACATTCGTAATAGCAGAAATAGGGAACAACCATAACGGCAGTTTCGAGAAAGCCATTCAAATGGTAGATAAGTCTATTGCAATGGGGGCCGACTGTGCCAAGTTCCAGATGCGCCACATATCCGAGGTTTACAGGGAGCGCACACTCATAAAGGATGGCGAGGATCTTGGCACTGAGTATGTGCTGGATCTCCTAAAGCGGTTTGAACTTACGGTGGAACAGCATAGGGAGCTGGTAAAATATTGCGAGGAGAGAGGCATACTTTATCTTTGCACTCCATGGGATACGCGAAGTGTCGAGGTTCTTGAGAGCTTTGGCGTACCGGCATATAAAGTTGCTTCAGCGGATTTGACCAATCTTCCGCTTCTTGACAAACTTTGTGCCACCGGAAAACCTCTCATCTTGTCCACAGGGATGAGCCATCAAGAAGAGATTCAAGTTACCGTAGACTTTCTCAACAAAAGAAAAGCACAGTTTGTGCTGCTTCACTGCAACAGTACTTATCCAGCTCCTCTTCACGATATCAATCTCAAATGGATGGAAAAACTGCGAGGAATTCATTCGATGGTCGGATACTCCGGGCATGAGCGCGGAACGGCTGTTTCGCTGGCGGCTGTCGCTTTGGGCGCCTGCGTGATTGAACGGCATTTCACACTTGATCGAACAATGGAAGGACCAGACCACGCGGCTAGTCTTGAGCAGGTGGAGTTCAAACGTCTTGTCGAGGGAATTAGAGAAATTGAACAGGCTTTTGGTGACGGACAGGAGCGCCATCTTTCACAGGGTGAAATGATCAACAGGGAAAATCTCGGAAAGAGCCTGGTTGCGGCATCTGCGCTCCGTAAGGGAACGGTGCTTACGGCGGATCATATAAAGGTTCGCAGTCCGGGGCAGGGTATTTCACCGCAACATTATGAAAAACTTATAGGGCGTACATTGCAACACGACATGACCGATGGAGATTTTTTCTTTCCATCCGATCTTAAGGATGAACGCATTGAACCGCGGGCATACTCTTTCAAGAGGCCTTGGGGCGTTCCTGTTCGGTACCATGATTTCCATGAGTACCGGGAACGTATCCAGCCGGATTTATTTGAGTTCCATCTCTCCTACTCGGATATGGAGCTTGATCTTACAAAATATTTTAAGGATACATACCCGTTCGATTTTGTTGTCCACGCGCCTGAGCTGTTTTCAGGAAGCCGTTTAATGGATCTGGCGACCCCTGATGAATCTTATCGTTTGGAATCAGTGAGGGAAACACAGCGGGTTATTGATATTACCCGCGCACTTAAAAAGTATTTTCCGAGTACGAAGCGTCCGATGATAGTTGCCAATGTCGGCGGGTTTACCATGGATGAGCCTCTTCCTCTATCGGTAATTCCTGAGTATTACCAGCGTTTTGCCAAGAGCCTGAAGGAACTGGATATGGATGGCGTGGAGATGATTCCACAGACAATGGCGCCATTCCCATGGCATTTCGGGGGACAACGTTACCAGAATATGTTTGTTAAAATAGATGAAATTGTTGATTGGTGCAGAAAACTGGATTTAAGGATGTGCTTTGACATTTCCCACACCCGGTTGACATGCAACCATTTTGGAATCGATTTCCTTGATTTCTGCAGGAAGATTGCCCCATATTCCGCCCACCTTCATCTTGGCGATGCAAAGGGGCTAAACGGGGAAGGGTTGCAAGTGGGAGATGGCGATATCGACTTTGTCGCCTTGGGTAAAATTCTCAAGTCTGGATGTCCTGATGCTTCATTTATTCCAGAAATATGGCAGGGACATAAGAACGGCGGGGAAGGATTTTGGATAGCGTTGGAAAAGCTTGAAGGAATACTATGAAGGTAATTTTTGGTATATCCTGGGCAACTCTTTTGTCCGGTGATTTGAGCAAAATTAATATTGATTGCGTGAAGTGCTGATCCAAGCGCCAATGCTAGAAAAGGTTGGGTTATTCGGATGTATGAAAAGCCGCTTGGAAGCGCGATTGGGAAAAGTTATGATTCGGAAATTAAAATATGGAAAATGCTAAGTGTTTATTGAATTCCTGAAAACGTATAAACTTTGATAAAGGAAAAAAAATGATTGGTATCATTCCAGCAAGGGGTGGCTCCAAAGGTGTGCCAGGGAAAAACATTAAGCTGCTTTCGGGCTACCCTTTGATAGCCTATAGCATCATTGCGGGCAGACTGGCAAAAAATATAGAAAGGGTCATAGTAAGCACTGACTCAGAAGAGATTGCGGAACTTTCCCGCAAATATGGTGCCGAGGTTCCGTTTCTCCGACCGGCAGAATTCGCGCGAGATAACTCTCCAGATATAGAATTCATTAATCATGCTTTTGACTGGTTCGAAGAGAACGAGGGGAAGGCTCCGGAGATGATGGTTCATTTGAGACCGACTACTCCGTTAAGAGATCCAGAAGTGATAGATTCCGCAATTGAAATAATACGCGGAAATAAATACGCAACCTCGCTTCGATCGGCACATGAGCTTCCGGAGTCGCCGTATAAAATGTTTAAGATGGAAGACGGGTATTTGCGAGGATTTTTCCCTGACGATCCGCGTCCAGAGTATTACAATCTCCCAAGGCAAACTTTCCCCAAAGCTTATATGCCAAATGGATATGTGGACATTATCGTGAAGGAAACAGTTAGAAAAACCGGATCACTCCACGGAACCAGTATGATAGGTTTTGAAACCGATAATGCCGGAGAACTCGATTTGCCGGATGATTTTCAATATATTGAATATAAGCTCTCAAAAAAGGATTATAAAATACACAAATTTTTAAAGGAACAATACTAAATATATGAGTTTCAAATTGAATCCAATAGAGGTGAAACCTGTTTCGACGAAGTACCGGACCATTAAAACAAAACTTCCAGTGCCTGAATCAATTCCCCTGTTTGAAGAAATGGGTAAATATGAATCCCGCTCCATGCATGGTCAATATCCGATTATTTGGGATAGTGCCTCAGGCTGTGTGGTTGCCGATCCATATGGCAACAGGTGGATAGACTTTACATCGACTATTTTTGTGGCCAATGCAGGGCATGGCCATCCTGAGATTATCAAGGCAATAAAGGAACAACTCGAAAAGCCGCTGTTGCATACATATGCTTTTTGTAACAGACCACGGGTTGAACTGGCGAAAAAACTTGTCAAAATGACACCGAAACAGTTTGAGAAAGCTTATCTTGTTTCAGCTGGAACCGAAGCTACTGAAACAGCTCTAAAACTTATGCGGCTATATGGAAGACAAAAAGATCCGAAAAGAGTAGGAGTGATCTCGTTTACCGGAAGTATGCACGGCAGGACGATGGGGGCAGAGTTTCTTAAGGGCGTTCCGTCCAGTTCCGAGTGGATAGGACACGACGATCCGAACATACATCATCTTCAAATACCATATCCATGGACAGTGAAAAATTTCAAAGATGCGGATTGGGAAAGAAAGTTTGAGGAAGATATAAATTCACTTATCGCCAAAAAAGTTGATATTAAGAAAATTTGCGGGTTTATGGTCGAGTCCTATATAGGCTGGTCTGCCTACTTTTTCCCCAAGGCTTACATACAGGCTCTTGCCAAATTCGCAAAAATGAACGACATATTGCTAACCTTTGATGAAATACAGAGCGGCTTTGGGAGAACCGGAAAGCTTTTTGCTTTTGAGCATTATGGCGTAGACGCTGATATGGTATGCATGGGTAAGGGGATGAGTTCCAGCCTGCCGCTTGCCGGAGTTCTTGGGCCAAAAAAGGTGATGGATATTCCCGGCGTCGGATCTATGAGTAGCACGCATTCATCGAACCCGCTTTCTTCGGCGGCTGGGCTGGCAAATTTGAACATAATTGAGAATGAAAATCTGGTTGCAGAATCTGCCCGTAAGGGGAAAATCCTTCATGATCGACTTGGTGAGATTCAAAAGAAGTATAATTCGCGGTTGAAGTATTTTTTTGGTAATGGGCTAGTCGCGGCAATTCTGCTTTTCAAACCTGGTACAGATGAACCGGATGGTGCCTTTGCGACGGATGTTTTTGAGCGTGCTACCCATAAGGGCCTTTTGATGGTTCATACAGGAAGGGAATCGATAAAAATCGGGCCACCTCTATCAATACCCGACGAAGCCCTGCTTGAAGGATTGGATGTTTTGGAAGAAGCGATTGCCGAAGCAGAAAAAGCCGCAGGAAACAGCAACTAATGATATTGGGTGGAAGGCACATGGGGCTTCCCGTTAAGGATATGAAAACCTCACTGCGGTTCTACCGCGATCTTCTGGGTCTGAAGGTTGAAAAGGATTTTTCAGAGCGGGGAGAATTTATTGATGCAATAATCGGTATCAATGACCTTGATTTGTGGATGGTAAAGCTTACAGCGCCGGATGGTTGGATGCTGGAATTATTGGAATATAAATCTCACCCTGGAGAACCTAGGCGCAACCCAAGTATAAAGGATGTGGGGCATGCACATTTGGCACTGACAGTGGATAGCATTGAAGAAGAGTATAAGCGACTTAAAGATGCTGGCGTGAGGTTTATAAGCTCTCCGCAAGTATCGCCGGACGGATATGCAAAAGTCGCTTTCTGTCAGGATCCCGAAGGAAACTATGTCGAGTTGGTTGAGGTATTGTGATTCAAAATGAGTAATTACCTTAAAGTTGTATACAACGAGAAAGATCGTCCTTTTACCGATTATCCTTCGAAGCTAGCAAAGTATCTTTTTGACAGGTATGGATTGCGGCAAGGGGAGAAGCTTCTTGAAATAGGGTGTGGCCGTGGGGAGTTTTTGGCTAACTTTAACCGTCTTGGTCTTGATGTGAAGGGTGCGGACATCTCCCCCGAAGCTGTTGAATTTAACAAGGACATGGATATTAGAGTAGTTGATGTTGAAAGCCAGCCGCTTCCCTTCAGCGATAATACTTTTGATATTGTTTATTCAAAATCGGTAATAGAGCATTTCTATTATCCCGAAAAGTATGTGAAAGAGGTGTTTAGGGTATTAAAGCCTGGTGGCATTTGCATCACGCTTGTTCCTGAATGGGAAGCCAATATGAAGATCTACTTTGATGATTTCACACACAGGACGCCATTTACCGCAATTTCGCTAAGGGATATTTACCTGATGCACGGTTTTAATGCAGTCAAAGTTGAAAAGTTCAGGCAGTTGCCGTTTCTCTGGAAATTCCCAGTGTTGAATCCAATATGTGCATTTATCGCAATGGTATCTCCGAGGTCTAATATAAAGCTGATAAGGTTTTCAAAAGAGATCATGCTGCTTTCCAGCTGTAAGAAGCCGTAACTTTGCTTTCAAATTTTTAATTATGCCAAATACATTTGGAGTTATGCAGGGACGGCTTTTGCCAAAGTACAAGGGTCGCTACCAGGCTTTCCCTGTGGGTTCATGGGAGAAGGAATTCGCGATTGCGGCCGGGCTAGGGCTTGGTGCTATTGAGTTCATACTCGACTACAATGATTACGAAAAGAACCCGCTCATGTCAAGAAAAGGGGTGAAACAAATTAATGAATTTGTGGATAAGACAGGAGTGAAAGTAAAAACAGTCTGCGCGGATTATTTTATGGAAGCTCCAATGCATGGAGTAGCTAAAGCCGATGCGAGGAAAAGCGTCGATGTATTGTTAGCTTTAATGGAGAATTCAAATGCACTTGGCGTTACGGATATCATTATCCCTTGCGTAGATCAGTCGAGTTTGAATGGAAGCGAAAGAAACATAGAGCAATTTGTTGAAAACATATCAATGGTGATCGACGCGGCTACATCAACAGGAATAAACCTGTCGCTGGAAACCGACCTTGGCCCATCGGATTTTCTGAATCTTCTAAATATGTTCGATTCCAAGAAAGTAACGGTAAACTATGACATAGGTAATAGCGCTGCGCTGGGATTTGATCCAGATGAGGAGTTTAGCGCGTACGGCAAGAGGATTTCGGAACTTCACATAAAAGACAGGATACTTAAGGGTGGTTCTGTGATGCTTGGGCAAGGGAATGCCGATTTTGAAAAGGTGTTTAGGCATCTTCATAATTTGAATTTTGACGGACCGATAATTATGCAGGTTTTTCGTGACGACGAAGGTGTGGAAGTATTTAAGAAACAGCTTGAGTGGATCAAGCCGTTTCTCAACCGATATTTTAAAATATAATCAGTAGAAAAATATGGAATTAGGGCTGAAAGATAAAGTTGCTTTTGTAACCGGCTCCAGTCGTGGAATTGGGAAGGCAATTGCGGCAGGTTTTCTTGAAGGGGGCGCACGAGTTGTAATTACAGGCAGAAATGCAACAAGCCTGAATGAGACATCCGAAGAGTTCAAGAATAAATACGATAATGGGAATATTCTGGCAATAGAGTGTGATCTTACAAAGGAACTGGATATTGCAAAGTGTGTTGGGAGCATAATAAAAAAATGGGGGCGTATAGATTGTCTTGTTTTGAATGTAGGAACAGGTCGCTCCCTTCCGCAGCCAGTTTCACCAAAAAAACACTGGGATGATATCTTTGACGTGAATCTGAACTCACCTGTAGGAGTTACGCGTGAAGCTCTTCCTTTCATGCAGAAAAAAAAGGGCGGAAGCATAACATTTATTTCATCAATAACTGGTGCCGAGGCTTTTGGTGCTCCAGTAGATTATTCGGTGGCGAAGAGCGCAGTAATTGCATTTTCAAAAAATCTATCCAGGAAAGTTGCCAGCGACGGGATAAGGGTAAACACCGTATTGCCGGGTAACGTCATTTTTCCGGGTGGGAGCTGGGATGAGAAGCTAAAAGCCGATAAAACCAGTGTGGAAAATATTATTAACAGTTCCGTGCCGATGAAACGCTTTGGAACACCAGAAGAGATAGCGAATGCGGTTCTATTCCTTTCGTCGAATAAGGCTTCATTTATTACAGGCGCGACTCTGAAAGTCGACGGCGGGCAAACAGTTTCTATTTTTTAGCAAGGAAAATGATGGATAAGGGAATATTCGATCTGACTGGTAAGATTGTAGTTGTCACCGGAGGTGCGGGATTGTTAGGTGTAAAGCATGCCGAGGCAGTTGCCGAATACGGGGCTATTCCACTGCTAATAGATTTGCTTGAGGACAAAGCGATCGAACAGAGCAATCTCATTAAAGAGAGATTCGGTGTAGATTCCATGGGAATGGGAGTGGACATAACGAATGAAAAATCGGTCGCTAATGCCTGCGATTTGGTGTTGAAGCAGTTCGGGAAAGTCGATGTGCTTATCAACAATGCCGCAAATAATCCAAAAGTTGATTCCACAAGTGGAATAAAAAACTCATCAAGGCTGGAAAACTTTCCTCTCGAAGATTGGAATAAGGACTTGGCCGTTGGACTGACCGGAGCATTTATGTGCGCGAAATATTTTGGAAGTGCAATTTCTAGTAATGAAAAAGGCGGGTCGATAATCAACATTTCATCCGACCTTGGAATAATTGCTCCCGACCAGAGGTTATACAGGAAGGAGGGTTTGCCGAATGAGAAGCAGACGGTGAAACCGGTAACCTATTCGGTGATCAAATCCGGACTTATAGGTCTAACCAAATATTTAGCAACCTACTGGCCTGGAAAAGTCAGGAGTAATGCCTTATGCCCCGGAGGTGTCGAAGCAGGGCAGGGAGAAGATTTTCTCAGAAGAATCGAGCCATTAATTCCATTAGGGAGAATGGCAAAACCAGATGAATACAAAGGGGCAATTGTTTTTCTTTCGTCGAATGCTTCAAGCTACATGAACGGTGCTGTCATATCAATTGATGGCGGTAGAACCGTCTGGTAAAAAAGTAAAGTTCTACCTATGTTTCTTATTACAACTGCTGACGAGCGTTTCTGGAAGACGGATGGACCTGTACTGTTTCTTGGAGAATGGTGCAAACTTTACAGCAGGAAGGAAGCATGGGGAAAGTTTTATTATGAAGTCCTTCCCTATCATTGGAGTGACAAGGAAAAGCTGTTTAAGGATTATCTTTATTTGGACGACCTGTATGAAAGAACACTTGAAGAATTATCTCAGCACTTAAACCGCATTCATAATATAGAGAAATCAATTAGGTATTGGAGGATTGTTACTGGGCCATGGCTATATTACATGATTCAAATTCTTTTCGATAGGTATCAGTCCATTTGCGCAGCGGCTTTGTCAGGAAAGGTCTCTGACACTTTATTGGGGATAGACAGTCCTGAAACTATGGTGCCAAATGTATTTTCGGAATTTATTAGTGTTTACCAGGAAGATAGTTTCAATCAGTACCTGTATGGCAGGATAATCAAGCACACAGGTAAACTCCCATATACTGAAATTCGAGAATGCATTAATCAAGAGTTAAAGAATAAAGTGGTAACAAATGATAGGGCTACATCATTTCGAGGGCTTGGGAAAAGACTTTTGAAGATTGCAGATGGGATTATCCCTGCGGCTTTTAAAAAATATGCTTTGATATCCTCAGGATTAACTAAAAAAGATTTATTTAAACTTCAGATTTCACTTGGACAGTTTCCAGAAATAATTACTCG